>Ga0070741_10018799_pt1 | contig 11127 bp, 8 predicted proteins | sample Coa_R1_4_FD_66440 | JGI IMG/M metagenome (GOLD analysis project Ga0070741, IMG submission 66440) | Surface soil microbial communities from Centralia Pennsylvania, which are recovering from an underground coalmine fire - Coalmine... | ecosystem: Environmental > Terrestrial > Soil > Unclassified ...
TCGGCGGCACCAGGCAGCCGGTCGAGCCCGCGATCGGCTCGATGAAGCACGCGGCGATGTTCTCGGCGCCGTAGAGATTGACCAAACGCAGCAGATCGTCGGCGAGCTCGGCCCCGGCGGCGCCTTCACCGGGCGTGAAGAGGTTTTCCTTGACATGCGTATGCCGCATGTGGGCGACCGCCGGCAGGTTCAAGCCGAACTTGCGCCGGTTGTTGGCGATGCCCGACAACGCGACACCGCCGAAATTGACGCCGTGATAGGCACGCTCGCGCGAGATGAACATCGTGCGCCCGGCCTGGCCGCGTGCCTGGTGATAGGCGAGCGCGATCTTCATCGCGCTGTCGACGGCCTCCGACCCGGAGTTCACGAAGAACACCCGGTTGAGGTCGCCGGGCGTCAGCTCCGCGATGCGTGCGGCGAGCTCGAATTGCTTGGGATGGCCGCGGGTGAACGGCGCCACGAAATCGAGCTCGCGCAATTGCGCCGAGACCGCATCGGCGATTTCCTTGCGGCAGTGCCCGGCGTTGACACAGAAAAGACCGGACGAGGCGTCGATCAGCTTGTGCCCGCGATCGCTCCACAGGTACATGCCTTCGCCGCGCACGACCATCTTCGGGTCGTGCTTGAAATCGCGGTTCGGCGTGAACGGCATCCAGTACGCGTCGAGCGAAACCGACGCATGAGCGGCCTGCTGCTGCAGGTTGGGTTCGGCATGTCCCATTGTTTTCTCCGGCGTTGATGGTGCGCGCCTCGCATGTCCCGTTCGCGAGGCGCAAGCCCTGGATCGTACACCTTGCCTCGGGGCCTCCGCCACAGGACTGGCAAGTCGCGCTCGCGCGCGCTACGCTGCCGTCCTCGAATCGAGGAAAGGCGACGGATGCGTATCGGCGTTCCGAAAGAGGTGAAGGTGCAGGAGAACCGGGTGGGGTTGACGCCGGGCAGCGTGCGCGAGGTGGTGGCGCACGGCCATACCGTCGTGGTGGAGCATCACGCCGGCATCGGCATCGGCATGGACGACGATGCGTATCGCAAGGCGGGGGCGAGGGTGGCCGGCAGCGCCGCCGAGGTGTTCGACACCGCGGAAATGATCGTCAAGGTGAAGGAGCCGCAGCCCGCCGAGCGGCGCATGCTGAAATCCGGCCAGATCCTGTTCACGTATCTGCACCTCGCGCCCGATCCGGAACAGGCCAAGGACCTCATCGACAGCGGCGCGGTGTGCATTGCCTACGAAACGGTGACCTCGGCGAGCGGCGGATTGCCGCTGCTCGCGCCGATGTCGGAGGTTGCCGGCCGCATGTCGATCCAGGCCGGCGCCTACTATCTCGAGGAGCCGCACGGCGGGCTGGGGATCCTGCTCGGCGGCGTCCCGGGTGTCGATCCCGCCAAGGTCGTGGTCCTGGGTGGCGGCGTGGTCGGATCGCACGCCATCCACATCGCGCTCGGGATGGGTGCGGAAGTATGGGTGCTCGATCGCAATACCGAGGTGCTGCGCGCGCTTTGGCGCCAGTTCGGGCGGCCGCTCAATACCGTGTTCTCGACGCGTGATGCCATCGAGCGCCATGTCACGACCGCCGACCTCGTGATCGGCGGCGTGCTGATCCCGGGAGCATCCGCGCCGAAGCTCGTCTCGGCCGATCTCGTGCGCCACATGAAGCATGGCTCGGTCGTGGTCGACGTCGCGATCGACCAGGGCGGCTGTTTCGAGACCTCCCGTCCGACGACGCACGCGAACCCGACCTATGTGGTCGATGGCGTCACGCATTACTGCGTCACCAACATGCCCGGCGGCGTGCCGCGCACATCGACGTTCGCGCTCAACAACGCGACCCTGCCGTTCGTGCTCGCGCTCGCGGACAAGGGCTGGCGCCGTGCCCTTTCCGACGATCCGCATCTGCGCGACGGGCTCAACATTGCGTTTGGCAAGGTCACCTGCCAGCCGGTCGCGGAAGCGCTCGGTTATGCGTACGTCGACCCGGCCGTTGTAAACTGATCGACTCCGCCCCGAGGACGCCTGCCATGAACACGATGACCGATACCGCCACTCTCGCCGTCAACAACGAAAGAACCAACGCGCCGCCTTCGGAGCGCCCGCGCGGCGGGGTGTCGGGCAAAGTCAAGATGACGCCCTCCGAGGCGTTCGTCGAGACGCTCGTCGCCCAAGGCGTCAAGAACGTCTTCGGGATCGTCGGATCGGCGTACATGGATGCGCTCGATCTCTTTCCTTTGGCGGGCATACGCTTCATCTCGGTCGCGCACGAGCAGGGCGGCGGCCACATGGCCGACGGCTATGCCCGCGTCTCGGGCCGCCACGGCGTTTGTATTGCCCAAAACGGTCCCGGCATCACGAACTTCGTGACCTCCATCGCGGCGGCCTACTGGGCGCATTCGCCGGTGGTGATGGTGACGCCGGAAACGGGATCGATGACGCTGGGCCTGGGCGGGTTCCAGGAGACCGAGCAGATCCCCATCTTCTCCAAGATCACGAAATACCAGGCGCACCTGAACAACAAGGCGCGCATGGCCGAGCTCACGGGCCGCGCCTTCGATCGCGCCATGCTGGAGATGGGGCCGACGCAACTCAACATCCCGCGCGACTTCTTCTACGGCGACATCGAATGCGAGATTCCGCGGCCGATCCACATCGAGCGCGGCGCCGGCGGCGAGCAGAGCCTCGACGAGGCGGCGGCGATTCTCGCGAGCGCGCAATTCCCGGTCATCGTCGCGGGGGGCGGCGTCATCATGGGCGAAGCGACCGCGGATGCGATCGCGCTCGCGGAGCTCTTGCAGGCGCCGGTGTGCAACAGCTATCTGCACAACGACTCCTTCCCGGCATCGCATCCGCTGTGGTGCGGACCGCTGGGCTATCAGGGCTCGAAGGCGGCGATGAAGCTCATCAGCCGCGCCGACGTCGTGCTCGCATTGGGCACGCGCCTCGGCCCGTTCGGCACGTTACCCCAGCACGGCCTCGATTACTGGCCGCAGCAGGCGAAGATCATCCAGATCGATGCCGACGCCAAGATGCTCGGTCTCGTGAAGCCGATCACGGTGGGCATCTGCGGCGATGCAGGGGCCGCGGCGCGGGCGCTGATCAATCGGTTGTCGTCGCGCAAGCTCGCGTGCGCGGCCAATCGCGACGCACGCCTCGCCACCATGCGCGAGGAGAAGGGTGCGTGGGAGAAGGAGCTCGGGGAGTGGACGCACGAGCGCGATCCGTGGTCGCTCGAGGTGTCGAAGAGCTCGAGCTACATGCATCCGCGGCAGATGCTGCGCGAGCTCGAGCGCGCCATGCCGGCGAATGCGATGGTGTCGACCGACATCGGCAACATCTGCTCGGTATCGAACAGCTACCTGCGCTTCGATGCGCCGCGCTCGATGTTCGCCGCCATGAGCTTCGGCAACTGCGGCTATGCCTTCCCGACCATCATCGGCGCCAAGGTCGCGGCGCCGGCGCGCCCGGCGATCGCGTACGTCGGTGACGGCGCATGGGGCATGAGCTTCGGCGAGATCCAGACCTGCGTGCGCGAGAACATCCCCGTCACGGCTGTCGTGTTCAACAACGGCCAGTGGGGCGCGGAAAAGAAGAACCATGTCGATTTCTACGACAACCGCTTCCTGGGCGTGAACCTCGACAAGCAGCCTTCCTGGGCGAAGGTCGCGCAGGCGATGGGTGCAGAGGGGCACACCATCGACAAGGTGAGCGATGTCGGTGCCGCGTTGCAGGCCGCCGCGCGTGCGCAGGCCGAGGGTAAGACCACGATCCTCGAAATGATGGTGACGCGCGAGCTCGGCGATCCGTTCCGGCGCGATGCGCTGGCGCTGCCGGTGCGGCATCTGTCGAAGTACCAATCGACGGCGGCGCGCAAGTAAGGCGCATGGGCGGACCCGATCGGATTTCCGCGCCCGACGCGGTGACGCAAACCGTTGCCGCGATCATCGCGCGTGCGCGCGCCGCGCAACGCGTCGCCGAGCGCTGGACGCAGGCGCAGGCCGACGAGGCTGCGGTGGCTGCCGGATGGGCGATCGTCGAGCCCACGCGCAACCGCCTGCTCGCGGAACGTGCGGTCGCCGACACGGGGTTGGGCAACGTGCCCGACAAGATCGCCAAGAACCGGCGCAAGACCATGGGCCTGCTGCGCGATCTTGCGCACGCGAAGTCCGTGGGCATCATCAGCGAAGATGCGGATGCGGGACTGACGGAGATCGCGCGCGCCGTCGGCGTCGTCGCGGCCATCACACCTTCGACCAATCCCGGCGCGACGCCGGCCAACAACATCATCAACGCGCTCAAGGGCTGCAACGCGATCGTGATTGCGCCGTCGCCCAAGGGCTATTCGACGCTCGAGCTGCTGCTGCAGTTCGTGCACGCCGAGCTCGACCGCATCGGCGCGCCGCGCGATCTCGCGCAGAGCCTGCCGGCGCCGGTGGACCGCGCGCATACGCTCGAGCTCATGCGGCAGGCGGATCTCGTGGTCGCGACCGGGTCTGCGACGAACGTGCGTGGCGCGTACGAAAGCGGGACGCCCGCGATCGGCGTCGGCCCCGGCAACGTCACCGTGATCGTCGACGAGACGGCCGATGTCGCCGACGCCGCCGCGAAAATCGCGAGCTCGAAGACCTTCGACAACGCGACCAGCTGCTCGTCCGAGAACAGCGTGATCGTGGTCGATGCGGTGCACGATGCATGGCTTGCGCAGCTCGTGCGACAGGGCGCGCGCGTGCTCGAGCCGGGCGAGGTCGCGCAACTGCAGCGCGCGATGTTTCCGGAGGGCAGGCTCGCGCCGGCGTTCATCGCGCAATCGGCGGCCGTGGTCGCGGAGCGGGCGGGATTGTCGCGTCCGGAGCTCGCCAGGGCGCGCATTCTGGTGGTGCCGCAAGGCCCCGAGGCGGTCGGACGTGGCCATCCGTTCTCCGGCGAGAAGCTCTCGCCCGTGCTCACGCTCTATCGTGTCGCGGACTTCGATGCTGCCGCGAATCTCGCCGAGCGTCTGCTGCGCCATCAGGGTGCCGGACACTCGGTCGGATTGCACACCAGCACGCGCGATCGCGCCACCCGACTCGGACTGACGCTTCCTGCGTGCCGGGTCATCGTCAACCAGGCGCATTGCTTCGCCACCGGCGGCAGCTACGACAACGCCCTGCCGTTCTCGCTGTCGATGGGCTGCGGGACGTGGGGTCGCAACAGCATTTCCGACAATCTCAACTATCGCCACTTCCTCAACATCACGCGCGTGGTGCGACCGTTCGCGCCCGACCGGGTGCACGAGCCCACGGAGGACGAGCTCTTCGGCGCGTATCGCGAGCGGCACGGGCTTGGCTAGGCTGCACCAGGGTTGAAGCTTCGCAGCATCCGTGCGGTCATCGATGCGCAGGCCGGGCTCCAGCCGGACGCGCCGTATCTTCTCGCGCCCGAGACGGGCACGACGATTACCTATGCCGGCTTGCGCGACATGTGCGAGGCGCTGGGGAGCGAGCTCGCCGCGGCCGGGATTCCGCCGGGCGCCGTCGTGTCGTTCCTGCTACCGAACGGCGTCGCGGCGGCGACCGTTTTCCTCGGCGCCATGTACGCGGGTTACGTCGTTGCGCCGATCAGCCTGCTCGCGCAGGATGCCCAGCTCGATTACATCCTGCCGCATTCGGGCACGCGCCTCATCTTTGCCGATGCCGCGCACGCGCAGCGCCTGCGCGATGCGGCAGAGCGCTCGGGCAGCGGCGCACTCGTGCGCGTCACGGATCCCGACCATCTCGGCCTCAGCAATCGCGCGCGTCGCGCCTGCCCGGTGCCACCGAATGACGGCACCGCGGCGTTGCTGATGTACACCTCGGGCACGACCGGCGTGCCCAAGGGCGCGCTCCTGTCGCATCGCAGCCTCGTGCACGGGGCGCGGTCGGTGGCCGAGGCGCATGCGCTCGGGCGCTCCGATCGCGTGCTGTCGTCGCTGCCGCTCTATCACATCAATGGCCAGTGCATCGCCACGTTGACCCCGCTCGTCTCCGGCGGCAGCGTGGTCATGCCGCATCGCTACAGCACGCGCGAATGGTGGCCGCTGGTGGAGCGCTATCGTCCGACCTGGCTCAACGTCGTGCCGACGATCATCGCGTATCTCCTGCACGGCGACGATCCGACGCCGAACCAGCGCGAGGCATGCAAGGGCGTGCGCTTTGCGCGCTCCGCCTCCGCGCCTTTGCCGCCGGCGCAGCATCGTGCCTTCGAAGAGCGCTTTGGCATCTCGGTGCTCGAGGCGATGGGACTCACCGAATGCGCGTCGGTCGCGTTCGCGAATCCGCTCGACCCGCGGGAGCGCAAGCTGGGGTCGCCCGGCAAGCCCGTCGGCGTGCAGGCGCGCGTGGTCGGTCCCGACGGCGCGGTGCTGCCGCCCAATACGCGCGGTGAGATCCAGGTGCGCGGCGAAAACGTGATGCTGGGCTATTTCAAGGCACCGGAGCTCACCGAGACCACCTTGAGCAGCGACGGCTGGTTGTCGACGGGCGATCTGGGCTACGTCGACGACGATGGGTTCTATTTCATCACGGGCCGGTTGAAGGAGCTCATCATCAAGGGCGGAGAGAACATCGCGCCGCGCGAGATCGACGAGGCGCTGCTCAAGCATCCCGCCGTGCTGGAGGCTGCAGCCGTCGGCATTCCGGACGCCAACTACGGCCAGGAGATCCTCGCCTGCATCGTGTTGAAGCCGGGCAGCACCACGACCGAAGCCGAGTTGCGCTCGCATTGCAGCGCCTTGCTGGGGCGTTACAAGACGCCGCGCGTATTCCGCTTCGTCGACGAGCTGCCGAAGGGGCCGTCCGGCAAGGTGCAGCGTTTGAAGCTTGCGACGAGCTGAAGCCTTCGCATCAGATCGATGTCGCGCGCATGAGCAGGGCCACCAGCTCCGATTGACGGTGCGTGCCTGTCTTGTTGAACATCGAGCGCAGCTGACAACGCACGGTCTCGGTATCTCCGGCGGCCTGGCAAGTGGCAGTCGAGGAGCGTGGCCTCTGGTCTTAACCTGTTTGGGGGATGCGCACTCCCGGCATTCGGGAGATGCTCTGATCGTGGATGGCGCGGACAGTTCAGGTTGTGCCGGTGCTGCCGGCAGCTTTGGACGAGCGAGGGCAGCACCATCCTTTTGTGACGACCATCAGAAGTTACGGGGCGCGTGTCTCGCACCCGACCGCTGTTGCTTCCGTTCGCGTTGTAGTGCGTAACCGTCCATTGGAGGATCCATCGTGAGGAACATTGAGCGGACCTTGTATCTAGCCGGTCTCGTGATGCTGTCCAGCGCTGTATCAGCGGTTTGGGCGCAGGAAGTGCCTACGCCTGGTCGTCAAGAAGTGCGTCGAGCCGATCTCTCAGGCGCGCCCGGCATGGAGGTAATCCTATCCGTTCACGAATGGAAGCCTGGTGACGAAATCGTTGCACACTTGCACCACGGCATCGAGGCGGGCTATTTCGTGGAGGGTGGCACTGTACAAGCTCCCGGCGCGCCGCCGCGTGCGATCTCGGCAGGTACTCCGATCTGGAACTTACGAGACGTGACTCACGCGGGCTTCAAGGTGGTTGGCGACAAGTCCATCAAGCTCGTGACCGTTCACATCGTCGACAAGGACAAACCGATGTACGACGTCAAGCATTAGGTCCGCTGTTCAGAGTTCGGGAGGTCCACCTGCTACACGGCTGAGTGCGTGAGCCCGCGCTAGCGCTCCGTTCGAAATGGACGCCGAACGGCGTTGCTGCTACTCGTCAGCGCTTCTACGGCGCCAAGCGCACTTTGCCTGCCCAAGGCACTCCGCGCGCGTCACGCGCCTTGCGAAGCGCGCAACGCCCGTTGCGCCCGCACCTGGCGGTGGTGTCGCAGCAGCGGATACACGAGCGCGATGATCACGAATACCATCACCACGCCGCTGATCGGGCGCGTAAAAAAGATGGTCCAGTCGTTCTGATAGCTGATCATGCTGGTCATGAAGGCGCTTTCGGCTTCCTTGCCCAGGATGCAGCCGAGCACCATGGGCGCAATGGGAAACTTGAAGCGCTCGAAGAGGTAACCGACGATTCCGAAGACGACGATCATCCAGAGATCGGTCACGTTGTTGCGCGCCGAGAACGCGCCGATGAAGCAGAACATGATCACGAACGCGGACGTGAGCGCCTCGGGCAGGTACAGCACCTTGATCAGTGCCTTGATGGTGAAGTAGCCCATGAGGCACATCCCGATCACGCCGAGAAAGAGCGAGGCGAAGATCGCGTAGACGAGTCCCGGATCCTTCATGAATACCTGCGGACCGGGCTGCACGCCATGCAGCAGGAACGCGCCGAGGATCACCGCCGTCGCGCCACTGCCGGGAATGCCGAGGGTGATGAGCGGCACCATGTGACCCGCGACCGTGGCCGTCGACGCGGTCTGCGGCGCGACGATGCCTTCGGCGATGCCGGTGCCAAGCAGCTTGCGACGCTTGCAGTACTGCGCTTCGGTGCCATACGAGACGAACGATGCGATCGTTGCGCCGGCGCCGGGAATGATCCCGAGAATGATGCCGAGGATGGAGCTACGCGCGAGCGTGTTGCGGATGGCCCATGCTTCGCGAACGGTCGGAAAGCGAGTGGCGACGCGTCCGGCCGCCTGCACCGGATCGGTCTGGAAGCCCTGCTCCAGACGCACCAGCACCTCGCCCACGCCGTACGCGCCGACCATGACCGTCAGGTACTCGATGCCATCCATGAGCATCGGCACGCCGAAGGTGAACCGCTCGGCGCCGTAGATCGAGTCGACGCCGACACACGCGATCAACAGGCCGAGAAAGAGGCTGATGAAGCCGTTGACGAGCGACGCGCCGGAGAGCGCGACGACACTCGTGAGGCCGAACAGGATGATCGAGAAGTACTCGGGGGTGTCGAACTTGAGCGCGAACTTCGCGAACGGTTGCGCCATGGCCACGGCCGCGAGCGTGGAGAGAATGCCGCCGTTGAACGCGGCGAAGAGCGTCCAGCCGAGCGCCTTGGCGGGCTCGCCCTTGTGCGCCATCGCATAGCCATCCCACAACAGCGGCACGTCGAGCGGCTCGCCGGGAATGCGGAACAGGATCGCGGTGAACGCACCGCCGTACGTGCCGGAGATGTACATCGCGGTGAGCAGGATCACCGAGGGCACGATGCCCATGCCATAGGTGAAGGGGAGCGCCAGCACGATGCCCATCACCAGGGTGAGGCCCGGCAGCACGGCGACCAGCATGCCGACGACGAGGCCCACGACAAGCGAGAGCAGGTTGACCGGCTGGAACACGGTCGGAAATGCCGCGAGGAACGACTGCGCGATGTCGAGCATTACTTGATGTTCATGACGCGCATCAGGAAGAACGTCACCTGCGCAAAGGGTCCCTGGCCGAGCGGCAGGGACACGTACACGACCTTCATGAACATGTACATGAAGGCGAGGCTACCGATGAGCGCGGTGGCGATCACCACGCCGGCGCGGCGATAGCGCCCGATCCAGGCAAAGCCCGCCAGGTACACGAACGTCGAAAGAAAGAAGCCCACGTACTCGATCAGCACCACGTACGCGATCGTGAGCGCGATGCCCGCCAGGATGAGGCGCGGATAGCGCGGCTCCGGCGCGGCTTCGACGGCCGTCTCGGCCGGGGTCTCCTCGAGAATGCTTTCGAGCACGCCGGCGACCTGGTCGCTGTCCCAGAACAGCGTCTTCACGATCTGGTAGACGCAGGTGACCGTAGCGAGCCCGAGGATCACCTTGGGCCAGAAGTCGGGCCCGATGCGTCCGCCCGGCGCGCTGAAATCGATGCGATTCGCCATCACGAACAGTACGCCCGCGATGGCGAGCACGATGAAGTACGGCAGGGCCTTGCGCAGCCGCGTCAGCATGATCGCGCCCGACCCCGACGCATGCGCGCGATCACTTCTTCGCCATCGTCTGCGCGGCGATCTTCTTCATCTGCGCGAGATCCTCTTCCATGATCCGCTGCGCATCCGCGCCCGCGAAATAGCTGTCGTCGGTCGCGTACTGGTCCTTGAGATACTGCTTGTATTCCGCGCTGCTCGCCACCTTCGCGAGCTCGTCGGCGATGATCTTCACCTTGGCCGGATCGGTGCCCGCTTTCATGATCACGGCGCGGCGCTGCGGCAGGGTGATGTCGTACCCCAGCTCCTTCGACGCGGGCACGTTGGGAAATACCTCGTAGCGCTTTTCGGCGAAGATGATCACCGGCGCGATCTGCTTGCTGTCGATGAAGCTGCGCACGTCCCCCAGCTGCTCGTACAGGAGATCGGCGTGGCCACCCAGCACCGCCGTGTAGCGCTCTCCCGGATTGGCGAAGGGCACGGCGACGAGCTTCAATCCGCGCGCGATGAAGTAGTTGACGGTGATGTCATCGGGGCTGCCGAATCCTGTCACCGCGACCTTGAGCGGCCGCGTCTTCGCCTCGCGCTCGACATCGGCCCAGGTCTTGAGATTGCCGCTCGCATTCACCATGAACGCCGAGGGCTGCTTGATCATGAGCGCGACGGGAATGATGTCCTTGAGCGACCAGCGCGTGCTCGGCGTCGTTGCGAGCAGCGCGTAGGTGTCCCACGTCATGATCGACAGCGAATAGCCGTCCGGCGGCGCCGAAAGAAGCTTGGCCATCCCGGTGTTGCCGGTGGCCCCGGGAACGTTCACGACCGGGAAGGAGGTCTTGAGATCGTCCTCCATCATCTTGCCGGCCTTGCGGGCGACCTGGTCGGCACCGCCGCCCGGACCCCACGGCACGATGAATTCGATCGGGCGGGTCGGATATTTTTCCTGCGCGATGGCGATGCACGCGACGACGGCGGCCGTGATGGCAACGACGATCGAGAGCGCGTGCGCCCGGATGTTGCTTTGCATGATGCTCCTCCTCCGGATTGAGCGGACTTGCGCGCGTGCTTGTCGCATCTTCGCGTCCGCGGCGATGTTTCAGATGTGCAGAAGCAGCTTTCCCTTGGTTTCACGCGCTTCGAGCCGGCGATGCGCCTGCGGGGCCTCGCCGAGCGGCAGCTTGCGATCGATTGCAACCTCGAGCGTGCCCGCAGTGTACGCTGCGAACAGGTCTCGAGCGCGTGCGCCGAGTTCCTCCGCCGACGAAATGTAGTCCGCGAGGTGG
>Ga0070741_10018800_pt1 | contig 11126 bp, 6 predicted proteins | sample Coa_R1_4_FD_66440 | JGI IMG/M metagenome (GOLD analysis project Ga0070741, IMG submission 66440) | Surface soil microbial communities from Centralia Pennsylvania, which are recovering from an underground coalmine fire - Coalmine... | ecosystem: Environmental > Terrestrial > Soil > Unclassified ...
CCGCGTTTTGCTTGTCATTCCGAAACGCCTGCTGCTGGCGTGAGGAATCCCTACAATGTTCGAAAATGCAACGTGCATAGATGAAACGTGTATAGATGGAAAGTAGCGATTCCTCCCTCCTGCTCACGCGAAAAGCACGCGTGAGCATCCTCTCGGAATGACAAGCGACTGCACCGGTGCTAGCATCCGAGCACACCACCCCGGGCGCAATTAGAGGATGTCGGCTTCTCACAAACCAGAATTCACAATTTCCCGCCGAACATTACTCAAGCAGTTGCGCTGGGCCTCGGTTCTTTTTCTGCCCGGAAAGCTTTTCGGCCTTCCCTTTCGTTCAACGGACCGCAGTCGAGCAGGCTTGGATTGCGAGCTTCACGATGTTCATCTAACTCCGCATTACGCAACTAAGCCTCCTATTGAAGAGCTCCTCGTTCAACTCCTGCCGGGAGCCGATGAATTCGTAAGCGAGAAATATGCTGCAGAACTCGAGCGATTGCTCGCCGACTGGTCGCGCGAACTAAAGGCAACCAGATCTTCTTCCATTTTGGGAAAATGCTTTGGTGCACGACTGGAAGCGATCTCTTTTTCTCCTGTTCGCGACAGCGCGGTTCGTTCGCTGTATGGAATCGAGGTGCGTCGTCGGCGGTTCGGAAATGCGCAAGGCGTAGATGCCGAAGCCGCAATTCGCGATCTCGATTCCTTCTCTAAGCCATTCCGGCAGATCGAGGTTGCGGAGTTTCACCTCGTCGCGCTGCGCGAGACTTCTCCATCTCAATTCGAAACGCGAATTCGATATGAGATCGCCGGTCAGCTGACTCAAGGCCCGCGCGAACAGCGAATCGGGCATTGGCGCATGCAGTGGTCGCGTCTCAGCGAAGGTCAGTGGCGAATCCTGAAATGGGAAGCTGACGAGGAGAGTGCCGCACGAGTTCGCGCTCCCCTATTCGCGGACATAACGAACAAAGCGCTCGGCGGAATCGAGTCTTATAAGAAGCAGCTCCTGCACGGTAGCGACTACTGGCGAACCGTTCTCGACGGAGCTTGCGGCATCGATGTTTACGGCAACAACGGTGTCGCAGTCGGTGATTTCGACGGCGATGGCTTCGATGATCTTTACATCTGCCAGCCCGCAGGTTTACCCAATCGTCTGTATCGCAACCGAGGCGATGGCACCTTTGAGGATGCCACTGAAAGTTCCAGACTTGGAGTTCTCGACAATACCTCCTGTGCGCTGTTCGCTGATTTTGAAAACAAAGGAGTCCAGGACCTGCTCGTAGTTTGCGGAAGTGGTCCGCTGCTGTTCCTCAATGACGGCAAAGGCAAGTACTCGCTTAAAAGAGATGCGTTTAAATTTCAAAGGCCGCCGGAAGGCACGTTCACTCACGCCGCTCTTGCCGATTACGATCACGACGGTCATCTCGACATCTACTTCTGCCTGTACAACTACTATCTCGGCCTCGATCAGTATCACTACCCAGCTCCGTACTACGATGCCCGAAATGGGCCTCCTAATTTCCTCATGCACAACGAAGGAGGCGGCACGTTCATTGATCGCACCGAAGCTGCAGGGCTGAACGTCGAGAATGATCGATACAGCTTCGCTTGCGCCTGGGGCGACATGAACGGCAATGGCTGGCCCGATCTGTACGTTGCCAACGATTTCGGTCGCAGCAATCTCTATCGCAGCAACGGCGACGGAACATTCGCTGCTATTTCCTCGGAAGCGCACGCCAACGATGCCGGCGCAGGCATGAGCGCATGCTGGTTTGACTACGACAACGACGGCAAGCAGGACATATACGTAGCAAATATGTGGTCGGCGGCCGGGATGCGGATTTCCGAGCAGCAGGGTTTTCATCGGAGCGATTCAGAAGAAATCCGCGTCGATTACAAACGGCACGCACGCGGCAATTCCCTGTATAGGAATGCCGGGAATAATAAATTCGAAAATGTCGCTGACAGTGCGAATACCGCCGCAGGACGTTGGGCCTGGTCTTCGGACGCGTGGGACTTCGATCACGACGGCTATTCCGATCTCTACATTGCCAACGGCTACATTTCGGGCTTCGATGCGAGCGATGCATCGAGTTTTTTCTGGAGGCATGTGGTCGCCAAGTCGCCCGCAACGGCGACTCCGAGCTCCGCGTATGAGCTAGGCTGGAACGCAATCAATGAGCTCATCCGTTCGGATTGCTCGTGGAATGGGCCGGAAAGAAATGTCTTTTCTCTGAACAATCGCGACGGCAGCTTCTCTGACATTTCAGCGGCAGCGGGCCTCGATTTTGCCGACGACGCCCGGTCATTTGCTTTACTCGATCTCGACCACGATGGCCGGCTTGAAGTCGTAATCAAAAACCGCAACGCGCCGCAGGTGCGTGTTCTGCGAAATGTAATGACTGAGCTCGGACACTCGATCAGCTTTCGTCTGCGTGGCACAAAGAGCAATCGCGATGCAATCGGCGCGGCGATCACGGTAGAGGCTCCGCATCGGCAGACGAAATATGTGCAAGCCGGTTCGGGATTCTTATCACAACACACAAAGGAGCTTTTCTTTGGTTTGGGAGATTCCTCTGCACCGATTCGAGCCAGCATTCGCTGGCCCAGCGGACTCACGCAGACGTTCGACAATCTGCTCGTAAATTCCCGAATTGAGATTGAAGAAGGATCAGAGAAGTTCGCCGCCAAGCCGTTTGCTGCCCGGGCCCATTTCGGTCCGGAGGCTGCTCGCGATAACAGTGATCCGCTGTCGGAATCGATAGAGACTTGGCTGATTCAACCGTTAAAGGCTCCAGACTTCATACTTCCAGATCTGAAGGGCAAATCCTGGCAGCTCGCCTCACTTCGCGGCTCCTGGACCCTACTATATTTCTGGACGAAATCGTCGAGCGCGTGCAGCAAACAGCTTCCATTACTAGAGCAGCAGCAGGCGAACCTAAGCAGCGCTGGTCTGAAGGTCCTGGCCGTCAACGTTGATGACCCGCAGGATCAAAGCGTGATCAGGAATCTCGCGGCGGCAACCCGGCTTTCCTTGCCCATGCTGCTCGCGACGGCAGAAGTTGCAGGCATCTACGACGTCACCTTCCGCTACCTTTTCGATCGCCACCGCGATCTGCCCCTTCCCTCGGCGTTTCTGATCGATCCGGAAGGAATGATTGTTAAAGTCTTTCAGGGCACCGTCAATCCCGATCAGCTCGTTCGTGACGTACGCTCCACTACACCCGGAGACGAATCTCGCATCGCAAAAGCTCTTCCCTTTCCGGGAAAACTCTACCTTGGCAGCTTTGGCCGCAACGACTTCACCTACGGCGTAGCCCTGTTTCAGCGCGGCTATCTCGATGAGGCTGCAGAGTCATTCAAACAGGTGATCGCAGCAAAACCGCAGGAACCGGAGGCCTATTACAACCTTGGCACTTTGTATCTGCGAAAAAATGATTTCGATCAGGCGCGCCAATATCTGGAGCAGACAGTGAAGCTGCGCCCGACGCACGCGGAAGCCTGGAACAATCTGGGAATGCTGGCAGCGCAGACCGGCCAAATTGAAGAAGCAATTCGTGACTTCCAGCAATCGCTGAGCATTAAGCCGAACTATGCGACCGCGTTGTTGAACTTAGGAAATCTGTATCGTCGCGCACACAATTTCTCTGAGGCTGAGGATCTTCTTGGTCGCGCCCTGGAGGCCGAACCTGATAATCCCGAAGCCAACTACAACCTGGGTATGCTCTATGCACAACAAAATCAGTTCCCGAAAGCGTCTGAATACTTCGGACGAGCTTTGGCCCTGCGACCCGATTATCCCGACGCGCTCAACAATCTCGGCGTTCTCCTCGTCCGTGAGGGACACTACGCGGAAGCACAAGAAAAGTTTTCAAGCTGCATTCGCGTAGCTCCCAATCTGGATCAGGGATATCTGAACCTCGCAAGGCTCTACGCCGTGATGAACGACAAGGAGAAAGCCAGATCGGTGCTGCAGGACTTACTACAGCGCCAACCCGAAAACAAAATCGCCCAGCAATCGCTGGAAATGCTAAAGTGAGCCTACATTTTCGATAGAACTCAGGAAACGATAGGACAAGAGGCCCAAAGGGCCGACAGATGCGCAGCCCAGCGGCGTGAGCCCTGGGTAATAAAGGCAGTTCTGCCGAGCCCTGAAACGGCGACACGTATTGTCGATCAGAACTAGATGTTGTTTCGGCCGTGAACAAACCTTCCTCAGAATTGAACTCCATTAATGCCTCCGAAGGAACGATTTGTGGCAGCGCAGCCTTGAAATGCCGCCCCTTCAGGGCTCGACGCCTCCGACTTGCCTACCCAGGGCTTACGCCGCTGGGCTCCGCATCTGTCGGCCCTTCGGGCCTCGTAGTTGGAAGAGGAGCCGAACGAAGATTCCCATCGTGGAACCGTTGCGCATTTCTGAGTCTCTGCTGGGTTCTCCTCATCCTTTGCGGTCAGACTCTGGCGCAAAATGCGCCCCACGTATCTCGTAGTCGCGACTCGCTCCTGGTTGACGCGGAAACACTGATGAGTCAAGGCCAGACAGCCGAGGCCAAAGAAAAACTGACGCAGGCAATTGCTGAAAACCCGTCGAGTGTCGAAGCCTACAACCTGCTGGCAATCATCTACACCGGCGAGAAGGATTTCTCCAATGCCCTCGACGCACTGCAGCACGCTCTCAAGCTGGACTCGAACTCGCCGGGAACGCATATCAATTTGGGAAACTTGTACATCGCCGAAGGCAAATCTGCACTCGCTGAGCAGGAATTCCGGAGGGTCTTGCAGAGCCACCCGGCTAATGCAGAAGCGAATTACGACCTGGGTGTTCTCCTATTGAGTTCCGGCAAGCCGACCGACGCTATCCTGCACTTTAAGCGCGTGCAGCCACCGAATGTACAAACGCAGATGAATCTCGTTGGGGCTTATCTTCACTCTCGCCAAACAACTCAAGCTCTCGCACTCGCGAAGCAAATCTCGGTCGCGCACAAAGACGAGGTACAGGTGCATTTCACGCTGGGCATGCTGTTAACTGGAGAAAAACAATATCGTCCGGCACTGCTCGAGCTTGAAACTGCCGATGCACTCGCACCTGAGACCTTCGAGATCCTGCGTAACCTCGGAGAGACGTGTTTCCGCGCCGGCGACTACGCGAAATCGGAGGTCGCGCTCAATCGCGCACTCAAGATCAAGCCTGAATCAGCGGATACGTTGTATGTGCTGGGCGAGGTTTATGCGGCTCAAGGACGTTCTGTCGATGCGCTCGATGCCCTGGTACACGCGCACAAGCTCGCGCCGGAGAACCTCGACATCATCCTTCTGCTCGGACGCACGAGCATCGCGCAAAACTACTTCGAAGATGCGATTCCCCTCTTGGAATCAAGCGTCAAACTCGCTCCACAGAGGGCTGATCTGCGGGCTGCCCTGGGAGAAGGCTATTTTCTTTCCGGGAAGGTGGAGAAATCTCTCGAGGAATTCAAGACTTTAGTTTCGCTTGATCCCACCGCTCGCTCCTATGGGCTTCTCGGTCTCACGTATCGCCACCTGGGCCGGTTCGCCGAAGCGTCAAAGTACTTTCACGAAGGGCTCAAGCGCGATCCTCGCAACGCATTCTGCCTCTTTAATCTCGGATATATCGAGGAGCGGCAGGGCAACACAACTAAGGCCGAAGTACTGTTTCGGGAATCCTTACGACTGGATCCGAATCTTGCAGATGCGCTGCTGGAGTTGGCCGATCTGCGCATTGCAAGCAAGAACTTTGCAGAAGCTGCTCAGATGCTGCGCCGCTACGTAAAGATCAGCCCAAATCCGGCTTCGGGATACTACAGGCTGGCGATGGTCGAGCGCAGCCTCCACCAGACCGAAACAGCGGACCGGGACCTGGCGATCTTTCAGACGCTTTCAAAAGATACGTCGGCGGGAGCATATCATCCGCACCTCTTCGATTATCTGGATGATCGTGCGAGCCTCAGCCCTCAAGCTCGCGCCGAAGTCGATATAGCGGAGTTAACCGCGCGAGTTCGACAGCATCCTGACCGTACGCAGGACCTTTATCTCTTAGCCGGCTCGCAGTTCAAATTGGGAAGTCGCGCAGAGGCGCTGCAGACCATAGAGCACCTCGATCAACTCAGCAAGAGCGATGAACGGCTGCAGACTGCGCTTGGAGTGCTGCTGGCCCGATACCATCTGTACCAACCCGCAATTCAGCATTTTCAAACCGCACTGCAACTCAATCCCGAATCGGACGATGTGAAGTTTGATCTAGCCGAAGCGTATTTTCGGACCGGCAACTATGCCGAAGCGCTGGCTTCAGCCGAAACAATTTCCGATTCTGCACAACAGGATGACGCATATCTCGCCCTCATCGGAGATATCCAGGCGCACCTTGGCAACAGCGACGATGCGATTGCTAGCTTTCACAAAGCCCTTGTGCGTAGTCCGGACAACGATCAGTACTATCTCTCTCTGGCCTTGGCCCAGCTCCGCCGGGCCGACGTAACCGGGGCGAAAAGCACGCTTTCGCAAGGTTTGGCCAGAATTCCCAATTCAGGAAAGCTGCTCTGGGGCATGGGCCTGGTCGCCGTTCTGGAGGGGAAAGAAGTTGAGGCGGCAAATCGGCTCGAGCGTTCAGTAGATCTGCTGCCGGAATGGCCGGGAAGCTATGCGACCTTAGGTGTCTTCTACTATCAAACTGGTCAGATCGCGAAAGCTCGTGAGGTATTGCACAGGTTCAAGTCCAGCGACACGAGCGGTGGACTGGATATCGGTCGAATCGGGCAAGTTCTAGCCCGAGCGCCTGTGGGCGATGAACATCCGCAAACGACAATTACACCCGAAGCGCGGCAGCAATTGCTCCAGTTTGCGCTCTCGGTCGCCGACCGGACTTTATAATTTTCTTCTCACTCCCAATGGTGCTTGATCCTCTATCCTGATGATTCTTTCCCGGCGACGCTTCCTCGGCTCTTCTTTACTAGCACTCAGCAGCACGATGCTCGACGCGCTTACCACGCCGTTATGGAAGTGGAGAACTTCGGTCGCGATTGGGATCAAGCCCAAAGTCGCGGTGGCATCGCCCGTAACCTTCGTCGATATCGCGCGCGAAGCTGGACTGAATGCGCCGAACGTCTGGGGAGGGGTCGATCGCAAGCGCTACATCATCGAGGCGAAGGGCAGTGGGCTGGGGTTCTTTGATTACGACAACGACGGCTGGCTCGATATCTATCTGACGAACGGCACTCGTCTGGATACGAACTGGCCTGCGGGAAAGGCACCGACCTCGCATCTCTACAAGAACAACCGCGACGGCACCTTCACCGACGTGACAGAAAAATCCGGACTTGCCCGCACCGGATGGCAGACCGGCGTCTCGGTTGGCGATTACGACAACGATGGCTGGGACGACCTCTTTTGCACCTTCTGGGGACACAATGCGCTGTTCCACAACAACGGCGATGGAACGTTTACGGACGTAACGCGAAAAGCTGGTCTGTACAACGAGGAAATTCGTTGGGGAGCGGGCTCGTGCTGGCTTGACTACGATCGCGACGGAAGTCTGGATCTTTTTGTCTGCAATTACATCAAGCTCGACCCGGAAAAGCTCCCGTCACAAAATGACATTTACTGCCAATGGAAGGGTATCCCGGTAATGTGCGGCCCGCGCGGGCTGACCGGCGACACGAATATTCTTTATCACAATAACGGCGACGCGACCTTCACAGACGTGAGCGAGAAGGCTGGCATTCTCAAGCCCGGTCCGCGCTATTCGATCACGCCGGTCTCGTACGATTTCGACAACGACGGCTGGCCGGACATTTACGTGGCGGTCGATTCCGAACCCAGTATCCTCTTCCGCAACAATCACGACGGCACGTTCACCGACATTGCCGTGATGGCGGGCTGTGCGTACAGCGCCGACGGGCACGAGCAGTCAGGAATGGGCGTTGCTGTGGCCGACTACGATTGCGATGGATGGTTCGACATTTTCAAAACTAACTTTGCCGACGACACCTGCAATCTCTACCACAACAATGGCGATGGGACTTTTAGCGACGTGACCTTTGCCTCAGGTGTAGGCATCAACAACCGCTACGTAGCCTGGGGCTGCGGATTCATCGACTACGACAGCGACGGCTGGGCCGACATCCTCCAGGTCAACGGCCACGTGTATCCGGAGATCGACTCGCACGATGTCGGGCAGACCTTCAAAAATCCGCGGCTGGTCTACAAAAACCTCGGCAACGGCAAATTCAAAGACGTTTCTGCCGAAATGGGTCCCGGAATCAGCGAGAAGTTCTCAAGCCGCGGCGCTGCTTTTGGCGACTACGATAACGATGGCGACATCGACGCGCTAGTCCTCAACATGAACGATCTGCCGTCCCTCCTGCGCAATGATGGCGGGAACGCGAAGAACTGGATCAAGCTCAAGCTGATCGGCACGCATTGCAACCGCACCGCCATCGGGGCCCGCGTACGTGTGATCACGGGCAAGCACGCGCAGATAGACGAAGTCCACAGCGGCGGAAGCGTGATGTCACAAAGTGACCTTCGTTTGCACTTTGGATTAGGAAGCGCTCAGACCGCCGACTTAATCGAGGTGAAATGGCCGACGACACAGAAGACCGAGCGCTTCACGAACGTCAAGGCTAACCAAATTCTGACCGTTAAAGAAGGTAGCGGGATCCTCCAGCCCATTCCGGCCAAACGGTAATCTCGCAGCTCCTTCGGCCCTATATTTTTCCGAGCCTATCCAGCCCTTATGAACTGAGCTAATGCCCTCCCCCAAGGAGAGCCATTATGCTGATTCGGCAACGAAAGCCTTACCTGCAAAATACGGAAGAGAGCCCGACCGAAGTCTGCGCGAGCTGCGCAGCATGCGGGAGGAGCTTCCACGTGTATGTGAGAAGCACGAAAACCGCGGCGCTGAGACGCCTGCAGCAAAGCTTCAACCTTCACTGCCGGCTGCGGCACAAAAGATTGGCCCCTTCCGCGAAATCCCGCTCACGTGCGAAGCAAATGATTAACGGGACTGACTCCTTTGCCAATGGGGTATGAGGTTTTCAGGGCCTGAGTGACATAGGCTTTGGCCGCCTGAACCGCATCGCGAAGGCCAAGTCCGAGGGCAAGATTGGAAGCCAAGGCTGTCGAGAAGGCGCAGCCGGTACCGTGGGTATTGGCTGTCTCGACCTTATCTCCCGGAAACGTTTGGACTTCGATGCTGCCATCCGCTTTCCGCTCGGCAAGCACATCGGTGACTTCCTGTAAGTGTCCCCCGGTCACAACCGCCGCTTTGGCTCCGCGCTCAACCAGGTTTCTGGCCGCCGCTCTTGCTGAATCAAGGTCGCGCACCTCTGTCTCGAGCAGCAATCCAGCCTCTTCGAGGTTAGGAGTAATCACGTCAACACAGGCCAGGAGGCGACCGCGAAGGGTGCTCAAACCCTCCACGTCAAGCAGGCTCGCGCCCGAAGACGAGCGCAAAACCGGATCGAGAACGATGCTTCGCAGAGAAACCGAGCTCAGGAAGCCGGCCACTACTTCAGCTACCGCGCCGCTTCCCAGCATTCCGATCTTTACGGCGGCGGGCCGGGCGTCCTCGATTAACGCTTCCAAAGTCTGCCGAACCAGTTTCGGATCGACTGTCTGAACCCGGCGGACCCCCTGGGTGCTTTGGACGGTCAGAGCAGTAATGCAGGCGACCCCATAAAGATGATGGGCCGCGATCGTCTTGAGATCCGCCGTGATGCCGGCACCCGAGGAGGGGTCAAAACCGGCGATGGTCAGAACGACTTTCGGCGGATCTTCGCTCATGCAGACGCAAATATAACAAAACAGGCCGACTAAAGCTCTGTTTTTAGGTGTCGGCAGGTGCAACTCTCCAGAGCCGCAGGGAGCTCTAATTCGGAGCGTCCCCACCGTCTGAATAGCCCGAATCGGGAACCACAACTGATGCAAAAATGCAACAGTTATTTTCGCTTTGGAAAATAAAAAGTAACGACAGCCTCTTTGTTTTCTTATAATTACTGCAGGCGAATCGGAGAGAATTGATTCGGGAGTTTAAGGTGAAACGCGTACACAAAATCGTGCTCAACACCATCGCTGTCGGAGCATTTGTCTCCGGCTCGATGGCTGCGTCTGCGCCTACTCGATCTGATCATGAGATTACTCCAAACGCTCAGCCGAGTCAGCGCACGGAGGTACACAAACCAAAGCGTCCGCAGCGCGCTAGGCCCTTTGATGTGGGCACGGCGTCCTGGTACGGCACTTACTTCGAAGGCAGACCGACCGCCAGCGGAGAGCCTTACGACATGTATGAGCTCACCGCCGCTCACCGCACCCTGCCGCTGGGAACGTGGGTAAAGGTGACGAACCTTCGCAACCACCGCTGGGTTCTGGTCAGGATCAACGACCGAGGCCCAGTACCGACTGATCGCATCATCGACCTCTCCTACAGCGCCGCCAGGATCCTAAAAATGAGCGGCCGCGGACTAGCCAAAGTCCGACTAGATTTAGTGGAAACGCCGGAATCGACCTCCGATTTCGCGATGCTAACGACCCCTCGATAGTTCCTGAGAAAGACCACTGCTGTCTGCGGTAGGCATGGTGTGCCTGCACCTGACTCTCCGTCCTTGCTTACCGCGGACGGCTCTGACTTTCGCGTTAGAATGCCAGCGTGACCTCCCCAAAAGAACGGCTGATCGTCGCCTTGGACGTTCCGACTGCAGTCGATGCGCAAGAGATCGTCTATGAGCTGGGCGATTCGGTTTCGTTCTACAAGGTCGGTCTTCAGCTCTTCACAGCCGAGGGACCGAAGATCGTCTGCGAGCTGGTCAACTCCGGCCGCAAGGTCTTTCTCGATCTCAAGCTACATGACATTCCAAACACCGTAGCGGGAGCGGTGAAGTCCGCTGCCGAGCTCGGCGTGACGATGCTCACAGTCCACGCTTCAGGTGGAAGCAAGATGCTCGCTGCCGCTGCGGAAGCAGCGAGGCAAGCGCCGCGGCCGTTAGTCATTCTAGGAGTTACCGTTTTGACCAGCCTCGGAGAAGAAGACCTTCGAGAATCTGGCGTGCAAAGCACCATTCCCGATCAGGTCCTGCGGTTGGCTATGCTGGCGAAGTCGGCTGGTTGCGGTGGGATCGTCGCTT
>Ga0070741_10018801_pt1 | contig 11126 bp, 11 predicted proteins | sample Coa_R1_4_FD_66440 | JGI IMG/M metagenome (GOLD analysis project Ga0070741, IMG submission 66440) | Surface soil microbial communities from Centralia Pennsylvania, which are recovering from an underground coalmine fire - Coalmine... | ecosystem: Environmental > Terrestrial > Soil > Unclassified ...
CAGGCGAACATCGTGCCCGTGCGGCCGAAGCCCGTCGCGACCTCGTCGCAGATCAGCAGCACGCCGTGGGCGTCGCAGAGCTCGCGCACGCGCCGCAGGAAGCCCGGCGGCTGCACGCGGATGCCGGCCGCCCCCTGGACGAGCGGCTCGACGATCACGGCCGCGAGCTCCGTGCCTCGCTCGGCCAGCAGGCGCTCGAGGCCCTCGGCGTCGCCGGGCTCGACGCGGTGGGCGCCGAAGAGCAGGGGGGAGTAGAGCGAGTGGAAGAGGTCGATGCCGCCGACGGAGACCGATCCGAGCGTGTCGCCGTGATAGGCGCCGTCGAGGCACGCGAAGGAGGTGCGCGCGCGCTCGCCCCTCTGCTGCCAGTGCTGGAAGGCGATCTTGAGCGCGACCTCGACCGCGGTCGAGCCGGAGTCCGAGTAGAAGACCCGGGAGAGGCCGGGCGGCGCGAGGGCAGCGAGGCGTGCCGCCAGCTCGGCGCCCGGCCCGTGGGTCAGCCCGAGCATCGTCGAGTGGGCCACGCGGCCGAGCTGCTCGCGGATCGCGGCGTCGATCAGCGGGTGGCGGTGGCCGTGGACGTTGCACCAGAGCGAGGAGACGCCGTCTATGTAGCGGCGGCCGTCGCCTCCGATCAGGTCGGTCCCCTCCGCGCGCTCGATGACGAGCGGCTCCTCGGCGCACCACTCGAGCATCGGCGTGAACGGGTGCCAGAGGTGCCGCTTGTCGAGCTCGGCGATCCGCTCACGCATCCCGGCGCTGACCTTAGACGGAGCACCGGCCGGAATCCGCTCCCGCGGGGAAGCGCCGGGGTCCCCGGCAAGCGGGCGCTTGTGTGACGAAGATCACACTGTTTTCAGATGCGAAATCCTTGCGGATATGCAAACATTCCAGTTATGGAAGCAGCGAGCGTCACGAGTGGATCGCGAGCTCAGCGCCGGGCCAGGCCGTCCCGGGTGAGCGACCGCGAGCTCGCGCTCAGGCTCGGCTCGCTCATGCTCTGCACGATCTCCTCCGACGGCGGATCGGTGATCCGCGCGATCGACGACTCCGGGCTCAGCTTCACGCAGATGAAGGCGCTCGTCGCCCTCGCCGGGCACGACGAGGCGGCCCCGGTCACGGTCAAGCGGATCGCCGCCGACCTCGGCCTCTCGCTCGCATCCGCGAGCCGCGCCGTGGACGGGCTCGTCAAGCGCGAGCTGGCGACCCGCGTCGAGGACCCGGAGGACCGGCGCATGCGCCGGATCTCGCTGACCGCCGAGGGCCAGGGCGTGGCCGACGAGCTGCTCGCCGCCCGCCTCGCCGGGCTCGAACGCTTCGTCGCCGGGCTCGGCGCCGAGGAGCGCCGCAAGCTCGACGCCGCGCTCGAGGTGCTCATGCGCCGCCCGGAGATCGCCAAGACCTACCGCATCCACAAGCGAAAGGCCCGCTCATGACCCGCTATCGCCGCCTGCTGATCACCGAGTCCAACGCCAAGTGGTGGACGCTGGGCGCGATGTGCTTCGCGCTCTTCATGATCATGCTCGACAACACGGTCGTGAACGTCGCGCTGCCGTCGATCCAGCGCGACCTGCACGCCAGCCTCGCCGGCCTGGAGTGGACCGTCAACGCCTACACGCTCAGCTTCGCGGTGCTGCTGGCCACCGGCGGGCGGCTCGGCGACATCTTCGGGCGGCGCAAGGGCTTCCTGTTCGGGGTGACGCTGTTCGCCCTCTCCTCGGCCACCGCCGGGCTGGCCCCGGACACCGCCTCCCTGATCGCGAGCCGGGCCGTCCAGGGGATCGGCGCGGCCTTCATGATGCCCGCGACGCTCTCGATCGTCACCAACGTTTTCCCGCCCCACGAGCGCGGGAAGGCGATCGGCACGTGGGCGGGCGTCTCGGCCCTGGCGCTCGCCATCGGACCGGTGGTGGGCGGGTTCCTGACCGAGCACGTCTCCTGGCGCGCGATCTTCTACCTCAACCTCCCGGTGGCGGCGGCCGCGATCGTGGCGACGCTCTTCGCGGTGCGCGAATCGCGCGACGAGACCGTGGGCCGCGAGGTGGACTACCCGGGCGTTGCCGCCCTGACCGGCGGCCTCACCGCGCTGGTCCTCGCCCTGATCGAGGGCAACTCATGGGGCTGGGGCTCGCCGGGCATCGTCGCGCTGCTCGCGGGCTCGGCGGCGATGCTGGCGGCGTTCGTCGTGATCGAGCGGCGCGTGGCGGCGCCGATGGTGGAGTTCCGCCTCTTCGCGAGCCGCAACTTCGTCGGCGCCAACCTGATCGCGCTCGTGGTCTCGTTCGCGATGCTGGCCCAGTTCTTCTTCCTCGCCATCTACATGCAGGACGTGCTGGGGCTCTCGCCGCTCGAGGCGGGCGTGCGGTTCCTGCCCGCGACGCTCATGATCGTGACCGTCGCCCCGATCGCCGGGCGGCTGACCGACCGCGTCGGGCCGCGCTGGCTGATCGCCGCGGGGCTGACCCTGGTGTCGGGCGCCCTCTACTGGCTCACGACCGTGGACGTGGGGACGACCTACGCCGACATCTGGCCCTCGTTCACGCTCATGGGGCTCGGTATGGCGCTCACGATGTCGCCGATGTCCACGGCGGCCATGAACGCCGTGGACGAGGCCAAGGCCGGGATCGCCTCCGGCGTGCTCTCGATGAACCGCATGGTCGGCGGCTCCCTCGGCGTGGCGGTGATCGGCGCCGTGTTCCAGGCGCTCGCGCCGTCGGGGGCGCGCGACCCGCAGCAGTTCATCCACGCCTTCGCGACCTCGATGTGGGTGGCGACGGGCGTCGCGCTCGCGGGCGCCCTGCTCGCCGTGGCGCTGATCCGCGGCAAGGCCGAGCGCGTCCCGGCGCCGATCGCCGAAGGCGAGCTCGCCCCCACGGGCGAGCTGGCGGCCGCCCGGGACATCGCGTAGGCACGCGGGCGCGTCCGGGCTATCGGATGGCGCTCACGCGTCCGGGGCTCCGGCCACGGTGATGATCGACGTCACCTCGAAGGGGTCGGCGCCCGGGAGGTGCACGCCCTTGGCGAGCCTGTAGTCGCCGGGGGCGAGCGAGCCGGGGATCGTGAGGTGCTCGGTCGCCCCCGCGGGCAGCGGGTGGCTTCGGGGAGCGCGCGTCGAGCCGCGGAGGGGGATCGCGCGCGAGGAGTCGCCACGCCGCGAGACGAGGATGTAGATCGGCACCCAGATGCCGTCTCGCAGGCGCTCCAGCTCGGTGGTGTTGGCGATCGGCCGCTCGCCGCCCGGCACCGAGGTGACCGTCACGGCCACGGAGCCGCCGGGCGGGACGGTGAGCGGGTCGACGACGAGCTCGACGGCGCCGGAGCCGCTCGAGCAGCCCGCCTGGGCGATGGCGCAGGCTCCGAGGACGGCGATGACGGCGAGGCCGCGCACGCGGCCGAAGCTACACCAAGTCCAGGGCGGGCCAGGACTCGCGCTCGGCCAGGTCGATGCGCCCGAGCACCTCGACGGGCACGTCGCCAAGCCGCGCCAGCGTCTCGCGGTTGGAGCGCTCCATCGTGCCCGGCTCGCCGGGCCAGGGGGTCAGCACCACGGCGCGCACCTCGAGCCCGGCCGAGCGCGCGGCCTCGAGCGTCAGCAGCGTGTGGTTGATCGTGCCCAGGCCGGGGGAGGCGGCGATCGCCACCGGCATGCCGAGGTCGCGGGCCAGGTCGCGGACGAGGTAGCCGGGCGCCAGCGGGACGAGCAGCCCGCCGACTCCCTCGGCCACCAGCGCGTCGGCCCGCTCCGCGGCCAGCGCGGCCGCCTCGCGCAGGCGCTCGGGGGCGATGGGCGGCGGCGCGAGCGCCGCCGCGAGGTGGGGCGACACCGGCGGGCCGTAGCGGTAGGGCGCGATCTCGTCGTCGGACTGGCTCGAGCCCGCCGCGCGGCGAAGCAGCGCGTGGTCGGGCTCGGCGCCGCTCGCCTCGTACTCGTCGAGGCCCGTCACCGCCGGCTTGAAGACGGCGACGCGGCGCCCCCGCGCGGCGAGCGTGCGCGCGATGACGGCCGCGACGACGGTCTTGCCGACCTCGGTGCCGGTCCCCGTGACGAATACGCCCTCGAGCGCCACCTGCCTACGCAGCGCGGCCGAGGCGCGAGACGTCGGCGGCGAGTGTGCGCCGGGATCCCGGCAGGAGGCCGAGCTCGGCCGCGGCCTCGGCGATGACGCCGGCCGCGCCGCGGAGCTCGTCGGCCCGGTGGTTGGCCATCACCGACAGCCGCAGGCGGGAGGTGCCCTCGGGGACGGTCGGGGGGCGGATCGCCTGCGCGAAGACACCGCGCTCCAGCGCGCGCTCGCAGAGGGCCATCGCGGCGCCCGCCTCCCCGACGACGACGGGGACGATCTGGGTCCGGGACGGCCCCGTCCCGAGCCCGTGGGAGGCGAGCGCCTCCCGGAGCGCCGCCGCGTTCGCGGCCAGGTGCTCGACGAGGCCGGGCTGCGAGGCAAGGAGCGCGAGCCCGGCGAGCGCCGCGCCGATCGCGGGCGGGGGCGGCGCGGTCGAGAAGATGAACGGCCGCGCCGTGTTCACGAGCAGGTCCCGCACCTCGCCGCGGGCGCAGACGAAGGCGCCGTAGCTGCCGAGGGCCTTGCCGAGCGTGCCCACGATCACGTCCACGTCCTCGGTCAGGCCGGCCTCCGCCACCGCGCCACGGCCGCCCGGGCCGAGCGCGCCGATCGCGTGCGCCTCGTCCACCATCAGCCGGCAGCCGTGGAACCGGGCGCGGGCGACCAGCCCCTGGAGCGGGGCCACGTCCCCGTCCATCGAGAAGACCGAGTCGGTGACGATCAGCGCCGCCCGATCGCCGGCGCGGCGCAGCCCCCAGTCGAGGTGTTCGAGATCCCCGTGGCGGTAGACGAACACCTCGGCCCGCGAGAGCCGGCAGCCGTCGATCAGGCTGGCGTGGTTGAGCTCGTCGGAGAAGACGACCTCGCCCCGGCCCGCGAGCGCCGCCACGGCGCCGGTGTTGGCGAGGTAGCCCGCGCCGAAGAGCAGCGCGTCCTCGGCGCCGAGGAACTCCGCGAGCCGGCGCTCGAGCTTGCGGTGGAGCGCCATGTTGCCCGAGATCAGGCGCGAGGCCCCGGCGCCCGCCCCCCAGCGCTCGGCCGCCTCGGCCGCGGCCTGGCGCACGCGCGGGTGGTCGGCGAGCCCGAGGTAGTTGTTGGAGCAGAGCAGCAGCACCTCCGTCCCGTCGAGGACAACCTTCGGGCCCTGAGGGCCCTCGACGGTCCGCAGGCTGCGGTAGAGCCCCGCCCGCTCGAGCTCGCCGAGGCGCTCGGCGGCGCTCCGCATCGTCAATCGCCCCACCCGGCGGGCTCGTCGCGCGCCGCCGTGCCCGCCGGGCGCGGGTAGGCCGGCGGCTTGCGCCGCTTCTTCACCACCCGGAGCTGCTTGGAGGGGTCCCAGAAGTTGGCTTCGGCCTGGCTCGAGATGAGGTCGTCCATCGGCGTCTGCGGCGTCTCGCCGGCGAGCCAGCCCGAGCGGTTGTCGGGCCGCGGGTTGGCGCCGTTGTCGGGCTGGCGGGCGACGTTCAGGCCCAGGTCCTCGAACATCGCACGGTCGTCGGCGGGCTCGGCCCCGAGCGTGGTCAGGAAGTTGCCCATCATCACGCCGTTCAGCCCCGCCTTCACGGCCAGCGGCTGGAGCTCGCGCAGGTTCTCCACGCGCCCGCCGCAGAGCCGGAAGAGCGCGTCGGGAAGGATCAGCCTGAAGATCGCCACCCATTTGACGACCTCCCACGGGTCCATCAGCTCGCGGTCGCCGAACTTGGTTCCGGGGCGCGGGTTGAGCAGGTTGATCGGCACCGAGGTCGGGTTGATCTCGGCCAGCTCGAAGGCCATCTCGACTCGCTGGCGGGGGCTCTCGCCGAGGTTGAGGATGCCGCCGACGCAGGTCTCGAGCCCCGCCTCCCTGACCGCCTCGATCGTGCGCAGGCGGCCCTCGTAGCGCACGGTCGTCGTCACCTCGCCGTAGTAGGAGCGCGCCGTCTCGACGTTGTGGTGGACCCGCTGCACGCCCGCCTCGGCGAGCTGGCGCGCGCGCTCGGGCGAGATGTGGCCGATCGAGACGCAGCGCTTCAGGTTCGTGTGCTCGGCGACCAGGCGCGCGCCCGCGAGGATCTTCTCGAAGTCGCGCTTGGCGAGCCCCTGGCCCTGCGTGACCATGCAGAAACGGTGCGCGCCGGCCGCCTCGGCGGCCTTGGCGTGCTCGAGGATCTGCTCCGGGTCCATCATCGGGTGCATCGGCGTGTCCGCCTCGGCGTAGCGCGACTGGGCGCAGAACCCGCAGTCCTCCGCGCAGCCGCCGGACTTCGCGTTGACCAGCGAGCACAGGTCCGTCGAGTCGCCGAAGCGCTCGCGCCGCACCGCCCAGGCGCGCTCGACAAGCTCCGCGATCTCGTCGCGGTCGGTGATAGCGCCCAGCGCCAGGGCCTCTTCGAAGGTGATCAGCGGGGGCATGAGCTCTCGGGGGAGTCGGGCGAAGGCTATGGAGGCGCTCGGACGCATCCGCGGCGGCTGTGCCAGGATGAGGCGGTGAGGCAGCGCCTGAGCCTGATCACGCTCGGAGTCTCGGACCTGGGACGGGCGAGGGCGTTCTACGAGGCTCTCGGCTGGACGACCGGGGCGGCGCCCGCCGACGACGTCGTCTTCTTCCAGGCGGGCGGGATGATCCTGGCGCTCTGGGATCGCAAGCGGCTGGCGGAGGACTCCGGCGTCCGCGACAGGGGCGGCTGGGGTGGCGTGACGCTGGCCCACAACGTCCGCTCGCCGGACGAGGTGGACGCGGTCATCGAGGAGGCGCGCGCCGCCGGAGCCGCGGTGCCGCGCGAGCCCGGCGAGACCTTCTGGGGCGGCTACTCGGGCGTCTTCGTTGATCCCGAGGGCCATCCCTGGGGGGTGGCGTACAACCCTCGCTGGACGATCCGGGACGACGGCTCCGTAGAGCTTCCCGGCTGAGCGCCGCGCCGTCAGGTCACCGGCGTGGCCGCGAGCGACTCCCAGAGGTAGAGGCAGGCGAGCGAGCGGTGCGGCCGCCAGCGCTCCGCGCGCTCGACGACCTCGGCGGGCGAGGGCAGCTCGCCGAGCCCGTAGGCGGCGCGGATAGCGTTGCGGATGCCGAGGTCGCCGCCCGAGACGACGTCCGGGCGGCCGAGGTGGAAGATGAGGAACATCTCCGCGGTCCAGCGGCCGAGGCCGCGGGCGGCGACGATCTCCGCGATCACCTCCTCGTCGGTGAGCTCGCCCAGGCGATCCAGCTCGAGCTCGCCGCTCAGGACGTGGCGGGCCAGATCGCGCACGTACTCGACCTTGCGGCCCGAGAGCCCGGCCGCCCTGAGCGCCCCCTCGTCGGCGGCGAGGAGCTGGCCGGGGCTCGGCACCGCGCCCCCGAACAGCGCCAGCACGCGCTCGTAGATCGTCCGCGCGGCCTTGGTCGAGAGCTGCTGGCCGACCACGGCGCGCAAAAGCGCCCCGTAGGGGTCGTCGAGCGGCACGCCGCGGCGCCGCCTTCGCTCGGCCAGCGACAGCGGCCCGATCCGCTCGATCAGCCCGCCGAGGACCGGATCGGCCGCGGCGAGCTCGCGGGCGGCGCGGCTCAGCGCCCTCGCCACCGCGGCTTCCGCTTCTCGGCGAAGGCACGGATGCCCTCGCGGAAGTCCTCGGATGCGAAGCATGAGCGCCGCAGCTCGACCAGCTCGCGCTCCTGCTCGGGGCTCAGGCGGGCGGCGCGGGCGAGCGTCTCGATCGCGTGCTTGTTGCCGCGCGTGGAGAGGGGGGCGTTGGCTGCGATCTCGGCCGCGAGCTCTACGGCGGCAGCGGCGAGGCGGGAATCCTCCACGACCTCGTTAACGAGGCCGAGGCGGTGGGCGTGAGATGCGTCGTAGGTGCGCCCGAGGAGGAAGATCTCCTTGGTCGCCGCGACGCCCACGACGTCGATGAAGCGCTCGAGGCCGGTGTGCCCGTAGATGAGGCCGAGCTTCGCCGGCGGCATGCCCAGCCGCGCGCCGGCTGCGCAGATGCGAAGGTCGCAGCGCACCGCCAGCTCGAGCCCGCCGCCGAGGCAGTGGCCGTTGATCGCCGCTACCACCGGGTAGGGATGGGCGCTCACCGCCTCCATCGCCGCGTGGAAGGGATGGGCGACGAGCGCCTCGGCGTCCTCGGCGAACGTCTCGTCGGGGATGCCCCCGATGTCGTAGCCGGCCGAGAACGTGCTGCCCGCCCCGGTGATGAGCACGCAGCGCACCTCGATCCCGCGGTCGAGCGAGCGCAGGGCGGCCGTGAGGCCGTCGAGGAGCTCGTGGTCGAGCGCGTTCCGCTTCTCCGGGTTGGAGATCGTGAGCCGCGCGACGGCCTCGGCCGGGCGGTCGAGCAGGAGCTTGCCGGAGGCGAGCGTCTCGGTCGGCGCCAAGGGACCGCGAGCGTACCCGGCTACTCGAGGACTACGAGGACGTCGCCCTCCTGCACGGCCTGCCCCTCCTCGCAGCGGATCTCGCTCACGGTGCCCGAGTCCTCGGCCTCCACGGGCATCTCCATCTTCATCGACTCGAGGATGACCACGGTGTCGCCCTCCTCCACCGGGTCGCCGACGCCGACCTCGATCTTCCACACCGTCCCCGTGATGTGCGCCGCGACCTCGGCCATCGGCGCGGCAGGATATCCGCCCGCGGCGGCGGATCGCCGCGCGGCGAGGGGCCGCGAGCCGCGATAGCTTCCCGCCGGTGATCCTCGCGATAGACCAGGGGACGACCGGGACCACCTGCCTGGTCTTCGACCGCGAGGGCCGGATCGCGGGCCGTGCCTACGGCGAGCTCGGCCAGCACTTCCCGCGCCCGGGCTGGGTCGAGCACGACCCGGCGGAGATCTGGGATGCGGCGCGGCGGCTCGCCGCGGAGGCGCTCGCGGCCGCCGGGATCGCGGGCCGCGATCTCGACGCGATCGGGATCACGAACCAGCGCGAAACGGTGGTCGCCTGGGACCCGGCGAGCGGCGAACCGCTCCACAACGCGCTCGTCTGGCAGGACCGGCGCACGGCCGCGCGCTGCGCCGAGCTCCGCGAGGCCGGGCACGAGGCGCTCGTTCGCGAGCGGACGGGCCTGGTTATCGACCCCTACTTCTCCGGCACCAAGATCGCGTGGCTGCGCGAGAACGCCGAGGGCGTGCACGCGGGCGCCGCGTTCGGCACGATCGACTCCTGGCTCGTCTACAAGCTGACCGGCCGCCACGCGACCGACTACTCGAACGCGTCGCGCACGATGCTGTTCGACATCCGGCGCCTGGCCTGGGACCCGGACCTCTGCGAGCTCCTCGGCGTTGATCCGCGCAGCCTCCCCGAGCCGCTTCCCTCCGCCTGCGTCTACGCCACGACGACCGAGCTCGGCGGCGAGGTCCCCGTGGCCGGCGTCGCGGGCGACCAGCAGGCCGCCCTCTTCGGGCAGGCGTGCCTGCGCCCGGGCACGGCGAAGAACACCTACGGGACCGGGAGCTTCGTGCTCCTGAACGCCGGGAGCGAGCCGCCCGATCCGGGCGAGGGCCTCCTCGCCACCGTAGCCTGGGGCCTCGGCGAGCGGACCGCCTACGCGCTCGAGGCCTCCGTCTTCGTCACCGGCGCCGCCGTGCAGTGGCTCCGCGACGGGCTCGGCATCATCGCCGAGGCGGCCGAGACGGAGGCGCTCGCGGCCTCGCTCGGCGGCAACGACGGCGTCTACTTCGTGCCCGCGCTGACCGGGCTCGGCTCGCCCCACTGGGATCCGTACGCGCGGGGCGCGATCCTGGGTTTGACGCGCGGCTCCGGGCGGGCTCACCTCGCGCGGGCCGCGCTCGAGGCGATCGCCTATCAGACCGTGGACGCCGTGCGGGCGCAGGAGGCGGCGTCCGGCCGCTCGCTCGAGGTCCTGAAGGCCGACGGCGGCGCGGTCGCGAACCGCTGGCTGATGCAGTTCCAGGCCGACGTCCTGGGGGCACCGGTGCTGGTGCCCGAGGTCGCCGAGACCACCGCCCTCGGGGCCGCCTACCTCGCCGGCGTCGGCGCAGGCTTGTGGAGCGCCGAGGAGGTCGAGTCGCGCTGGCGCGAGGCGGCGCGCTACGAGCCGTCCATGCCGCCCGCCGAGCGCGAGGCGCTCCTCGCCCGCTGGGGCGAGGCGGTGGAGCGGGCACGGGGGTGGGCCGCGCCCGGGTGAGCGCCGGCGCACGGGGCCCGGATGCGCGAGCGCCGCCGCCGGCGGCGGGTCCGGACGGGCGGCGCCACACGGCGCCCGGCCGCTTCAGCGCGGGATCATGCGAGCAGCTCGTCCACCAGCTCGGCAGCTTTGCGGACGTCGCCGATCCGGGCGACGCCGACGCCGGCGTAGAGGGGGCCCGCGTCCACCAGCGAGGCGGGCAGGCCGGCGACCGGGGGCTGCGGGGACAGCAGGGGCAGGCCCGCGCGCTGGAGGCTGGCGAGGCGGGCCTGCAGGGCGGGGGGCAGCCGCGAGGCGAGGGGCGAGGCGAGGGAGTTCGCCGCGCGCGCCCAGGCGGGGCCGCGGGCGTCGCGGCCGAGCCAGCGCCGGGTCGCCGCGTTGGGGCGACGCGGTGCGGGGCGCGCGGCCAGCCAAGGCCGAACAGCTCCGTGAGCACGGTGTCGGTGGCCGCGGCCAGGCGGCGCTTGTACTCGGGGTGCGCGTCGCTCTCCGCGCACATCAGGAAGCGGGTGCCGAGGACGGCGGCGTCGGCGCCCGCTGCGAGCGCCGCGCTGACGTCGCCGGCATCGGCCATGCCGCCCGCGAGCAGCAGGGGGTAGCGGGCTGGCAGCGCGGCGCGGCAGCGCTCGAGGAGGGCGAGCCCCGGCAGCGTGCCGCGGACGTGCCCGCCGGCCTCGATGCCCTGGACGATGACGCCGTCGGCGCCGGCCGCCTGAGCCGCCTTCGCCTCCTCCACGGATCCCGCCTGGTGGAGCCACAGCCGGCGCGTGGGCCGGCGCGGCTCGCCCCAGAAGGTCACGACGACGTCGGCCCCGGCCGCGGCCTCGGCGTGCGCCCGCCGCGCGAACGGGAGCAGCAGGTTCACGGCGATCGGGCGCTGGGTGAGCTCGCGCGCCGCCTCGATCTCCGCCCGCAGCTCCGCCGGCGGCAGCGTGCAGATCGTGCCGAGGCCGCC
>Ga0070741_10018802_pt1 | contig 11126 bp, 9 predicted proteins | sample Coa_R1_4_FD_66440 | JGI IMG/M metagenome (GOLD analysis project Ga0070741, IMG submission 66440) | Surface soil microbial communities from Centralia Pennsylvania, which are recovering from an underground coalmine fire - Coalmine... | ecosystem: Environmental > Terrestrial > Soil > Unclassified ...
GTGGGGAAACGGGTTTGGTCGGCCAAGCTGCCGTTTGGTCCCTACCTCGCCTTTGGCGCGCTAGCCTGGATGTTCTTCGGCGAGAAATTCGTGCACTGGTATTTCCAACTCATCAATCCTGTCTAGAGCAACGGCGTGAAGGCAAACCACTGTGGCCAATGGGATTTGGTGATCTCCTGTAGCACCTCAGTCCACTGCTGCATGGCCTGACTGACTGTCTCGTCGCGTGAGGCGCTGCTCCGGACGCAAACAATGGGTTGTCTTGCGATGATTTTGTATTTGCGGTTTCCGGTACGGACAATGAAGAGCGGGTAAACGGGAGTCTCGGAGACGAGGGACAGAACAAATGGCCCACTCGGTAGAGAAACTTTACGACCGAAAAAGTCTACCGGCGCGCGGGCAACATCTCCGATCACGCGGTCGCCTTGAATTGATATAATTTCTCCGGCGCGTAGTGCGCTGAGCAGGTCAAAGGCCAGGGCAGCCCCGTCGTCGCTATATCCGACTTTGATTCCGCCCGCGGCCGACTCGCGCAAGGACGAGTCGATGTGTTTCGCTGCGAAGGCGTCCCGCTCTGGGGCGCGGACCATTCGGATGATGCGATGAAATTTCTGTGAAAAAAGGGCCGCCGCCAGATCATAGCTGCCCATGTGCGCGGTTAGAACGATGCCGCTTTTCGTTGAGGCCAGTTGTTCGAGATAGCGCATTCCTTCGAGCTCGTAGCGAAATCGCGCCTTTAAAATTCGATAAGCCGCAGTGTCTGTGAGCGACCATCCGAAATTTGCGAACACACGAATAACGCGTCCATAGTTTACAAATCGCCACGATCGGCTCCGGATGAGTCGCAGATTTTGCAGCAATGCTTTGCGCGCCGGTGCAGCGACAAAGAAAAATACGCAGGCGGCAAACCAAATCAGCGGCCGGTGGAAAATCGCGGGGACGTTCGCTACCGACCAATCGATAACTTTCCGCCAAAAAACATTTTCGACAACGAACCGACTTCCTCCCATCGCCGCTTCGAGGATGGACTTTCGGCATGGCAAACGCAATCAGTTCCCTCTCGGGCCGTTGCCCGCGTCCTGTAAGGATGCCAGCGCTCGCGCGCTTTTTCCGATCAAGTGTTCGCGCGCTTGGCGCAATCGCTTAGACTCGGACAATGATCTTTAAAAACGGCCGCCTGGTTTTTCCGAATGGTATTCGGGAAGGACTCGACCTGATCGTTGAAAGCGGAATCATTACCGCGATCCGGCCGCAGGCGCCCGCCATGGGTGAGGAGATTGTCGACCTCGAGGGCGATTATTTGTCGCCGGGATTTGTCGATCTTCACGTGCACGGCGGGAACGGCCACGACACGATGGATGCCTCCGCGAAAGCGTTCCGCGCGATCTGCGAGTATCACGCGACCGGTGGCACGACCTCACTCTTGCTCACAACTGCGACCGCGCCAATCAAGACCATTCTCAAAGTGGCGTCAGCGGTTCGCGATTACCGATCTTCCATCAGGCAGATCGCCGGAATGCACGCCGAGGGACCGTTCCTTTCAAAGACAAAAGCCGGCGCGCAGCGTCAAAATCTAATGCGCAATCCCACGCGCAAGCTCTACGCGCCGTTGCTTGAGTATTTGGACGTCATCCGGCGGGTCACGCTTGCCCCCGAACTTCCCGGGGCGCTCGAGTTGATCGCAGAACTTCGCGGCCTTGGGATAAGCGTAAGTGGCGGTCATAGCGACGCGTGGGAGGACGACGCGCGCGCTGGGTTCGACCACGGAATGCGAAGCGTCACGCATACTTTCAACTGCATGTCGAGCGCCCGTCGGCGCGGAATCGACCGCGTCGCCGGTCTGGTTGAATTTGCAATGAGCGAACCGGAGGTGATCTGCGAGCTGATTGCCGATGGCCACCACGTTTCGCCGACCCTGATGAAGATGTTGTATCGGGCCAAAGGCGTGCGCGGGATTTGTCTTGTGACTGACGCAACCGCGGGCGCGGGTTTGCCCGATGGTTCAAAGTTTTCGTTGTATGGAACGAAATGTATAACTGAAGCCGGTGTCTGTTTGCTGGCTGATCGCTCTGCGTTAGCGGGAAGTGCTTCCCGCATGATCGATCTGGTTCGCGCGATGGTCACGAAAGTGGGCGTTCCATTGCCCGAGGCCATCGCGATGGCGACGGACACGCCTGCATTCGTTATTGGCCTAACGAGTAAGGGTCAGTTCAAAATCGGAGGCGACGCCGATCTGGTCTCGATTTCGCCGGAGCTGGAGGTGACCAGGACCTTTCTTGCCGGCAAAGAAGTTTTTCGGCGTTAAATCGACAACAGGAATTCGGCGATATCGAGGGAGGCGCGGGGACGGCTGAGTTTGGAAATGTTAGTCGACCATGCGCTCCATTTTTTGGCGTTATTGGCGAACGCGTCCCGCACCTGCATGACGACCTCGTCATTCGAAAGAGCGATTGCGCCGGATTGCGTTTCGGCAATCAGCCTTGCATTACCCTCTTCCTGTCCGGAAACGACATGATTGATGATCATCGGAGAAGCGGCCGCGATTGTTTCCTGGACGGTGGCGCCGCCGGCCTTGCCAATGAGAACATGACTTTCGCAGAGCAATCGCGGCATCTCGTCTGTCCATCCGTAAAGTTCGACGTTTCGACCGTCCGCGACCCGTTCAATCGCACGCCCGAGCGCCTGGTCGCGACCGACCGTGACGGTCAGATGAATGTTTAGCCCAAGAAGTTGCCGGACCAGATCTGGAGCGCGCCGCGTCCCGGCATTAATCGCGTAGAGAACCCGCGGAGCCGTCCCATTTGGCAGCGCTCGCTCTTTGGCGAAATCGGCAAAGCGCGGACTGACCGGAAAGCCAAGCACTTTGATTTTTTCCGCCGGAACGCCCTTCTCCCGAACGACAATCGCACTTTGCTCGTTTGCAACGAGAAAATAATCCGCCGGGGCATGATACCAAATTGCGTTGACCGTAATCGAGTCGGTCACAATCGCGATGTTTTTGCAGCGTCGATCTTCGCCAGCGATTTGTCGGAGGAGGTAGGGGTAAGGCGGGAAAGTGGAGACGACAACATCGGGCTGAAAACGATCAAGCAATCGTCCGAGGTTTTTTTTGAGACCGTGAAACCTGCCGAAACGCTTATCGAAGTCGGTTTTACGATCGAGCCAGTTGTAAACATGTCCCCAAAGTTTCGGCCAGCGATTAATGAGCGCGAGATAAGCCCGTCGCGTCATTTCATTGACCATTCCAAATGTCTCGGGAAACAAATCCCGCAATTCGACCTCAACTTTCGGCGCGACCCGCGCCAGGCCGGCCCGTACGCCGCGCGCCGCGCTGTTATGGCCCTCGCCAAAACCGGCGGTGAGGATCAAAATTCTTTTCATGCGAATGCCGAATTCGACGGCCAAGGCGGCTGGAAGTTAATGGATATTTCGAATCGGCAAAGTAAACTCAACAAAACGTGAAAACTTTGCGCACGATATTGAAGGTTTTCCGGCGCCTGGTCTGGGAGACCGCGACCGACAACACGACCGGCCTCGCTTCGCAATTGGCTTACACGTTGTTATTCGCGGTTGCGCCGGTGTTGTTTTTTCTTTGGCATCTGCTCGGTTTGTTCGGGACGGACCCGGCGAAGCTGCACGGAATTTTCAGCATTCTAAAGAATTTTCTCCCGCCGGACCCGAAGGTTCAGGACGCTTTGGACGCCGCCGCCGCCAGCGTCGTGGTAACCGGATCGAACGGATTTTTTGCCAACGTGGGAATTCTCGTGGGCATATGGGGCGGCACCGTTTTCATCGCGACAATTTCCCGCGCGCTCAGTCACACCTACGGAGTCCGCGAGCCACGGAATTGGTGGTCGAAGTACATTATTTCCTTTTTGCTTCTGTTCTGGTTCGGAATCGTCATCCTGGTTTGCTTTAACGCCATTGTCTTCGGCGAGACCCTGGCCGGCGTTGCGGAGGTAAACTTTCAGCTCAAAGTGCCGCTCCAGGAGTGGGTGGCGTATCTGGCACTGCCATTTACCTGGCTCGCTCTGATCGGGCTTGCCCTCGTTCTATATCTCCTTACTCCGGAAAATTATCTGACCATCCGGCAGGCCCTGCCCGGTTCGATTTTTTTCGCAACCGGATGGATCACCGTGACAAAGCTGTTTCAGCTCTACGTGACACGTTACAGTCGTTACGACGCGACCTATCTGGCGCTCGCGTCGATTATCATTTTGCTGACCTGGATGTATCTCACCTGCCTTTTCCTGCTCCTCGGCGGAAAATTGAATGCGATTCTGCGGCGTGAGCGCGAACGGCGGGAGAAATCGGAAGCCCCCGAAGTAGCCGTTCAGCCAGCCTAGTCAGCTTTTAATTGTTCATTCGCGGATTTGATCGTGCAATACACTCTGTTACGCTCCGCAGCGGTGGGACGGTTCGGCAGCTTTTTTGCGATTGGCGCGATCATTGGGACAGTTGTCCTTCACGCGCAAACCGACGAATCAACGCCCGTTCGCAAAGCGCGCGCGGTTACGGAAGCGGACGAATCTGCGTCGCCTTCGCCAAAATCAAAGACATCGCCAAAGAAAAAGAAATCTCCATCGCCCTCGCCAAAATCAGCGGCCAAAAAAAAGAAGACTTCTTCTGACGAAGACGAAGCGTCCGCTAAGCCCGGTGAGACTCCGGAGCCGACGACAAAGCCGAAACAAAAAAAATCTCCTTCCAAGGAAGCAACGACGAAAGGGAAGAAGAAAAAGAAGCCAACGCCGGAGAAATCGCCCGGCGCCAAGAAAAAGAAGAGTTCGCCCCGACCCTCGGAAACGCCGGAAGTGAAAGAGAGCGCAACCCCGCCACGCGCTGTTGCGGTGCCGAATCCGAGCGCGCCGCCGTCGCCCCCATTGCGGGCAAAGTCCGCGTTGGCCGCACCGGTTGCCGAACCCGAACAATTAACGATTGAAAAGTACGGCTACGAAAAACCACGGGGATTCTGGTCGCGCATTTTTGGTGGCGGCGGCGGGCGAAGCGGGAGCGGTGCCGGCTATCGCTATCTCACAGCCTCGGTGCGGGCACAGATCGATCGCGCGCCAGTCGCACGCGGTCGGTGGCAATACATCGTGGTTCACAACAGCGGGACCCGTCAGGGGAATGCGGCAGCCTTCGATTATTACCATCGGCATTTTCGCAGGATGCAAAATGGGCTCGCTTACCATTTCGTTATCGGCAACGGCACTTCGACCGGCAACGGTCAGGTAGAAATAGGGGATCGATGGAGAAGACAGATCAACGGCGGCCACGTCCACAGCGACTATCTAAACAATATCGCGCTCGGAATTTGCCTGGTTGGTGATTTCAACCGCGATCAACCGACGCGCGCGCAACTCGATTGCTGCGAAGAGTTGATTCGCTACCTCCGTCAACGTTGCGGCAAAGTTGGGGATCACTATCCGATCGTCAAGCCTCACCGGGAAATCAATCCGCCACGCTGGGCCACCGATTGTCCGGGCGACGTATTCCCGTACTCCTGGTTCCGCCGTTTCCAGGAATAACTAAATATGCGAGGCCACGATGACGTGGCTCTCTTTGTAATTCCAGCGGTAGCCGAAGTTGAACTCGATCGGTGGCGGATTGCTCTGATCGAAAATTTCTTTCAATTTCGGCTGGTAGTGCTGCTTGAAAATTTCAATGGGTCCGACGTAGGTGCCGAACACGCGGACATTCCATTTGTCGGGGCTAAAGTAATTGATTGGGATGCCGGCGTCGTCCTGCACAATGACTTTGCTGTGATCCAGGATGAAGTCCCGGACGCGGTTGAATCCTTGTTCGAACATTAAATAGGACGATGCTTTAAGGAAGCTTCCGCCCACTCCGAATTGGTTGCAGAATTTCAAGAAACCCGATGAAGCTAGCCCACCGTCGGAAATGTCGGTCGTAAAATAGTAAAGGGTCTGTTCCTGGCCGGAGCGATTATCGACATATTGAATGCGGACGCCGGGACTTCCGCCGGCGCCGGCGCGTCCGGCTTGAAACGATCCGCCGCCGCTCAACGATCCATACGTAACGTCGCGAATCGACTTGTCCGCGCGCGCAAGGAACACGTAAAGAATCGGCAAGACCCCTTTTAGCTCCTGCGATTCGAGGCTTACCTTCATGTCTTTGGTGATGAAAAAGCTGAATCGAAGCGACGATTGCATGGCTTCTTCCAGATTGTGCAGCGCGCTTCCGAGGTTGCTGATGCGCAGAGGGTCTGGTGGTGGTCCCATCGATTCTTTACCGCAAAGAATGTAAACGTCCGCTTTTGGGAAAAATTGATCTACGTAAAGATAATCCGGCCCGCTGAACATGTAATAAACCACCGGCACGCGTTCGTTGGCTTCGGGAAAGTATTGTCCTTCCCACGAATGCAGTCTGGCGAGTCTCTTCGTGTTTAGTTTGGCAAAGGCTGCTTCGAAATTCGCGGCATGCTCCTGCCAGGCGGGATCGTTCGTCAATGGAGTGAGCGGCGAATTCTTTGGAAGCGGCATGCCGGCTAGAAACCGGGCGACCTCATCTGCGCCCGACAAGGTGGACCGGACGGGTGCCTGCAACGGCACCGGGCGCGGCGTTGTTTTCGGCTTGGGAGTTTCCCACGGCCATTGGATCGCCCATGCGGTCGAAACAACCGTCAAAAAGGACGCCGTCAGCAGCATTGTCCTTGAGCAAAGACGGTTCATTGGGCAGCACTGACGCGTTTGCCGGCGCAAAAGTAAAGGAGCAACCCGCCGATGGCGGTGATGAGACCGGCAACGGACTCCATTGTTTTCGATTTCAAGAGGTAAATCATCATCCAAATTGTGATTGCGGAAAAAATCAGCGGCGGGATTGGATAAAACCAGACGCGATAAGGCCGGGAAATATTCGGTTTCCTTCGCCGAAGAACAATGACGCCCGCAACGGTCAGGAGCGAGCAAAGCAGAAGCGCGAACTGAATATAAACGACCACCAATTCGAAACTGCGCGTCAGCAAGAGCAGATTAACGATCATCAATTGAACGATGACTGCGTTCGCGGGCACGCCATGCGCGTTTTTCCGGCCCAGGAATCGCAATAGCCAATGGTCTTCGCCCATCGACATGGTCACGCGCGGGCCGATCCAGGTCATCGAACTGATCGCGGAGATTAAACCCAGACAGATAATTCCGCCGACGACTCGGCCCCCGTTCTCGCCGAAAATGTGTTTTCCGGCAATGAGCCCGACCTCGACCTGATTGCGTATCTCGGATTGGGGCGTAGTCGCGAGAAACATCGCATTTAGAAAAACATACGCGACAATGACAATGAGAGTTCCGACAAGGAGTGAGCGCGGAATGGTCCGGGCCGGATTTTTTACTTCGCCGATGATGTAGCTCGAAGCGTTCCACCCGGAGTAGGAATACATCACCCAAACAAGCGAGACCGCGAATGCGCCGCCGAAGATGGACGAACTGTCGCCGGTTTGGGGCAGAAAATGAACCGGCTGCTTTTCCTCCGCCAGAAATCCAGCGGCAATGAGCGCGCCGATCAAAACGAGTTTCACGATCGTCCAAATATTCTGGAAGGCGCTGCCGAGCCGAAGATTGCCAAAATGAAAAGCCGCGACGATCCAAACGAGAATGAATGAGAGAAGGGTTGGGGAGCCGAAATTGAAGATGCCGTGAAAATATTTTCCGAACGCCATGGCGGCGAGGGCGATCGGGGCCGCGAAACCAACGGTGGCGGAGATGAATCCGGCCATGAAACCGAGAGCCGGATGATAAACTTCGGATAGAAAATGATATTCACCGCCGGAACGCGGCAATGCGGCGCTCAATTCACCGTAGCAAAGCGCGCCGCAGAGCGCGGCAATTCCGCCGACCACCCAAAGCATCAGCAAGGCGAAGCCCGAGTGAATGTCAGCCACCTGAAAACCAAGGCTCGTGAAGACGCCTGTGCCAATGATATTCGCGACAACAATCCCGCAGGCAGTGAAGAATCCAACAGTCCGCAGCGGAGCGGGGGAATGGTTCATTTTGGGCAGGACAATGGCATCGACGCACCGGAATAGCTAATCGCTTCGACGATCTCGGTTGTCAGAAGGGACGCGGCGGGTCATGGTGGTTTGCCATGAAAGCAATTCTCTCCCTGGAAGTCTCAACTCAACTCGCGGTATTTCTGGAAAATCGCCCGGGTGCGCTCGGCCGCGTTTGCGAAGCGCTCGCCAAAGCGGGGGTCAATATTCATGCCATGACCGTGTCCGACACGGTCGATCACTCGGTTATTCGCATGGTGGTGAGTGATCCAACCAAAGCGCTCATGTTATTGGGAGAGCGCGGCGTGCTGGCCTTCGAGAACGACGTGCTCTGCATCGACGCGGCAAATGAGATGGGTGTCCTCGGCAAAATGGCCGACGCACTCTCGCGAGCGGAGGTAAATATCGAATACGCCTACTTTGCTTCGGCCATCAATTCGCCCAAGGGCTGGATCATCCTGCGGCCTTCCGACGTCGAGAAAGCACGGCAGGCGTTGAGCAGTATCTAACCGGACCGACCCATTCAGGACGGTTGTCCGCTGTCCGCGGTTCCTTTCCACTCCGCGCGCGCTTGCGCGATCAGTGGCGCTAGATCGACATAAAACCGCACCACGTAGATCAGATAACCAACAAAGCCGCCGATCTGAAGGCAGATAAGGTAGACATGTCCGTTTTTGACGAGGAAAAATGCCGGCCAGTTACGAATTAGGAACATGAACAAGAGATTGAGGATGAGAAGTCCCGGCAGGAACAGCGCGATGTTCAGCCATTGGTCGCGCAGCACTCGCGCCGACAATTGATTGCTCGCCGGTCCGGAGCTGTCTCGCATGCGCGCGTGAATTAAGCGCAGATCATAAACAAACAGTGCCAAGCCAATCGCGATAAAAGCAGCGCCAAAGCCGAACCACTCGGCGGGTTTGCCCAATTGGGCGAAGAGGACCGCCTCCACCAGGGCGCAGGCGATGTAAAGAAAGTTGTGGCCGAATTCGAGCGGCCATCGAATTACGGTAATGATGTGCAGCACGGCGCGTGACCAAAAAACAAAAATGACGAGAAGGCCCGCGAGAACGTAGGGCCAAAACACCAGTCGCCAATCCGAGATCACAGCGTGGGCGTTTTCGATCAGAACAGTGAGCGCGACCCCCTGGATGATACTGACGAGCGTGAGCTCGATCTCGACGATCATCGAATCCATTTCCGAGCGCGCAGCGGAGAATTTCATCAGTGAAGTTCCTCGCGATACGGTTGGTTTGATTGGAACGAGGTCAACAGTTTCTCCGCGAGCTCAACGGTTTTGGCGTCGCCCTGCGATTGAGCAAGACTCGCCGCACCCTGCGCCGAATTAATCGCTTCCGAGAATTTTCCCGATTCTGCGTAAGCCGCGGCCTCCGTTGCGAGAAGTGCGGGCTGTTTGCGTCCCGTCAATTCGCGGGCGCGCCGAGCGAGATCAAGAGCCTGTGTGCCGTCGCGCAGGGCGGGGTCGGTGCTCGTTGAGAAAATCCACGCCAACTCATTCAACAACTGAGGAGAATCCGGCGCCGAAGTGCTTATCTCCTTCAACCGGTAAATCGCGTCCGAACTCTGGGCCGCAAATCGCAGCGCCAGATGCATTTTGTCGGCGACGTCCGATCGTTTTGGCGCAAGCAGCAGCGCGTAGGCGAATTGTTGCACAGCTGTTGTAAAATCTCCGAGCTCCCCGGCAGTTAGGCCCATTCGGAAATGCATCGCCGGGTCAAAAGGGGTAACCCCCAAACCATCACGTCCCGCAGCCAGCGCATCCTGGGAGCGGTGAAGCTCGTAGGCCAAAGCAAACAGCAGAGTGTAGACCCGTCCATTTTCAGGTTCGAGCTCGAGCGCGCGTTGTGCTTCCGCCATCGCTTGAATCAGGTCTCCTTCTTTGCCAAGAGAGATTGCCAATTGCAGATGAGCACCGCCACTATTCGGATCGAGCTGAGTCGCTTCGCGCGCCTTTTCGACAGCCTTCGAAATTTCACCCAGTTCGTCAAAGACGGCGCCGGCAAGGAATTTCGCGCCCGCGTACGATGGCTCGGCTTTCTCCGCTTCGGCCAGCGTCACCAGCGCTTCCTTATTCTTCTGGGCCATGACGAAACGTATCGCCTTGTACATTCTCTGTTCGATTGTCGGCCGAATCCAAAAAGAGCCCACGCTGTTTAACGCCAGAAAGATCAGCGCGGCGGTCAATGAGAGTTCAAGGATCCGCGATCGCAACGAGAGAACGCCCCAGCCCAGGACCGCGAAAGCACAGAATGGGACAAGTGCCGATAATCCATAAAACGCTTTCACCTGGGCGTAAGATGGCACTTTCAAGGTCATAAAAATCAAGGCTACTATCACGGCGCTCGAAAACCCCAGGAGCAGGACCCAAACGGCCAGGCGGCGCTGGATCAGGAGCCGCGCCGCAACCACAACGCCGATTAAAACGAGGATCGTCGGGACTATGGAGACCCAGTAATTCGCCAGCATTAACGAATAGTTCCACGGGCTGCGCGAAAACAACCCGGCCGTGCCCCCGGCCAAGCTATCGCCCCAGAGCGTGGAATACAGGCCGTCGGGGATCCCTTGAAATCCGCTAAAAAGCGGCGCGGTTAAAGCGCGCCCAAAGCGGATGTAATCCCGCGCGGTGTGAAAACCGGGATCCTGCCACCATCCAAATCCGAGGACCGGGTCCCAGTTACCGACGATGGGTGTTCCGAAATGACGCCAAATTCGCAAATAGTGCCAACCGCAAATCAAGACAATTGCAGCCGTTGTGACACCAAGTGCTCGGAGCCAATCGATAAATGGCGCACGCTCTTGCCAACATTTGATCGCAAAGGCGAGGAGGACCGGTGGAATGAGAAGCAAACTTGTGGCCTTTGAAAGCATCGCCGCGCCCAGGCAGAGCCCAAGCACAAGCAACTCCCACGTGGCAGCGCGCTTCTTAATGAGGACGCGAACTGCAAAATAAGCCGAAACTGTCGTCAAAGTCGCGGCGAGCGTTTCATTGGTGACGTATTGCGAAAGGTAGAGCTGCATCGGCAGGAATGCGGCCAGCAGTAATCCGATCAGCTGTGCCCGCCCGCGCCCGGGAAACAGCAGGCGCATACTGAGAAATACAAAA
>Ga0070741_10018803_pt1 | contig 11125 bp, 13 predicted proteins | sample Coa_R1_4_FD_66440 | JGI IMG/M metagenome (GOLD analysis project Ga0070741, IMG submission 66440) | Surface soil microbial communities from Centralia Pennsylvania, which are recovering from an underground coalmine fire - Coalmine... | ecosystem: Environmental > Terrestrial > Soil > Unclassified ...
GCCCGACAGCCGATACGGCGTCAGCAAGGCCTTCGGCGAAGCACTCGGCGCACTTTATGCCGACAAGCACGGTCTACGGGTAACCTGCATCCGGATCGGAAACGTCAATGACAGGCCCCTCGACAAGAGAAGGCTGTCGATTTGGATCAGTCCGGAGGATTTGATCCAGCTCGTCCGGATCGGGCTTGAGCACCCTGGCATCCGTTTTGAGATTTTCTATGGCACTTCAGACAACGCGGCGGGGTGGTGGGATAACAGCAATGCCGCCCGTTTCGGTTACCGCCCGCGGGCGCGTGGCGAAGACTTCCGAGCCGAGGCCATGGCGGCGCAGGCCAAGCTGGCGGCGAATCCCATTGCCGACCGCTTCCAGGGAGGCCCGTTCTGTTCGGACGAATATGATGCCGACCGCAAGATCGAGATAAAGGCCCGCTAGGAGCCGTAACTTTGGATCAAAGATCCGGCCACCAGGCTCCAGCCGTCCACCAGCACAAAGAAAATGAGCTTGAAAGGCAGGGACACCACAACCGGTGGCAACATCATCATGCCCATCGACATGAGGACCGAGGCGACTACCAGGTCGATGATCAGGAAGGGCAGGAACAGCAAAAAGCCGATTTCGAAGGCGCGTTTGAGCTCGGAAATCATGAAAGCGGGTACAAGCACCCGCAAGGACAGATCTTCCGGCTTGGCGGGCAGACTTTCTTTCGCCATATCGACAAACAACTTGAGGTCTTTCTCCCGAACGTTCTTCTGCATGAAAGCCCGCAAAGGTTGCGAGCCCCGCTCGAACGCCTGCTCGGCGGTAATTTCGTTGGCGACCAGCGGCCGGATGCCTGAATCATAAGTGCGCTGCAGCGCCGGACCCATGACGAAAGCGGTCAGAAACAGCGCCAGCGATACGATGACGGCGTTGGGCGGCGCCGTGGCCGTACCGAGAGCCGTACGCAACAGCGAAAGCACCACGACGATGCGCGTGAAGGACGTCATCATGACAAGGATCGACGGCGCCAGCGAAAGCACCGTCAGCAGCGCGATCAGCTGGATCACGCGCTCGGTGAGGCCGTTGCCTTGCCCGAAATTGACGCTGATGTCCTGCGCAGCGGTCGTCGTCGTCAGGACTGCGAGAATTCCTGCTACTCCAACCGCCACCGTCGCCAGACGGACACGGCGGTCGGAACCGCCTGTCACGATTTTCCCGGAGGACGGCCCAGCAAACTGGCCATCTCCTCTTCGAGATTCTCGTACAAATTTTTTCCGGGCGTGGCCGGAGGTTCTGTCCGGGGCTCGGGTTTGAAATCAAATTTCGGTTCGGGCTTTGAATCAAACTTTGGCTCAACGCGCGCCCGCAGTTCACGTTGAGACGAACGTGCGGTTATGTCGGCACCTTTGCCGGCCTGTGCGGCCAGCGGATCGGTGACCGGAGGCCGCCCTTCGGGAGCCGGCGCACGTCGTAAAGCCGCTTCGAGCTGGTGCGCCATCTCTGCGAGGTTGTGGTCGGCCTGTGCCGCGGGCTCTTGCGAAGAGGCCGGGGTGCGTGCAGCGGGTTCGACGCGCGCAGCACCTGGCGCCGGAGCATCGGGCGGGTTGAGCCGTGTCGACAGTTCGGCGGCAAGGCCAGTGAGACTGTCCGCTTGCCGCACGCGCGCGCCTGGTTCGGGTGCGAGCCACGGTTCTTCCGTTACGGAAGGACGATGTGGGCGTGATGCGGTCGCTGGTTCTGTCGCCGGCTGCAACGGCCATCCATTTTCGATTGCCGGCGCCTGGCGGGATGCCGGCTCACCGGCGGTGGTTGTCCGTTGCTGCTCGCGCGCGGCAACCGCACGCACGATATTGGCTTCGACGACCAGGTCGGTCGGACCGCCAATCATCAGGAGATGTTCGATATTGTCGCGACGGATGAGGACCAGACGGCGCCGTCCATCCACGGTAGCCGCGTCGATCACCGCAAGTCGCGGCTGACGCCCGCGGGTGGCCGTCCCAAGCCGGTTTGCTCCGAAGCGGCGTACCAGCCATGCAGTGAGACCGATAAGCGCGAGCACCACCAAAAAGGCGATAAAGAACCGGGCGGCCAGCGGCATTTCTGCGCCGAACAAGCTTTCGAACATCAATGCGCTCCGTTCTTCCCGCCAGCGTTCACCGGATGAGAATCGCCCGAATGGTTAATTCCGGTAGGCACTATTTGCCGCCCTGAATACTAACAGAGCCTTAACAAATAAAGTGGCAATTTACGGGTCGGCTCCAGTTTACGGCCATTTAGGCGGGCTTGTCGGCATCTGCTTGGTCGAGCATCCGCCTCCATTTACCGCCCATTAACCATACGCCGGGCAAAGTCTGCCTAGTGCCGTTAGGGCCGCGGCGATGGCTTTCGGGGAGAGGGGTCATGGCGATTATCGACATTCCGATCCTGTCGATGCTGCGGATGCGGCTTGACTGGTCGCAGGCAAGGCAGCGTGTGCTTGCCGAAAATGTCGCCAATGCCGACACACCGAATTTCCGTGCACGCGATCTCGCACCCTTGAAATTCGATGAGCCTCTTGCACCTCAGACGATGGTCTCCGGTGTGTCGCTTACGCGCACGGACGACGCCCACATCCAGGGTGTCGGCTTGAGCCAGTCTCCATTTCCTAACGGAAATGCGCGCGTCTATGAGGTGCGCCCCGCCGGCAACGCGGTCAGCCTTGAAGAAGAGATGATGAAGGTTGCGGCCAACCAGATGGATTTTCAGGCGGCAACAGCTCTCTACGCGCGCAGCCTCAATCTCATCAAGACGGCGCTTGGGAAGCGTTAGGCAGGCACTTGCTTTTCAGGGAGATGCAATCGTGGATTTCATCAAGACGTTGACGATCGCGGCTTCGGGCCTGCGCGCACAAGCGGGTCGCATGCGCATCATCTCGGAAAATATCGCGAATGCGGACTCAACACCACAACGGCCGGGGGCCGACCCGTATCGTCGCAAGATTCCGACTTTCCGAAGCGAGCTCGATCGCACGCTCGACACCCAACTCGTCGAACTGGGCAAGGTGAAGACCGACCCATCCGCGTTCCGGCTAAAATACGAGCCCGGACATCCGGCCGCTGACAGCAACGGCAACGTCAAATACCCGAACGTGAATCCGCTGATCGAGATGACGGATATGCGCGAGGCTCAGCGATCATATGAAGCAAACATCAACGTTATCACTGCAACGCGACGCATGATTCAGCGGACAATCGATATCCTCAAAACCTGAAAGGCGCTATTGCAATGGCTTCACCGCTCGCCGCCGCTTCTGCCTATGCCAGTGTTGCGCGTATCGCGTCCGATGCGTCTCCACTGGCCGCGATTCGACAACCCGCCGAGGCAAAAGGCGATGCCAGCTTCGCCGCCGCGCTAAAGGATGCGATCGGTTCGGTCGTCGAGATGGGGCGAAAGTCCGATGCCCAGACCCGGGCGGCGGCAAGTGGAAAAACAAATATTGTCGACGTTGTCACCGCCGTTTCCGAGACCGAGGTCGCGATCGATGCGGTGGTTGCCGTGCGCGATCGCGTTATTCAGGCTTACGAAGACATTATGAAGATGCCGATCTAGGGGCGCGTAAAATGACCGGCCCGGAAGTTCTCGATGTCTCCCGTGACGCAATCGTCACGTTGATAGTTGTTGCGAGTCCAGTGATGCTGGTCGGGCTTGCCGTCGGTGTCGCGATTTCCCTCTTGCAGGCTCTTACGCAGATCCAGGAAATGACGATCGCCTTCGTGCCGAAGATATTGGCAATCTTCCTGTCGCTGCTTATTGCACTGCCGTTCATGGCGGAAAAACTGCAGGCCGAAATGTTGCGGATAGCCGCGCGGATAGTCAGCGGCTAGGTGCAATGAGGATCGACATCTCATTCCTGCCGGCGCTCGCAGCCGCGTTCCTGCTTGCATTTGCTCGAATCGGCACGATGGTGATGCTGCTGCCCGGTGTTGGCGAGCAGACGATGCCGTCGCGTGTACGGCTAAGTATTGCGCTTGTTCTGACCGCGATCCTGCTTCCCGCCCATCAAAAAGCCTACGCGACCGATCTCAATGCCATGGGGCCGGTGCTGACCCTCCTTTTCGAGGAAATGATCATCGGTGCGATATTGGGGCTGACGGCGAGGCTGGCGGTTTCTGCGTTGCAGGTCACGGGCTCGGTTGTCGCCCAGCAACTCGGCCTCGGCTTTGTCACTGCCGTCGATCCGACCCAAAACCAGCAAGGTCTGCTCGTCGGAAATTTCCTGACCGTCCTCGGGGTCGCGCTGGTTTTTGCCACGGATCTCCATCATCTCGTAATCGCGGCGATAAACGACAGCTATACAATCTTTCAGCCGGGCGAGTTGCCGCTCATGGGAGATGCGGCGCAACATTTGACCCGCATCGTTGCTACCGCATTCCGCATCGGCATTCAGCTGTCGGCGCCTTTTCTGGTTTTCGGGTTGCTGTTCAATCTCGGCCTCGGGATACTCTCGCGCCTCATTCCTCAGATGCAGGTGTTTTTCATCGGCCTGCCGCTGTCGATCATCCTTGGCCTGCTGCTTCTGCTGGTCGTGATCGGCACTATGATGGGCACGTTCACCGACTACCTCAACGGCGTTCTCTCCGAACTGGTCCCGCGTGCGTGACGGGGGGCTTGCATGGCGGAAGAAACCGGCGAATTCGACAAAACAGAAGAGCCAACCCAAAAGCGCCTTGAAGAAGCGCTTAAACGTGGCGACGTCGTCAAGAGCCAGGAAGTAAACACCTGGTTTGTTGTTGCCGGTGCGGCACTGGTAATTCTGGCGTTTTCCGGTTCGATGAGCAAAGACCTCACGGTCACGATGCGCGGGCTCATTGCCAATTCCTACAATATCACCGTAGCCGGTCCGGACTTGCCCCGACTCTTTCAGAAAATCGGCGGCGAGCTGATTGCAGCCGTCGCTGTTCCATTCCTCGTTCTCATCATCGCGGCAATTGGCGGAAATGTCATTCAGCACCGCCTCGTGTGGTCGTATGAGGTGCTGGCGCCGAAGCTGTCCAGAATTTCGCCGGTAGCAGGCCTCAAGCGGATATTCTCCAAGCAGGCGTTGGCCAACCTGGCGAAGGGGCTCGCCAAACTGGCCGTCGTCGGGACTGTCATGACGGTTCTGATGTGGCCGGAACGGGGACGGCTGGAAGCGCTCACACGCAGCGACGCTGCGGCGGTCATCCCGATTTCCTTGACGCTTGCTCTGAAAATGCTCGGTGCCGTCGTTGCGATGCTCGCGTTTATAGCCGCCGCCGACTACCTGTTCCAATATCGGCAGTGGTATGAGCGACAAAAAATGTCGCTGCGGGAATTGAAGGAGGAATTCAAGCAGACCGAAGGCGACCCGGCGATCAAGGGCAAAATGAAGCAGGTACGGCAGATCCGCATGCGTCGGCGCATGATGGCAGCCGTCCCAAGAGCAGCCGTCGTCATAACCAACCCTACACATTACGCCGTGGCCCTCGAGTACGAGCGTGGGATGGACGCACCGGTATGTGTCGCCAAAGGCGTGGATTCGACGGCCCTGAAAATCAGAGAGATCGCCGGTAAGCATTCCATTCCGATCGTGGAGAACCCGCCACTTGCCCGTGCCCTGCATGCGACAGTAGAAATCGACCAGCAGATCCCGCCCGAGCATTACAAGGCGGTCGCTGAGGTGATTGGCTATGTGATGCGGCTGCGCCGCACGATGTCCCTCAGGCGCTAAAAGCAGAGCCTAAATGCGGGGAATTACCGTGGCCAGCACTTGCGCAAATGGGCCGCCATAAGGCACTCAGGGGTTATGGCAAGTCACGATCCGTCCACCCTGGCACAGCCGGACCGTGCTGAAGGGCACGAGCGCAAGGCTTTCGACAAAAGCCAGACGGCGCAGAGCAGCGGATCGATCGGGTTACTGCTTCTCGTGGCTTTGGCGCTGATCGGTGCAGCAGGCGGCCTGGTTCTGGTCGGACACGATTATGTCGAGGTCTACGTCCTGACGCTGCTTGCCGTTCTTGGAACAATGGGTGTCTTTTCCCTGTTTGCGGCGGCGGCCGGCATCCTGAAATTCGCCGGCAGGGATCAAGGAAATCCGTTGCTCAAGGCCGTGGTGGACGGAGCCTTCGACGGCATCCTGGTGACCGATCATGGCGGACGCGTCGTTTACGCAAACGCGACTTACCTTGATCTGATCGGCGCTACCGACATTCGTGACATCCGACCGATCGAACGGGTGTTCATCGGCGATCCGGACGTCTCGGAGGCAATTTACAGGCTCCTCAGGGCGGCGCGTGAGGGGCGACGCCTCCAGGAAGAGGTGAGGATCACCGGCGCATCCGGAGAAAGCGCCCGTTGGCTGCGCATGCGTGTACGGCCTCTCGGCGAGCGGCGTCGCGATGCACGCATGACTGTTTGGTCGATCGCCGACATAACGCGCGAACGCGAGCGCCAGGAGAATGTGTTTCAGGAGTTGCAGTATGCAATCGACTATCTCGATCACGCGCCGGCCGGTTTTTTCTCGGTCGATTCCGCGGGAGATATCGTTTACTTGAATGCGACGCTGGCGTCGTGGCTTGACCATGACCTTGCACAGGTCGGAGCGGGCTCGCTCAAGTTGGGCGATATCGTTGCAGGAGAAGGTGCGGCGTTGCTCACCACGTTCAGCGGTACACCCGGCGAAGTGAAGACGGAGGTTCTGGATCTGGATCTCAAAACGCGGAGCGGCAGACCCGTGCCGGTCCGGCTGTTTCACAAGGTCGCTTTCGGCGCCAATGGTGCAGCCGGGGCTTCCCGTACGCTCGTGCTTAATCGGGCGAGAGGCGATGGCAGCGACCCGCAGCGGGCGGCCGAAGTACGCTTTATGCGGTTCTTTCAGAACACCCCCATGGCCATTGCGACGGTCGACAAGGCCGGCCGCATTGCGCGCAGTAATGCGCGGTTTGCGAGCGCGTTCGAAGGCTTGCTCAAAAGCGACGATCGCTCGATTCTTTCAGTTGTCGTCGAGCGCGACCGTCCGGTCCTGGAAGCAGCGATCCGCAAGGCTGCCGAGGGGCAGGGCGATATTGCGCCGGTCGAGGCAGCGCTGACCGGCAGTGCGGAGCGATGGGCGAATTTCTTCGTACTGGCCGTCGAAGAGGATGATCGCGATGGCGAGGCGGCCATCGTCTATGCATTGGAGACGACCGCGCAGCGCACCCTCGAAAACCGTATTCAGCAGCAGCAGAAAATGGAATCGGTCGGTCAGTTGGCCGGCGGGATTGCGCACGACTTCAACAATGTGCTGTCGGCAATCATGATGGCGACCGACTTCCTCCTCAATGCCCACAAACCGACGGATCCGTCCTTCAAGGACATCATGCAGATCAAGCAGAATGCCAATCGCGCGGCGGCACTTGTACGCCAGCTGTTGGCGTTCTCGCGCAAACAGACCCTGCGTCCGCAGGTCCTTGATCTCGGAGAGACCTTGGGTGATCTCGGTATGTTGCTCAAGCGCCTTATCGGCGAAAAGGTCACGCTTGAGATCGTGCATGGACGCGATTTGTGGCCTGTGAAGGCCGATATCTCGCAATTCGAACAGGTCATTGTGAATCTCGCGGTCAATGCCCGTGATGCGATGCCGGACGGCGGCAAGCTCATTGTGCGCACCGCCAACGTCACTGCCGATGAGTGTGGAAAATTCGGCTACAAAGGCATGCCCAGGGCTGATTACGTGCTCGTCGAGGTGAGCGACACCGGCACCGGCATCCCTCCGGAAATCATCGACAAGATCTTTGAGCCGTTTTTCACAACCAAAGAGGTGGGAAAGGGGACGGGGCTCGGGCTTTCCACGGTTTACGGGATCGTCAAGCAGACCGGCGGGTTCATCTATGCCGAGTCGGAATCGGGATGGACCTCTTTCCGCATTTTCCTGCCGCGCCACATTCCGGGTGCCGAAGAGGTCCTCGCGCAGGTTCCAACGACAGATGCACCGGCAATTGCCGATGCAATGTCGGCGGCAGAGTCGATGGCGCGTGCAGCGACCGCAGATCTGACCGGGCAGGGCACAATTCTGCTGGTCGAGGATGAGGAAGGTTTGCGTGCGCTCAATGCCCGCGGTCTGAGCTCACGGGGATATACGGTGCTCGAGGCCAGCAACGGGCTTGAAGCCATTGAGACCTTTGAAAGGCACGGTCACATCGACCTTGTGGTTTCGGATGTCGTTATGCCCGAAATGGACGGACCCACGCTGCTCAAGGAGCTTCGCCGCCGCGATCAGAACGTAAAGATCATTTTCGTCTCCGGCTATGCCGAGGAAGCGTTCAGCAAGAACCTGCCGAGTCAGGAGCAATACGCATTCCTCGCTAAGCCCTTCACGCTCAAGCAATTGGTTGCCGAAGTTAAGAAAACGCTGGTGCAGTGATAAACGACTGCATGTGCGGGTTCGCGCTGCAACAACCATCGCCAAGTTGACGGCCTATCGGCGCGGCCGCCAAGGCGCTGTTGGAACGGCATTACCTGCCCTCCAAACTTGCGGCGATTTCTCCCCTTACAAATCGGACGCGGCATGCCTATTGTACCTGCGTCATGATGCCGGGAAGGGGAACCGCGATGTCTTGCCGTCGTTTTTTGGCTGCGCTTGTTGTCATGGCTGCAGCGTTGGTGCTTGTTGCGGCCGACGCGAATGCCCGCGCAGGTGGAGGCTTTTCCGGCGGGAGCCGGGGCGCGCGTACGTTCTCGGCACCGCCGGTGACGCGCACCGCTCCAAACACGGCGGCACCGATTCAACGTACAGTGACTCAGCCAGGCGGCGCCGGAACAATTGGCCAAGCGCCGAGCCGTCCCTTGTTCGGCGGCGGGCTGCTCGGTGGCCTTGCTGCGGGCTTTCTTGGCGCCGGCCTGTTCGGACTATTGTTCGGGAACGGCTTTCTCGGTGGGATGGCTGGCTTTGCATCCATCGCGGGGTTGATTTTGCAAATAGTCCTGATTGTGATCGTTGCGAGGCTTTTGTTCGCCTGGTGGCAGCGCAGAAATTTGGCCGCACCGGCGTATGCAGCGGCGCATCCCGTCACGGGACATTCCTTCAGCGGGCCAGGTGGCGTGTTCGGCACGGGAACGGCGACCGGCGAGCCGCTGACGCTCGGAAAATCCGACTACGATACGTTTGAACGCATGCTTGGCGAAATTCAGTCTGCTTACTCGGCGGAGGACATTGGCGCGTTGCGGACCCGGGTCACTCCGGAGATGTTGTCGTATTTTTCGGAACAACTCGCGGAGAACACGAGCCGCGGCCTGGTCAACAAGATCGATAACGTTCGGCTCGAGCAAGGCGATTTAGCCGAAGCCTGGCGCGAAGGCGGCGCGGAATACGCGACAGTTGCGATGCGTTTTGCGCTGACTGACCGCATGATCGACCGCGCGAGCGGCCGTCTTGTCGAAGGTGGCGAGCCTGCCGAGGTCACCGAACTCTGGACATTTATGCGCGCACGTGGCGGTGAATGGGTGCTGTCGGCTATCCAGCAAGCCTAGGCGCCAATCGCGACGAATGTCAGACTTTTTCTGCGGCTTTCGGCTCGTTGGGGGCGGCAGACTTTAATCCGGCGACAGCGCGGATCCGTTCGTCAAGCCAATAGTCGAATTTGACACCGATCTCTCGTGGCTTGCGCCATATCACGCGACAGCGTCGGCGTGTCGATCCATTCTCCGCCAGCAACAACATGAAGGTATCGGGTACAGCATCCGAGTCGGGGATGTTGATATGCGCGCCTTTGTCCGAAATGTCGGTGACCACGCACTCGCACCGTTGTCCACCTTCTGTCATGAGCCATGCGTTGTGGCGCAACCGGTAGCGCCTTGTCTTCCGCTTGTCCCCACGCATTTTGTTGTCACCATGGCTCGTGCGGCTTTTAAACATTCAACTTCTGTTAATCGATGTGCCGCCGCGCGCAACCGTAACAAATAGCCTTTACAAATTCATAAAGCGTTATCCGACATGGCCAGTTGCTCGATGGACCGTTGACCTTCTTTTGAAATCCGTCTATGCCGCCGGCCGCAACCTGGTTTTCGGCTCAACTTGCTGCCACGCTCCCGGTTTTGGGCTGCGCCACAAGTGAACTCCCAAAAACTTGGCTTGTGGCCGCCAACGCGAGATTGCGCTGGCGTTCAACAGGAAGCGTGAAAGGAAACTCTTGATGCCTGTCGGAACTGTAAAATTTTTCAACACACAAAAGGGCTACGGCTTTATTCAGCCTGACGATGGATCGAAGGACGTATTCGTCCACATTACGGCGGTAGAGCGCGCCGGAATGCGCTCACTGGTCGAAGGCCAGAAAGTGAGCTTCGAAATTGTGATGGAACGGGGCAAACAGGCCGCCGGCAACTTGCAGCCGGTCTGAGTGTTGCTGGAAGCATTCCAGAAGCCGAAGCCCGGCGGAAACGCCGGGCTTTTTGCATCTGACACATTTAAAGCGTCACTGTTAAAGTATTGCATTCAAAATCGTGCTGAACACCGCGAAAGGGGAGGCGTAAATATGGACATCATTGCTTGTGGGTCACGTCCCTCGCGACGAATGGGGCCGCCGAGCTTCACCGGAACGGTCTGGCAGGACCCTATCATTCAGGCGCCGGATCCGGCCCGAATTCGATCGGCGTGGGTTCGTTTTGAGCCGGGGGCAAGAACGGCCTGGCACACACATCCGCTCGGTCAGACGCTCTTTGTTACCTCGGGTACCGGCCGGGTTCAGACCTGGGGTGGCCCAGTTCGCGAAATCCGGGCCGGCGATACCGTCTGGATTCCGCCCGGGGAAAAGCATTGGCATGGCGCAAGCGCCGACCATGCGATGGAGCATATTGCCATGCAAGAGGCTCAGGGTGGTGAACACGTCACCTGGCTTGAGCCGGTGACCGACGCGCAATATTCGGGCAAATCCTGAAATTTGGCGTCATCAAGGGTGCGTGATCATTGGAATAGATTCCATGCCGGCAGTGTTTGGTCCTCGCGATGGCGGGGACGTCGGGTTTCCGTCGGATAACGGGAGGTATTTCGATGACAGGTGTTCGAGTGTGTGTGCTGTCGGCTGCATGCATGATGGCGTTTGGGGCGGCGCCTGCGCTCGCGCAACAGGCAAATATGTCGTTCTTCGTCACGAGCGTTGGGCCCGGCAAGGGTGC
>Ga0070741_10018804_pt1 | contig 11124 bp, 11 predicted proteins | sample Coa_R1_4_FD_66440 | JGI IMG/M metagenome (GOLD analysis project Ga0070741, IMG submission 66440) | Surface soil microbial communities from Centralia Pennsylvania, which are recovering from an underground coalmine fire - Coalmine... | ecosystem: Environmental > Terrestrial > Soil > Unclassified ...
TGGTTCATGGTCGCGGACGGCTTCTGGATGCTCATGCTGGGCCAAGTCGCACTCATCCTCTCGAGAGCAGCATTCTGGCCGGCCACATGGGCAATGGCGAGCGAACTGCCCGGCCAGCGCGGCGTGCAGCTCGGCCGCCTGAACGCCGTCACCAATTTTGGCCAGATTGTAGGCACGATGCTTTGCGGCTTCGTGCTCGCGGCATTCGGTTTCGCGGCCACCTTCGCGGCGCTCGCCGCCATTGGGGTCGTGTCGCTCTTCGCAGGGCTCACCACCCCGGCCCATTCCGCCCGGCGCCCGAGCACGACGCGTCATCCGCTCGCCGGCTACCTGCCGCTCCTGCGGCGCCGGATCATGCTCTACACCATGCTTTGTGCGTACCTCTCGGCGTTGCCGTTTTCCCTCACGATGTCCTTTTATCCGCTGCTGCTCGCGCAGTTCGGGCATGCCGAGGGCACCTCCGGATTGCTGCTCAGCCTGCGCGCCCTTGGTTCCATATTCGCAAGCCTGCTCGCGGCGCGTTTCGTGCGCAGCGGCCCGCAGACCCTCTGGCCCGTCATATGCGGAATCGCAGTTGCGGCGGCCGTCGGCCTCGTGCCAACGGTGAACCATGTTGCGCCGATCGGGTTCTGGATGCTGGTGGTCGGAGCGGCGACTGCGGCGATGACGCTTTACTTCCAGATCACCATTTCGGAAGTGAGCTCGAGCGCGGAGCGCGGCTCCGCGCTGGCACTGGGCGGCCTCGGGTGGAGCGTTTCGCACCTCAGCACGCCGCTTTTGATGGGCTTCCTCGCCGATCGCTACGGCATCGTCGCGGGCTTCTACGTGCTCGGCGCGTTCGCCTTTGCCGGTGCTTTGCTCATCGCGCTCAGCAGGCGCTGGGCGTTCCGCACCGCCTGATCACTTCTCGGGGCGGCGCAACTTTTCTTCACGCTCCTGGATGCCCCGCTCGATGGCACGCAGGGCATCGAGCTGCTGGCGCAGTGCCTCTTCGCGTTTATCGCGCTCGCGATCGGAACGCTCCCGCTCGCGCGCCATGCGGGCGCGCTCGCTCACCTGTCCGGCGAGCAAGGCGGCAAAGCGCCCGACGCCGGGCGTATTGGGGTCGGCAATCGGTTCGAGCAGCTCGGCGGCGCGCGTATCGTCGCGCAGTGGCGGGGCGAGTGTCGCCAGCAGGAGCGCGAGGCGCAGCCGGTTGAGAGCCGACGGCTCGCGCGCGAAAGCCTGCTCTGCGCGCTGCAAGCTCGCCTTCTGCTGCGGCCCTGGCGAGCGCGCGCTCTCGAGGGCTTCTCGCATGAGCGCGTCTAACGTCTGGAAAGGCGAGGGCGGAATCTCGAGTGCGGCGCAAGCCGCGAGCGCGACGAGCAGCGCAGCGACCCAGCTTCGAGGCTGCATGTACTTATAATTCCAGCAAAATTTGCGTGCGATGTCGAAGGAAAACGCCTCGCGGATCTATCTCGTTGCCGCCGTCGCCGCTAACGGCGTGATCGGTCGCACCGGCCAGCTGCCGTGGCACCTGCCGGAGGACCTCAGGCACTTCAAGCGCCTGACGCTCGGCCACCCGATCATCATGGGCCGCCGCACGTGGCAATCGCTGGGCGGCCTTCTTCCCGGGCGAGAGCATATCGTGGTCACCCGTACCCCGGGGTACGAGGCCGCAGGCGCGGCCGTGGCCGGGTCGCTCGACGCCGCCCTCGCCCTGTGTGCCGGCGAGCCCGTGGTTTTCGTGATCGGCGGTCGGGAACTATTCGCAGAGGCGTTGCCGCTCGCCGCCGGGCTCGTGATTACGGAGATTCACCGGGATTACCAAGGGGATACCTGGTTCCCGCCCTACGACCGCTCGCGCTGGCGCGAGACCCAGCGCGAGCCCCACACCGCGGCCGACGGGACGAAGTTCGACTTCGTCCTCTACGAGCCTATTGCTTAGATTCGAAGACCCGCACCTCGGGCAGCGGGAAGCCGTTGAACTGGCTGGCGTAGGCCGTCGTGTACGCGCCCGCGTTGCGGATATAGATGAAATCGCCTTCCTGCAGATCAGAGGGCAGGGGCTCCTCTCGCATCACGATGTCGACCGAGTCGCATGTCGGTCCGCCCACGGTCCAAGGCACGTCCGGGCCCGACCGGTTGGTGCGGATCCTGTACTTCAGGCCTTCGCTCGCCTCGATCACCCCGCCGAAGAGGCCGGCGTCCCAGTGCATCCAGCGCTTGCCGGCGCGCGTGGCGGTGCCGAGCACCCGACAGACGAAATAGCCGGCGTCGGACACCAGGTAGCGTCCCGGCTCCGCGATGACCTGGGTGTCCTCCGGAAACGCCTTCAGCCCTTCATTGACGATCGCGCCGATGGTCTCGATCGACGGAATGGGCTTGACGTGCCGCACCGGGAAGCCGCCGCCGATGTTGAGAAGGCGCGGCTTCAGCCCCGCCTTAGTCATCAGCTCGAAGAGATTGCGCGCCTTCTCGAGCGCGACGCGCCAGTTTTCGGGATTGCGGCATTGCGAGCCGACGTGGAAGGTGACGCCGGCGAGGTCGGCCCCCATCTTTGCCGCCGCGGCGACGATCTCCCGTGCGTCAGTGGCACCGGCGCCGAACTTGCCCGATAGCGGCCAGTCGCTGCCGATGTTGGGCGCCGCGATCCGCAGATACTGCTTGGCGTCGGCCTTGACCTCGAACACGCGACGCAGCTCGTCCAGGCTGTCGACGACGAACCACTCCACGCCCCGTGAGGCGGCGTAGGCGATGGAATCGCGCGATTTGACGGGGTTCGAGTAGAAGATTTCCGTTGGCGGCACCCCTAGCCCGAGCAGCAGGTCGAGCTCGGCAATCGAGGCGATCTCGAACCCGCAGCCTTCCTGCACCAGCACCTTCAGCACGCGCCGGTCCGGATTCGCCTTGACCGCGTAGTGCGGCCGCACGCGCGGCATGGCCGCACGGAAACGACGTACCTTGCCGCGCACGATGGCCGTGTCGACGATCAGGAACGGTCGGGTGTACTTCTGGCTTGCCGCCTGGCGCACGATCTCGAAGTCGAGGCTGACTTCGGGATGCGTGTCGAAGAGCTGCTCTTGCGGTTGCGGCTTGGTGAGTGCGGCTTGTCTTGCACGAACTACGTTAACTGGGCGATCCCCCATCAAGGTCTCCGGCGACTGAACTAGGTTTCAGGAATGTCCCGAACGCAAACCTCGTACACCGGATACGAGTTCCTTTGGCTTGTCATGATGACCTCCTTTTCCTCGCGAGAAAGTGGGCCGAACACAAACAAAAACGGCGCCGATTATGGAGCAATCCGGCGCCGCGTCAAGCGTTTTTTTACCCGGTTTTACGGTCCCTATAGCGCCCCGCCGAGGGTAGACCTACTAGATGTAGTGGCCGCCGACGGGGTGTGAGCTAAATGCGCGGCAAGGTCACGCCTTTTTGGCCCTGGTACTTGCCGCCGCGCTCGCGGTAGGAGGTCTCGCAGGGTTCGTCGGACTCGATGAAGATCACCTGCGCCACGCCTTCATTGGCGTAGACGCGCGCGGGCAGTGGTGTGGTGTTGGAGAACTCCAGCGTCACATGGCCCTCCCACTCCGGCTCGAGCGGCGTGACGTTGACGATGATGCCGCAGCGCGCGTAAGTGGATTTGCCCAGGCAGATGGTCAGAACGTTGCGCGGAATGCGGAAATATTCCACCGTGCGCGCGAGCGCGAACGAGTTCGGCGGGATGATGCAGACCTCGCCGCGGTAGTCGACGAAGTTCTTTTCGTCGAAGGCCTTCGGATCGACGATGGTCGAGTTGATATTGGTGAAGATCTTGAATTCGGCCGCGCAGCGGATGTCATAGCCGTAGCTCGAGGTGCCATAGGACACGACGCGCCGCCCTGCCACCTGCTTGACCTGACCCGGCTCGAACGGCTCGATCATGCGGTGCTCCGCGGCCATGCGCCGGATCCAGCGATCCGCTTTAATCGACACTGCGGGCGCTCACGTGTTCTGGACCACAATGTTCGGAAACTTGGCGCTCATGTCGCGCTGCAGCTCCGCGATCTTGACGGCGCAGCGGCGCGCGATGCGGCGATAGATGTCCGCGGAGGCGCCGTCGGGATCGGCGACCACGGTCGGCTTGCCCGAATCGGCTTGCACGCGGATCGCTTCATCAAGCGGCAGCTGGCCAAGGAGCTCCGTGCCGTACTCGCGGCACATGCGCTCGGCGCCGCCGACACCGAAGATGTGGCTGCGGTGTCCGCAGCTCGGGCAGACGTGATAGGACATGTTCTCCACCACGCCGAGGATCGGGATGCCGACCTTCTCGAACATCTTCAGGCCCTTCCTCGCATCGATGAGCGCGATGTCCTGCGGCGTGGTGACAATCAGGGCGCCGGTGACCGGCACTTTCTGCGCGAGGGTCAGCTGGATGTCGCCCGTGCCGGGCGGAAGGTCGACCACCAGGTAATCAATGTCCCGCCAGCGCGTGTCCTTCAGCAGTTGCTCGAGGGCCTGCGTCACCATCGGCCCGCGCCAGACCATCGGCGTGTCGATGTCGATCAGAAAGCCGATCGAAATCGCCTGCAGCCCGTGGCCTTCCATTGGCTCGAGGCTCTTGCCGTCCCTGGACTCCGGGCGCCCCGCTATGCCGAGCATCATGGGCTGCGAGGGGCCATAGATGTCCGCGTCGAGCACGCCGACCGAAGCACCCTCGGCGGCGAGGGCGAGCGCGAGGTTCACCGCGGTGGTGGATTTGCCGACGCCGCCCTTGCCGGAGGCGACGGCGATGATGTTTTTGATGCCCGGCACAAGCTTCACGCCCCGCTGCACGGCGTGGGGCACCACCCGCGAGCTCACGGTCAACGATACCGCGCCGGCACCGGCCTGCTTGAGCGCCTGCACCACCTGCCGGCGGATCGGCTCGTGCTGGCTGCGGCCCGGATAGCCCAGTTCGATCTCGAGCGACACGTCGTCGCCGGAGAGCTTGAGATTGCGCACCGAGCGCGTGGCAACGAAGTCCTTCCCGGTGTTCGGGTCGACGAGGCTGCGGAGAACCGACTGGACTTGCGCTTCGCTAAGCGGCATGGCGGGGAAAGCGCTTAAGTGTACCTAATCGCCGCTAGAATTTCGCTTTTTCCGCCTGAAGATGCCCGCGCGCACGCTCTTTGTCACGACGGCGCTGCCCTACGCCAACGCGCCCTTCCATATCGGCCACATCATGGAGTACATCCAGGCCGACATCTGGGTGCGCTTCCAGCGCATGCAGGGGCACATAGTGCACTTTGTGGGCGCGGACGATGCGCACGGCGCGCCGATCATGCTCGCCGCCGAGAAGGCCGGCAAGACGCCGGAAGCCTTCGTCGGCGAGATCGCGCGCGGCCGTCGGCGCTACCTGGAAGGCTTTCACCTCTCCTACGACAACTGGCATTCGACGCACTCACCGGAGAATAGCCAGCTCTCCCAGGACCTCTTCCGCAAGCTGAAGGCTGCGGGGCTCATCTACAGCAAGCCGGTCGAGCAGTTCTACGACCCGGTGAAGGGCATGTTTCTCGCCGACCGCTACATCAAGGGCGAGTGCCCCAACTGTGGCGCGAAGGACCAGTATGGCGACGCGTGCGAGAACTGCTCGAGCGTCTATTCCGCGACCGAGCTGCGCAATCCCTATTCCGTGCTCTCCGGCGCGAAACCAGTGCTCAAATCTTCCGAGCATTTTTTCTTCCGCCTTTCGGACTCGAAATGCAAGGCGTTCCTCAGGCACTGGATCGAGACGCCGGGGCGGCTTCAGCCGCAGGTCATCAACAAGGCGAAGGAGTGGCTCGAGGGCGCGGGCGACAAGGCGCTTTCCGACTGGGACATCTCGCGCGATCCGCCCTACTTCGGCATCCGCGTGCCCGATATTGCGGAAGAGAAGTACCTGTACGTGTGGCTCGACGCGCCGATCGGCTACTTCGCAAGCCTCAAGAACTACTGCCAGAAGCAGGGGCTCGACTTCGACCGGTTCGTAAAGCCGGGCCGCGACACCCAGATGGTGCACTTCATCGGCAAGGACATCATCTACTTCCACACCCTTTTCTGGCCGGCGATGCTGGAATTCTCGGGCTACAAGCCCCCCGACCACGTGTACGTGCACGGCTTCATCACGGTGTCGGGCGACAAGATGTCGAAATCGCGCGGCACCGGCATCAGCCCGCTGCGCTACCTCGAGCTCGGCATGAACCCGGAGTGGCTGCGCTATTACATCGCGGCAAAGCTCAATGGCAACGTCGAAGACTTCGACTTCAACCCCGAGGATTTCATTGCCCGGGTGAACAGCGACCTCGTCGGCAAGTACGTCAACATCGCGAGCCGCGCCGCGGTGTTCATCAACCGCCGGTTTGGCGGCGCGCTGGGCGAGCCCGGCGCCGCGCCGCTGCTCGCCGAATTCAAGGCCAAAGCGGCGCCGATCGCCGCGCTCTATGACGAGCGCGAATTCGGCAAGGCGCTGCGCGAAGTGATGCGGCTCGCCGATCTGGCGAACCAGTACGTCGACGAGCGCAAGCCCTGGGAGCTCGCGAAGCGCACCGACGGCGAGTCCGAGTTGCGCGAGGTGTGCTCGGTGGCGCTGAACCTGTTCCGGCTGCTGACGATCTACCTGAAGCCGGTTCTGCCGCAAACCGCGGCGCAGGCCGAGGCTTTCCTCGGCGTGGCGCCGCTTGGCTGGCGCGATGCCGCCTCGCGGCTCGCCGCCGGGCACCGTATCAACGAATACCGACACCTTCTCGGGCGCGTCGAGCAAAAACAGCTCGAGCAACTCTTCGAGGCGCCGGCCGCAGCGCCGGTGAGCGCCACGGCGCATACCATCAGCATCGACGAGTTCAGCAAGCTCGACTTGCGGGTGGCGCGCATCACGCGCGCCGAGCGGGTCGAGGGCGCTGACAAACTTTTGAAGCTGACGCTGGACCTCGGCGACGGGACGCGCACCGTTTTCGCCGGCATCAGGTCAGCGTACGCGCCCGAGAAGCTGGAAGGCCGTCTCACCGTGCTGGTTGCGAACCTGGAGGCCCGGAAGATGAAATTCGGTGTTTCCGAAGGCATGGTGCTCGCCGCCTCGGGCGCGGGTTCGGGCATATTTCTCGTTTCGCCGGACCCCGGGGCGAGCCCCGGAATGCGCGTGAAATAGAATACGCCGATGGAGAGCTCCGGCCGCACGCTCGTCTGCAGCGTGTTGTTCCTCGACATCGTCGAGTATTCGAAGAAGCCGGTGTCCGAGCAGCTGCAGCTAAAGCAGGAATTCAATCGCGTGCTCACGAAGTCGCTTGAGCCGGTGCCGGCGCGCGACCGCATCATTCTCGATACCGGCGACGGTGCCGCGGTGACATTCATGGGTGACCCGGAAGATGCGCTCTTCGCTTCCATGGCGGTGCGCGACGGCGCCGGCGCCCTGGCCGTGCGCCTGGGCGTGAACCTCGGTCCAGTGCGCCTGGTGAAGGACCTGAACGGCCAGCTCAACATCATCGGCGATGGCATCAACGTCGCCCAACGCGTAATGAGCTTCGCCCGTCCCGGGCAGCTCCTCGTGTCGCGCTCGTTCTACGAGGTGGTGTCGTGCCTGTCGCGCGACTACGCGAGCCTCTTTCACCACGAGGGCGCGCGCACCGACAAGCATGTACGCGAGCACGACGTTTACTCCGTGGTGGGCGGCACACCGGCGAGCCGGCGGCTGTCCGAGACCGAAACGCAATCACTTGACGGCGAGACCCCGGCCGGCTGGCTTGCGAGGAATGGGCCCTTGGGCCTGCGGCGATCGGCGCTGCTCGCCGCCGGCGTGCTGTTCCTCACGATTCTTGCGGGTGGGGTCGGCGCCCGAGCGCTGCTTGAACCGGCGACGCCGCCAGCGAAGCCCGCGGCAAGCGTTTCCGCGCTGCCGGCGGCGGCAGCGGCCGTGGATACCGGGCTCAAGGTGGAAGCGCCGCTTGCCAAGAAACTGGCGCGGCTTGAAAGGCAACCGACAGGTCTCGGCGGCGGCAATGCGCGCGTGGAGCTCGCCGTTGCGCCGTGGGGCGAAGTGTTGGTCGACGGGCACAGCCGCGGTGTCAGCCCGCCGCTGCGCGTGCTGGAAGTAGCGCCCGGCGCGCACACCGTCGAGATCCGCAATTCCACCTTTCCGGCACACGTCCAGCAGGTGCAAGTGAAAGCCGGCGAAGCAGTGAGGATCCGGCATCGCTTCCGATGAGAGCCGGCGTCCTGATCGCCGTCGGGGCGCTGGTGGCACTGGCGGGGTGCAGCACGCAACCGATGCGCGATCTACGCGATCAGCTGCGCGAGCTCTTTCAGCCGGCCAACGGCAGCAGCGCGCTCAGGCTCGGCTTGCGCCAGTACGATAGCGGTCAGTATGCGGACGCGGCCCGTACCCTGCAGACCGCACTCGAGCTCGGCTTGAACGACAGCGATAGCGCCAACGCGCACAAGCACCTCGCGTTCATCAACTGCGCGGCGCAGCGCGAGCGCGCCTGTCGCGAGGAGTTCCGGCGGGCACTGCGCGCCGACCCGCAGCTCGAGCTTTCGCCGGCCGAGGCCGGTCATCCCGTCTGGGGGCCGGTGTTCGCATCGCTCAAGGCGGCATCACCGTTCAAGAACGCCCTTCAACAGTACGAAGCCGGCGACTACGACGAGTCGGCCAAGAGCTTCGAAGGTGCGCTGCGGCAGGGTCTGGGCGACAAGGAACGCGCCAGCGCCCACAAGCATCTCGCCTTCATCCACTGCGCGGCGCAGCGCGAGCGCGAGTGCCGCGATGAGTTCCGCAAGGCGCTTGCCGCGGACCCGGCGCTTGAACTCGAGCCGGCGGAGGCGGGCCATCCGGTGTGGGGGCCGGTCTTCCGGGCGGTGAAGGCCGGGCGCTAGAAGGCCCGGCATGGAGCCTGCGCAACTCGGCCGCTACGTCATCCAGTCGGAACTCGGCCGCGGCGCCATGGGGGTGGTGTACAAGGCGCTCGACTCGGTGCTCGAACGTCCGGTGGCGGTGAAGACCGTCAACATCAGCCTCGAGCGCGAGCACGCCGATAAGTACGAGCAGCGCTTCTACCAGGAAGCGCGCGCCGCGGGCGGTCTCAACCACCCGAACATCGTCACCATCCACGACGTCGGCAAAGCCGGCGATGTGGTGTTCATGGCGATGGAGTACATCGAAGGGGTGGAGCTGCGCACGCTGATCGGCGAGGGTCGGCCATTGCGCGTATCCCAGGCACTCTCGATCGGCGCACAGGTGGCCGAGGGCCTTGCCTTTGCACACCAGCGCGGCGTGGTCCACCGCGACATCAAACCCGCGAACATCATGGTGGTCGCGAACGGGCCGGTGAAAATCACCGATTTCGGTATCGCCCGCATGCGCGGTACGGGGGATCTGACGCAGACCGGCATGCTGCTCGGCTCACCGAAGTACATGTCGCCCGAGCAGGTCATCGGCAAGCGCGCCGACCATCGCTCGGACATTTTTTCGCTCGGCGTGATCCTCTACGAGATGCTCTGCGGCGCCGCACCGTTCAACGGCGAGAATGTCACCGCGCTGATGTACCAGATCGTGAACTTTGTGCCACCGGCGCCGAGCAGCGTGAACGACGGCGTACCGCAGCTCGCGGACTACATCATCGCCAAGATGCTGGCGAAGCCGCTCGAGGAGCGCTATCAGGACGCGGCCGAGGTGGCGCGCGACCTGCGCGACTGCGAGCGCCAGCTCGCCGGCGCCGCGGGCGAGCTGCACTCCACCCTCCCCCCGGCGGCTCCCGCCGCGAATCCCCCGCAGCCGAAGCTCGTCGATTCCAGCCACAAGACCATCGTGCTTGCGCAGTCGGTTGCAAGGACGCGAGAAGCGGATCGCGTCGCCGAGGAGGGGGCGCCCGCCCCGGCGCGCGGCCTCGCCGCCTCGTTTGATTCCGCAGAGGCAACGCAGCGGCTCGCGTCGCTGACCGGCGTGGCGGCGCCGCAGACAGCGACGCAGGCAATCAAGTCGATTCCGCGCCCACCGTCGGGCCGCTGGCGTCGGCGCGATTGGCTGGTGGTCGCGGGAGCCGCAGTCTGCGGCTTGGTGGCGGCGCGCGCGCTACTAAGACGTGGCCGCTAGCGGCCACCGCAGGCGACCGGCATCGCGCTCACCGGATAGCCTTTGCAGTTCCAGCTGACCTTGCCCGACTGAACACTCGGTGTAAGCGCCACTTCAAGCGCATTCTTCTCGTTCCAGCCGCGGATCGCGCCATCCTCGGCGACGATCCACTTCATTTCGCCATGTTTCGGATCGATCCTCGGAGCGATCTTCACCCCTTTGCCGGCACCGCCAAGGCCGCCGCCTTTCTCCGCGACGATGCTGACCTGCTGCTGCGCGGGTTGAGCGCCCGCGATCAGCGCCTGCGCCGCGTCCTTCGCCTCGGCGCCGGCCATCTGCGGCAAGACCACCGCCACGACCAAGAATCCGATCAAGGCGAGCGCCGCCACGACGAGCAAACCAATGCGCATTTAAATCTCCCCCGTTGTGCTTATGTTTGGTGCTTATGTTTGCGCCGTGTCGAGCTTAACATGCGCTCCGGGTGCCCACATGAGGACGCGCCAGATCCGCGTGAGCGGCCGCGTGCAGGGTGTCGGATTTCGCTACGCGTTGCGCGCAGAAGCCGAGCGCCTCGGCGTCTCCGGCTGGGTGCGTAACTGCGCCGATGGCAGTGTCGAGGCCCTGCTGCAGGGTGACGCGCATGCCGTAGAAACGCTGGTGCGCTGGGCACGGCACGGCCCGCGCGCCGCGCGCGTCGACAGCCTTGCGGAAACGGCTCCGGAACCGCAGTTCGATCGTTCCTACTGCGCCTTCGAAATCTGGCCTAGCGCTTAGCGGCGCTTGAGCGCATTGACGACGGAGAACTCCCAGGGCCGGCACGCGGCGAGCAGCGCGACGCCGATGCGCCGGCCGCTCGGTACCGAAGAATCGACCTCCGCGAGCTCGTTGAATTCCATCGCTACGCGCTCGAGGCGGCGCTTGAGCACGGCAGCGGACTCCGGTGACATAACGCGCGACTCGAAGCGCAGAAATTCCAGCGGCTGCTTGAAGCGCGCGGCGAGAAACTCGCTCATCACCCGAGGACCGTAAGTCTTCTTGACCGGGCCGCCATCGCGCCAGCGAAAATCGCGCCGCACCGTGAGCCGCGC
>Ga0070741_10018805_pt1 | contig 11124 bp, 9 predicted proteins | sample Coa_R1_4_FD_66440 | JGI IMG/M metagenome (GOLD analysis project Ga0070741, IMG submission 66440) | Surface soil microbial communities from Centralia Pennsylvania, which are recovering from an underground coalmine fire - Coalmine... | ecosystem: Environmental > Terrestrial > Soil > Unclassified ...
GCGACGCGCCGCTTCTCGGCCGTCCGCTGGGGCGTCGCCGGCAACATCGTCAGCGCGTGGCTGCTGACGCTCCCCGCCGCCGCGCTCGTCGCCGCCGCGCTCTACTACCCGGTGCGCTGGGTCTTCTGAGGCGCGCGGACACCGCGCTCCTCCGGGCGCGGCGCTTCGTGTTCGCGCACGGGAAGGCGTAGCCTTCTCGCGATGTTCACGAAGACGTACGAGAAGGACACGGCGCGCATCGACGACGAGGTGCGCAGCGCGTGAGAGGACGCGCGTCCTTCGGGCGGACGCCGTGAGGGCGCTCGCGCTGATCGACGGCGAGCACTACGCGCCGGTGGTGCGGGACGCGCTCGCGGCGCTGCCCTACGAGGTGGTTGGGGCGCTGCTGGTCGGCGGGACCGAGAAGCTGCGCGGCGGCGCGCCGGGCGCCGCAGGCGCGCGGTCCTCGGGCCGGCCGTCGTCGGCTTCGCCGGCGACGCTTCCAGCCGAGGACTACGGCGTCCCGCTCGTCGACGCGCTCGACGCGGTCGAGGCGGACCTCGTCGTCGATCTCTCCGACGAGCCGGTGCTGGGTCCGCGCGAGCGGCTTTTCTGGGCCTCGCGGGCGCTCGCGCTCGGGCTTCCCTACGTGGGAGCGGACTTCCGCTTCGACCCGCCGCGCTACCACCCGTTCGAGCTGCCGTCGCTCGCCGTGGTCGGCACCGGCAAGCGGATCGGAAAGACCGCCGTCACCGGTCACGTCGCGCGCCTGCTCGCGCGCGACCGCGACGTCGTCGTGGTCGCAATGGGCCGCGGCGGGCCCCCCGAGCCGGAGGTGCTGCGCGCGCCTCCAACCGTGGCGGAGCTCGTCGAGCTGGCGCGCAGCGGCCGCCACGCCGCCTCCGACCACCTCGAGACGGCGGCCCTCGTGGGCGTGCCCACCGTCGGCTGCCGGCGCGCGGGCGGCGGGATGGCCGGCGCGCCGTTCGACTCGAACGTGCTCGAAGGTGCGCGCGTGGCGGCGTCGCTCGGGCCGGACGTCGTCGTCTTCGACGGCAGCGGCGCCGCGATCCCGCCGATCGCGGCCGACGTGCGCGTCCTCGTCGCCCACGACCTGTCCGGGCTCAACGCGTACCGCGCCCTCGTCAGCGACGTCGTCCTGGCCGCGAGCGAGGAGGTGGCGGAGGCGGCCCGCGCCCTGGGCCGTCCGACGATCCGCTTCTCGCTGCGCCTGCGTCCGGTCGAGCCGCTCGAGGGACGCGTCGCCGTCTTCACGACCGGGCCTGCGCCGGTCGCGCACCTCGACGCCGACGTCGTCTTCTGCTCGCGCTCCCTCGCCCGGCGCGACGAGCTCGAGGCGCAGCTCGAGACCCTCGACGCGGACACCTACCTCGTCGAGCTGAAAGCGGCGGCGATCGACCTCGTCGCCGAGGACGCGCTCGCGCGCGGCCGCCGCGTCGTGCTCGCCGAGAACGAGGTCGTCCCGCTGCCGGGGGAGCCGGACCTGGACGCGTTCCTCCTCGACCGGCTCGCGCCGCCAGGGAGCAGGACGTGACCCAGCCGCGCCGGATCATGCCGCTCCCGCTCGGCGGCGAGCTCGGGCTCCCGTACTCCCGGGGCCTGATGGCGCGCGCCCTGATGGCGACCGGAGTCCCGGCCGACCGGGCGTACGCGCTCGCGCGCCGCGTCGGCGACGATCTCGCCTCGCGCGGCCGGGGCAGCGTCGAGCTCGACCGGCTGGAGGCGCTCGCGTTCGAGATCCTCGGCGAGGAGCAGGCGAGCGAGACGATGCTGCGGCTCCGCCGCTACCAGGAGCTGCGCGAGCTCGAGCTGCCGATCCTGATCCTGATCGGCGGCGCCACCGGGACCGGCAAGTCCACCGTCGCCAGCGAGCTCGCCTACCGGTTCGGGATCACGCGCGTCACGTCCACCGACTTCATCCGCGAGACGATGCGGGCCTTCTTCTCGCGCGGCTTCATGCCCTCGATCCATCACTCGAGCTTCGAGGCCGGCGACGCCTTCCCCGACGCCGACGACCCGCTCGAGTTCGGCTTCCTGGAGCAGTCGCGGAACGTGCTCGTCGGCGTGCAGGCGGCGATGGCCCGCGCGCTGCACGAGGGCTGGTCGATGGTGCTCGAGGGTGTCCACCTCGTCCCCGGGCTCCTCGACGCGGACGTGGAGCGGGCCGTCGTCGTCTCGTGCCTGCTCACGATCCAGGACGAGGAGGCGCACGCAGCGCACTTCTTCTCCCGGGACGCCGGCTCGGAGCGGCCGCTCTCGAAGTACCTGGCGCGGTTCGAGGACATCCGCCGCATGCAGGAGCTGCTCGTCGAGCGTGCGCTGCGCGAGGGGGTGCCCGTGATCGAGAACACCGACGCGGACGCCGCCGCCTCCGCCGTCGCCGACCTCGTGCTCGACGCCGCCGACCGCATGCGGGAACGTGTGTGAGCGCCGAGCCGGACGGCGGCGCGAGCGCCGTGAGGAGGTGCGGCTGCTCGGCTCCTTGGGCCGCGGCCCCGTCGGCCCCGTCTACACTGGGCGCATGCCCAGCAAGCACGAGCTGCTCGAGGCTCTGCGCCAGGTCGAGGACCCCGAGCTGGGGATGGACATCGTCGACCTCGGGCTCCTGTACGACGTCGAGGTCGAGGACTCGAAGGTGAAGGTGACCTACAGCCTCACCTCGATGGGCTGCCCCGCCGGCCCGCTGATCGCGCAGGACATCGACCGGGTCGCGCGCGAGGTGCCGGGCGTGGAGGACGTCGAGCTCGAGCTCACGTTCGACCCGCCATGGACGCCGGACCGGATGTCCGACGACGCGAAGTTCATCCTGGGCTTCGGCTAACCGCCCAACCCAGGCGCACGAGCCGCTCCGGGCGGTCAGCCCGGAATGGCGAGCACGATCTTGCCGAGCTGCTCGCCCGCCTCGAGTCGCTCGTGCGCGGCCCGGATCTCCTCGAGCGGCAGCACGACGTCCACGATCGGGCGGGCGCGGCCGGAGGCGACGAGCTCGTAGGCGGCTTGGAAGTCGGCGCGGGTGCCCATCGTCGAGCCGAGGATCGTCAGCTCCTTCCACCAGACGCGGTGCAGCGCCGCGGGCGGGTTCGGCCCGCTCGTCGCGCCGCAGACGGCGATCCGGCCCCCGCGGGCCGCGACCTCGAGCGAGGTCCGCCAGGTGGCCTCGCCGACGTGCTCGACGACGAGGGCCGCGCCGCGCCCGCCGGTCGCCTCGCGAACCGCGGCCTTCACGTCGTCGGAGGCGTGGTTGACGGTCACCTCCGCGCCCAGCTCCCGCGCCCGCGCGAGCTTCGCGTCGCTCGAGGAGGTGACGATCGTGCGCGCCCCGAGCGCGCGGGCGATCGCGAGCGCGGCCGTCGAGACGCCGCTGCCGATGCCCCACACGAGCACCCACTCGCCCTCGCGCAGGCCAGCGCGCGTGACGAGCATCCGGTAGGCGGTCTCGAAGACGAGCGGGAAGGCGGCGGCCTCCTCGAACGAGAGGCCGTCGGGGATGGGGTGGACGTTCGTCGACGGCACCGCGATCAGCTCCGCGTTCGTCCCGTCGCCGTGCTCGCCGATCACGTGGATCGTCCCGTCGGGCGCCTCGATCCCCGGGTTGATGACGACCGGCTGGCCCGGCTCGAAGCCGGAGACGCCCTCGCCGAGCGCCTCGACGACGCCCGCGCCGTCGGCGCCGAGGATGCGCGGCTTGCGCACCGAGGGCAGGCCCTTGCGGATCCAGACGTCGAGGTGGTTCAGCGCGGAGGCGCGCAAGCGGACGAGCACCTCGCCCGGCCCCGCGACGGGGTCGGGCGCCTCCTCGAGCACGAGCACCTCGGGGCCGCCGTCCTCGTGGATCCGAACCGCACGCATGCGCGGCAGACTATCTGCACGCCCGTGGCGCACCCGCCGCCGAGCGCGAGCACGCTGCCTGAGCGCTCGCGCCGCTGGCTGGGCGAGACGTCCGTTCGGGCTAGGCGCGGGCGCGCAGGCGCTCGACGCCGAGCTCCTTCGCGAGCGCGTGGGCGCGGGCGGCGATACGGCTGCGGAGCTCCGCGGGCTCGAGCAGGACGGCGTCGCCGCGCAGCGCGAGGATCTCGCTCTCGAGCCACTCGTCGCTCCCGACCCGGAGCTCGCGCAGCGCCGTCCCGTCGGCCAGCCTGCGGGCGCCGCGCTCGACCGCCCAGCGCGCCACCTCGGCGCGGTAGAGGACGCGGGCGGTGCGCGCCCCGCGGAGACGCGTCGGCTGGAAGCCCTCGCGCGGCTCGAACCGCTCCTCCGTCAGCCGGGCGCTGCGCATCCGGTCGAGCCGGAACGAGCGCTCCGCGCCGGCCGTGCGATCCCACGTGTGGACGTACCAGTTCGGGAGCTGCCGCTCGAGCGAGTACGGCTCGACGAGTCGCGTGGACGGGCGAGCGTCGATCTCCTTCTGGTACTCGATCTCGACGAGCCGGTGCTCGCGCATCCCCTGCGCGAGCGTCGAGACGAGATCCTCCTCGGCGCGCGCGACCTGCGGCTCGGGGGTCTGCGCCAGCTCGAACTGGCCGAACGTCTCCTCGAGCTTGTTGCGTACGCGCTCGAGCGGGGTGTGGGCGTCCGCGGCGATCATCGGCCCGACGTACTCGAGCGCGAGCCGGATCGCGCGCGCCTCGAGCGGCGTCAGCCGCGGCGCGAGCCGGAAGGTGTCCCCCCACAGCTCCTTGTCGACGTGCACCACGTCGCCGCGCAGCTCCGCGTAGACCGTGTAGCAGCCGCCCCCGAAGTTGACGAGGTTCAGGAGCGAGAGGTGCTCCTCGAGTTCCTCCGCCGGGATCGAGGGGAAGCGCTCGAGCAGCTCGGCCGCCGGGATCTCCGCCTCGTTCTCCTCGCCGCACGCCGCGAGCAGGAAGGCGAGCAGCGCCTGGAGCACGGCGAAGCGCTCCGGCGCCACCGGCCCCGCCGGGCGCTCCGCGGGGCCGTCCGTGGCGCGGACGGGAGCCTCGCGCGCGGGCTGCGGCGGCGGCCCCTCGTGCGTCTCGCGCACGCGTCGCAGCGCGACCGCGACCTCGCGGCGAAGCTCCTCCGGCTCGAGCGGCACGGCGCGCCCGTCCTGGCGCAGCACCCACGAGGCGAGCTGGGGCAGCGACGAGTACTCGGTGACGAACACGCCGTCTTCGAGCCGCCCAGTCGAGCCGTAGGCGCGCTGCACCCACCAGGCGGTGTCGCCGCGCACCTCGATCCGCGCCTCGCCGACCGGATCGCCGATCTGCCACGGCGGCCGGCCGCGGTAGCGCTCGATGTCGAAGTCGGCCGGGATGCGGAAGTCGCGCTCGCGGCGGGTGGCGAAGCGGATGTCGCCGCGGATCCGCGAGACGCGGAAGGTGCGGATGTCGTCACGGTCGAGGTCGTGCCCGACGACGTACCAGACGCCGTTGTCGGGCAGCAGGGCGTAGGGGTTCAGCGTCCGCTCGGAGACCTCGTCGCGCGAGATCGACCAGTACTCGAAGCGGACCGTCCGCTGCTTGGAGATCGCGCCCTCGAGCTTCGCCAGCCGCCCCGGCATCTCCGGCGAGTAGTCGGGGTCGAGCACCTCGACCCGTCCCGCGGTGGCGGTCGGCGTCTCGACGAACCCGGGACGGCCGAGGGCGAGGTTCTGCAGCGCGAGCCGCAGCGGCTCCGCGTACGCGAACTTCCCCTCGAGCAGGTAGAGGGCCGTCTCCAGGGCGGCGAGCTCGTCATCCTCGAGGTCGAGCTTGGGCAGGAAGTACTGCTCGGAGCGGAGCGTGTACAGCTCCTCGCCGGTGAACTCGTCGCGCTGCGACTGGAGGGGGACGCCGAGCGAGAGCAGCTCCGCGCGATCCGAGTAGAAGCGGCGCGCGAACGCCTCGTCCGACATCTCCGAGTAGCCTTCGACGTTCGACTTCACGTCGCGGGCGGTGATCGGTCGCCGCTCCGCCATCAGGAACGCGACCAGCGAGAGCTGGCGGATCAGCTTGTCGGCGTCATGGGACAACGCCGTCCCACCCTACACCGCCTCGGTTGTGGATCGCCGCTGTGGAAAAGGGCCGGGGCGGCGCGCGTGCTACGCCGCGACCTTCGCCTCGAGATGCTGGTGGGAGGGACAGTAGTCCCGATCCGGCAGCGGGGTGCGCTGGCAGGGCTTGCCCTTGCGCGTCGTCGCGCGGCAGCGGGCGACGCCGCCGTCGAGGGCGCCCGACTCGATCTGCTCCTGGATGAACTGCACTGCGGCGTGCACGCCCTTCTGCACCGCCCAGGCGACCTGCGCTTGCGAGGTGATCGGGAAGTAGCGCCGGATGTCCTGGAAGAGCGCCCGCTCGGGCTTCGCGAAGTAGAGCGGGTCCTCCGCCAGCCGCTCCATCGTCTGCTCACACGCGATGAGGACCGCGCGGCGCGACTCGAGCTGCGTCGCGCGATCCGCGTAGGGCTCGACGAGGTCCTTGATCGACCGGTAAATCGCTCGCGAGTACTGATACATGCAGTGCTGCAACTGGAGAGTCCGGTCCTCGATCACTGGTCTCGCTGTCTCCTGTGAAGTAACGGCAAACCTTTGGTCAGAGCCGGCATCCCGGCTTCTTCCGCACCGCCGAGAATCGATCCTACACGTTCGCGAGGCTGTTACAAAGTCCGACCATTCGTTGCCGGATTGGCATACGGCGGTCGGGCTCCAGGCGAGGCCTACGGCGCGACGCGGGCGGGGTACGCGCCCGGGTAGCCGCGCGCGCGGACCGCGGCGAGCGCGCTCTGGGCCGCGGCCTGCGTGGGGTAGGCGCCGGCGAAGACGACCCAGTAGCCGGCGCGCAGCGTCGAGTGCTGCGAGGAGAGCAGCACGCCGACGCCGCGGACGCCGGCCCGCGCCGCCTCCCGCGCCCGCGCGACCGCGGCGCCCCGCCCGGCCGTCTCGGGGAGCGACACGAGCACGACGGTGTAGCCCGTCTTCCCCCTCGGCCACGAGCGGACGCTCGCGTGTCCTCGGGGCGGGGCGGGGCTCGTGGGCGGCGGCGTCGTGGCGACCGTGCTCGACGGCGCGCCCGGCGCGACCGGGAGCGTCCCCGTCGCGATCGTCGGCCGCGTCGCGCTCGGCCCGCTCGCGCCGCCGCGCGCGCGCGCCGTGCCCGTTCCCGGCGCGACCGCCACGCGCGTGTCGGTCGCGACGACCGTCGACGAGGACGGGCTCCGCGAGGAGGCGGCCGCCACCGACGCGCCCGTCGCGGCCGCGCAGACGAGCGCAAGCAGCAGCGCCGCGTGCAGCCGGTCGCGACCGCGCGCCGCGGGAAGGGCGGCGCCGCAGCGCAGGCAGATCTCCTGCGAGCGCTCGCGCGCCGCGCCGCAGCGGGGACAGCGCTCGTCGCTCATCCTCGCTCACGGGCGCTCGTCGCTGCATCCCCCCGACGACGGCGGAGAACCGGCGGCCGCTGCATCAGCCCGCGACTCTAGCGCCGCCGGCGGCTGGCGCTTACGTCCGACGTCGTGCCGCGCGCCCGCCGCCGACGCTCCTGCCGACGCCGGCCAGCCACAGCGCGGCGAGCGCGAGTCCGACGATCCCGACCGGGATGCCGACCCAGGGGATCGCGAACAGGAAGATGATCCCGATCACGAGCAGCGCGATGCCGACGCCGATCATGCGTCGCCCAGTGCCCCACCGCACCGCGCGGGAAACCCCGCGCGGCTCAGCGTTGCACGATGACGAGGCGTTCCTCGGTCATCTCGCGAACCGCGAAGGCGGGGCCTTCCTTGGTGTTGCCGGAGCCTTTGACGCCGCCGTAGGGCATCTGGTCGGAGCGGAAGGTCGGCGCTTCGTTGACGGTGACGCCGCCGAACTCGAGCCCCTCGGCCGCGGCGAGCGCGGTCGCGATCGAGGAGGTGAAGACGCCTGCCTGCAGGCCGTAGCTCGTCCCGTTGGCGCGCTCGATCGCCTCGGCGAGTGAGTCCACCGGGTTGACGATCGCCACCGGGCCGAACACCTCCTCGCAGCTCACCTTGGCCGTGTCCGGCACGTCGGCGAGCACCGTGGGCCGGATCAGCTCGCCGTCGCGTCCGCCCGTGAGCAGCCGGGCGCCGGCCGCGCGGGCCTCCTCGATCCAGGCGAGGATCCGGTCGCGCGCGTCCGTGTCGATCACGGGGCCGACGTCGGTCGCCTCGTCCGAGGGGTCGCCGACGACGAGCGCCTCCACCTTGGGCAGGAAGCGGCCGAGGAACGCGTCGAGCACGGGCCGCTCGACGTAGATCCGCTGCACCGAGATGCAGCTCTGGCCCGCGAACGAGAACGCGTTCGCGGCGAGCTTCGACGCCGCGGCCTCCAGATCGGCGTCGGCTGCCACGATCGCGGGCGTCGAGTTGCCGAGCTCGAGCTTCACGCGCTTGCGCGGCGCCCGCTCCTGCAAGCCCCAGCCGACGTCGCTCGAGCCCGTGAACGTGATCAGCCGCACCCGCTCGTCGGCGACGAGCACCTCCCCGATCTCCGAGGCGGGGCCGGCGACGACGTTCAGCCACCCCTGCGGCAGCCCGGCCTCCTGCTCGAGCTCCGCGAGCAGCAGCGCCGAGAGCGGCGTCTGGCTCGCCGGCTTCAGCACGACCGGGCAGCCGGCGGCGAGCGCGGGGGCGAGCTTGTGCGCGACGAGGTTGCACGGGAAGTTGAAGGGGGAGATCGCGCCGACGACGCCGATCGGCCGGCGCAGCGTGAGGGCCAGCTTGCCCGCGCCGGCCTCCGCGGCGTCCATCGGGATCACCTCGCCGGCGAGCTTGCGCGCCTCGACGGCGGCGAACGTGTAGGTGGAGACGGCGCGCGAGGCCTCGACGCGGGCGGTGCGGATCGGCTTGCCCGCCTCGGCGCAGATCGTCCGGGCGACCTCCTCGTGGCGCTCGCGCAAGAGCGCGGCGACCCGGTCGAGGATCGCGGCGCGCTCGTGCGCGGGCAACGGCGTCTCGAGGGCGCGCGCCGCCGCGTCGACGGCCCGCCGCGCCTCGGCCGCGCCCGCCCGCGGGACGCGACCCACGAGCTCGCCCGAGTAGGGGGAGCGCACCTCGATCCACGCTCCAGTCTCGACCCACTCGCCGTCGATCAGCAGCCTCCGCTCGCTCGTCGCCGTCGTCGCCATCTCGCAACCTCCGTCCTGTGCCTGTGCTGGATCTTCTCGTGGACGATATCCGCGTCCTGCTCGCCGCGCCGGGGGTTGAATCGTCCCCAGGCGCGCCTACGGGTCAAGACGACAGGCACCGCCGGGGCGGCGCATACTCGTCGTTGCCCCGCCAACACGACGGGGAGGGGGTTTCGATTGGCGTACCTGGGAGCAGGCGGCTTGCAGTCGGTCGGTCTCGTGGGCACGTACCCGCCCACGAAGTGCGGGATCGCGACGTTCACCGCGTCGCTTGCGCGCGCGCTTCGCGCGGCGCGCCCCGACGTTCGCATCGGCGTCGTACGGTGCGTCGCCGACTCCGACCCGACGCCGCCCGCCCCCGAGGTGGTGGCGCGACTCGTTCCCGGCTCGCCCGTCTCGCGCAAGGAGGCGGCGGACGCGCTGCGCGCCTTCGACGTCGCGGTCGTCCAGCACGAGTTCGGCATCTACGGGGGGCCGGACGGCGCCGAGGCCGTCGATCTCGTGCGCGCCCTCGACATGCCCGTCGTCGTCGTCCTGCACACGGTGCTGCGGCGGCCGTCGCCCGGCGAGCGCGAGATCGTCGAGGAGCTTGCGGCGCTCGCCGATCGGCTCGTGGTGCAGAGCGGCGCCGCCCGCACGCGGCTGCTCGAGCAGTACGACGTGGACGCCCGCAAGGTTCGGACGATCCCGCACGGGGCGCGCCTCAACCTCGCCGAGACGGACGGCGCGCGCGACGGGCGGCCGCTCATCCTCACGTGGGGCCTGCTCGGCCGCGACAAGGGGATCGAGTTCGGGATCGAGGCGCTCGCCCGCCTCGCGGACCTCGACCCGGCGCCGCGCTACCTCGTCGTCGGGCAGACGCACCCGAAGGTGCTGGAGGCCGTCGGCGAGGAGTACCGCGAGTCGCTCCGGGAGCGGGCGGTGCAGCTCGGCGTGGCCGATCAGGTCGAGTTCGACGGCGCCTACCACGGGTCCGACGCGCTGCTGCGCCGCGTGCGCGAGGCCGACGTGGTGCTGCTGCCGTACCGCTCGCGCGAGCAGGTCGTCTCGGGCGTGCTGGTCGAGGCGATCGCCTCCGGCAAGCCCGTCGTCGCGACGCGGTTCCCGCACGCCGAGGAGCTGCTCGGCGCAGGGTCGGGGCTGCTCGTTCCGCACGAGGACGCCGAGGCGATCGCGCACGCGCTGCGGCGGCTCTTGACCGAGCCGGGGCTCTCCGCGCGCGCGGCCGCGGTGGCGCGCCGCCAGGCGGAGGAGCTCGCCTGGGAGAGCGTCGGCGCGCGCTACCTCGCGCTCGCGGACGAGCTGCGGAGGCGCCCGCGGCGGGCGCGGCCGCTCCGCTTTCCCGCGCCCTCGTTCGAGCACGTGCTCCGCCTGTCCGACCGCGTCGGGATCTTCGAGCACGCGAAGGGCACGGTGCCCCGGCGCGAGCACGGCTACTGCACCGACGACGTGGCGCGCGCGCTCGTGGCGGTGCTGCGCGAGCCCGAGCGCTCGCCGCGGCTCGAGCGGCTCGCGAGCACGTACCTCGGCTTCCTGGAGCGTGCGCAGCTGCCGGACGGGCGCTTCCGCAACCGCTTCTCGGTCGAGGGGCGCTGGCTGGACGAGGTCGGACCGGACGACTCGACCGGACGGGCGCTCTGGGCGGCGGGCACGGCGGCCGTGGCCGCGACCGGGGCGGCGCAGCGCGCGCGGGCGCTCGCGCTGCTTACCGCCGGCGCCGGGTTCCGCTCGTCGTGGCCGCGCGCGAACGCGTTCGCGGTGCTCGGCGCGGTCGAGGTGCTCCGCGCCGGCGGGGAGGGGACGCGCGCCGCGCGCACGCTGCTGGAGGAGGCGGCGAGCCGGCTGGGCCGCGTCTCGAGCGACCCCGACTGGCCCTGGCCCGAGCCGCGCCTGACGTACGCGAACGCCGTGCTCGCCGAGGCGAGGATCGCCGCCGGCGCCGAGCTCGGCGACGAGCGGCTCCTGCGCGAGGGGCTCGAGCTGCTCGAGTGGCTCGTCGGGATCGAGAGCCGCGGCGGCCACTTCAGCTTCACGCCCGTCGGCGGCTGGGCGC
>Ga0070741_10018806_pt1 | contig 11123 bp, 5 predicted proteins | sample Coa_R1_4_FD_66440 | JGI IMG/M metagenome (GOLD analysis project Ga0070741, IMG submission 66440) | Surface soil microbial communities from Centralia Pennsylvania, which are recovering from an underground coalmine fire - Coalmine... | ecosystem: Environmental > Terrestrial > Soil > Unclassified ...
CGTACCAACGAGGTCAACGCGTTTGGAGTGGGATCGTTCAGGACCCGCGGTGGCGTTCTGGGAGATGTCATCGATTCGAGCCCGACCTGGGTGGGTCCGCCGCAGACCTACAGCAGCACGGTCACCTGGGCGGACCAGCTCTACCCCAATGCAACAGCACCCGAGGCCAGTGGCCAGAGCTATGCCGCCTTTGAAGCTCAACAGCAGTCGCGACTGAATGTCGTCTATGTCGGTGCGAACGATGGATTCCTACACGGTTTTCGCGCCGGAGCCCTAGACAGCAGCGCAGCGCTCATCAACAACGCCACGACTCCCAATGATGGCTACGAAGTACTGGCCTACATGCCGGGCGCCACGCTGGCGAGCGCCTCGTGGGGCTCGAGCGCCAGTCCTACGCAGTCGTTCGTACAGAACATTCACGGCGTGGTGCCGGCGAATCCCGCCTCGGGGAGCTCATCCGTTGCCGCCTACCTGGACTTCTCCAGCCCTCAATATGGTCACAACTATTTCGTCGACGCCACGCCCGGCACGGGGGACGTGTATTGGGGAGGTAGCTGGCATACGTGGCTGGTTGGCGGTCTCGGCCCGGGAGGGGCCGCGATCTACGCCCTGGATGTTACCCATCCCAGCTCATTCAGCGAGCGGGTGGCTGCCAACATCGTCATCGGAGAATGGACGGCGGGCAATCTCACCTGTGTGAATGTCAGCGGCTGCGGCGCCTCACTCGGCAACACATATGGCACTCCTTTGATCCGACGATTTCACAACGGATCGTGGGGAGTCATTTTCGGCAATGGCTACGGCGGCACCGGCAATGCCGCCGGGATCTATATCATGTTGATCGATCCTGCCAGCGGAGCTCGCACGTTTTATTATCTCGCTACGCCTGCCCAAGGTGGACCCAACGGCATCGCGAGCACGGCGACGGCGGATCTGGATCTCGATCACATTGTCGATTACATCTACGCAGGCGACCTGCGCGGCAATGTCTGGCGTTTCGACGTGACGAGCCGCAATCCGGCGGACTGGGCTGTCTCAGCCAGCTCACCATTGTTCAACGCCAGCCAGCCCATCAGTACTGCGGTGGCGGTGGGTACACGCAGGACCGTCTCCACGGATTCGACTTACGCAGGCTTGAGCTTCAGCAACGCGCCTGAGCGGGTGATCATCAACTTCGGCACAGGCCAGGCGATGCCGCAGACCGCCACGGCTGGAATCCAATATGCCACCGGGACGCAGTCCCTCTATGGCGTCTGGGACTGGGACATGAGCGCCTGGAACAAACTTTCTCCGCGCCAGCAGGCAGTCAGTCTACCCGGTCCGCAGACGATCACGGTTGCCAACCTGGTACAGCAGTCGATCACGACTCACAACACCACACCTGTAACCCGCACGGTGAGCAGCAACCCGGTCTGCTGGAAGGGGGACACCAACTGCGGATCCGGGCAAAATCAGTTCGGCTGGGTTCTGCCGCTGCCGGGCAGCAGTGGCGACACTACCGTGGTGAACGGCCAGACCTTGGCTATCGGCGAGCAGATCCTGTTCAATCCCCAGCTCACGACGGATGGGGAGTTGGTCGTCAACACCTTTATACCGCCGGTGGACACTCCGCTGATCTGCACTCCTCAGCCGGCTACGGGGTTTACCATGGGGATCGAGCCCGATACCGGCGAGCAGGCTCCTACCGCGTATTTCAGCGTCGGCGGCGCCGCAGTCTCCGGCGTGCAGAACAACGGGGTAGGAGTACCGCTGGAGGTGAGCTCGGGATCGGCATCCGATCAGAATGCCGAATACCTGATCACCCAGACATCAACCGGCAAGGCCGCCACGCCCACCCTGATCAATCGTCATCTCATTGTATCGGGCCAACGGCTGAGTTGGATTCAGAGACGCTGACGAGAGGCACTCAAATCAACATGAAGATGACGCAGGACGCACCAGGGCAGTCTGTTGGATACGATGTGCTCACTTTCGGGCGTTTCCGGCTCGATCCGGTGCGATACGTGCTTCACGAGGGCGATAAGCCATTGCGCCTGGGAAGTCGCGCACTCGAGATTCTCATCCTGCTCGCGCAGCGCTGCGGCCAGGTCGTCAGTAAGAACGAGCTGCTCGATCGGGTATGGCCCAAGAGTGTTGCCCAGGAGGCAACCTTGAGGGTGCACATCGCCGCTCTGCGTAAAGCGCTGGGCGACGGAGAGCACGGCACCCGCTACGTGGAAAACTTCTCAGGCCGCGGCTATCGTTTTGTGGCGCCTGTTACCCGGCAGCGCGCGAACTCATCGCCCGAGCCGGCGCCAGCGCCCCCGGTACATGACGCCGATATTCCTGATACGGATATTCTGCCCGTTCTGTTGACCCGGATGGTGGGTCGTGAGCAGGCTGTAGCGGCCTTGGCAGCCCGCGTTGTGCAGCAACGGTTGGTCACCGTCGCGGGTCCCGGCGGCGGGGGCAAGAGCGTCGTCGCGGCAGCGGTTGCCGCGAGGCTGTCGGCTGTCCACGAGCACGGGGTTCGCATTGTCGACCTCTCTGTGGTGACCGACTCCCGTGATATTGCCGCCGCATTGGCTGCGGCGCTCGGACTGGCGGACCTGTCGGAGGATGCGATGCGGGGTGTCCTCTCGTCTCTCAAAGACAAGTCGATGCTCATTGTTTTTGACAATTGCGAGCACGTGGTCGAGGCTGTCGCCGCCTTGGCGGAGAAGGTGCTGCAACGCGCGCCCAAGGTTCATCTGTTGGCTACCAGTCGTGAGCCGCTCCGCGCCGCCTGTGAGTATGTTCATCGACTCCCGCCGCTGGAGGTGCCGGCTCCATCCTCCAGCCCGATCCGTACCGAAGTGTTGGCGTCTCCGGCGATCCAACTCTTCGTGGAGCGCGCCTCGGCCGCCTTGGATTCCTTCGAGCTCACGGCCGAGGACCTGCCGGCAGTGGTGGAGATCTGTCGCCGGCTGGAGGGCAATCCCCTGGCGATCGAGCTGGCCGCTGCTCGAGTTGATTTCTTCGGTGTACGAGGATTGGCTGCCCGCCTGGATGATTGCCTGGGGCTCCTCACCCGAGGGCCGCGTACCGCCCTGCCGCGCCACCAGAGTCTGCGGGCCACGTTTGACTGGAGTTATGGACTGTTGTCGCCATTGGAGCAGACCGTTCTGCGCCGTATCGCGGTGCTTCCCGGTCGCTTCAACCTGGATTCCGCCAACGCCGCGGCGGTTGACGGGAAGGTCCGGGTCGTGGATGTGTTCGACACGTTGACGAATCTGGCCGCCAAGTCGTTGTTGGGCACGGACTTGACGGACGACGGAATCCTATACCGGCTGTCGGAAACAACTCGCGCCTATGCCATGGAAAAGCTGTTGAGCAGCGAGGAGTCCTCGCGAGCGACACGCTTGCCTGGCTGGGCGGATGCGACGCACGTCATCGGCTGGAAGTGAAGCGGGGCTCGCCGTCGGATCGCGGGGCGGTCCAGCCCCGCGGTACCGAGGCCGAGAGGGTACTGAGGCCGGGCCGTCACCTGATCCAACAGGTGGCCGCACTCGTTCCTGTCGCGGACTGCACCCCCGTGCTGTCGAGGCTGAAGGAAGTGCACTGAGCATCGGAGGCCTGAGTGCCGACCGGAGTGGCTTGGACCAGAAACACATTGCCGGTGCTCGCTGTGCTGGTTCCGCAGGGCGCGGCGTCGGCTACGCAGACACTGATCCGGTAGTAGCCGCTGCCGATGGTTTGAGGAAACGTGCCGGAGTATCCCAGGTTGGCGGGCACAGCCGTGTAGGCGCCGTTGGTAGTCAGAAAGCGCTCTTCGCGTGACACCAGGTCCAACAGCGCGAGGCGCGCTTCGGTACGCCGTGACTCCCGGATCTGATGTATGTAGCCTGGAACGGCAATGGTGGCGAGGACGGAGGCGATGGTGATGGCCACCATCAACTCCACCAGGGAAAAACCTGGCGGCGCAGATCGCCGGGATCGAGTGATGCTTGTCATGGATGAAAGATCCCTTCAGTGATATCCATCGCCGGTGATGATGCCGGCTGCAGCGGCCGAACGCCCTTAAGAGTTGTAAATCCCCGGGCGTGCCATAAGCGGAAATTTGCAACTCTTAAGGGAGTTGCCGCTTCGGGCTGATGCATTCTCTCCCATGCAAGTTGTCATTGAACGGGCCCCGACCCGGGGGAGTAGACAAAGTGAACGTGGTCACTGTCCGAGTGCTGCCTGGAGTCGAGTTGTGGCTCTCAATCTGACTCTCGAGGTGTTGCAGGTCCCGGAGTGGGAAGTCGGGGATGCGTGGCGCAAGGTGTTCGACACCGCGGGCGGCCGCATCGGCCGGTCTTTCGACTGCGACTGGGTGCTTTCCAACCAATATATTTCGCGCCACCACGCAACGGTGTCGTGTGTCGATGGCGTGTTCTATGTCGAGGCCGTCGGTGAGAACGGGGTAGCGGTGAATGACTCCAGCGCCAGGCTGCCGAAGCGCGGGCGTCATGCGCTCAAGGATGGCGATCACCTGTTCCTCGACGAATATGAGATCACCGTGGCGATCGCGGATGTTGTCGATGAAGCCAGTGCGCCCGCGGCGGGACCGGCTCTGGATACCATCGACCTCACGCTGTCCCTGGCGATTCCGGACAGTGAAAGTTCGGAACCACCGCGGTCGTCTGAGCCGGCGTGGTCATCCGAACCCCCATGGTCATCCGAGCCCTCGCGCACCCCCGAGCCGTCGTGGTCTGCGGAGCCATTGTCTCTGGAGCCGCCGCTCCTTCAACCGCCGGTCCTTCAACCTTCGGTCCCAGAATCAAAACCGACGCGGGTAGCCAGGCTGCCGCCGCCCTCACCGCCGCAGGCTCTGGCACCGCCCCCTGAAAGGGCGCCGCTACCCGCAATGGCACCGCCGCAGGTGCTTGCCAAAAAGACGCTTCCTGCCTCTGCTGCCACGCCTGCAACGGAGTTTGATGGGGCAAAATTCTTGAAAGGCGCGGGCCTCGATCCACGCGCTGTACCTCCAGAGATGGCCGAAACCCTCGGCCAGATCGTGCGCGCCGTCGTTCAAGGCCTCATTGACGTGTTGCGCGCACGCGCGGAGTTCAGGGATCAATTCCGCATGTCCCTCACGCGGGTGCAGACGTCACAGAACAACCCACTGAAGTTTGCAGTCAACGCCGAAGGCGCGCTCGCCTCCATGCTCCGGACGAGCTCCCCCGGCTACCTGTCACCTCTGGAGGCATTCGAGGACGCCTTCGACGACATCCGTTTTCACCAACTCGCGATGCTGGCGGGCATGCGTGCTGGCTTCGAGAGTGTGACCCGGCGCTTCGAGCCCAAGAAGCTGATGGAGCAGTCTGACCGACACCGCCAGGGAAGTCTGTCCCGGCTGGGTGCCAAGGGGCGCTATTGGGACCGGTACGTCGATCTGTTTGACGAGGTGGCGACCAATCCGGATACGAGTTTCCGGCGCTTATATGGCGAGGAGTTCGCCGAGGCCTATGAGCGGCAGCTCGAGGATCTGAAACGCAACCTCGCCAAGGAAGCGCCATGACCGAATATTCCCTGGTCACTCTGGACCCGACAGTTGTCCGGCACCGATCGCCGCCGACCGGTCGGCAGATAGAGGCGTTCTCAACGCGTCAGTCCAAGCAGCCAACACAGTCGCCGATAGTCCCGGTCCAACAAGACGTGGAGCAGGGGGGCGACTCGTCCTCCATGCGCCCGAGCGAGGAAGTCGACGGGAGCTTCGAGAGATTCTCCAGCGGAGGCAGCAACCCCCTGGTGCGGGCCGCGACGCCGTTGTTGGTTCTGGCAGGGCGGCTGCGGGAGCAGATCGCCGAGCCCGATCTGCACCGGTTGCACGAGCAGTGCTCACGGGAGTTGAATAGTTTCCGGGTCGGCGCGGTAAGGGCAGGAGTGCCCCCCGTTGACGTGGATGCCGCGGCCTACACGTTGTGCAGTCTCATTGACGAAGCAGTTTTCAGTACGCCCTGGGGGGCCCGCAGCCAGTGGATAGCGCGCTCGCTGCTCCTGAGCTTTCACGACGAGTCGTCCGGGTGGGACGAGGTGGTCAACATAGTCGGTAGCGCGCGCGGTGATCCCCCTCGATATCGGGCCCTGCTCGAGTTTCTCCACCTGTGTTTGTCCGTCGGCTTCGAGAATGATGAGCGACTTGCGCAGGAGGAGCCCAACGGGTTGAGGGCCATACGACAGGACGTTTTCGCTTGCGTCCAGGGATTGCGTGACAGCACCGAAACGGAATTGTCACCTCAATGGAAGGGAGTCGAGGACGAGCGCCGCGTAGCCACGCGCGTCGTGCCGTTGCGGGTCGTGGCCGCGGCCTGTGCGGCGTTACTTCTGGCGATATTTGTCTTCTCGAGTGCCAGTCTGAGTAAGCGTGCCGGACCCTTGAACGCAATGCTTGCGCAGGTGGGGTACGAATCACCTGGTTCGTCTGCGCCCGCATCCGTGCCAGCGTCCGTATTCGTACCCGACCCGCCAGGCGCGCCGGCGTTGCCTCAGGCTCCGACTCCCGGCCTTCGGGATCTGCTGGCAGCGCAGATCGCGCAAGGAGTCGTGCAGGTTGAAGCCGCTTCCGGAGGACGCTCGGTCCTGATCCTGACCGTCAGCGACCTGTTTGCTTCCGGAAGCGCCAGGGTCAATCCGCGTTACGCGCAACTCATCGACCAGGTGGGTATTGCTATGGAGCAGATACCCGGGCACTACCGGGTGGCCGGGCATACGGATGACCTGCCGGTTCATTCACTGCGCTTCCCCGACAACTTCGCCCTCTCCCGCGAACGCGCTCGCCAGGTGATGGAGCTGTTGAAAATCCGGATCCGCGATCCAGGTCGCCTGGACTGCGAGGGTATGGGTGCCGCCGAGCCCCGCTACAAGCCGCAGAGCCTTCCTGACAACCGTGCCCGCAACCGACGGGTCGAGATCGCACTGATCTGAAGGAGTTTGAACGATGAAACTCGCGCTGTCTGAATCGCGCGCAGTGCCGGTGGGCCTGAGCCTCGTGGTTGTTTCCTACATCGCCTGGCTTGCCGGGCCCTACTGTACGCTCGGGGGCGGAAAGCCGCTCGAGAGCACGTCCGGGAGGTTGATGGCGATTCTTCTGCTCGCCGGTGCTCATGCGGCGTATTTTTTGATCCGACGCGCTCGCGACACCCGCAGCAATCAACGCCTGGCCGATGACGTTCGCGGACAGGCGGGGAACTCCAGCATGTCAGATCCTGCCGAGGCGCAGATTGCCGCGGGTGAAGCCGCGCACATGAGCGTCAAGTTCGACGATGCCATCCAGGCCCTGAAAAAGTCAGGGCGCCGGGGCGCGCGATTGCGTGACCTGCCATGGTATGTCGTGGTCGGGCCTCCCGGTTCCGGAAAAACCACCCTGTTGGTCAACTCTGGCCTGACGTTCCCACTCGATGAGAAGCTCGGTAAGGAGGCTGTGCACGGGATCGGCGGTACGCGCAGCTGTGACTGGTGGTTCACGGACCAGGCGGTCCTGTTGGATACGGCAGGTCGCTACACGACCCAGGACTCCAACTCGCGGTCGGATGCGGCCGGATGGGCTGCGTTCCTGCAGATGTTGCGGCGGCACCGCCGCCGACAGCCCATCAACGGCGTAATCATCGCCATCAGTGCGTTGGACCTGCTGACCGCGACGGCACGCGAGCGGGACGAACACGGCAAAGCCATCCGTCGCCGCCTGGCGGAGCTCAGTCGCCAGTTGCAGATCGACTTCCCGGTGTATTTTCTAGTCACAAAGTGCGATCTCGTGGCTGGGTTCACGGGATTTTTTTCGGAGCTCGCCGAGGAGGAGCGCTCACAGGTCTGGGGCGTTACGTTTGGACTGGATGCGAGCGAGACAGGTGCAGCGGCGGAATCGTTTGCGACCGAGATCGAATCCCTGCTCGGGCGGCTGGAAGCGCGCATGCTCCGGCGCATATACGACGAGCGCAACCCGCACAGTCGCGTGGCCGATCTGGCCTTTCCTCAGCAGATGGCGCTGTTGTCATCCGCTTGTGGCGACCTGTTGAGCCGGGTGTTCGCGATGTCGAAGTTCGACACCCACGTGCTGCTGCGGGGACTGTATTTCACGAGTGCTACCCAGGAAGGCACGCCGATCGACCGGCTGCTCACGGGGGTTGCGCGGACGTTCGGGCTGGCCGGGGCTGTGACGCCCTCCGCCGCGGGAAACGGCCAGGCATACTTCCTCGGGCGCCTGTTGAATGAGGTCATTTTTCAGGAAGCAGGGTTGGCTGGAGCCAATCGCAAGTTGCGGGCGCAAAAGACGGCGGTGCATTCGGCGGGCTACGTTGCTTGCGCGGTGTTATCGACCCTCCTGGCCATCGGACTGTTAGTGAGCTACAGCGCCAATGCCCACTACATCGAGGGTATTTCCCGGCTTGCGGCCGACCTGAAGACGACGGAATCGGAGTCTGAAACGGCCGGAGAAACACCTGGCGCGCATCTGCCGCGGCTGGATTTGCTCCGGGCGATAACCAACGCAGCGGAGAAGTATAAATCCGCGGTGCCGTGGTGGATGGGGATGGGACTGTACCGCGGTGGCTCACTGGGAGCAGCCGCACGGGATGCCTACGCTCGAGAGATCAATGGAACGCTGCCCCCTGTGCTGGCGGCGCAGTTCGAACACGAGCTGCGGATCGGCGGCAACTCCGGGAAAAGCCGCGGGCTGCTGATGGCCTACATGATGCTCGGCGACGCCAGGCAGCGTGATCCGGAATATCTCAAAACGTGGGCCGACCGCGAATGGAGTCGGATTTACGGTGTCGACAATGCGACTGCGCAACGCATCGGCGCCCATTTCCAACAACTCTTTGTGGATGGCGACCGGCTGGCCTCGCAGCAGATCAATCCTAACCTGGTTGAGCTTCGATGATTGATCAAGATGACAAGACGCTGATTCGGCGCCCGATTCTGCCGGCAAAGCTGGCGCCGGCCAGCCAGACCGGCTCGCCGAGCATCAGGACCGGCTCCCGGAGCATCAACACCGACTCACGCAACACGCAAAGCGGCGCGACCCATTCGAGCTGGAGCAATCCGGGCGCCTGGCCCAAGTCCAACGAGCCGCCCCTGGCGACCGGTAGTGTCATCAAGGGGCGCTTCGTCCTGGAGGAGCCCATTGGGCGCGGTGGTATGGGGACCGTGTTCCGGGCGCGGGATCTGCGCAAGGAAGAGGCGCAGGATCGCAATCCGTACGTGGCCATCAAGGTGCTCAACGAGGATTTCAAGCAACACCCGGGCGCATTGCAGGCGTTACAGCGCGAAGCGCGCAAGTCGCAGAAGTTGGCGCATCCCAACATTGTGACGGTATTCGACTTCGATCGGGACGGCGCCAATGTCTACATGGTCATGGAGCTTCTGGAGGGCGAGCCGCTCGACCGCCTCATCAAACGTAAACGGGACGAGGGTCTCGGCGCCCGGGACGGCATCCTGGTCAGTCGAGGCATCTGCCGGGCATTGCAATATGCTCACGAGCTAGGGATCACGCACGCGGACTTCAAGCCTGCCAACGCCTTCCTCACCGCCGCCGGCGGAATCAAGGTGCTCGATTTTGGTATTGCACGGGCAGCGAACATCAAGGACCGGCCCGAGGCGAACGGACAGACTCGATTCGATCCCGGGACGTTGGCAGCGCTCACGCCCACGTACGCCGGTTGCGAAGTGATCGAGGGCCAGGCTCCCGATCCCAGCGACGATATCTACGCGATCGCCTGTGTCACTTACGAGCTCATCACCGGCTCACATCCGTTCAACCGGCTCTCGGCGAGTCAGGCCGAGAAGGCGCATATGACACCGGATCGGCCACCCGGGATGTCGGCGCGACAGTGGCGCGCGTTGCGAAGCGCGCTGTCCTTCCGGCGCGCCGGGCGCCCGAAGTCTGCCATGGAGCTGATGGACGGGCTGCAGCCATTCAACGGATCACCGGCGGTCTACGCCGTCATGGGAACTGTCGCGGTGGTGGGTTTGGCCCTGGTGTCCGTACCGATCTTCAGCCAGATCGACCGGTTCCGGGAGCGGAACCTGATCGCCGCCCTGGCGTCCGCGGACGCGCACCGGATCGACCCCAAGTTAGATAGTCTGCGCCGGCTCGAGCCCACGCGTCGCGCATCCTTGTTCCTGCACCAGGATGCCCGTGCGGGCCTCATCAAGTACTACGCTGAGCGCGTAACCCTTCTGGTGGATGTCAACGATGGACGGGCCGACTATTCGCGGGCCGAGTCGTTGGTGCACGAGGTCGAGGGTTTTTTCCCCGATTCCGAGGCTGTGCGGAATGTTCGCGATCATGTGGCTTCCAGAAAAAGCGAGGAGCTGCAGCGCCTGGGTGAGGCTTTCGAGCTCGACGTGCAGCACCGATGGATCGTTCCCGAGCAAAACCCGGAGTGCCTCGAGAATGTGTTGGCCCGACTGCGGCAGATTGATTCGAAGAATCCGTTATTGAGTGATCCGCGTTTGCCGGCCTTGTTTGCGGAAAATGCGTCGCGCACGTTCAAGGCGGGGCAATCCGTTGCAAGGCAGCGCGAGGATTCTCCGGCCCAGTGGCGGTCTCAGCTCGAGGAGGGACTGGAGCGGCCGACACTCTCTCTTGGACAAGCCCGCGCCCTATTGCATCTGTGTAATGAGTTGCAACGACACGGAGATTCCGGTGTTGCGGCCGCCAGGCACAAACTGGATGTATTGTTGGGGCGCAGTGCCGCCGCCGTTCAGGCCAAAGAGGGTCTCGAGGCTGCCCTGGCATTTACCCGGAACGCTTACACACTGCTTCCTGATTCGGCGCAGTTGGCCCACACACTGATGGATTTGCAGGCCGCGGTTGCTCAGCGCGCCACGGAGCAAAAAACAGCCGCCATCGTTACCGCAAAGAGCGAAACGGATGCGCTTCTTGCACGTCCGACCCTGGATGACTCATGGGACCAGGCGTTGCAGCGACACGTTGAATTGCTGCGCGCTTACACGCCGGAAACGGACTCCTACTTGGAGGATGTGAAAACCCGGGCCGCGGCGCTCTATGTCGCGCAGGCGGCGAAATTGCGCGGGGCGAAGCAACTCGACGAGGCCGGCAAGATGCTGGCGCGCTCGCTCGAGTATCCCTCGCAATCCTCCGACGCCGCTGTCGAGGAGGC
>Ga0070741_10018807_pt1 | contig 11123 bp, 7 predicted proteins | sample Coa_R1_4_FD_66440 | JGI IMG/M metagenome (GOLD analysis project Ga0070741, IMG submission 66440) | Surface soil microbial communities from Centralia Pennsylvania, which are recovering from an underground coalmine fire - Coalmine... | ecosystem: Environmental > Terrestrial > Soil > Unclassified ...
GGTCGATATCGGAGAACCAGAACAGTGCTTTGACGTGCGGGTTGCCCGTGGCCGCGGTGACCAGGTCCGCCGCATAGGCCGCTTGCAGCCGTTCCTGGTCCTTCGTCGCGGATTCGGCGGCGCCGGGATCGTTCGCCGCGTCCGAGACCGGGGCTCCCGCCTCGGTAAGCCAGATCGGCATCGATGACTGCTGATAACGATCGAGGATCGAGGCGAGGCTGCCAGGCCGGGTGCTGATGTCACCGAACGCTTTCGCGGACGCCGGCACCGTGGGGAAGCTGTACGGGTGGTACGCGACCGCGGTCGCGTAACGCAGGAAGTTGGAGCGGGCGACGTCGATCAGGAAGTCCTGCGCGGACAGGTTCGTCCCATCCGAGCCGGCCACGGCCAGGCCGCCGACAAGGAGCTGCGCCTTCGGCTGCACCGCCCGAACCGCGATCGAGGTGGCCTTGAGCAGCGCGCCATAGCCCTCAGGATCGGGACCCCCGAGCCAGTACGAGCCCAGATTCTCCTCGTTCCAGACCTCCCACGCGGCCACCACGTCCGCCGGGTAGCGCTGCGCGGCCCGGGCCGCGAAGGCGGCGAACCGAGTGTCATCCTGCGGCGGGCACCAGACCTGCTTCGCGCAGGCGCGGGCGCGCGCCCAGGCCGGCGGCTGGTCCAGGATCGCCAGGATTCTCAGCCCTCTGGCCTTCGCGTAGTCGACCTCGCGGTCGAAGCTGCTCCAGTCCCACGTTCCAGGGTTCGGCTCAATCCGGTACCAGGCCAGGTCCACCCTGATCCATGAGGCACCGACCGCGCCCGGGTCGTCCAGGCTGCGCGCGATCCCGGTTTCGGATTCTTCGGGCAGCTGGTCGGCGTAGTCGACGCCGAAAACGAATCCGTTGTCAGTGGACTGCTCGATGTGCACTGATTGCTGGGGCGGCTTGTCCGGCAGCGCCGAGACGGCCATGGCGACCGACCCGATCACGATGATGAAGGCGGCGACCAACCAAGGAGCCAGTCGTCTGGCGGACAAGGACATGGGGGTCAGCCTAACGGGTGAGATCACAGCTAAGCCGACAAGATCACCGGGTCGTCGAACACCCCGGGGACGGGGCCTGATACTGTACCTAGCGCGCAGCGCGGCAGTTTTGTGATATGGGGGTGGCTACACGTGAGCGGCGAGGTCGGCGCGGGTTCCCGGTTGGGCAGCCTGTACGTGCTCGACCAGCGGATCGGCGGCGGCTCGATGGGCACGGTGTGGTCCGCGCACCACACCGAGACCGGCGAGGCGGTCGCGGTCAAGATCCTCTCGGACACGATGGGCCAGAACTCTGATCTGGTCGGCCGGTTCCTGCGCGAGCGCTCGGCGCTGCTCAGCGTCCGGCACCCGTACCTGGTCGAGATCAAGGACGTGGTCATCGAGAACGAGCGCATCGCCCTGGTGATGGAGCTCGTCGAAGGCGTCGACGCCGCACGGCTGCTCGACCAGAACGGCCCGATGTCGCTCTACCACGCCGCTCGCCTCGGCGACGAGATCGCACAGGCGCTGACGGCCGTGCACGCCGCGGGCATCGTGCACCGCGACCTCAAGCCGGCCAACATCCTGGTGGAGAACGCCACCGGCCGGGCCAAGCTGGTCGACTTCGGCATCGCCTGGATCGCCGGGAACCCGAGGCTGACCGCGTCGAACTCGGTCATCGGCACCCCGCACTACCTCGCACCCGAGCTGCTGACCGGCGGCGCCGTGAGCCCGGCCGCCGACGTGTACTCGCTGGCCGTCTGCCTGTATCAACTGCTGACCGGCGTGCTGCCCTTCGACGGCGAGCACTACGCGCAGATCCTCTACAAGCACCTGCACGAGGCGCCCCCGCCGCATCCCGCCATCCCGCCGACCATCTGGGGCCTGTTCGAGGCGATGCTGGCCAAGGACCCGGCGCAGCGGCCCACCACCCAGTTCGTGGCCGGGCAGCTGGCCATGTTCGCGCGCAGCGAGGCGCCCCTGCAGGTGCCGCCGGAACCCGTGCTCGCGCCGGCTCCGGAGCAGCAGCAGATGCAGCCGGTCGCCACTCCGGTTCCGGCGCAGGGGCCGGCTCCGGCGCCGCTGAACGAAGACTCGCCGCTGTACAGCTCGGTGCCGCCGCCCTTCGGCGAGTACGGGCCAACACCGGCCTCAGACTCCTGGCATGGAAGCACACCGCCGCCGCCGGCCTCAGACTCCTGGCACGGTGGCACGCCGCCGATGCCGGTCGGTTACGCGACCCCGCCGCCGTTCACGTACGCGCCGCCGCAGGAGGCAGGTCGGTCGCGCAAGCGCGTCCTCGTCATCGCCTCCGTGTGCGTCCTCGCGCTGGGCGGAGTAGCGGTCGGTGCCTGGGCGCTGACGAAGGGCGGCGGCAGCCCGAAGCCGCTTGCGGGCGCGAGTGCGAGTGCGACGACGCATTCGGCCTCCCCGAGCCCCTCGCCGCTCACGGTCGCCCAGCAGCGGATCGACCGCTGGCCGCTCATCGGCGACGCCTCAGACGCGATCGGCGGCCACGACGGCGTGGCCACCGGCGTGAAATGGACCGTGACGGACAGCACGCACGGCTCAGCCGCGTTCACCGGGGAATCGAACTCGCAGATCGTCGTGCAGGGCGGCCCGGTCCTCAGCACCTCGCACAGCTTCACCATCGCGGTCTGGGTGGTGATGAACGGGCCGACGACGACCCCGTCCGGCTGGGAGACGGTCGTCGCGCTGCGCGGAACCACGAGCGAGGGCGCGGCCCTCGAATACAACGCCTCGGCCAACCGGTGGGCCTTCGACATGGCGGCCGGCGACTCCGCCGCCGCCGCGACGGACAGTGTTCTTTCTCACGCCGCTCCGTCGAAGACCTCGTGGTACCACCTCGTGGCCACCTACGACGCGACCGACCACACGATGAAGCTCTATGTGAACAAGGCGCTGCAGGGCTCCGGCTCGCACGCTCCGAACTGGACCGCGGACGGAACGCTGAGCATCGGCAGCGGCATCTCCCACGGCGAACCCACGAACTGGCTGCGCGGAGCGGTCTCCGACGTCCAGCTGTGGAAGATCCCGCTGAACCAGGACCAGATCGACCAGCTCGGCTGAGCACAGGCGGGAAACGGGGCATGGACGCGGTGTATTAGTGCCCTGCGTCCCGGCGCGGCGGATTGCGTCAGGTTCTTGTAACGGATCAGTTTCGGCACTTCCCGCAGGTTGGACCGGCATGGCAAGCTTGGCGCGCTACGCCGGAGTGGTATGCCCTCCGGCGTCATCCGTCTCCGCGAAGGCTGCCGGCGGGGTACCAGGGACGAATGACCGCATAGCGAAACAAGGAGCACGGGGTGGAAACGCTGTCGGTGGTAATACCCGCATACAATGAGGCTGAGAACATACCCGCGGTGCTGGAATCCATCCCGCTGGGCGAGCTGGCCGAGGCGGGATGGACGACCGAGGTGATAGTCGTCGACAACGCCTCGACCGACGGAACCGGCGATCTGGCCAGGCAGCACGGCGCCAAGGTCGTCTTCCAGCCGGAACCGGGCTACGGCAACGCGTACAAGGCCGGCTTCCAGGCGGCCTCCGGAGAGGTCATCGCGACCGGCGACGCGGACCGCACCTACCCGTTCGACATGCTGCCGCAGCTGCTCGACGTGCTGGTCGAGCAGGACGTGGAGTTCATGACCACGGACCGGCTGCACCCGGCGAACCGCGAGTCGATGAAGGACTCGCACTTCCTCGCCAACCACGTGCTCAGCCTGGTCAGCCGGGTGCTGTTCCGGCACCAGCTGAAGGACTCCCAGTCCGGGATGTGGATCTTCCGCAGCCACGTCTGGTCCGGGCTCGACGTCCGCTCTCCCGGCATGGCCTTCTCCCAGGAGATCAAGAACGCGGCCGTCCGCGCCAAGTACCGCGTCCTCGAGGTGCCGATCGAGTACCGGCCGCGCGGCGGCGAGGTGAAGCTGAAGGCGCTTGCGGACGGCCTTGGCAACCTCGGTAGCCTGTTGGAGCACCGGCTGCGCAGGCCGGAGCCCGAGGCTGTGGCGGCGGTGCCCGGACCGCGCGCCGCCGTCATTCCGACCCAGACCACTCCGGGTAAATCCGAATGCGTACTGACAGCCACGACGGAGAGCTGACGCTCCCGCTGCCCAAGATTCCGCAGGAATCCGGCGGGGCGCCGCGCGCGCCGAACGAGCCTCCCGCACCGCAGGAGGACGGTCCGGCCGTCCGGTCGTGGCCCCGGCCCTCGAGGCGGCTGGTCCTCGGGGTGCTGGCAGCGCTCGTCGCGCTGTGGGCCGTGTCGAGCATCCCGGCGGTGAAAACGGTGCTCAGGCAGTCCTTCTCGCAGCTGCCCGCCGCCAATACGGAGCTTTACTTCACCAGCTCGCCCTCGGTGAGCGGTACCTCGCTGAACGTGCCGATCACGGTGAACGTCCACGGGACGTCCGCGCGCTCGGTCCCGGTGCGGGTGTGGTTGGAAAACGCGTCCGGCAAGACGGACGCCACCGCCTCGGTCACCCTGACCGCCGCGCACGGCACCGCGGCCAAGGTGGTCACCCTCCAGCTGCCGGCGGACGCAGAGGTCGTCTACGTCAACCTGGTCGGACAGCCACAGACCCTGCACTACCGGATCGCCGGCATCCGGATCCCGACCTCGACCGGCGGACCCTGATCGCGCCGGGGGCGGCCGGCAGGGCCGCCGCTCGCGACAAGCCTGAACTGGAACCCGCATGCGTCATATCGTGCAGATCACCCCGTACTACCCGCCGCACCTCGGCGGGTTGGAGCGGGTTGCGCAGAGCCTTTCGACCAGGCTCGCGCAGCGGCACGACGTCCGCGTGATCACCAGTGCGGTTTCCGGTTCCGAAGCTGCCCGGCGGGAGCAGGCCGAGGGCGTGCGCATCCGGCGCCATCGCGCGGTGGAAGCGGCACACACGCCGCTGGCTCCCGGCGCGTTCGTCTCCCTGCTCGCCACTCCGCGCGACGCGGTGCTGCACCTGCACTGCGCGCACGCGCTCTGGCCGGAAACGGTCATGCTCTGCGCTCGGTTGCGCAGGCAGCGCTACATCGTGCACTTCCACCTGGACGTGGACGGTTCGGGAAGCCTCGGCTGGCTGCTGCCCGCATACAAGAAGCACGTGTTCGGCAGGGTCCTGCGCGGCGCGGGCGCGGTGATCGCGCTGACCGAGTCCCAGGCCCGGTTCCTGCGCGAGGAGTACGGCATCGCGAAGGAGCGGATCTTCGTGGTGCCGAACGGAATCGAGGAACGGTACTTCGCCGATGCGACCGCGCCTGCCCGGGACGAGGACCAGGCCGGGCCGCTGCGCCTGCTTTTCGTCGGGCGGCTGGACGTGCAGAAGAACGTCGCGCGCCTGCTTGACGCGATGAGCCTGGTGCGCGAGCCCGTGCGGCTGCGTCTCGTCGGCGACGGCGAACTGCGGACCGAACTCGAAGCGCAGGCCGTGCGGCTGGGCCTGGACGTGGAATTCTCCGGCCGGCTGCTGGGCCCGGAGCTGGTGGCCGCGTACCGGGCGGCGGACGCATTCGTGCTGCCGTCGGACAAGGAGGGCATGCCGCTGGCCGCGCTCGAGGCCATGGCTGCCGGGCTGCCGGTCGTGGCGACGGACGTGCCGGGCAACTCCGATCTGCTGCAGGGCGTGGGAATCCTGGCCGAGCCGGAGCCGGCCGCGCTGGCCACGGCCATCGACTCGCTCGCCGCCGACCCGGAGCTGCGGTTCAAGGTCGCCGAGCGGTGCGCCGAGGCCGCGCGCCAGTACTCCTGGGACGCCGTGGTGTCCCGAATAGAGGCCGTCTACTCCGAGGTGTACGCATGACCCCGGAGGATCTCAAGGGTCTGACCGCGGACGATCTGGACGGCCTGCGCGGGGAGGAGGTGCGGGCCGCGGCGCGCGCGGCCCGCTCCTTAGGCGCGCGGCGGTTCGTGCTCATGGGCACCGTGCTGGCCTGCCTGATGGAGTTCTTCGGGCCCTCCGGGCGCTGGTTCGCCGACGCCGCCGGCCTGTGGCTCGTGCTCGGCGCGCCGATCGGGATCTGGTACGGCTGCGCCGCCCGCGTGGTCTCCACCCGCGAGGCCGCGGCGCTGGTCGCGCTCGGCTTCGCGCTCATCGGCGACATGGTGGAGCTGCTGCTGCTCAACACCCTGCTCCCGATGGCGGGCGACCAGCATCCGCTCTCCAAAGTGCCCATCACCGCGACGCTCACCGGATGCGTGATCGTGCTGGGCGCAGTGCTGCCCGAGGCGGATCCGGACCGGTTCGCCGCACCGTGGCGGATCAGCCGCCGGGAACTGTGGGCGATCGGCGGGGGCGGCGCGCTGTGCCTGCTGCTGTCCGTGGCCGGGCCGATCAGGATCAACAACGGGTTCAGCAGCGGGGTGAGCATCCTCGCGATGGTCTGCGTGACCGCGCTGCTGGTCGTGCTGCTGGCCCGTGCGAAGCTCTCCCTCGGCGCGATAGAACTCGGCCTCTACTTCGCCGCGCTCTCGCTGCTGCTGCTGACCTCGCTGCGCGGCTGGGCGATCACCGGGCACGACATCCAGAGCGAGTACGACTACTTCGAGCTGGCCCTCGGCGGCGAGCGCTGGGACGTCCACACCTACTCGAACGCCTACAACGCCTGTCTCAGCATCACCATCCTGCCGGTCGCGTTGCGCAAGCTGACGGAGATCTCGGCGCTTTACATCTTCAAGGCGCTGCTGCCGGTCCTGTTCGCCACCACCCCCGTGATGGTCTTCCGCGCGGTGCGCAACGTGGCGCCGCACACGGTCTCGGTCCTGTCCGCGATCTTCTTCATCATGTTCCCCACCTTCTTCTCCGACATGCCGTACATGGGCCGGCAGGAGATGGCGTTCGTGCTGGTCGGCTGCGCGATGCTGGTGGTGACCGAACGCGGCTGGCGGGTGCGCGACCGAAGGATCGCCTTCCTGGTGCTGACGGCCGGCACCGTGCTCTCGCACTATTCGACCTCTTACGTGATCGTCATGGTCCTTGGCGGCGCGGTCGCGGTGGACCTGTGCTGGAGGCTGGGCAGCGCCGTACGGAGACTGTCGCGGCGGTCCCGGACGCGCGGCAACGGTGCGCGCGCACGCCGGACGGCGCCCGGGCTCGCGCAGGAGCGGAGCTTCGTCGCCTGGTGGATGGTGCCGATCATCGCGGGGCTCGCCTTCCTGTGGGCCGGTCCGGCGACCGGCACCGGCGGCCAGTTCAAGACCACGTTGAGCACCGCGCTCGCGCAGCTCGAAGGAAAGAGCACCGGCCAGTCCGGATCCTCAGCCTCGTACAGCCTGTTCGGCGGCTCCACGGAGTCGGACGCACAGCGGATGAGCGACTACCGCGCGCAGACGATCACGCAGACCGCTGCGACCAGAGCCACCGGCAACTATCTGCCGCTGTCCCTCGTGAACCAGTACGCCACGCCCGCGGTCAAACCGGCGGTGCTGCCGCTGACCTCCATCGGACACTTCCTGCAATCCCTCGGCATCGGGGTCAAGGGCGTCAACACCGTGCTGCGCTCAGGTATCGCGGCCCTGCTGCAGGTGCTCATCCTGATCGGGCTACTCGCCGTCTGGCTGCGCCGCAAACGCAGCTTCGAGCCGCTGCGCGACCAGGTCATCTTGACCATCGGCGCATTGACCATGCTGGCCGCGCTCACCGTGGTGCCGCAGCTCTCCATCGATTACAGCGTCCTGCGGGGATTCCAGCAGGGACTGTTCTTCTTCTCGCCGTTCATGGCGGCGGGCCTGCTGTGGCTGGTCAGCTGGGCCCGGCGCAAGGCCGCGCTCGCGTTGTGCGCAGTTGTGGCGGCGCTGCTGATCGACCTGTCCGGCGTGGCTCCGCGGGTCACCGGCGGCTACGCGGCGCAGCTCTCGCTCAGCAATTCCGGGCAGTACTACGACCTCTACGACCCGGCGCCCGCGGAGCAGACCGCGGCCCGATGGCTTGAAGCGCATCTGGAGCAGACCGCTCCCAACCCGAGGAAGGCCCTGGTGCAGACCGACGCCTTCACGTTCAAACGGGAGCAGACCATCTTGATCGGCAACGTGAACGGCACGATCTTCCCCACGCAACTGAACATGTACGCCTACGTCCTGCTCGGCGCGACGACCGTGCGCAGCGGACAGGTCACCACCTCGTACAAGGGGAACCTCGTCACCTACGCCTATCCGATGCCGCTGCTGGATTCGACCTACAACGAGATCTACGCCAGCGCCGGTTCGGAGATCTTCCAGTGAGGCGGCGCATTTCGCGGACGTCGCCGAGCGCGCCCGCCGCCGAGGGCCCACTGCGGGTTCTGCTCGTGTGCCATTACTACCCGCCGCACGTCGGCGGGATCGAGAACGTCGTACACGACGAAGCCGTCCGGCTCGCCGAACTCGGGCACCAGGTCACGGTCCTGACGAGCGGAGAACGCACGAGCGTCGTCGAGGAGGTCGACGATGACGGCAACACCGTGCGCGTCGTGCGTATCGCGGCATGGAACATCAGCGAGCGGCGTACCGGCGTACCGTTCCCGCTCCTCTCACCGCGCCTGCTGCCCCGCGTTCTGCGCTGGGCCCGGTGGGCGGACGTCGTCCACATCCACGACTGCTTCTACCTGACCTCCTGGGCCGCCGGATTCGCCTCGGCGATCGCCCGCGTGCCGACCGTGCTGACCCAGCACGTGGCGATGGTTGAGCACCCGTCAGGTCTCGTCATGGCAGGCCAGAAGCTCGTGTACGGCACGATGGGACGCGTATTGCTGCGCCGCGCCGCCACCGTTTTCACCATCAACGAATACATCGCGCGCTTCGTCGGCACGCTCGGCGCGGCGCCCGCGAAAGTGGTCGTGCTCGGCAACGGGGTCGACGGACGGCTGTTCCGGCCGGCCGCGGACGAGGCGGAACGCAGGCGGCTGAGGGAGCGGTTCGGGCTGCCGGCGGACCGGATCCTGGCCCTGTTCGTCGGCCGGCTCGTGCCCAAGAAGGGGATCGATCTCGTGCTGGGGGCGGTCGAGTCCGAAGACGCGGCGTTCGACCTCGTCGCGGTCGGCTCCGGCGACGCGGGGCTGCTGGAGGGGCGCGAGCGGGTCCACTTCCTCGGCCAGCAGCCGACCCGGATGGTGGCGGAGATCTACCGCGCCTGCGACCTCTTCGTGCTGCCGACGACCGGGGAGGTGTTCCCGCTCGTGGTCAAGGAGGCGATGAGCGCCGGGCTTCCGGTCGTCACGACGGACGAGCCGGATTACGCGCGCTACGGACTCGACCCCGAAGGCGTGGCACTGGTGCGCCGAGAGCCGGACGCTGTACGCCGCGCCTTGGCCGCGATCGCCGGGGACGACGCGCTGCGCGAACGCATGGGTTCGTACGCCATGCAGTACGCGGCGAAGCAGTTCTCCTGGTCCGAGCACATGACGACGCTGGTGCACCACTACCGCTCGGCCGGGGCGGAGCGGCGATGAACCACCGACCGCCGCGGTCCGTCCGCCGCACAGCCTCGCCGGCCGGCGCGGGCGGTGGCGAGTATGGGTAAGCACGCCGAATCCTCCATGAAGATCGTGCAGAACTCGTTCTTCATGATGGCGTCCATGGTCATGACCGCCGGCCTCGGATTCCTGTTCTGGGGACTGGTCGCCCGCCTCTACAGCACCGAGCGGGTCGGCCTGGCGACCTCGCTCATCTCGGCCATCTCGCTGATCTCCTACCTCGGCCTGCTCGGCTTCAACAACACCGTGGTCCGCTTCCCGGCGGCCGGAGCGGCGCGCAACAGCCAGGTGACCGTCGCGCTGGGAATCACCGGCACCGCCTGCTGCCTGTTCGGCGGCATATACCTGGCCGCACTGCCGTGGATCAGCCCCAAGCTCCTGTTCGTGCGGCAGGACGCCTGGTTCGCCGTCACCTTCGTGCTGTTCTGCGGATTCGCGGGCGTGAACCTGTTGACGGACTCGGTCTTCGTGGCCGCGCGCATCCCGCAGTACAACCTGTTGGTCGACGGCGTCATCCAGAGCCTGACCAAGCTCGCCATGCCCATCTTCCTGGTCACCCTCGGCGCCGCCGGGATCGTGACCGCCACCGGGATCGGCTACGCGGTCGCGGTGGTCGCCTCGCTCGCCGCGATGCGCTGGCGGCTCAAATTCCGCCCGGACTTCCGCACCCGCGGCACGCGGCTTCGGGAGCAGGCCCGCTTCTCGTTGGCGAGCTACCTGTCCGCGCTGCTGAACCTGGTGCCGCTGCTGGCGTTGCCGTCGATCGCGCTGCAGGATCTGGGCCCGAGCGGCGCGGCCGACTACTTCATGGCGTTTCAGATCGCGAACATGCTGAACACGGCCGGGCACTCGATCGCCAGCGCGATGTTCACCGAGGTCTCGCACGACCCGGGCCGGATGTCCGAGAGCCTGCGCCGCGCGGCGCGGCTGATGGCGGTCGTCGTGGTGCCGGCCTCTGCGGTGGTGGCGCTCGGCGGCGGCCTGCTGCTCGCCGCCTTCGGCCCCGATTACGCCCGCGACGCGCGCACGGTGCTCTCGATCCTCGCCGGCGGCGCGGTCGCGGTGGCGTTCAACACCTGGTCGAGCTACGCGGTGCAACTCGCCGGCCGGCTGCGCCCGCTGGTCGCCAGCAACGCGGTCTTCGCCGTGGTGACCATCGGGCTCGCGGCCTACTGGGGCCCGCGCGGCCTGGCCTGGTTCGGCTGGGCCTGGCTCGCGGGCAACCTGCTCTCCGGCATCGTCGCGGTGGTGTACGTGCCCAGGACCACCGCGGTGTCCGAGTCCGTCTCCGAATCCGTGTCCGACGCGCTCGGCGACGAGGTCCTGGCCGCGCCGCGCCGGGAGATTCCGTTCGACGAGGCCGCCACCGTCACGCTCGTGCTTCCGTGGATCGTGCCCGCCGGCGCCCGGGCGCGATCCTCCATGGCGGTCAGGCCACGCACCTCGATGGCCGTCCGCCCCCGCTCCGCACCCGACCGCGTCGAGGTCCCAGCCGACTCAGAGAGGGCATGGTGAGTGCGGCCGTGCGCATCGTGCAGATCGTCAACATGGGCTTCGAGTACGGCGGGGCAGAGAAGAGTGTGCGCCTACTCGCCGAGGGACTGACCGCGCGCGGCCACGAGGTGCGCGTCATCGCGACCGACCGGCCCGGCGACGG
>Ga0070741_10018808_pt1 | contig 11122 bp, 9 predicted proteins | sample Coa_R1_4_FD_66440 | JGI IMG/M metagenome (GOLD analysis project Ga0070741, IMG submission 66440) | Surface soil microbial communities from Centralia Pennsylvania, which are recovering from an underground coalmine fire - Coalmine... | ecosystem: Environmental > Terrestrial > Soil > Unclassified ...
AATCCCAAGTGCTGGTACCAGCCGGCGGCGTTGCCGGAGGAGGCGTCGCTTGCCCTGCGCTGGACTTTGTCGCGGCCGATCACCGCCGCGGTGCCGCCGGGTGATGAGAAGTATTTCCGGTTGACGATGGATGTGGCCCAGAGTTTCAAGCCTCTCAAGGGTGGCGAAGAGAAAGCACTCATGGCTCGGGCCCAAGGGGTCGAGCCCCTCTTCAAACTCGGCAACGCGTAGGTTTTCGGGCCGGCGCGAACTTCCCTTTAAAGATGCGGGGCGCACTTTTAGCACGTCCCGCCTCTAAAGCAAGAAACATTGAGGCTCAGGGATGGTGTTCTGGCCAGGAGCGGGAGCAAAGTCAGATACGGAGCAGAACGAATGTAGGTTTCAATTGGCAAATCGCCCTGAGAAAGAGATCGCGAAAGACGAAAGTCCGGCTGGCACTCGTTTGGAGATTGCTCACCGGTGTTTTGCTTCCGTGTTTCCTACGCTCTCCAGACTCAAATCATCGACCCAGACTTTCCCTGCAATGAGGTTGTCGAGTTTTTGGCTTGGAATACGAACAAGGCGGACAACAATGAGTTCAGTCTTCGGGCCTGTGGTAAAGTCCAGCGTTATGGGCACCCATCCCATGGAGGTTCCCGTGAGATCTTCGGAAAACTTCGTGAGCGCCGATGCATTATAGAAGTCCGCCACACTCAGACGAGGCCCACTGTCCGTGGTGATTCCCTCAACCTTCATGAAGCCCCGCAGCCTGTAAGGATGATTGGGCTTGGCGAAAGCATAATGAAAGACGTGTCCAAAGCTGACGTTTTCCTTACCATTGAATTGTACCGACAAGGAGTGTCCCGGGGAATGGTAAGTGGTTGGGTCAAGGCCAGCTCTGAACCCTGAGCCGGCCTCAATATGCCAATCAAAACCCATATTCAGGAACTCACCTTCAAAATCGCCGTTTTCCAGAAGGTTTTGATCGCCCTCTTTCTGAGTGACCTTAACCAGTCCTTTGTTGATCAGGTCTGTCCATACCTCGTAGGCTTCGCGCGCCTGGCCGGAATGCACAAGCACTTCGATATAACCACGCGCGTTCCGCGGATCAAATGGCGCCCGATCTAAGACAATCCTTTTCCATACCTCACGCGCGGCTGGGAAGCGTTGGTTTGCCAGAAGATAATACAGATAGTTGACCTCCGCTCCCACGGACTCTGGAATCACTTCCTTCAAGATTGCTTCAGAGTCGTCGGAAGCTTTCCAAGCCGTATTCCAGACGATCGTGTTGTATTGATCCGTGTTAGCCAAGACCGTCTTAAAGTGGCGGAATGCTTCGGAAGTATTTCCGTGCAGCAAAAAGAAATTCCCGATGCCCCACTGGTAGGCGGGAAGGTTGGGCGCGAGGTCGTCCGCCTTCCGCAAGCAGGCTTCGGCCTTTTCGATGTCACCTTGAAACTCATAGGCAGCCCCAAGGTCTAACCAAACCTGCGGATCATAGGGATTCCTATGGAGTGCCTGCTTGAAATAATCCACGGCCTTGGAGGGATCGGACTGGAGCACATCATACTGGTAGAGGCGTCCCAACTGCCATTGATAGTCAGACTTGGCGGGGTCGAACTTTGCTGCCCAGAGGAGATTCGGCAATGCCGGCTTCCGCGAAAGCCGGAACGCCACATAGTACCGCGCGATCCAAAAAAACAGGAATAAGAATACACCTACCGCCGCTGCCAGGAAGGCAAGCTGAAGAGACTTGTTCTTGAGAGGGATTCGCATTCCGCAGCTCAGGTTTAAACGGACTGGCGTCGGGTTCTTCAGGCGCGCATCCGCCACCGGTCACTTCTATCGCGCGCGACCATGCATGCAATGCGTGCGCACTGGAACCTTGATTCTAACAAAGGTGGCGGCACAAGCAAAGGGTCCGAGGTTTGTAATTCTTGCTCCTCTTTTGCTTGACCCACACCCTGTCAAGTGCTATAAGAACCAATCCTTACGCATGTACGGCCTTCGCTGAACCCGACGATAGGAATGAAAACCTGGTTCAAAGGGTTCAGGTGACGATCGAGCCGCCGTGAGGGTAAACCCTAAGGCTGGGCCAGCGCTGCTCTTACGCCTGCACGAGGTCCGGCCAAACAAGACCAAACAGGAGTTACTTCTTATGCCCCGGAGAGCCCGGCCAGTTTTGATCGCCTTTGTCCTCGCAGTCATGAGCCTGCAATTTGTGGGATGCGGGGGAACGGCCAACACGCCGACAACTCCCGCCTCGCTTCGCATCTCTCCGCAGACGTCAACGGTTTCAGTCGGAGACACCCTCCAATTCATGGTGACTGCGACCGGTGGAGCGGGCACCTCGGTAACGTGGTCAGTGAACGGCACGGCCGGTGGCAACTCCACCGTGGGCACGATCGATGCGAACGGCATCTATACTCCGCCGATGGTTCCCCCCTCGCCCAACACCGTAACAGTGCAGGCTACCAGCACGTCGAATTCATCGCTTTCGGCGAGCGCCTCCATAAGCATTGTGAACCCGGCGGGGTCGGTGGACACAGTTGCCCCCGGGGCGGTGGTTACAGGGAGCGGTGACACCTCGATCTCCATTATGGGCACGGGCTTTACTATTCAATCCAGCATCCTATTGAACGGCACCGCCCTTGCGTCCACGTATGTAAGCAAAACCGAATTGGCCGCGAAATTGCCAGCGGCGTTGCTGACCCAGCCCGCTGTCTTCCCCCTTGTGGTCAGCAATCCTGCGCCCGGCGGGGGCACGAGCACTCCGAAATTGGTCACGATTATCGGGCCGGGCCAGGTGTCAAAGACTGCCAATCAACAGGTTGCGTCCTACTCAATCACCCCACCCCGGGACGCTTCGGTGATGGTCGAGTTCGGACCCGACACAAACTATGGTCTCAAAACCTGGACGGTGTCCGCTCCTCCCGGTGGAGGCCCCGTAAATATCCTTGTGGCCGGGATGCGGCGAACTAGCACCTATCACATGCGGGCTGTGGTCCAATTCCCGGACGGCGTGACTTACCTCGACGCCGACCACACCTTTGACACGGGAGGATTAACTCTTGACCGGATTCCAGTCATGACGGAGGCAGATCCATCCGGTTCGTCGCCCACGCCAGGAGTAGAACTGTACTGCCTGACATACGCCAAAGGAAGTAACAAAGCTATGGCTGTCGCCTCGGACCCTCAAGGGAATATCGTCTGGTATTATGATTATGATCCCTATTACGGGGTCCCATTTCCTATCAAGCTCCTGCCTAATGGGCATATGTTGGCACTTCTGGCTGAGTTTGGTACTGTGCCTTCTCGGATACGTGAAATTGACCTGGCCGGGAATACCCTGCGGGAAGTTACTATCAATGATGTCAACCAAGGGTTGGCGGCGGGGGGATTCGGCCTGCAAGGCGGGGAACTTCACCACGACATGGTCGTCCTGCCCAATGGGCACATGATTGTCTTAATCAATACGGAGACGACCTTTAATGACCTGCCGGGATACCCGGGACCGACGAATGTTATCGGTGACGCATTAGTCGATCTTGACACGAACCTGAAGCCTGTTTGGGTCTGGAACACATTTGATCATTTGGATGTCAATCGCCACCCGATGGGCTTCCCACCCGATTGGACTCACTCCAACGCAGTGGTGTATACGCCTGAGGATGGCAATCTATTGCTCTCCATGCGGCACCAGCACTGGGTCATCAAAATCGACTACCGCAATGGGGCTGGCACCGGCAAAATTCTGTGGCGCCTTGGGTACCAAGGCGACATGACGCTCGACAACGGTACAAACCCAGACTGGTTTTTCGCACAACATTATCCTTCCCTCATTGGCCCTACGAGGTTTGGCGTAACCGACCTCATCCTTTTCGACAACGGCGACAACAGGGTCATGGACGCCAATGGGACGACGTGTGGCTCGGGAAGCATCCCTTGCTACTCCAGGGCCGCGATTTTTCGGATTAACGAAGCATATAAGACTGCACACCTGGTTTGGGACTATAAGCTCCCTTATTCCTACTGGGGAGGGTCTGCTCAGGTTTTGGACAACTCCAATGTTTTTGTGGGAGTCACGACGCCAGCGGACAACCCGACTGACGCGCGCGCCTTGGAAATCACGCAGGGGCAGGACTCCCAGGTGGTCTGGCGCCTCGACGTCAGCGGTCAACTGGCCTACCGAATTGTGCACCTGCCGAGTTTGTATCCGGGGGTCCAGTGGTAGGGGGGAAATTGGCGGATGCAGACGTTTGTTTGGACGGCATTAAAGCACTCGCAATGCTCATCCTCATAAAGATGACGCAGGATTTTTTGTCCTTCGCCGATGCTGCGCTTAGCCTCGGCGGAGGTCCCTCTTATGCCGGGGCACAGCCCATTTGTTGTCGATCTCCCCGACCAGGAGCGCGACGCATTGGAAGCGAGGGCATGCAGGTATACGACACCGCATCGAGATGTCATCCGGGCCAAAATCGTTCTCCTCGCCGTCCTTCGCTCTTGGCCAGCACGTAGAGTTTGTCTTCTGTCGCAAACAGTTTCACCTCCACCGACTCGCCCACCTTCCGCCAGGGCTCGGAGGCCGACCGCCCCGTGGGCGCGGCGGCCGCTGGGAGAGCAAGGGCCGGATCTTCTCCCACCGGGCGTCGGTCAGCAACCGACCGTCTCGCACCATCGGCCATCCTTCGGGCGCTGTGTACGGTTCATGATCCTCCTCCCCGGGCTTCCACCATCCCAAATTTACTCTTTTGTACAGGGTTTGGAATGACCATTAGCAAGATCAACATAAGTTGCTTGCCTTCGTATGGCCTTCAACTCGGTACCCGTCCGGGTCTTTGCCGCGTATCCTCCGCCACCATACCTGTAGCGTGGGCAGGTTGATAGTGACAATGAAAAGCTTTCGCAAGATGTCGGGTGGACATTGCAAAGGGCGAACCCCGTGCCAGGAATGTTCCGTCCTTTGGAAAAGCAGGCTTCCATTCCCCCATGGGTCAACAACTGCGGCGACTCTCAGGTCATCAAAGGCTGGCGCAGAATGCGCCTTTAGACGTCCTTCATCATCCATGATCAAGATCTGGCCTCCCCAAGCGGCCTTCCAATCTGCCTCCGTACTGAAATAGAAGATATGCGTCGCCAGCTTCCGGCGGGCGTCGCAGTGCGGTGAGACGGAACAACCTTGCCAGGCGTAGTACCATTCCATCGTCAGAATCATTGGCTTATGGGCCGGAAGTGCGAGAACCCTCCGAAGGAATGACTGGTAGGTTTCATCCTGAAGCTCTGCGATGAATTCTTTCCAAGGTTGGGGCACATCCAAGTGCGGCTGATAGTGCAAGATGCCTCGGTCATGGGGAGCTTGCCCATAAGCACGTTTGACGCCGACCTTTCGTTCAAATAAGGAAAAATCGGGAAGCGTTTCGCGCAGCCGCTCGAAACCTTCTTGGGTTAGGGTCCCTTGGATGCTGACCCACGGATAAGGTTTCTGCTTCTGGAAGACCTCTGCACTGACCCCATTAATTGCCTCCAGATTCAGGTATTGCATTGGCCGCCTCCGTTCGATCTTGAGCTGAGCAGGCTCAATCGAAGCTGCCCGTGAGACCCTGAAAGCCGCGCTTGGCTTGTTTCCACAGCCAACGAATCACCCGGGCGTCATTGTAGCAATAACCAAGGTTGTGGTTAAGGGTTGAGAAGCAGTGCTTCTGGCAAAACTGTTTCATCTGGTCAAGTTGCCGTACCTCGAACCTGTGGTTTTCGATGGTACCCCAATTGTAGGTAGCCGAATACGCAGGAAAGCAAGGAGCGGGCCGTCCACGCGGATGATCACGGAATTCTGACCGGCACGGCAGCATCTCGCCGAGCGTCCCAAGGTGCGAAGCGTTTTCCTGATTCTGATTGCCCGCGCCCCCGCACCGGTCTGGGAAGTCAAGCGTAGCGCTGCCGGTCATTGATCTCGCCCAAGTACACCCACCGTTGCGCCGCCCGGAAGACAGCCGCCGACTCTCTTTCACACTCCAGAGCCGGCCCTCCTTGCCAGCTCTGACTCGCCGGTTCGCACGCCAAAACACCGTCAGCGCGCACCCTGACAAAGTTCTTCAAACCTTGTTACAGGGGTGGGTCTACACTACCGCGACCGCCACAGAACGCAGATTGATCAGCAAGATCTTATTCGGCAGGAAGGTCTAAATCCAGAAGGACATCGTTCCGACCGGCGAAAGTTCAGCGGATGTCAGAAATGGCTTGCTCAGGGTACCCGAATTCCTGTCATTCCCCTGGAAGGAAATATAGAAGTCAGTATCAGAGGCTGGCAGCAAGGATAGGACCAAGCCAAAAAGCCCCAGGCAGGTCGGCATGTCCTCTACTGCTGATTATTTGCGACGAGAGCGCGCTGGCCCGCCTCGTTTACGATCTTGTGACCCCTGAGCTGATTGCCGTGGAGCATCACGCTCTCCACGGCAGGCCCGATGTGAACTGCCGTGACGCCGTCCTTGGCGGGCACGGGATCGTGGAACCAGTAGTCTTCGATGTATCCCTGATGATAGGGCTGAAAGGAGTTGTCGTGGACAAGAGCCCGGCCCGCGAGGATTTCCATCATCGGGAGTTCGATGTTCCAGGGAATCAGGCGGGAATCGGCGAGTGAAACGGTGCCGATATTTTCCCAGCGCAGCACCTGCTTGATGAAACCCCAGAAGCTCGCGCCACGCACGCTGAGTTCGGCCCCGTGTTTGCCCTTGCGCCCCCAGATGGCCACGTGATCGGTGCCGGCCCCTGCGTTGGCCACATTCAGATTGGAAACGTGAACGGCATAGGGCTGCGTTGCGCTCACGTCGAGGCCGATGTTGACATTATCCAGATTGATGTCCGTCATCTGCCCGTTCATGGCGCCATACTTCGAGGCCGAGAACTCGATGCCGACATGGTAGCCCCAGCAGAAGATGTCTTCGACGACTTCCCAATCGGTGCGCTGGAACATAAACGTTTTGCCGTGTGTCGTCGTGAAATCGACGATGCGTTTGTCCTGCGTCCAGAACGGCCAGAAATGAACATCCTGTATTCGCCCAATGTCATAGCACTGATCCACCCAGATCCCTTTTAAGAGCGGTTGGGCATAGAGGCCGCGCACGTAGTGGCGTGCGGCCTGGTTGGTGGCAAAATCGACCGCCTGGTAGGAATTCACCAGCAGGACGTTCACGATCGATATGTTATAGCCGCCTCCGCCTCGTATCGTCCAGGGGTAGGGCGCTGGCTTCTCCGAGATGACCTGTTCGGGGTAAAAGACCGTGATGCCCTCCAGTGTCGAGTTTGGGCCGACGAGCGTGATGAAAGGCGTTCCCTCGGCACTGCCTGCGCCCTCCACAGCAAGCAGGGTGGACCCCGGGGAGTTCGGCGCATAGGTCAGCGGCGCCCGGCCCACTCCCACCAGCGAGGTTCCCGCGGGAATTGAGAGGTGGGTTTTGATCATGTACCGGCCCGCAGGCACGAATACGATGCCGCCGCCCGCCCTGCCCACATTGTCGAGCGCCTTCTGGAATGCCCTGGTATCGTCCGTCTTCCCGTCGCAGGCCGCCGAGTACGGAGCCTCCCGCACGTTGAGGTAGCCGGGGCCATTCGTCCAACCCAACATCGCCTGGGAACTCCCTGTCTGCCCGAAGGATGTTCGTCCTGCGCAACAGGGGGCTGCAACCAGGATGAAGACGGCGATCGTTCGACGTATAGATTCCATGGACTATTTCTCCTTCTGCATGATTGCGCTCGACTTCGGCAACCTTGACCTCCGATCCTACGCAGGTACCCGTCCGAGCTCGGCACTGCAGCCGCTTCGGCGGACTTGTCTGTGGTCGTGAGGGCAGGTGCACGATGTGGATGCATCATGGCAAAGGCCTCCAACCCCTTGACGCCTATCTGGGATCGCAGTCAGGTCGGCGCGATTCCGCGAAAGCCTCTACGTAAGCAACAAAACCACCACGTCCTGGTACGGCACGGTAAGCTGGATGGAATTGTTTGCAATGGTCTGCGCGGCCAGGCCGTGCACCTTCACCACAGGAAGCGATGGCTACTTAGGGGACTTGCGTGTCTACTGCGGGAAGTTCATGCGGCGCAGGAGGTCCTGGAAGCGCGGGTTGGAGCGGAGGCGGTCGAACGCGGGATCCAATCTGATTCCTCTTCCCATTGGGTCGCATTTCTGCAACCATGCAAATGCTTGATCTGTGTCGCCCAGAGCGACCTAAATGTTGGCAAAGTCACAAGACGGAATGTGCTGTTGCTTCGATATTTCCTTCAGTCTACCGAGTATCTTCAAGGCTTCCTTTCTGTTGCCGCTTAGCGCGTAGGCGCGGGCGAGCTCCGCGGAGACTGTGGGTTCGTCGCCTGATAGCCTAACCGCCGTCTGGATCTCACCGAGAGCCTCGCGGGTCATTCCCTTTGCGAGGTAGGTCCATCCGAGAACGAGATGCGCGGAAACATCGCTCGGTTCCAGTTCTTGCGCCTTCAAGAGTTCGGCGATTGCGCGATCATACTGACGTGCACCGTAGAGCACTAATCCTACGTTAGTGTTTATTCGGGCTGATAGAGGATCAAGCCGCCGAGCTTGCTCAATCTCTCGGATGGCTTCATCACTCCGGCCCATGGCGACTAGGCCCAAGGCATACCAATGGTGAGCGTTCGCATAGCTGGGGTTCAGCTCAATGGCTCGCAGGAATTCCTTCTCGTGACCTTGCCAGTCTGAGGGTGCTAGCTCCACAGCCAATGAGGCGTGAGCCTCAGCCAAGTCGCCGTCGAGTTCGACTGCCTTCAACGCTGCTGCCTTGGCTTTGGGGAAGACTTCATTGGTAGGAAGGAAACCATTATTCCCAAGTACGCCGTAAGTGTCAGCCAATCCGGAGTAAGCCAACGCACAGCTCGGGTCCACCCGAATAGCCCGCTGGAAGTATTCGAGAGCTTTCATCAGCCCCTCTCTTGTCCGCTTGTTCCATTGGTATCGACCCTTGAGGCAGAGTTCGTAGGCCTCGGGGTTGACCGAACGCGACTGACCGCTGGCAAACCGGATTTGCTCTTGTGGTGTGAGCTTAGCCTGGACGTGCTGGGCTACGTCTCGTGCCACTTCGCCTTGCAGCGCCAATACTTCTTGCAGGTCACGCTCATAGGTCTCTGCCCACAAATGGCGATCTTTTCTGGCGTCGAGTAGCTGGGCAGCGATTCGTACTCGCTCTCCAGAACGCAGCACGGTGCCTTCGATGATGCCGTCAACATTCAGCTCCCGAGCAATTTCCGGAAGGGTCTTCTTCGCGTCCTTGAAGTGCATGGCCGTGGTGCGCGAGATGACCCGCAGGGCCTTGATCTGGCCGAGGTTGGTGATCAGGGCATCCGTCATCCCGTCGGCAAAGTATTCCTGCTCGGGGTCACCAGAAAGGTTTTCGAGCGGCAGGACCGCGATAGATTCGATTTTCGGTGGCAGCATTGGTCGGCGCAACAGCCGGTCACGGACTCCAGCAACATTGAGGGTGAAAAGCGCGGCCAGGACGAGCAGCACGTCGGCGCCGGTCGCGAGAACCATCCACTGCCTCTGTAGGAGCACCCCTCGTGGGCGCCCCCAGGCAGGCTGTAACGGCGGCGTCCTTGCCGCCGAAATCGCTGGTGAGGATACGGGCGCTACAGTTGCGACCGGCGGACCAAGGCGCTCGTCGCCATGCGGCAAAGTCTCAACGTATCGACCTCTGCCCTCATTGGTACTGAGAGTTTCACGCGGCTTGTTGACTTCCATCTCCGGTGGGGACTCGTCGAGTCTACGGGAAGGCTCGTCGTGCAATTCCACCGGATAAACAAAACGGTATCCCCGTCCTTTGAGCGTCTCAATAAAGTGGGGCCTGTCGGCTGAATCCCCTAACGCTTCGCGGAGCTTGTTAATGGCCGCGTTGAGGTTATTGTCGAACTCAACCTCCACGTCAGGCCAGAGCTCCTCTCTGAGTTCATCCCGAGTAATGAGCTGGCCCGGGTGGTCGAGCAGTAGCGCCAGGATTTGAAAAGGCTTGTGTTCCAGCTTAAGCTTGAGCCCGTGTTTGCGAAGCTCTCCAGTCTGAAGGTCAACCTCAAAGGTCCCGAAGCGAACAAGCTCCCGACAGGGGCCGGGTGCGTTCATGGCGGACCACCTTACGCTGGCAGTGAGTATGGCACCGATTAATCATCAACGCAACAACATTGCACCGCCTTAATCTTGGCGCCTAAAGCCTACATCTTCTCCGGCTTGGCCCGTGAGGTACGATTCCTGCGAAATTAAGCTCCAGTCCATGGACACTCCCCGGGCTTCTGCGCGATGGTAGCCGCCATAAGGCGATTGGCTCACGCTGGCGTTTCCACCGGGTCAGCCGCCGAAGCCATCAGGGAGGTGGATCATGACCTTAAAGCGAAATTTTACGTTAGTCGGACTCTTGGCCTTCGCGCTCGTGACTGCGCTCTTTGCGCCCTCTGTCGCGAGGGCCCAAACATCCTCCGCGCAGGGAAAATTCACTCTGCCCTTCGAGACCCGCTGGGGGCGGGCGACTCTTCCGGCCGGAGATTACTCTTTCAGAATGGAATCCGCAGCCTCTCCTCAACTCATACAGGTTTGGGGGCAGGGAGTAACTGTGCTTGTCGCCACCAGCGGAGGAACCTCCGAGCAAAAGGTCGCGGACCACAGCGCGCTGATTATTCTGCGCCATGGAAAAAAGGGGACGGTCCGCGCGCTTTACCTGGAGCATCTCGGCCTGACTTTCAACTATATTCCGCCCAAGGCCGAGCGGCAGATCGTGGCTGAGATGCCGCAACTGATCCAGCAACTGCCGGTTCAAGCCGGCGCCAGGTAAGCTGGCCATGCCTTGCTTGTACAGGGGGGGGCAGGTCCATTTTGTTTCGCAAGGGACGAACAAGGACACCCCCCCTTACTTTAAAATGCTCGCGCGAATTAACCTAGTCTTGCGTTCGCAAAATGCGTTGACTTAATCAGGCGGCGAGTGGGTTGCCCGTATAGGTCCATTGAAACGGTCGAGCCTCACGGTTGTAGGTGGTGATGAAATTCATGAGCCGCTCGACGAGTTCTTGCCGAGATTTGAAGATTCCACGGCGGACGATCTTGCGCGTCAGAATGCCGAACCAAATCTCGATTTGGTTGAGC
>Ga0070741_10018809_pt1 | contig 11121 bp, 9 predicted proteins | sample Coa_R1_4_FD_66440 | JGI IMG/M metagenome (GOLD analysis project Ga0070741, IMG submission 66440) | Surface soil microbial communities from Centralia Pennsylvania, which are recovering from an underground coalmine fire - Coalmine... | ecosystem: Environmental > Terrestrial > Soil > Unclassified ...
AGAGAAGCATTCTAAAGAAGAAACGTTGCTCTCCATTCTGCGCTCCGCGCAGAATGGAGAGCAACGTTTCTTCTTTAGAATGCTTCTCTCTTATGGTTAGCAAACAATCGCGGTCTCTTGATAGAGAGCAGGTTGAGTGCGTACCGCATATCGTCCAGTATGCCAGGCTGAACAAAGAAGCGTGGGCGATACTGGTTCAGGATCAAACCACGCCGGAGCAACTTTTGTTCGATCGTATAAGTGCGCTGTTGAGCAAAATTTTTGTGCAGATCATAGTGAGACTTCATGGTGTCCCTCTTTTCTGTGTTTGTGTTTGCCAGCACAGGAGACGGGTATTTCTCCTGCTGCTTGATTGAGGATGAACCACAGGGTACTGTTCTGGCGAAACGGCCTCTCCACCCGTCGCAAAACAGCAGACAATAATAGAAAGGTGTACAAATTACTGAGAAATGATAATCTTTCCTTGCATTCACATGAGCGCGAAGCGCTAGCTGCGAGAGCAGCGTTTGTGAATGCTTATGGGTATAAGTAAGATGAGCAACTACAAGGGATCAGATACTCTAGAAACGAGGAGACAAACAAGAATCGGGTGTGATGATCCTCTCTGCTCCTTGACCAGCAGTTGTATGCATATATTTGGTCATTTGCTCTAATTAGGATTACGTATTTTTATATACGTTTCTTAGTGGGCTTTTGTAACATAATTTTGTTTTTTCCTAACAATGGAGGTTTGATCACCCCTTGTGGGTGATCAAACCTCCATTGTTATTTTTTGCCTCCTCTCAATCGGCAAGCTTGACGCCGCGCAAGTTGACGACGGCGTAGAGCCCTCCAAGCGTTGCGAGGATGCCCGTGCTTAGAAAAATCGTGTCCAGGGGACCGAATGATATGCCGAACAGGGTCGCATGAAAATTATGCATAATGGTGCTATCGAGGTAGCTGACAGTGGCAATGGCAAGCATGGAGGAGAGGCTGAGTAGCGGGTTGGCGATGGCCGCTACACGTCCGATGAGTGCTTTTGGCGTTGTGTGGAATAGCAAGGGACCTACAGCTACATTGACTCCACCAGCCAGGAAGCCCAGAGCGAACATTACGATGAGAGCGGGTAGGAAACTGGTCAAGCGCGCATAGACGATGACAAACAGGCCAGCGATCAGTAATCCCATGCTGAGCACACGTGCAACACCGATGCGTTGTGCGAAGGCAGCCGCCAGGGCCGCGCCAATGGTCAAACCAGCTCCCATAGCTGTGTCGAGAAAACCGTAAAGGTTGGGAGCTGTATGCAGGTTTTGTTGTAGAAAGAAGATGCCGAGCGTGTTGAAAGCACCTTCATAGAGCACGACTAGAAAGGCTGCGATCAAGATGATCCTGAGAATTGAGTTGCCGAACGTAAAGCCTATGCCCTCGACGAACTCGCGTAGGAAATTGCCTCGTTCCCCCTCTTCCAGGCTGCGCGTAGACCTGGGCGGGCGAGTCGCCAGGACTGCCAGGAAGGAAACGACGAACGATAGCGCGTTGAAGAGTATTGCTAACTGGGCACCGATGGCGAAGAAAAGTAGCGCTGCTATTGGAGGAGCAACGATCGCCGCGAGGCTGAACATCATCTGTGTCATGCCGGTCGCACGAGCGCGATATGGCTCATCAACGATGTCTCCTGTGAGCGCTAGCGCGGAAGGATTGAAGAATTGTCCACAGGTACTGGCAAGAAAAACAATGATGTAGATAATGCTGATTTGCAGAGCGGCTGGCAGGTGACCCCCGCTCAAAAATGGCAACGGAACGATTCCGCTGATTGGCAGGAGTAGCGCGATGAGGATGGCGCGTGAAGCGTCCATACGCAGCATCGTTTGTCGTTTGTCCCATCTGTCTACGAAGACGCCCGCGATTGGTCCGATGAGGAAGATGGGCAGCGATGTTGCCAGCAACAGGCCGCCAACCGCCAATGGTGCCCATGTCTGCCCCCGCGTGATTTGTGTGGCGATCCAGAGCAGCAGGGTCGTGTTAAAGAGGTAATCGCCTGCTGCCGATACAATTCCGCCTCCCCACAGGAGCGCGAAGTTGCGATTGATCAATAAGCGCACTTTTCCGGGCGTTTGTGAAGTGTTTGCCACGAGATGTGTTCCCTCTATTCTTGAAAGGTTGTCAGTACTTGCAATGTGCGGGAGTGAGCCAGGAGTGTAAGTCGGGCAGCGCTCGTAATATCGGTCAGGCGCATGCGAATGGCTGGCTGTTCGGCGTATACTACGATGATTTCTGGTTCGAGAATGGCTCTGGGGTGGTCTGCCATGAAGCGTTGTATCAGAGGATGGAGCATAAGGGTGCCTTCAACTATAGTTTCAACGTGTATATTGCAGGCGGGACAGTCCTGTACGAGCAGAGAATACTGAACAGGAATGTTAGGCGAAGAGGGGTAAGCAATAGCAAATTCATCTGGATGGAGAACCCTGACCATACGTGGCACGCTACATATGGGACAGGGATGTTGCCCTGAGACCAGTCCCGTACCGATGTTGTTTACAGCCTGCCATACGCGCTTGAGTGCTGGCCGGAAAGATCGTAGGCCCTCCAACAAAGGATAGCCACCTGTGCCGACCACTTCTGAACAATGCGGGCAACGCATGTGGAAGTTGATAAGGCCACCTGGCATCGGCTCAAATCTACCAAGCAAGCGGTGCTGTGCACAGAACCAGCACCATTCGCGCGATTCGCGCCATCCCTCCGCCATATCGTTATCTATTGCCAGCCCGAACGCTTGCGCCTCGCTGTGTAATTCGCTACTGAGCACCTGGCGCAGTTGACGGCGTGCGCGGTGCAGGCGTGCCTCCAGTACTTGAATGGTCAATCCCAGGCGCAAGGCTACTTCCCGTTGTGGCAGTTCGGCCAGATAGCACATCTCAATAAGTTTGCGCGTCTCGGCAGGCAGGTAGCCCAATGCGCGATCCAGCAGGATCGTCAGGTCCTGATGGCTCAGTTCCTCGGCGGGATCAAACGAGAATGGATCAGGGATATCCATTTCGCCTGCGTCCTCGTCCTGCACGGTTTCTTCTGATGCTCTGGCTGCTAGGCTGGTCTGGCGCTGTGTAGTACGTTGATGCGTCTGTGACCAGCGCAGGCACATATTGCGGCAGATACCATCAAGCCAGGCATCGAAGCGATCTGGCGTGCGCAGTGTATTCAGATGCCGCCATGCTTCTATCAGCGTCTCCTGAACAACATCGTCAAGAGCATCGGGAGGCACACCGCGCCGCTGCGCTTGCCTCAACAGACGTGGACGAGCGACAGTCAGAGCCTGTTCTATATTGTTTATCTGTATCCTGGGAGCATATTCAGCATTATTCATAAAGCTGTTATGATCGATTGTTTTTATGTCACGGTATATTGTTTCTGACTGCATAGAGGGCATCTATATTGTCTCCTTGTAAATCCTTACTACTAGGATGTCAGATTTTCATGTAGATGCCTTACGTATTTTTTTCTATGTCAACAATTTTATCAGATGCGCTCCTCAGGCGCGCATTCGAGCAGTTTTCTTTTTTAAGAGAGAGCCTGCAAGGCGCGTTGAAGGTAACCCAGGAGACGATTTCGATAGTCGGCATGGCTTTCAAAGTCGTCCTCGTCCCGAAGATCCTCTCCGCCGATCACGGCGATCTGCTGTTGCAGCGTGCGCAGACAGCGTATGGCCAGACGCGGCGCAAAGTCTGCAAACGAAAGCTGTTGCCGTTCCAGATATCGTTCAACAATGCCGGCGCGATCCAGCGGATACCAGCTATAGATCCAGTACATTGCCATACCTACATGGGGATCTTCAAAGCAGGCACCGGTAAAGTCAATAAAGCCGGTCAAATTCTCGTCTTCAAAGAGGAAATTCCCCTGGTTGTAGTCTCCGCTCGAAAAGGCCAGCGGCGTCTGAATTGATGCCACGATAGGCAACAGATGGTTCACCGCCTGAGCAAAGACGGGTTCATTCAGCCAGGGGCCTCCGTCTACTACGATCTCCTGCAACTCCATTTGCAGCGTTCGCTGTGGCAATTGTGCGGCAAGTGGCTCCTGCTTGAGCGCTTCTGTCAACTGATGCAGGCGCTCGATCCCGTTCAGTACAAGGCGAAGGGCGTGATTAACCTCTTCTGGAGATGCATTCCAGGCCCAACTCAGCAGGTCTTGACCTGGCAAAACATTCAAGAGCATCATTGACCCTGCCTCTGGTTGGGTTGGGTCGATCACCGGTCCCGCGAGGATGGTGGGTACTGGCAGGCCATGTTTCGCTAGAGCGGGAAGAACAGCCGCTTCGCGATCAACACCATGCAGTGTGTAATCCATCCGTAGAATGAACGTCTGCTCTTCCTGATGGGGAGGCGCGATGCGAACCCAGATAGGGCACGGAAGTCGGACAGAACGGTGAAAACGTGCCGACAGAATACGCGCCCCTGGAGGACATGCAGAAAGAATAAAGCTCTCCTGAAAAGAGGAGAGCGGTCGCGCCATATCGCGAGGCGGAGTCCAGGAATTATTCCTCCAGGGATTCGCAGGAATGCGTGCTCTCTCATCAGTTTGTGGCTGTTCCACTTAGTACTCCTTACCTTCTTTTGTATAGAAGTCTATCCCTATTTCCTGATGAGTACAAGTGCGCTTGAAGGTATGGTTACAGTGAGTCACGCTAACTGCCTAATGAATAAAATGAAATGTATGAACCATTCTCTTATTGTTGTAAATCCTCGCTACTTTTTACTCCAATCACCGCTATCTCCCTGAAAGTTTTCTTCTCGGGTCCCATATCAATGTGTGTGTTTGCGAAGCCTGCTTGCGTCATCCATTGCACAACAGTATCAGTGGGTGGTGCGCCTTCTCTGCCGAGGGGCCATTGCTCTCGGGGCATAAATGTCAGGCAGAATATTCCATCTGTTTTGAGCACACGATGGACCTCCGTGAAGACGCGTGAAAAATAAAGCTCTTCCGCCGCGTTAGACCAGAGCCAGAAATAGAGTGTATGAATACTGTATACTTTATCGAAAGATGCATCCTCAAAGGGCAGGTGTGCTGCCTCTCCATAGCGTAGATCCACATGCCCGGCCTTGATGGCTCTTGCATTGCGCTTGCTGGCCGCGCGAACCATTGTTTGTGAATAATCGATACCAGCAATGTGCCCCCTGGTTACCAGCGTGCTAAGTTGCTGAATAGAGAAGCCTGGCCCGAAGCCAATCTCCAGAATATGATCTGTCGGCTCAGCATTGAGCAGCGAGACGGTCCATCTATTCTCCGGCTCATGCTGCTGTACCATGAGGTTCCCGGCGATCCTCCCTCTGATACCTGCCGGACGGTAGTATTGTGTCCCAACATTGAATATCTTCTCTACGTATGTACTGATTTTCATTTTTTCTGTATCCTCTCTTTTGTTAAGAACATACGTTCTCTTACAAGGATATGGTATCTCACTTTATTTATCAAGATAATATTGGCTATAATGATTATTAAATTATTTTATAGAGGTACAGAGTGGACACGAATCAACTCCAGGCATTTGACCAGATTGTGCGTCAGGGCAGCTTCAGCAAGGCCGCGCGTATACTCAATATCTCGCAGCCAGCTATCAGCGTGCGTATCCAGACCTTAGAACAGGAAGTTGGCGGCGAACTTTTCATTCGAGGTGGCAGCCGTCTGGAACTCACTGAACTGGGAGCAAGCTTTCTGCCTTATGCGCAACAGGCGCTTCTCATTCTCACGGTGGGCGTAGAAAACGCGCAACTCGTCAAGCAGGGCGAGCTGGGACGCCTGACGATTGGCACACTGCCTTCGCTTGCTACAGGCTTTTTTGCCTCTACGCTTGCCCGCCTGCGTAGCATGCATCCACAACTCGGTATTTACGTGCATACCGGTCATACTCAACAGATTATAGAGATGCTGCATGATGGTATCGTGAAATTGGGCTTTAAGGCCGGGCATTTTCTCGGCCCTGATATAACTGCTATCACGTATGTGCAAGAGCCCCTTATTGTTGTAGCCCCGGCAGATCATCCGTTGGCACAAAAAGAAGAGGTGACCTGCACAGAGCTTGAGAAGGCGAGTCAGCCATTTTTTCAAGTAGATTGGAGCTACGAGGTGAAGCGCTGGTATGCGCAATTGGGAACGCAGCGTGGAACCGAGATCGAGGTGCCCCCGCAAACGGCCCATGATCTGTTATTGCGCGGTCAGGGAGTCGCACTGCTCACACTCACGCTCGTAGAGGCTGATCTACGAGCCGAGCGTCTCGTGAAACTGCCTGTGAGCGATCTGCCCCGGCTCTATCGTGAAAGCGCGCTGATTCGCCTCAATCGCCAGGAGAAGTTGCCTATAGCCGTACAGGAATTTATCCGTGTGTTTCGCGAGGAAGCGAGAGAATACTGCAAATCCTGATTATTCTATCCCTTCCAGTTCGCCTTTGGGGTCTCTGAGCATCAGCTCTGGTACGGCTTTCTGCGGGTGGAGTCCCTCGAAGAGCACCAGGCTGAGCTGCTGAGTTATCGGCATTTCGACCTTGTTGCGTGCGGCCAGTTGCAGCGCTGCTTTTGTGGTCCAGACGCCCTCCGCGACCGAATGTGTGGATTGTAATATGGCTGGCAGCTTTTCTCCAGCAGCGAGGCGGCGACCCAGTTGATGGTTACGGCTCAAAGGGCTGGCGCAGGTGGCGACCAGATCGCCCATGCCGGCCAGGCCCGCGAAGGTGAGTGGATTGGCTCCTGCTGCGATGCCCAGGCGCGAGATTTCTGCCAGTCCTCGTGTGATAAATGCCGCCTTGGCGTTCTCGCCATAGCCCAGACCTTCGATGATACCTGCGCCGATAGCAATAATATTTTTGAGCGCGCCCCCTAGTTCGACACCGATCATATCGCGTGAGGTATAGATGCGAAAACATGCAGTGGTGAGCAGGGTACGCACGCGCACTGCTACCTCGTGATCGCTGGAGGCGACAACTGCGGCCGTGGGTTTCTCCTCTGCAACTTCACGTGAGAGGTTGGGACCGCTGAAGGTGGCAACGCGTGTTTTTGCCTGGGGAAGCTCCTCGATGAGCACTTCACTCATACGCTTGAGGGTGTCGATCTCGATGCCTTTGCTGGCATTGACCAGCAGCGTTTCGCCGCCCAGATATGGGGCAAGCTGGCGCACATTTGTGCGCAAACGCTGCGATGGGGTCACTAGCAGGAGCATTTCTTTGTTCCTGGTAGCTTCCGATAAAGAAGCCGTGACCTGCAACGCGTCTGGGAAGGAAAAGCCTGGAAGAAATAATCTATTTTCACGTTGTTGTTGCATTTCGGCGGCGCGCTCAGGATAATGTTCCCATAGCGTTGTAGCAATGCCTTTCTTTGCTAGCAAAAGAGCAAGCGTCGTACCCCAGGCGCCGCTGCCAATCACACCAACCGATACCATCGTATTCTCTCCTATGCTCTGTCTGTGCTGTGCTCGCTCTGGCATTTGTTGTCCATGCCATGAACAAGCCCATTGTAGCATAAGAGAGAAGTATCATCCCAAAAACCCACGCAGCAAGTTGGCAGTAGCCATGATGTGCTCTTCCATCTCGGCACTTGTGCGCTTCCCATCGTGTGCCGCAATGCTCCTCACTATTTGCTCGTGCTGTTGATTTGAATGACGAAGAGAGGCATCCAGGAGAGGAAAGGCCGCTAGCAGATCGTTGAGCTGCATATGAATGTCAGTAACTGCAGTAATCAACGAGCGCGAGCCGGTAAGCTCGGCAATCGCAAGATGAAAGCGCGCGTCAACCCGACGGTACTCCAATCGAGGAATCGAGCGTATCTCTTCTAATAAACTATATAACCATTCGATATCAGCAGGCTGGGCGCGCTGCGCGGCGAGTTCGGCAGTGGCAGGTTCAATCGCCCACCTGAAGTCGAGCACATCAGGGAGGTGGTCGCCCATCTCTTGAAGCAAACGACGCGCGTCTGCCTCAGAGGCTTCGGAGGTACGATATACAACGAAGGTACCGCCAGAGCGACCCCGCTGGGCTTCCAGATAGCCCGCCAACTCAAGAGCACGAATGGCTTCACGCAGCGTGGCACGACTGATTTGAAAGTGAGTAACAAGCTCTCTCTCTGAAGGTAGCCTGGAGCCAGGGGGTACCACGCCCAGTTTGATGGCCTGTGCTAGCCGCTCAATGGTTTCTTCAAATGCGTTGGTAGGGTGTACCGGGCGGAAAATCAAGTCGTAAGGCCCTGACTCTCCTTCTTTCCTTGCAGGTCGTTCTACATGTACGAATTCTGCTTGTTTAACCACACTTCCTCCTCTGTTGCAGCTATGGCTATTGTATGAGTCTTCTGTGACCCTTGCAGTATTATACCACTTCCGGCTCTCTTGACATACCACAGCAAAATATTTATACTTTCTTTAAAGGACTGACCATTATACCTTTATCAGTATACCTTCTCATATAAGGAGGTGACAAGCACCCACATTGCCTTACGCCTCATAACTCCTGTAATTTTTGTGAACATCGTGACCCGTAGTTTGCCTTGTACCCATAAACATGCAAAAAAAGCTGCTCTCGCAGCTATCGCTTCGCGATCATTTGCATGCAAGGAAATATTATTTTCCTTTCGCGTTGTAACACCCCTGGAGGTATTTAGTGCTTTCATCTAAGCGCACGAGCAAAGAAGAATTGCTTGAGCAAGACATCAAGCGCCTGCATAGCATGGGCTACGCGCAAGAACTCTTCCGTACAATGGGAGGTTTCTCCAATTTCGCCATTTCCTTTACCATTATTTCAGTCCTCAGTGGATGTTTGACCCTCTTCCTCGCAGGAATCACCACATCTGGTTTTGCTGCCGGTTCGATTGGTTGGCCGCTGGTGACGATCTTTGTCGTTATCGTCGCGCTGGGTATGGCTGAACTGGCTTCTGCATATCCGACTGCTGGCGGTTTGTATTACTGGGCGTCCAAACTGGGTGGGCCAGGTTGGGGCTGGTTTACTGGTTGGTTCAACCTCATCGGGCAGGTCGCGGTTACAGCAGGTATCGATTACGGTCTTGCGGTCTCCATCGATGTTTTGCTCAATGCCTGGTTCCCGTCGTTCCCTGCCACGCTCGGCACTATCACCACTGCTCTTGACCCTGCTACCCAGTGGTCAACCCTGGCAATCTATGCGGTCGTGCTGTTCCTGCACGCCATGCTAAACATCTTTGGAGTGCGCATCGTGGCCTTCTTGAACGATGTGAGCGTCTGGTGGCACATTGTTGGCGTCCTCTTGATTGGAGGTGGTGTGGTTGTCGCTACATTGTTCTCCCTACAATTTGGTGGAGCACACTTCACCACGCCTGTAGCCGCACAACCTCTGAACTCTGTTGGTACGCTCTTCAGTGTCGATCCTAAGTATAACACGTCAGGCTTCCCCATCTGGTTTGCCTTCTTGCTGGGATTGATCCTGGCACAATATACCTATACAGGGTATGATGCCTCGGCGCATATGACTGAAGAAACTGTTGGGGCCGAGACTAGAGCACCCTGGGGCGTTGTCATGTCGGTCGTGGTCTCCGCTTTCGCTGGATATGTTGTGCTGATGGGTTTGCTTGCCGCTGCCCCTGATCTCGTAAAAGCTGCAGGCTATATCAACCCGGTGCTCTACATTCTGGAAAGCCGACTGGGTTTTGTGCTGGGAACGCTCTTCTTTCTTGTAGCCGTTGGAGCACAGTTTTTCTGCGGGATGTCCTCGATTACCACAAACTCGCGCATGATCTATGCTTTCTCGCGTGATGGAGCAATGCCTTTCTCCAACACCTGGCACCAACTCGACAGTGGTCGTACCCCTCGCAACGCGATCATCCTGTCTGCCATCTGTGCTTTTGTGCTGGCAATTCCCTCGGTGATCAACTTTGTTGCCTATGTCGCTATCACTTCTATTGCTGTTATCGGGCTCTACATTGCCTATGCATTGCCCATCTGGTTGCGCATCCGAGCCAAAGATTTTCGGCCTGGCCCGTGGCATCTGGGAAAATGGAGTAAGCCGATAGGCATCATTGCGGTCCTGTGGGTTGTCTTCATCTCAGTGCTCTTTATGTTGCCAAACATCACCCCGATCACGTGGGCCACGCTCAATTATACGCCTATCGTGATGCTAGGAACATGTGCCATACTGGTCATCTGGTGGATGGTCAGCGTGCGCCACTGGTTTAAAGGTCCACACGTACAGGGTTCTGCTGCCGAACTCAGTGCTATAGAGAGGAGCATTGGCGAAACCACTCTCGTCGATGCGAGTCCAGAAGAAGGTATTGCTAGGGGATAGTGATCCTCCTCATGCCCGCCGCAGGCGGGCACTGACGGGAAGAGAACTTCTTTCTTTCACCAACTGCCCTCGGGCAGTTGGTGAAAGAAAGAAGTTCTCTTCCCTGTGGATGAACAGATGATCAAAAAAAGAAATTTAAACGACCTGGGTAGTAACTGGGATGGCTCAGCAAAGTAAATGTAAAGGAACAAAGGATTGATGCGATTAGCGAACAAAGTTGCTATCATCACTGGTTCTGCCAGTGGTATGGGACAGACTGCGGCTGAACTGTTTGCGCGTGAGGGGGCCAGTGTGGTCGTGACGGATCTGAATGCCCAGGCGGGCGAAGAAACTGTGACGAACATTCGGCAGGCAGGCGGTACGGCCATTTTTGTCAGGGCGAATGTGGCTAATGAGGCCGAGGTTAAAGCGATGGTCCAGAAGGCCATAGATACTTTTGGCCGGATCGATATTCTTTACAATAACGCGGGGATTATGCCCGCCGAGGATGGGAGTGTGACAGAAACCACCGAGGCCACCTGGGATAATGTCATGGATGTAAACCTCAAGAGCGCCTTTCTCTGCTCGAAGTATACTCTTCCTCATATGGTAGAGCGAAAGCAAGGGTCGATCATCAACGTTGCATCTTTTGTGGCCTTCATGGGGTGTACAGTTCCTCAGGATGCATATACGGCCTCTAAAGGAGGTATGCTCGCATTAACCAAATCGCTTGCCGTGCAATATGGTCGTGATGGTATTCGTTGCAATGCGATTTGTCCGGGACCCATTGAAACGCCTTTGTTGCGCTACCTCTGGACCAGTGAAGATGCTCGTAATCTACGCTTGAACCGCATTCCGCTGGGGCGCTTTGGTGAAGCAAA
>Ga0070741_10018810_pt1 | contig 11121 bp, 10 predicted proteins | sample Coa_R1_4_FD_66440 | JGI IMG/M metagenome (GOLD analysis project Ga0070741, IMG submission 66440) | Surface soil microbial communities from Centralia Pennsylvania, which are recovering from an underground coalmine fire - Coalmine... | ecosystem: Environmental > Terrestrial > Soil > Unclassified ...
GGCCGGGCATCACCAGCATCCCGGAGGCATCGATCCGCTCGCAGTCGTCCGCCGCGATCGACTCGCCGACGTCCACGATCGTGTCTCCCTCGATCAGGACATCTCCCTGCCGGAGGTCGCCCAGCTTCGGGTCGACCGTCACGACCGCGCCGCCGCTGATCAAGAGCCGCTGTGCCATCGGAACCTCCTGTGGTCGTCGTCGTCTAGATCCGGTCTCTCAGGGCCCGATCGCGGCCGTAGGTGCCGACGACCGCGAGGATGATCAGGCCGAGCACGATCTGCTGCGTCGCCTCGCTGTAGCTGTGCCCCACGAGGTTCGTGGTGAGCACGATCAGGATCAGCGAGCCGAGCACGGTCCGCCAGTAGTCGCCGCGCGCGCCGATCAGCGACGTGCCGCCGACGATGACGGCGGCAATGCTGAGGAAGAGATACGGGTCGCCGATGCTCTGCTCGCCGGTGCCGCTCCAGGCGCCGAGGAGGATCCCCGTGATCGCCGAGAACACCGCGCTCGTCGCGAACGCGCCGACCCAGACGAGCTCCGTCCTGACCAGCGCGAGCTGCGCGGCACGCTCGTTGGCGCCGGTCGCGTAGAGCCGCCGGCCGATCCCGGTCAGGTGCAGGACGACGCCGATCACGAGCGTCAGAACGATCCAGAGGACGACGACCTGCGGCACGTGCAGCCCGGCGACGGTGCTCGCCGGCGAGACGAACCGCGTGAACCAGCCGGGGACGCTGCCGTAGACGGAGGCGTGCGTTCCGGCGAGCACGGAGCCGACCACGACCGACCCCGAGCCGAGCGTGATGATCAGCGCCGGGACGCCGTGGTGGTGGGCCAGGTAGCCGTTCACCGCGCCGACGAGCGCCGCCGTGCCGAGGATGACCGCGACGATCGCGCCGAAGGACCAGTGCTTGCCCCCGAGCAGCGTCGTCATCAGGTTGCCGCCGGTGATGATGCTCGGCACCGACAGGTCGATGCCGCCGATCAGGATGACGACCGTCTGGCCTGCGGCCGCGATGCCGAGGAAGGACGCGAGCACGAGCATCGAGTCGATGCTCGACCGCTGCGCGAATGCGGGCAGCGACAGCGTCCCCCAGAGGAAGAGCGCAATCAGCGCGACGATCTGGAGCAGCGGGAAGCGCCGCTGCGTCTCCTGAGTCCTCGCGATCAGCGGCCGCGTGTAGTCGGCGATCATCCGCGAGCCTCCCTCCACATCGGGGACGTCCTTCCGAGCTGCGACCCCGCCACGACTGCGACCAGCAGCACCGCACCGAACGCGACCTGCACGTAGAACACGTCGACGCCGAGCGCCGCGAGCAGGGTCTGGATCAGGTAGACGGCGGTCGCGCCGAGCGCCGAGCCCAGGAAGCCGCCGCGGCCGCCGCCGAGAGCCGTTCCGCCGAGCGCGACCGCGGCGAGCGCGATCAGCACGAACGACGGCCACACGGTGATGTCGGCCGACTGGATCGTCCCCGTCAGCGCGATGCCGCCCACCGCCGCGAGCACGCCGCCGAGCGCGTACGCCAGGATGCGAACGGCCGCGACGTCGACGCCGGCCGAGAAGGCGGCGACGTCGTCGTCGCCGACCGCCAGCAGCGAGCCGTAGTACGCCGTCCGGCGGAAGAAGAACCAGCAGAGGAGCACGACCCCGACGGTGAGCACCGTGCCCGGCACGTGCCACAGGCTCGTCGCGAGCTCCGCCGTCCAGTGGGGGTAGCTGTTGACCGGGTTCGGCGCGAGCCGCAGGTCGATCCCGCCGAGGACGAAGTACACGGCGAGCGTCGCGATCACCGGCGGGTAGCGGAGAACCGCGACGAGGACGCCGTTGATCGCGCCGATCAGCCCGCCGAGCAGCAGCAGGAGCGGGACGGCGATCGCGGGATTGCCGAGCCCGTGCGGGAGCAGGGCGATGACGAGCACGACGTTCGACAGGCCCATCAGCGGCGCGATCGAGAGATCGATCCCGCCGCCGCCGACGAGGATCGCCGGCGTGCTGGCCATTGCCGCCAGCGCGAACGGCGCGAGCGTCCCGAGCTCGCCGGGGATCTGGCTCCAGCTGGCGAAGCTCGGCAGCACGACCGTGTTCGCGATCACGAGCGCGATCGTGAGCACGAGCGAGAAGACGAACGTGTACTCGCGGGCGGCAGACGCGAGCCAGGCCCGCACGGAGACGCCGGGCGGGACGATCGAGACCGACGAGGCGCTCGTCACTCGTCGGCCCCCGACCCGAAGAAGCTCGCGACGAGGCCGCGTCGCGTCGCCTCCCCGCGCCGCGACTCCGCCGTGATCTCGCCCTCTCGGAAGACGAGGATCCGGTCCATCAGCTCGAGATGCTCGTCGACCTCCGTCGAGAGCATCACGACCGCGACGCCCGCCTTCGCCACCTCGAGCAGCACGTCGTAGATGTCGCGCTTGGCGCCGAGATCGACGCCCCGCGTGGGGTCGTTCAGGAGCAGCACCGCGGGGTTCGCCGCCAGCCAGCGCGCGGTGACGACCTTCTGCTGGTTGCCCCCGCTCAGCGTGGTGATCAGGCCGCGATGCCTCGGCGCAACGATCCTCAGGCGATCGACGTAGTGGCGGAATCGGCGATTCGTCCGGCGCGTGACGATGACGCCGAGCGTCTCGTCGCGTCCCTGCGTCGGCAGCGCGAAGTTGTCGAGCACCGACCGCGACTCGAAGATCGACTCCGTCCGCCGATCGCGCGGCACGTAGACGATCCTGTTGCGCACCGCGTCCTTCGCCGATTGGATCGCCGCGTCGCGTCCGCCGGTGCTGCAGACGACGGCGCCGTCGTCCGGCGCCGCGAGACCGCCGAGGATCCGGAGGAAGCGGTCCTGGCCCTGCCCCTCCAGGCCCGCGAGCCCGACCAGCTCGCCCGCCCGCACCTCGAGGTCGATCGGCGCCGCGCCGGGGCGGACGCGGACGCCGCGCGTCCGCAGCACTACTTCGCTCCGGATCCTGCTCGCGGCATCCTCGGCGCCCCGCTCGGGCACGAGCTGCTCCTGCCCGGTCATCAGCTCGACCAGCTCGCGGGCGGTCGCGGTGCCGCGGTCGAGCGTGTCGATCGACACGCCGGAGCGGAGCACCGTCACGCGATCGCCGATCTCCTCGATCTCGTCCATCCGGTGCGAGATGAAGATCACGCTGCCGCCGGTCGCCTTCAGGCGAGCGAGGATCTCGAACAGGCTGTCTCGCGTCGCGACGTCGAGCGCGGAGGTCGACTCGTCGAGCACGAGGATCTTCGGCTCGCGGACGAGCGCTCGGCCGATGCAGCACGCTTGTCTGACGCTCAGCGGCAACGTCCCCACCGGCTGGTCGAGGTCGGGGACCTCGTCCAGCAGCTCGGCGAGCACCTCGCGCGCCCGCGCGCGCTTCCGGCTGTCGGGCGCGGCCTTCCGGAGCAGCCCGTCCGAGCCCAGCCAGACGTTGTCGGCGACCGTCCGCTGACCTGCGACGAGGACCTCCTGGAAGACGGTCACGATCCCGGCGTCGATCGCGGCCTGCGGGGACGCGATCCGGTGCCGGTCGACGCCCCACAGGTTGATCACGCCCGAGTCGGGGCGGTGCACGCCGGCGAGGATCTTGACGAGGGTGCTCTTGCCGGAGCCGTTCTCGCCGAGGATCGCGTGCACCTCGCCCTTCCGCAGCTCGAAGGAGCACTTGCGAAGCGCCTCGGTCGACCCGAACCGCTTCGTCACCTCCTCGACGCGCAGGACGACGTCCGCTTCTCCTCGACGCGCGACCGGGGCGGAGTCGGATGCGACGCTCGGCAAACTCTCGGTCACGACTGGCCTTCGGCTCGCGCCTGCGACGACAAGCCCGCGAACCGGGCCGGCAGCTCCCGGCTCGGTGTCGAGCTTCGGGAGATGCCGGTACCGGTTCGGCTGCCGTGTCACTGTCGCACTTCTCGAGTCGGCTGTCACTCCGAAGTGCACACAGCGACTCTTCCTCGGTCGTCCAGGCGAGCTACTTCCTGAACTTCGTGGGGTCGGCGGGGTGGTTGAAGAACCTGTTCAGGTAGCTGTCGGGCGCCCAGCTTCCCGGCGGTCCCTCGGCGGTATGCGAGACGTTCTCGTTCCAGCTCGCCGGCACCCATTTCGGCAGGTCCTTCGCCGTGATGATCGGTGGCACGATCGGGATGTCCGTGTACTTGACGCCCTGGCCCTCGAGCATCCGCATCGCGACGTCGAACACCGCCTCGGCCATTCGCGTCGCCGGGTCGCCGTTGGCGGTTCCCTTGTACCCGTCCTTGATGTGGTGCCGCCAGTACGCGAGCGACGCGAGGTCTGCGCTCGTGTCGGCCACGGGCGGGACCTTGCGGCCGACCTGCTGGAAGGCGCTGATCACGCCCTGCGCCATCGACGAGTCCTGCCAGACGCCGTCGATCTGACCGGGGTGCGTCGCGAGGAACTTCAGCACCTCGTTCTTCGCCGTCGACTGCGAGAAGAAGCCGACGACCTCGCCGACGACGTGGATGTCCGGGCAGCTCTTGAAGACTTCCTTCGCCGCGGCGAGCGAGAAGGTCGCGATCGAGAGCCCTGGCACTCCGTCGACGATCAGCAGGTTGCCCTTGTGGTGCATGATGTTGACGAGCGCGGTCGCCGTCTGCGCTCCGAGCAGGTACGGGTTCGCCTGCACGTTGACGCTGTGCGGCTCGGTCGCGGTTCCCGACTCGCTGATCAGCGGGATGTTCGCCTTCGCCGCCTCGCCGATCACGCCGTTCAGCGCCGTCGGCGACGTCAGCGCCGAGATGATGATGTCGACCTTCTTCTGGACGTCGGTGCGGATCTGCTGCGCCTGCTGCGTCGCGCCATTCGCTGTGTTCGTCAGCGTCGGGATGTAGCTCTTCACCAGCCCGAGCTTGTGGTAGATCTTGAACTGGGCGTCGATCCCTGCGCGATTGCCGGTTGCGTAGGCGTTGAGTTCGTTCCACGCCCAGCCGATCACCCAGGGCGGCCCGTGGTTCGGTTTGAAGTTGGCCCAGGGGCTCGGATGCACCGGAACGGGGTAGCCGTTGAAGGCGGCCTTCACGGCCGCCGGCGCCTTCGCGATCACCCCCTGGGGATCCTGCGGCGCCTTGGTCGGAATGGGACCGCCGCACGTTCCGGCCGCCGGCGACGCAGTCGACGAGCCGCCGGCGAGTGCCGAGGCGACGCCCACCGTCGCCGCGACCACCATCGCAGCTGCTCCCCGGAGAAGCCAGGAAGACCGCACTACGCACCTCCCTCGATAGTCACGCAGAATCGCCTTCGTCTTCACAACCGAGCGCCCGCCATGTGCAGGAGCGCAAACACAGGCTCGGGGTTGCCCTCAAGACGCGGGGATCGTAGTCCTGTGCTTCGAAGCGTGTCAAGTGGGAGTGGTCAACTGTCCTGTCCTCCTGTACGGTACGGCTCCTGCTCACGACGCGGCACATCGTCCCCCTCCGAGGCAACGCGGCCGAACGCCGCAGCGCGCGCGGCCTCGCGGACGGTGCGGGCGGCGCCGCAGCCACGCGCCGGCGCGGAGCATCGACTGCCGCTAGACACGACCGGCGACGCCTCGGGGACGCAGGAGCGACCCTACGAGGCTGCGAGCTTCGCGTCCTGCCGGCGCGCCAGCGAGAGCAGGAAGCCGCGGTCCGTCTCCCCCGGCTTCCCGGTCACCTCGACCGACGCGATCGTGCGGCCGCGCGACCACATGTACACCAGCACCTCGTAGCTGAGGATCTTCCCGCGCACGAGCGCCGGATGGTCCCCGGGCGCGCGTCCGGGGAGCGGCTCGAACGCACCGTGCGTCACGCGCGCCGCATCGGCTTGCCACGCGCGCAGGATCTCGGCGATCGGCGCCCCTTGCCGGAAGACGTCGGCGATGCTGATCACGCCGCGGGCGCCGGAGACGGCATTGAAGGCGGCGACGGTGCCGCCGAGCCAGCTCTGCCGCAGCTCGCGCCGGATGCGAGCGGAGTCGCCCACCGACACGTCGGCGAGGCTGCGACCGCCGGAGACCGTGTCGTTGCGCGCGTACGCGGGGCCGACGTCGCGGCTCGTGAGGACGTAGCGGGCGCCCGGGGTCGCCGCCGCGACCGCGGCGGCGGCGAGCACGCACGCGGCGACGCAGGTGGCGAGGAGCGTCTTCGACCGCAAGCTCACGGCGACACTCTCGCGGATCCGGCGCCCGTTCGCCACCTCGGGAGGGCGGGCGAGCCAGTCGGCAGGCACACACCGTTTCACAAGGGCACTTCGAGGGAGGGAGCGGCATGATCAAGTTCACCGACGAGATGCGGGCAGTGGTCGACGGCGCGATCGGGCGCGGCTTCGCCTGCGTGATCGCAACCGCCTCCGCCGACGGCGAGCCGGGCGTCGGCTTCAAGGGGAGCATGATCGCGCTCGACGACGAGTCGCTCGCCTACTGGGAGCGGTCGAAGCGGTCGATCCTCGAGCACATCGAGGAGAACCCGCGCGTCGTCGTGCTCGCGGCAGACACGACGCAGCACGTGTACCTGCGCTTCCACGGCCGCGCCTCGATCCACCGCGACGGCGCCCTCCGCGACGACATCGCACGCCGCGTGCCGCAGGCGGAGTACGAGCGGGATCCCGGCGGCTACGCGGTCGTGATCACGGTCGACCGCATCTCCAACCTGGCCGGCGAGGTGCTCCAGGAGCGCGCCGAGCGAGCCGCCGTCGACGGCCGGTAGCGCGGCCGCGAGCCGGCGAGGTCGCGGCTTCGCCCGCGAGCCACCTGCCCCGGCTTCGCCCGCGAGGCCCTGCTACGTCGGAGGCCTGAGCTCGCCCGCAGTGCGGTCGAGCTCGAAGCGCGACCACGGCTGCCTGCCGAACACGACCCAGATCGCGTGCACGGGCTCGTCCCCGAGGTTCCAGAGCCGGTGCGGCGACGACGCGTCGTAGGAGATCGAATGGCCCGGGCTCAGCTCGTACTCGTCGAAGCCGATCCTGACGCCGAGCCGACCGCTGATCACGTAGCCGTACTCCTTGCCGCCGTGCGTCATCAGCGTGTCGTCGTCGCACGACGCGCTGCCGACGTCGTAGACGACGTACAGGAACTCGATGTGCGGATCGCGGCATTGCGTGAGGCGCTCCCAGCGAACGCCCGAGCCGAGGTTGATCACCGCGCGCGTCTCGGGCGTCTCGACCGGTTCCGGCCGCAGCCGAACAGCCGTCGCCGGCCCGTGGAAGATGTCGCCCATCGTCAGCCCGAGCTCGGCCGCGAGCGCCCAGAGTGTCTGCACGGACGGCATCACGCGATCGAGCTCGATCGCGGAGATCAGGCTCGGCGAGACGCCGACGCGCCGGGCGAGCTCCCGACCGCTGATGCCGAGGCGCTCACGCTGGAGGCGGAGCTTGCCGCCGATCTGCGAGCCCTGCAGATCGAACTCGGCAGGACCACGGACAACAGCCTTCGAAGAAACGACTTCCGCCACCCCTCCTAGCCTAGCGCAAAGAATCGCCATTGCGGGTCGCGCGTCCAGCGCCCGTCAGTCGCCCGAACACCGCCGTCAGTCGCCTGAACACCTTCCGCGCGGGCAGCAATCGTTTGCCGCTCGATTTCACGTCACGATTGCGGCGAGGCTTCTCCGATCAGCGCATCCGCGAGCCACTCGCGCACTCGGACGATCGCGCGGGCGACGAGCTCGGGCGAGTCCTTCCACGGCTCCAGCACGTCGCCGCGCGGCGCGAGCGCGGCCACCTCGCGCCCGACCTCGGTCGGATGGAACTCGTCGACGCCGGGGAGCACGAGGAGCGGCTGCGCGAGGCGCCGCACGTCGTCGCGCGAGACGCTGCCGACGAACTCGCCGCCCCACATCGCCCTACCGAACGCCTCTACCTCCTCGGCCGCGAGCTCCGGACGGCGCTCGAGCAGCCGGTCGCCCCACTCCCGCCAGGCGTCGTGGTACCGGCCCGCGTTCGTCGCGGTCAGCCCGATCGGCTGCTGGAGCACGCCGGCGACGACGCGCTCCGGCGCGTCGCGCGCGAGCCGCAGCGCGTACGAGCAGCCGACGCAGCAGCCGAAGACGGCGAACCGCTCGTGGCCGAGGAGCGACATCAACCCGAGCTGGTCGCGCGTGAACGAGCCCCAGGGATCCGCCCGCTCGAGCGGGCCCTCGGACCCGCCCGCGTTGCGCTGGTCCATCGCCACGAGCCGGTAGGGCCCCAGCTCGTGGCGCAGCGGGTCGATCGCCGCGCGCTCCCAGAACGCGATCGTCGAGCCCATCCCGCCGGGCGCGAGCAGCAGGATCGGGAACCCGTCGCCGCGCTCCTCGTAGACGATCGTCGCGTCGCCGACCCGGGCGGCAGACATCGGCGCGAATCCTACGGCCGCGGCCGCCCCGGCCGTCCCGCTCGCCCGACCGCTCGCCGCCGTCAGTCGAAGTTGTTCGGCCGGCCGTCGCGGACGTACTGCACGACGTTCGCCATGTGCTCCCGGCCGTGGACGCCGTGGCCCTTCGCGAGGTGCCCGAACATCTGGATGCCGAAGCCGCCGTCGAGGTCGTCGACGATCCGCCGCTTCCAGGGCCGCCGGACGATCTGCGTCGTCAGGCGCCTCGTGGTCCGCGGCTGGGTCATGATGTGGTCGGCGATCTGGAACGCGCGCTCGATCAGCCGGTCGCGCGGCACGACCTCGTTGATCATCCCGTACTCGAGCGCCTTGCGCGCGTCGATTGCCTGGCCCGTGAGCAGCGCGTACGCCGCCCGCTTGACGCCGAGGAGCTCCTGGAAGCAGCTGTGGATGCCGTCGCCGGGAACCGACCCGATGTCGTAGTGGAGGTCGAAGATCACCGCGTCCTCGGCGGCGATCGAGATGTCGCACATCAGGCAGATCTCGGTGTGGTACCCGGGCCCGTTGAGGACCCCGATCGTCGGGATCTCGACGTCGTTGACGAGCGAGCTGACGTTGATCCGCCCGTCCTTGTAGGCGTACTCGTAGGCCCAGTACGCGAGGTCCTGCTCCTCGAGCACGAACCCGTCCTCCGCCGCCTCCATCATGAAGTCGTCGCCGGTCCCGCTCAGGATCAAGATCTCGTTCTCGGGGTCGGCGCCGACCGTCTTCAGCATCTGGCCGAGCGCGCGGTGGTTCTCGACGCTCAGCCGGACCGGCCCGCCGTCCGTGTGGGCGCGGACGAGCAGCACGCCGTCGTCGCGGCGCTCGAAGGTGAAGTAGTCCCGGAAGCGCTCCGAGTACTCGGCGAGGCTCGGCGGGGAAACGAAGGTTCTCGGTGACATCGGTCGGCTCCAGCTCCTTGGGCGAGGGTCGTGGGTCAGCCGCTACTGCACACGTTTGCAGCGGCGCTGTCAACCCTCTAAGGTCGGAGGCGGGATGACCGTCGCGTCCTCGCTCGCCGACGACGTCGCCGCCTACGCCGCGCTCGAGCCGTGGGCACTCGCCGAGCGCTGGCGGATCTACCGGCGCCTGCGCGAGGAGTCGCCGGTCCACGAGGTCGCCGGCTCGGTGCTGATCACGACCTACGAGGACGTCTGCTCCGTGCTGCTCGACCACGAGCGCGTCCACAACGGCGCCCCGAGCCGCGGCGTGCCCGGCGAGGTGCTCGACCGGCTGACGCAGGGCGAGCGTGCGATGCTCGCCGACATCGTCGACTGGGAGGACCGGTGGCTGACGGCCGCGAACGGCCGCCGCCACGCCGAGCTGCGCGCGCTCGGCACGCGCGTCTTCGCCGCGCGGGCGATCCAGGACCTGCGCGAGCGCGTCGCGGCCGTGATCCACGAGATGCTGACCTCGCTCGCGCGGCGCGAGACCTTCGACTTCGTCTCCGAGTTCGCGTACCGGCTGCCGCTGACCGTGATCTCGGAGATCCTCGACATCCCGGACGAGCTCCGCGAGCCGCTGCACGAGACGTGGGTCGGGATGATGCCGGCGCGCACGGGGCTCGCCTGGCGCAGCAACCTGCCGCGCGACCTCGAGGACGCCCACCGGCACTTCAAGGCGATGGAGCGGCAGGTGCGCGACCTCCTCGACCTGCGCTCGAGCGGCCCGACCACGGAGATCATGCGCAACCTCGTCGAGGCGCGCGCCTCCGGCGTCGACGAGAAGGACCTGCTCGTGCTGATCCAGATCCTCATCACCGCCGGCCACCAGACGACGCAGGACCTCCTCGCCAACGGCCTGCACGCGCTGCTCCGGGAGCGCGACCAGTGGCGGCTCCTCTGCGAGGACCCGTCGCTCGCGCCCGCAGCGGTCGAGGAGATCCTGCGCTACCGCTCGCCGAGCCAGGACATCGAGCGGTTCGCGGCGGCGCCGTTCACGCTTCGCGGCGTCGAGGTCCCGGCGGGGCGGCACCTGACGATCCTGCTCGGGTCGGCGAACCACGACCCGGCGGTGTTCTCGGAGCCGGACGTCTTCGACATCCTGAGACCCGACGCGAGGCAGCACGTCGCGTTCGGCCGCGGCCCCCACTTCTGCCTGGGCGCCGCCCTCTCCCGGATGGAGGGCTCGCTCGCGCTCGAGGCGCTCGCGAGGCGGCTGCCGGACATCGAGCTCGTCGGCGACGACCCGCCGTGGATCCCGAGCACGCACCTGCTCGGCCTCGCCTTCCTGCACGTGTCCCCCGGGCCGCTCCGCGCCGGTTGAGCGGGACCGCGCGTCCGCTGGAGCACGAGGGCGGCAGCGCCGCACGAGCCGGCGGCCGCGTGCGCGCGGGGCTCGTGCTCGCGGTCGACGCCCCGGCGCAGGACGCCGCGCTCGCGGAGGCGCTCGGCTACGACTTCGCCGCGGCCGGCGAGCACGTGTTCTTCCCGTCGCCGACGACGAACGCGTTCGTCGCGCTCGCCGCGGCAGCCGCAGTGACGAGCCGCATCCGGCTCCTCTCGTCCGTGACGCTCCTGCCGCTCTACCCGCTGGGTCTCGCGGCGAAGCTGACCGCCTCGCTCGACCGCGTCTCGGGCGGCCGCTTCGAGCTCGGGGTCGGGCTCGGCGGCGAGTATCCGGCGGAGTTCGCCGCCTGCGGCGTCGACGTGCGCGAGCGCGGGCGGCGCACGGACCGCGCGCTCGCGACGCTCCGCCCGCTGCTCCGCGGCGAGCGCGTCGCCGACCGCAGCCCGTACGCGGACCTCGACGGGCTGGCGCTCGACCCGCCGCCGGTGCAGGCGTCGATCCGAATCTGGGTCGCG
>Ga0070741_10018811_pt1 | contig 11121 bp, 11 predicted proteins | sample Coa_R1_4_FD_66440 | JGI IMG/M metagenome (GOLD analysis project Ga0070741, IMG submission 66440) | Surface soil microbial communities from Centralia Pennsylvania, which are recovering from an underground coalmine fire - Coalmine... | ecosystem: Environmental > Terrestrial > Soil > Unclassified ...
CTTGTCGTTTACCACTTTTTCGCTGCCATTCAGTATCTGGATGATGAAAGGTTTCTGTGACACCATGCCAACCGACCTGGAGGACGCCGCGCGCGTAGATGGTCTGGGACGCCTGGGAGTGCTATGGAAAATAGTGATGCCCATCATCATTCCGGGCGTTATCGCGGTGGGCTTCTTCGCCTTCCTCAACTCCTGGAACGAGTTGCTCTATGCCCTGACCTTAACGAGCAGTCCCGATATGCGCCTGATTCCGCCCGGTTTTGTGCTGACGTACATCGGGGAGTTTCAAGACCGCTGGCCCGATTTGATGGCAGCCAGCACGGTTGTCTCTCTTCCTATCGTCGTGCTGTTCACCATATTCCAGAAACAGCTCGTCAGTGGCCTGACCGCCGGGGCAGTGAAAGGGTGAGATATATCAAGGCGCGTGGTGATGCGACGCTACCTGGCTCCCCATCAGCACACAGCGTCCCTGCCGCGCCATCGCAGCCAGCGCTTCGCCCTTATCCAGCACGCCGCCACCATCGCCACAGGCAAAAAGCCATTCATCCCAGGCCGCTTTCTCCATAAATAGCGCATAGGCTACCGGAGAGAGCGTTCTGGCAACGCGCATGATTTCCAGCGCGTCATCAATGCCCGGCTCAAGCTGCTCGACAGCTTTCAAGCCAGCATCTGCCAGCGCTTCAAACGTGCGTATCGTTGTCACCGCGCCATCACGCACCTCGCATACACAACCCAGCGCCAACTTTTCATGTTCCGCCGCCTCTCCGTCTTCGTTTACAGTTTCCCATACTCCTACCACCAAACTGCAAGGAGAGGGAAGCGCTTCAAAAAAACGCTCGATCTGTTGCTTATTCCACCCGTGCCAGCTAAACGCATCGTCATACTGGTCTAAACGCAGCGCGACATCCAGCAGCGGGCGCAGCGGACGAAATAGCGGCGCGTCGCCATCAACCACAAGTAATTCCCCGGCTAACACTATAGTTATGCCTCCTATTACTGTGTCAAACTTCAAGCCGTCCTGGCTGTCATTCTGAGCGCAGCGAAGAATCTCATCTCGCCGGAAGATTCTTCGCTGCGCTCAGAATGACAGCCAGAGGGACTTCTTGAACCTTGACAGAGTACTATGTTCTAGGGCCGGACAAGCCATCTTTCAGGTTAGTATACTATATCCCGTTCTCTGCGTGCTATAATTAGCGGAGTGGAATGGCCGCGATTAGCTGGAAAGAATAACATCGTGAGCGGCACAGCCTTCAACATTCACAATTTGTCGCCCTACCTCGGCGCGTTTGGTCTGCTGGGAACAATCCTGTTGCTGGCAACTACCGGTATGATACTCTGGCGATACCGCGCCGGTCGTGTCAATGGCTTTCAATGGCGTATACGCAACTGGCGTTTGAAGCAAATTTGCGGCGTGGCCTGCCTCTTTTTCCTGGCAATGTCCGCCAGTTACTGGGTCATTCAGGAACCCCTGGGCTGGATTTACCTGCTCGTGGCCGCTAAATGTGGCACATGGTGGTTTCGCCGCGCTATCATCCGGGGTACCTGAGCAACATCCCAAAACAAAACAGTCGCGGGAGAGAAAATAACTCTCCCGCGACTGTTGTTTGTATGGGTTAAAATCCACTCACTCGAGTGCGAACCAATCGTGAAGTTAATGGGTGCAGAAAATGCTTACGCCCGATGACTGCAACGCTGGCAAACCCAGGCACCGTCAACTAGAGATCTCCTGAAAGGCATTTCCTTATTGCATTTTGAGCAATAGAACAACCGATCCTGCGTCCAGTTAGTCAACCAGTGCCACGAACGGGCAACCATAAAAAGCTCCTTTTGAATAATAGAAAGTTTTACATATTTTTTCAGTAACCCCAACATCCTGCACCCAACAGTTTGTTAGAAGCATTGTCAGAAGTAACCTTTGACACTCATATTATAACACATGTATTGAAAAAAAGCAATTTCATGATGCTATTTTGCGTATTTCCATAAAAATGAGATAGAGCATATTATCTCATTTTTATGATAAAAAATATTGTTGCATTATAACATATTCTATATATATTATCGTAAACTTTGAAATGCCTCATCCTGACGATATTTGACAACCAGAGAGGGTGATGGTGAGGCGAGACTGTAGGGACAGTGGGCGGTGTAGAGCGGATGAGGGGGCCTTGTGCCTGTCCTCGTTGCCACATGATTCCGTTGGAGTTACAGAAGCAGGCAGACACCCTATTTCATTGCTCCATGTGGGCTACTGACACTTATAGACGCGATACGCCGTGTGCCTACTAGTTATAAACCCGGTTATGTGCTATATTACAATCGGTACCGGGGCTAGACGAGTGCTTGCCCAGGGAACACTATTTGGAACATAAGGAAGGTACACAATCGTGCCGTGGTGTAAGTTTTTTGTCCCAAAGATTGCCGCGCCAGGCATTAAACCAGATGATCCTACGTTAAATGAGCATATTATGTATGCCAAATGCATCAAAGGTCATGTGTTGAAAGACGCTGAGGACTGGATTCTGTGCGAGACCCTGCCATCGCCCGACTCGAAGTGCTGGCAAGAGGGCGGGGAAACGCTTTTTTCTTTGATGTATAAGAGACGCAACCAGTCGCCGGAGCAGGGGAACAGAGACGCGCAAGTATCCCAGGAGGGTATCACAACCCAGAGCGCGTCGTCCTGAGGATACATGGGTAAGCGATCTCTTCCCTCGCCTATTTTGTCGCAACCCACGCCGGAAGCGACGGCGCGGGTTCATGCCAACCTGTTGCAGTGGTATCGCGTGCATCAACGCGACCTGCCCTGGCGGTCTACCAGCGATGCCTACGCCATTCTCGTATCAGAAATCATGCTTCAGCAGACGCAGGTCGAGCGCGTTCTGCCCAAGTATCATCAATTTCTGACCGCCTTTCCTACCCTGGCCGCTCTGGCAGCCGCGCCAACCGCCGAAGTGATTACCGTGTGGGCTCCCCTGGGCTATAACTCGCGCGCTGTGCGCTTGCAATCCATCGCGCGCCAGGTCATCGCCGAATTCGGCGGGCAAATCCCCGCTTCGGTCGATGAGCTATTGCGTCTAAAAGGCATTGGTCGCTATACCGCCGGTGCCATCGCCTGCTTCGCCTATCATCAACAGGTGGCAACGGTTGACACGAACATCTATCGCGTGCTGCATCGCATCTTTCTCGGCCTGGAACATCCCGAACCGCGCATCAGCACCGGGCATATGTTCACCTTCGCGGAACAGGTTTTACCCGCCAGCGAAGCATACAACTGGAACCAGGCGCTGATGGATCTCGGCGCAACTGTGTGCAACAGCGCCAACCCACAATGCGCGCGTTGCCCGCTACAAGAGCAGTGCCAGGCATACAGGGACATGAGCCAGTATAGCCTCTTTCCCGGTGGCACGGTTGTGCGCCAGTTGCGCAAAGTAGCCGAGCAAAAAACGTCCTACGAGGCAAAACCCTTTACCAGCACCAGCCGCTATTTTCGCGGGCGCATCATCGATCATTTGCGCTCTCTGGCCGCAGGCCAGCGCATCACGCTGGCAACCCTGGGGCCAATCATCAAAGCTGATTACAGCGACGCCGATGCCGCGTGGCTGCTCAAACTGGTAGAAGGGCTGGCAAGAGATGGCCTGCTCGATTTTCAAGAGGACGGCATACGGCTCCCGTAACTGGTTAATCTTCCCCGCGCGTGCTACATTTAATATAGGTTTTCTTGACGGCATCAGGTATACTAAGGCTGATATTTAAGCATAGCATCAAGGTATTGGAGGAGCGCAACGTTGCAACTCAAAAGTTTTGACGATATTCAGCGGAGTCACCGCCATATTTTTCTTTCGCCCCATTTCGATGACGCTGTTTACTCCTGTGGTGGCACTATTGGAGTACAGGTGAGCGCGGGTCTGCGTCCCCTGGTTATCACCATTTTTGGCGGCACGCCCACCACCTCCGTCGAGTTGAGTCCATTCGCCGCCCAGCTTCATCGCCGCATGGGCTTCCCCCAGGACGTGCAGACCGTTGTGGCTGCTCGCCGCCGCGAAGATGCCGCCGCGCTCGACTACCTGCACGCGGACTACCTGTGGCTCGATTATCCCGACGCTATTTATCGCGGAACGCCGCCATACTACACCACAAATTCCCAGTTGATAAGCGAAGTGCATCCCGGCGATTTGTGGATAGATCGCGAACTGGCACAAAACCTGGTAACTCTACATGAGCGCTTACCCGATACCGTGTGGTACGCGCCGCTGGCTATCGGCCCGCATGTCGATCACCAGATCGTCTGTTCCGCCGCCGACCGCCTGATCCAGATCGGGGCCAACGTCAAACTCTACGAGGACTTCCCCTACGTTCTCGACAGCGGCGCGCGCGAAAGGCGTCTGAAGGACTTTGGCGACACCCTCGAACCCGCGCTGGTGGAGATGTCGGAAATGCTGCCCCTGCGCCAGGAAGCCGCCGCGATGTATACCTCTCAGACAGATTTGAACTTCGCCAGCAAAGCGGCCATGCTCAACGCGATGGAGACCTACACGTACAGCATTCGTCCAGTGCAAACCGTTCACCTTGAACGGTACTGGACAGCAAGCTAAGACGAACTACACAGGGAGCGGTCGCGGGCAGCGCAGCCGTCGGCTGCGCTGCCCGCGACCGCTCCCTGTGTAGTTACCAGTTTTACAGGATGTGGTATTATAAAAGAAAGACGCGATACCAAAAACACACCGCAATAGAAATATTTCATGAAAGAACGCGCGTTAGCCGCGTAAAAAACAATAAAAGCGTGCAGGGATGCGAGGGGATATATGAAGGGGATTGAGGGGTTTACGCTCGGACGCTATGAACTGCGGCGTCGCATCGCCCAGGGTGGCATGTCAGAAATCTACCTGGCATATGATCGCCGGCTGCGGCGGCAAGTCGCTATCAAGGTACTGTATGGCCGCGATGTCTCATTCGTGAGACGCTTTGAGCGCGAGGCGCTGGCCGTTGGTGCGCTCTCCCACAACCATATCCTGCCGCTCTACGATTTCGGCGAACAAAGCCCCTGGTACTACCTGGTGATGCCCTATGTCGAGGGCGGCACCCTGCGCGACTACCTGCTAAGGCGCAAACAACTGACGCTGGAAGAAGCCGCCAGCTTTGTTGACCAGATCGCCGCCGCGCTGCAATACGCCCACGATAGCAAAGTTGTTCACCGCGATGTCAAACCCTCAAATATCCTGTTGCGCCAGGATGGCTACGCTTACCTGGTCGATTTCGGGCTGGCAAAAGCCCTGATGGGTGCCGAATCGCTCACCAGCGAGGGCGCGATGGTCGGCACGCCCGAATACATGGCCCCCGAACAATCCAACGGCGAAAGCGACTACCGCAGCGACATCTATTCGCTGGGCGTCATTCTCTACCAGATGCTAACCGGGCGCGTCCCATTCATGGCCGAATCGCCCGTCGCCATCTCGCTCAAACATATCCAGACCACGCCCATCTCACCCAGAGAGCTTAATAGCGCCATTCCGCCCCTGATTGAAGAGGTTATCCTCAAAGCGATGGCAAAAGACCCCGCGCAACGCTACCAGCAGGCCCAGGAGCTTGCCAGCGCCTACTGGAAAGCCTTACAACAAGAACGCGCCCGTTTGAAATGCGCTACGGTCATCTCCGGCAACAATCCAACGCCATCACTTGCAACATCCGGTGAAACAACAGAACCAGCGATACATCTTCAAGCGCCCACCGCGACCCGCCTGTCTGAAGAAACCCGCCAGCACCCGCCCATCATGCCCTTACTTTTGCCGCTCACCGGGAAAAATGAAGCCATTACGCACGAACTGGCCTCCACTTCACTGCCACCGGCGCAACATTCCAGGCGGCAATCCCGGCACCGAACGCGCCGGACGCTCATAGCTCTATTATGCATATCTATCATCTTGCTGGCCCTGCCGCTCGGCCTGCTCACCCACCTGGGACAAAGCTCCCAACCTGTTCATCCCGTCCAGAACGGCCAGGGCGATCAGGCAACCGTCAATGCAGGCCAGCCCTGGCTAACAGCTACCGCGCAGGCACAGGCCACCACGCAGGCAGCGCTGGCGGCACAGGCCCGCGCCCAGGCTACCGCCGGCATCACCACATCCATAGGCGCGGGCCAGGTACTCTACTCTGACGACCTGACTACTCCCGGCGGAGGCTGGATCGACGATGGCTCGCAATGCTATTTCTCACCGGAGGGCTATCACGTCCGCTCCTCCGTCCCACGCGAGGTCGCCTGGTGCTATTCCAGTCAGCAGCAATACGCCAACGTCATCATCACCGCCCAGGCGCGCCTGCTCTACGGCGACATCTACGGTCTCGTCTTCCGCCTCAGCCCCGCCAGTCGCCATTTCTACGTCCTTGAAATCAACAGCCTGGGCCAGTACCGCTTCGTGCGCGCTACCGGCAATAACCCTCTCAACTGGCTCACCCTCATCGACTGGACCTCTTCCACTGCCATCTCAAGCGGCTATGGACATACCAATACTTTTCTCGTCATAGCCAGCGGCCCCCATTTCCGTTTCTACATCAACCGCCAGCTTATCGTCACCACCTACACCGACACCGCCTTCTCCAGCGGTCTAATCGGCTTTTTAGTAGGCGGCGACACCCAGGAAGGTACCGAAGCCGTGTTTAGCAACGTATGGGTGTTCGAGAAATAAGGCAAGGCGACATAACACAAAATAGCGACCGTGCAGGTAGGGCATGGCGACCGTGCAGGTAGGGCATGGCGGTCGCCATGCTCCCTTGCGTGGCGGTCGCCATATCTTATTCCATGATCGCCGCACCGGGTCAAATCAATATTTTAGGGGGAAGTCTATGGCATATTCTTCGTACAATTCGGATCGCAATACTCGCTTTACAAGGAAGTCATTGCGTCTGAAGAATCACAATTATGGCTGGTCAGGAGCATATTTTATAACCATTCATGCAGCAGGATACGAGATGCTATTTGAAAACCCTGCATTGTATGCAATCCTGGAGAAGCAGTGGTATGCGCTCCCTGAGCGTTTCCCGAACCTTACTCTAGACGAGTTCATAATAATGCCTAACCATGTTCACTGCATAGTAAAACTAGAAGGCAATGTTGAAAAGCCGACGACATTAGGGCGTGTTATGGGAGCTTACAAATCGATAGCAGCAGTAAAGTGGTTACGCCATATCGAGGCATTAGGCATAGCTGGTTTGGAACTTTCAGGTCGTATATGGGAGCGCGATTACTACGAACACGTAATTCAAAATACCCGCGAATTGGAACAAAAACGGCACTATATTCGTGATAATCCAAGACGTTGGAAAGAACGATATGGAACAGGCGACAAGTGAATCTTTGCGTATAGTAATCACAACGGCTCAGTATAACCACAGGTGAAACATGACGACCGCAAGGGTCGCCACCATACTACACATTGCGCCTTATAGACTCGTAGTATAGTGTAGTGGCGACCCTTGCGGTCGCCATGCTCCCTTGCGTGGCGGTCGCCATGTTTTTTGGCGGTCGCCATGCTTTACCACGCGGTCGCCATGCTTTACCACGCGGTCGCCATGCTTTACCACGCGGTCGCCAAAGTATGTCAATAAAACCATTGACTTACTTGACTTTACGTGGTATATAACTTATTAGAGACGGATTACAGGGAAGAAATAGATGCTGCTGGCTGTTTTCATAAGTATGGGGACAATACCGCACGACAGGAGAACATACATGTTCATGAATATTGATACTTCGTTGACACAACACAATTCGCATAATGGGAACGGGAAAACGCCCGTCGCTACCCATAGCATTTATCTGGCTCTCGGTTCCAACCTGGGAGACCGGCGCGGCAACCTGGCCGCCGCGTTGCAGCGCCTGCGCGAGGTGATGAAGATCGTCACCGTCTCCTCGGTTTACGAAACCGAACCCGTCGGTTACACGGATCAGCCGCGATTTTTAAATCTTGTGCTGCGCGGTCTGACCACGCTTACACCGCAGGAACTGCTGCGAGCCGCCAAACAGATTGAGAAAACGCTTGGCAGGCAGGATACTTTCCGCAATGGGCCGCGCCTCATCGACATTGACATCATCTTCTACGATGATCTGCATATCACGCAAGATGACCTGATTATCCCACACCCGCGCATGGCTGAACGCGCCTTTGTGCTGGTGCCACTGGCGGAAATCGCTCCTGATCGCATCGACCCGGTAAGCGGCAAGTCCGCACAGCAATTACTGGCTAAGGTGCCGCAGGAGGGTGTGCAACATTTAGCGAAAAACCTGCGCATCAAGCTCGAACATGATATTCAGAGCGGCCAGCCTTCCGTACATGTGCGCCTGGGACGCGCGGGCGTGGTGAGCATCACCAAAGCCATCCTGCTGGGTGACGAGGGCGAGCAGCGCTGGTTCAACGCCACCTTTGATCTTTATGCCGACCTGGATGCATCGCAGGCAGGCGTGCATATGTCGCGCTTCAGCGACGCGCTGGAAGAAGTGATGGAAGAGGTAAGCAGCCAGTCGTGGGCAAGGATTGAGACGCTGGCCGAACATATCGCGCGCACCATTGTCGATAAACAAAAGGCGTACCGCGCCGAAGTGCAAATCCGCACCGACCTGCCGGTGCAAAAATGGACGCCTGTTTCGGGCAGACCCACGCAGGAAATCTACGGTCTACTGGCACACGCCGTCGCCACCAGACAACATGCCCGCAGCATGATCGGCGTAGAGGTGCAGGGCATGGTGGCCTGTCCCTGCGCCCAGGATATGGTGCATTCCTACGCGAAGGTGCGGCTCCAGGAAGAAGGATTTTCTGATCCCATCATTGACAGGATGCTGGATGTCACGCCCCTCGCCACACACAACCAGCGCGGGCGCGCCACGCTCATGATCGGCACTGAGCGCAGCCTGGACGCCAGAGACCTGATCGACCTGGCCGAAAGCGCCATGAGTTCTGAAAACTACGGCCTGCTCAAGCGGCCCGATGAACTGTACATCGTCAATAAAGCGCACGCCAACCCGCGCTTCGTCGAAGATGTGGCGCGCGAGATGTTACGCGCCGTCGTCGAGAAATATCCCGATCTCTCAGATGATAGCTTCGTCTGGGTGCGCCAGAGGAATGAGGAGACCATCCATAAGTACGACGTAGAGGCGGAGGGCTGGGGTACGCTGGGTGAGCTACGCGCGGAGATTCTACAAAACGAAAGCCTCGCACGTCATACTACTAAAGAGGAGTGGCTGGGACTTCTGTCCCATTAACATGCTTGCCCTATCGTGCTATAATGCGGTTACGGTACAATCATTGTTCAATCCGGGCGTGCTGTAACCGCCCGGAGTATGTAACTATTACAGGGAGCAATTGTGGAAGGCGTTCTACTCGATCCTGGTCAACTGGCAAGAGCTGCGGCTGATGTCGCATACGACAAAAAGGCTTCGGATGTGCTTTTACTGGACATTCAAGAGCTGACAACCATCGCCGATTACTTCGTGATCTGCAATGGCAACAATACACGCCAGATTGCGGCCATTGCCGAGGCTATTGAAGATGAATTGAAAAAGCAGGGAGCCCAATTGCTTTACCGCGAGGGGGTCGCGGAAACAGGCTGGCTGATACTGGACTTCGGAGATATAATCGTACACATCTTCGGACCCAAAGAACGAGAATACTACCGCCTGGAACGCCTGTGGAGCGAAGCCCAAACGGTAGTTTACTTGCAATAAACTTTCAGAAAAGGTGATCGACGATGACATTTTTTCGTAACCGCATGTTCCTTGAGGGCATAGCGATTGGGGGCGTTTGCGGTGTTATCATTGGTTCAATCATTGCATTCACCATCGGTGAAAACAGCATTGGAGCCGTGCGCCAGGCCATCAACAAACGTATCCCCGGTCGCAGCAAAGTTCCATACGAGTACCTTGCTTAATCACGAACAGTAACATCTGAAAAGCGCGCGGGCGCTCTCAGGAGGAATGTGTGCGGTTTGCACGTATTTTTGCCACCGGCATCGCGGTTTTGCTGCTCCTTCTGGTCAATTTCGCGCCCGTTTATGCCGCCACTAAACCTCATGCTCATGGATGCGCCCAGCCAGTTCCCCCGCTCATGTCCGGCTCGCCAGGTCTTCCACCCGCGACTCCCGGTGTCATACTTATCAATGAGGTATTGAACAATCCCCATTCAATCTGGAACTGTTCGGAATCAGCCGGAACGTCTTCGGTCGCAACCGACTCCTGGGTAGAACTCTACAACCCGCAAAATCAGCCGTTTAACCTTTATGAAGCTCGCGCCAGCCTTGATTCTGGCTCTATCAACAACGCATACCACTTTCCCTTTGGCTCTGCCATCGCTGCACACAGCTACCTGGTAGTCTTTCCTGAAAACTACTCTCTCATCTCCTCTTTTCTGCAAACCAACAATCCCATACGTCTCTTGTTCGGGGGCGTAACCGTAATCGACCAGGTAAGCGTCCCTACAGTTCCAGCCGACACCTCATATGCTCGCATTCCTGACGGCTCTGCAAGCTGGCAAATCACCACTAATCCAACCATTGACGCCAGCAACCTGTCATCAACCCAGGCCACAGCTACCCCTGTTACCACGAAAGGATCGGGCTATAGCGGGAGCGGGAGCGGTTATAGCGGAAGCGGCTATGCCACGCCTACTCTCGTGACCGGAAAGCAACCCGGTTGGTCAAAACTGCAACTGCCCGCCGCGAACTCTTCGACAGCACCCGGCACTGCCAATCCACTCGTTGCATCACCTGCCCCTTCGACAACCACTAACGCCTGGGATGCGCCGCGCCGCATTTTGCTAACCGTGCTGGTTGTGGGACTGGCCCTGTCGTTGCTCTGGTGCTGGAAGCTGTTTACCGCGCATTGAGTACTGCGCCAGGTTTCATGTGAGCGTCCCTAATGATTTTTGCCAACGAACAGGGTAATGACGAAGGTTCGTCCTGATGAATTTTGCCGACCGAATCGGGTAAGAGGGAAGGACCTTGTATCCTAATGAATTGTGACAACCGAACAAGGGAACGAAGGGCGGGGGGCGTCTCGTCCTGTAGGGACAAGGGGATGAGGGGAGAGGATGCGGGGGCCTGGTGCTTGTCCGGGGTGGGGTGGGCTGGCCCTTGCCT
>Ga0070741_10018812_pt1 | contig 11120 bp, 7 predicted proteins | sample Coa_R1_4_FD_66440 | JGI IMG/M metagenome (GOLD analysis project Ga0070741, IMG submission 66440) | Surface soil microbial communities from Centralia Pennsylvania, which are recovering from an underground coalmine fire - Coalmine... | ecosystem: Environmental > Terrestrial > Soil > Unclassified ...
GAAACCGGGTAGCCGTGAGCCGTCAGTGGTGAGTCGTAAGTCGTTGCGAAAAAGCGTATGATCCGGCCCGAACGATTTACGCTTTACGACTAACGACTCACGATTCATGCTTCGCGTCGTCACCGGCCCGTTCCATCCCGATCTCGAAGACACGCTCATCACCGATATCGTTCAGGCAAAGCAGACGGATCCGTCGGCCCCGTTGGCCGTCGTCGTCCCGTCCAAGCCGCTTCGCGACCGCATCCGTCAACGGTTGATCGCCGAAGAGGGGCGTGCATGCCTCAATCTTCATCTCCTGACGTTCCATCAGCTCGCGCTGCGTCTGGCCGACGAGCGTCGCGTCGCCGGACCGCGAGGCCGCGAGCCGGACCTGACCATCGTCTCCGACCTCGTGAGCCAGTACCTGATCGAGCGGCTCGCGGCGCCGATGTCGCCGGGGGCGGCGGCGGCGCGCTGGGCGACGCTCCGTGATCTGAAGGACGGCGGGGTGGATGCCCGCACGGCGCTCGGTGCGGTCGCTGAAGGCGTATTCGACGCCGATGATGCCGAGCCGCTGCAGCAGCTGTTCGAGCTGTACGCGACGGTCTCGGCGCGCAGCCAAGCGCTCGGCCTCGGCGGCGTGGACGATCTCACCGCATTGGTGACCGACTGGGCGCTGCGGTCGGCGTTCCTTACGTCACTTCGATCCATTCATTACTACGGCTTCTACGACATCACGCAGGTTCAACTCTCGCTGCTGGAGGCGATTGCGAAAGCCGCGCCGGTCCTCCTGTACTTTCCGTTGAAGGATGGCCGGCCCTTCGAGTTCGCGCGGAAGTTCTTCGAGCGCCATGTCGCTCGAATCGCCGGCGAGATCGTTCCCCTGCGGCCGGCCGCGAGTGCCAGTGGCCCGGCGATCGTGCAGCGGTTCACCGTGGCCGGCGCCGAGGCCGAGGTCACGCTGGTCTGCAAAGAGATCCTCACGCTGGTCGAAACGCACGGCTATCGGTTTGACGAGATCGGGGTCGTCGCGCGGACGTTGGAGCCGTACCAGCCCCTGATGCGCGCGGTCTTCGATCGGCACCGCATTCCGTTCATCTCGAGCGCCGGACGGCCCGCGGCCGCCGAGCCGGCCATCAAAACGTTGCTGCAGCTCGCCCGGGTCCCGGCCACCGCGTTCGCGCGCGCGCCGCTGCTCGATGTCCTCACATCGCCGTTCTACCGTTCGCCTGCCGGCGGCGCGGTGCGCAGCGACGTCCTGCGTCGGACGGTAGCGGCGTTGGGCATTCGCCGCGGTGAGGCGGACTGGCGGCGGCTGGCATGCGCCGGCGATCTCATGAGATCGGATGGGGACACGGACGGCGTCGAGCCGCGAGTGCCGCTGCCGTCGAAGGATGAGGTCGCCCGTCTCGCCGCCGTCGTCGGCCGGCTGATCGACGATGGCCTTGCGTTGCCACGGCAAGGGACCGTCGACGAGCTCACCGTCGCGTTCTCGGCATTGGCTCGCACACACCTGACGATGCTTGGCTTGAATGACGATGAGCCATCGTCCGATCCGCTGGCCGATGCGATCGGGTCCATCTTCATGGAATTGCGCCAGCTCGATCGACTGGGCGGCACGATCTCATGGTCCGAATGGGTCGCGCTCCTGGAACGGGTCGTGGATCGCAGCCGGCTGCCGCTCGCATCAGCGGAGATGGGCGTCCAGGTGTTGGATGCGATGGCCGCCCGCGGCCTCCCGTTCCGCGCACTGTTTGTCATCGGCCTCAATGAGAAAGTGTTCCCGCGGTATATCCGCGAGGATGCGTTCCTTCGCGACCGCGCCCGGCGGGTGCTGGATGAAACGCTCGGGTTCAAGGTCGATCAGAAGCTCGCGGGCTACGATGAAGAGCTGCTGCTCGCCACGCTCCTCGTCGGAGCGGCGCGGCAGCGGCTTACGCTCATCTGGCAGCGCGCCGATGCGGCCGGGCGGCCGCTCGCGCCGTCCGGCTATGTGACCGACGGTACGTTCCCCACCGCATCAGATGGCGCCACGATCGCGATTCCGCGCCGGCTGTCCGAGCGCCGTGGGCACCCGCAGTTCGCGCTGCCGATGCTGACGCCTGATGAGCTCGGCCTCGCGATGATTGTGGATGGTCTCGATCCCGGCGACTGTTTTTCGATAACCGGCCGCGACCGCGACCTCTTCGCCGGAGGCGTCGGCGCGTTGGCCGTCCTGGAGCAGGGGCGCGGCGCGCTCGGTCCGTACGATGGCGACGTCGGTGCCGCCGCGTCGGCGCATTGGGACCGACTGACATCGCGCGGAGTGTCGCCGACGCCGCTCGAGAGTTATGCGCGCTGCCCATTTCAATATTTTGCACGGCATGTCTTGCGGCTCGAAATGGTCCGCGTCCCGGAGCCGGACGAGCTGCCGGCGCAGATCGTCGGCCAGCTCATTCATGCCACGCTCCGCCTGTGCGGCGAGCGGCTCTTGGCCGCCGGCTGGCCCGCGCGCGAGCAGGACGGCGTGCAGCTCCGGGCACACGCGGCGTCCGCAGCGGAAGCGGTGTTCTCGGGTTACGCCGACCTCTGCGGCACCGGCTATCCGCTGCTGTGGGACATGACGCGGGAGACGGTGGTGGCGCTCGTCGCGGCGAGCTTCGCGTTGGATGCGGAGCGCTGGCGTGAAATCGGCACGCGGCCGGTCCAGTTCGAAGTCGAGGCGGCCGGCACGCTCCCCGGGATCATGGCGGATCCGATCCCGCTGCGCGGCCGTCTCGACCGGATCGATCAGATGGCCTCGGGCGGCGTGCGAATCGTTGATTACAAGTTTCAGGTCGGCGCGGCTCGGAAATCGCAGGATGGCGATCTGCTCCAGAGCGCGGTGCGCGGCTTTCGGCTGCAGCCGGCCCTCTATGCGCTGCTCGATCTGAAGGGCGGCCGACCGATCGAGATCGAGTTCCGGCTGCTGGCGCCCGGCCGGATGCCGCCGGTTGAGACGGTAAGTTTTTCGTCGTCGGCCTGGACCGGTCCGGCCGCGCCGCGGCTGCAGGCGACGCTGTACACGTTGCTGGAGGGGATTCGGAGCGGCCGCTATTTCATGCTGCCGGACGGATACTGCGACTACTGTGAGATGACGTCGGCTTGCCGGCGGCACCATGCGCCGAGCTGGTGGCGGACGTACACCGCCGCGCCCTCGCGCGCGCTCCGCGAGTTGCGGACCGTGAAGATCAAGCATGAGAAGGGCTCCCATGACTGACGCGCTGCGGGATTCACCCGCACGACGGTCGGCCGAAACCACCTTCGACCGGAACGTGGTCGTCATCGCCGGCGCCGGCACGGGGAAGACGACGCTGCTCGCGAACCGCCTCGTGCACGCCTTGATGCGAGAGCCGGACCCGCTGCGGCTGCACCAGATTGTGGCGTTGACGTTCACGAACAAGTCGGCGACCGAAATGAAGCAGCGGCTGCGCGCGCGATTGACGGCGCTTGCGGCCGGCGCGGACTCGGACGCGCACGACGGCGGCGCGGTCAGTCTCGCGGCCTTGCGCGAGCGGTATCGCCTTGGCGCCGAGGAGATCGCCGACCGGGCGCGCACGGCGCTCGCCGACATCGAAAAAGCGCAGATCGGCACGCTGCACAGCTTCGCTGCGCATATTCTCCGCCTCCATCCGCTGGAGTCCGGTGTCGATCCCGAATTTCGCGAGGACGATGGTCTCCGGTTCGAGGAATTGTTCGTGGACGAATGGGACGCCTGGCTGCAAGGGGAGCTGGCGTTCGACGGTCGCGACCACGCGCGATGGCGCCGGGTCTTGGGCCGGTACACCCTTGAGACACTCCGCGATGGGGCGCATGCGCTTTGCAGTGAGCTCGTGCCGCTGGACGATCTCCTTGCGCAGCTTCAGCGGGATGACCTCACGCCGGCGCTGCGCCACTGGTTCATTGCGACGCGGGCGCGGGCAAGCCGGCTGCTGGAGCGGTACGACCGCGTGAAGCGACGCAATGCCGAGCGCGCGCTCGATGCGGTCATCGCGGTCTGCACCGTGCTGCTGGAGGGCGGCTTGCCGGCGGTGGCGACGCTCGCGCCCGCCGCGCGTGAGCCGCTCGAGAAAAGTCTCGGCAGCCCGGTCGGATGGACCGAAGAGGATCTGGTCGAGTGCGCGGCGCTGATTCGGACCGCACGGGGCACGCTGGCGGTCGAGCACGAGCGCCTGCGCGACGTCGCGGCGCTGCTGGTCCCGTTCGCGCGACACGTCAGGCAGCGGTTCGTGGAGCAGGGCTGGCTGTCGTTCGACGGCCTGCTGGCGCGCGCCCGCACCCTGCTGCGTGAGCATCCTTCCGTGCGCGAGCGGCTGAAGCGCGAGTACCGCGCAATCCTCGTCGATGAGTTTCAGGACACCGATCCGGCGCAGTACGAGATCATCCTCTATCTCGCCGAACGTCCCGGCCGAAGCGCGGCGGAGTGGCGCGACGTCGAACCGGAGCCCGGCAAGCTCTTCATCGTCGGCGATCCGAAGCAATCCATCTACGCCTTTCGCCGGGCCGACATCGAGGCGTTCGACCGCGTCGTGGAGAAGCTCCGCGCCGCCGGGGCCGACGTCCATGCCCTCTCCACGAATTTCCGCAGCCATGCCGCGGTGCTCGATGTCGTCAACGCCTGCTTCGACCGGCTATTGACGGCGCAGCCCACGATCCAGCCGGCGAACGTGCCCCTCGATGTGCGGCCGGGCAGGCAGGCGGGCATCGGCTCGCCCGGCGCGGTGATCCGCGTCGTGCGCTCGGAGAGCGAGGATGCGGAATTCGATGCCCGCGCCGCGACGCGCGTGGAAGCCGACCGGCTCGCCACATGGCTGAAGGACGAGGTGCTCGGCAAGGAGACGATCATCGACGCGCAGGGGCGCCGCACGCCGCTGCAGCCTGGCCATATCGCGCTGCTGTTCCGAACGCTGACGCAGTCCCAGGAATATCTCGACGCGCTCCGACGGCACGACATCGACTATCTGACCGACGGCGAGAAGCACTTCTACCGCCGGCAGGAAGTGGTCGACGCGATGAATCTCTTGCGCGTGATCGAGAATCCAGGAGATGAGATCGCGATGGCCGGCGTGCTGCGCTCGCCAATCGGAGGGCTGACCGATGCGGACCTGTATGCGATCCGTACGCTCGACGCATTCGATTGCCGCCGGACCGCGCGACTCGACGGATGGAACCATCCGCGGGGACCGGTGATCCGCCGACTGTACGGTACCCTCGCCGAGCTGCACGGGGTGGTGGGGGGCGTGCCGCTGCCGGACGCCATCGACGCGATGTTCGCCAGGCTGCCGGTATTGGAGCTGGCGGCGGCGTCGTTGCACGGGGAGCAAGCTGTCGCCAACCTCCTGAAGCTCCGTGACCTCGCTGTCGAGCTGTCCGATCGGCCGCATCTCTCGCTCAATGGATTCGTGGAGCTGATGATCGCGCGTCTCGATGAACAGCCGGATGAAGCGGAAAGCGCTCTGGCGGAGGAGTCGCTGGATGCGGTGCGCGTGTTGACGATCCACAAGGCGAAAGGCTTGGAGTTTCCGGTCGTCGTCCTGCCGGGACTGCATCATGGCACAGCCGGCGGACGGCGCGAGCCGATCGTGCTGCATGACTGGTCGAGCGGGGCGGTCGGCTTTTCGATCGGCGAGACGGGCTCGCTCGGCGCCGTGATGGTGCGCGAGAAACACCGCGTGCGTGAGGACGCGGAACGCCGTAGGCTGTTCTATGTCGGCATGACTCGCGCGCGCGAGCGCCTGGTGCTCTCGGCCGGCATCGTCGGCCGTGCGGGTCGCGGAACGCTGTGGTCGTTGCTCAAGGATGCAGTGGGGACCGACCCGCTCGACGGTTCGGCGGACGCACTGGCCGTCGGGGAAGTGTCCATCCCATTGAGTGTCCTGCCGGCACCCGACCGCGCGCCGAAACGTTCGCGCGGTGCCGCGGTTGCGTTGCGGACCGGGCCCGGCGCCGCGGCTGTGCTGAAGCACTGGGAGCCGCGCCGCGAGGTTTGGAATCGTGCGTTGGCGCTCGCGCCGAGTAGCAGCGTGTCATCACTGATGGCCCGAGATGAGCCGGTCGCTGAACCGCCCGGAAAGCGCGGGGACAGTCGACATGGCCGACTCATCGGCACCTTGGCCCATGCGGCGCTGCAGCACTGGGATTTCGAGGCGGACCCGGCTGAAGTCGTCGACCGTCTGTGGCCAAGCTATTCCATGAGTGCAGGCTTCCACAACAACGACATTGCTGATGAAGTTAAAGGTATGCTTAAAGCATTTTTGGGTACCGCCGCGCATGTGGAACTCCGACGCGCGGCGATCATCGGCCGCGAGGTGCCGTTCGCGATTCCGCGCCCGATCGAACCCGATATGACCGCCGCTGGGCTGCCGCATCAGACGGTCTTGGAAGGCGTCCTCGATGTGCTGTACCGTCATGACGGCCGGCTGTGGATCGCCGATTACAAGACCGATCGGCTCGACCCGGACGAGGCGGGTGATCGCGCGGCCTCATACGGCCTGCAAGCGCGGCTCTATCGCGATGCGGCGCATCAGTGTCTCAATGTGGACGTCGCGTTCAAATTCATCTTCGTGCGGACTGGACAAGTGGTCGTTGCATCATAAGGAGGAGGCATGAGCAGAGGCATAGGGATCGCGATCGTGATCGTCATGATGGTCGGATGCGCATCCGCGCCGCCGCCGCCACGCCATCGCGTGCTGGCCCCGCCGGCCAGCGCGAAACCGGAGGTCGCCAAGCTGCTGGTCGAGGGCAATCGGCTCTACAATACGCGCGAGTGGGACGCGGCGCGCGAGCAGTACGAGCTCGCGGTCAAGGCCCAGCCGGATCTCCCCGAAGCGCACTACAACCTCGGCATGGCCTATTACGTTCAGCGCAAGGACATGAGCGCGCGCAAGCACTTCGTCGAGGCGGCCAACCTCGCGCCGGGAGACAAGGTCATCTGGGACGCGCCGGTCTTCCAGAGTCCGAGCTACGAGATCGGCACGAGTGAGAAAAAGGATACCGGCACGAAAGTGATGCCCGCCATCGGCGGCATGCACTGATGCGCCTGCCGAACCCATGCCGCGTCCCCCGCGCCAGCCGATCTCCGAGGAGGAATTCGAATCGCTCGTGCGGCGCGCGGTGGACGGCCTGCCGGTCCGATATCGAAAGCTGTTGAAGAACGTCGCGGTCGTCGTCGAGGAGGAGCCGTCGCGCGAGGTCTTGGACGATCTCGGTCTCGAGAGGGAGCACGACCTGCTCGGCCTCTATTCCGGCACCGCCATCAGCGAGACATCATTCTTCGATGCCGGCGGCCAGATGCCGGCACGCATCTCAATCTACCGCGGCCCGATCCTCCGCCTGTGCCGGACGCCGCGCGAAGTCATTCGCGAGGTCCGCGACACGGTCGTGCATGAGATTGGTCATCACTTTGGGCTGCACGACGACGACATGCCGTACTAGCCATGCCGCATGCCGGAGAGCGGCTGCACAAGATCGGGATGCGTCTGGATCCACGTCCAGGCCGATCGAATAATCTCGTCGAGGTTCTGCCGCTCCGGCGTCCAGCCCAGCTCACGGCGGATCCGCTCGGAGGATGCCACGAGCGCCGCCGGATCGCCGTGGCGCCGCGGTGAGACCTGAACCGGAATCGCGCGGCCGGTCACGGCGGCCGCCGTCTGGATGACCTGCTTCACGCTATAGCCAGCCCCGCCACAACCCAGGTTGTACACCCGTCCGCCCGGAGATCGTTCGACCGCCTCGAGCGCGAGCACGTGCGCCGCGGCGAGATCCGACACATGGATATAGTCGCGGATACAGGTGCCGTCCGGCGTGGGGTAGTCGTCGCCAAAGATGTGAATGGCCGGACGTTGGCCGGCCGCGGCCTGCAGCACGAGCGGGATGAGATGGGTCTCCTGCGCATGACGCTCGCCGCGCGCGGCGGTCGCGCCGGCGGCATTGAAATACCGCAGGCTGACCCATCGCAGGCCATAGGCGCGTTCGTACCAAGGGAAGGTCTGCTCGAGCGCGAGCTTGCTCGCCCCGTACGGATTGGTCGGGGACTTCAGATCGTCTTCCTCCATTGGAATCTTCACCGGCTCACCGAAGATCGCGCAGGTGCAGGAAAATACGAGATTCCGAACTTGCGCCTCATGCATGGCACGCAGCAGCGTCAGGCCGGTCTGCACGTTTTGCTCGTAGTACTTCGCGGGATCGGTCATCGATTCGCCGACCAGCGCGGCTCCGGCCATGTGGACGACCGCCTCGATCCGATGCTGCCGAAGTGTATGCGCCACCGTCTCGCGATCCAGCATGTCGCCGAGCACGAATCCGGCCCGCTCGTGGACCGCATCCCGGTGACCGGTTGAGAGATTGTCATAGACGATCACGTCATGGCCGTGATCGATCAGCGTCTCGGTCATCACGCTTCCGATGTACCCGGCCCCGCCTGTCACCAACACCTGCATGGCTTGCGCACCTCCCTATGGATGGTTAAGCGCGCAGCTATAACGCGAATGCTTCCGCGTGTCTGTCGCTTGATGGTTTGCGCCAAAATATCCAATGGTCTCTTCGTAGAACATCCCCTGGCAGACATAGACTCGAGCCTATCGTATAGTCCGCCCGTCAGCGCTTGGATTGCTGACATTTTCTTACCTAAAAGTGGGGACTTCTACGATGAAAGTGCTGATCACCGGCGGAGCGGGGTTCGTGGGCAGCCATTTGGCCGAGCAGCTTATTGGACAGGGTCACGATGTCGTGGTGCTCGATAACTTCATTACCGGCCGCCCCGAAAATCTGGCGCACCTGTTCGGCGAGTCCCGGTTTCAGCTGGTGCACTATAACGTCTGCAATTATCTGCATGTCGACGGTCCGCTCGATGCGATCCTGCATTTCGCGTCGCCCGCGAGCCCCCAGGACTATCTCGAGCACCCGATCGCCACGCTGAAGGTCGGCGCCCTGGGGACGCACCAGGCGCTCGGTCTCGCCAAGGCCAAGCAGGCGCGCTTTCTGCTGGCCAGCACCTCGGAAGTCTACGGGGATCCGCTCGTGAATCCGCAGACCGAATCCTATTGGGGCAACGTGAATCCGATCAGTCCGCGCGGCGTATACGACGAGGCAAAGCGGTACGCGGAAGCGATGACGATGGCGTATCACCGCTATCACGGCCTCGACACCCGTATCGTTCGCATCTTCAACACGTATGGTCCGCGCATGCGCCCGAACGACGGCCGGGTCGTGAGCAATTTCATCGTCCAGGCCCTCAGTGGAGAGCCGGTGACCATCTATGGAGATGGCAGCCAGACGCGAAGCTTCTGCTATGTGGACGATCTCGTGCGCGGCATCCTCGCATTGCTGTTCGCATCGTCGGACCGCGATCCTGCCCAGCGTACCGACCGCGCATTCCTGACGGCGCGGAGTGAGTGCGCCAGCATCCATGAGCCGGTCAACATCGGTAATCCGAACGAGCTGACGGTCCGTGAGATTGCGGACCGCGTGCTCGCCCTCACTGGGTCCTCCAGCGAAATTGTCCATCTGCCGCTTCCGGCGGACGATCCGAAGGTCCGCCGTCCCGATATCTCCAAGGCCCGCCGCCTCCTGCGTTGGAGTCCAGACGTCGATCTCGACGCGGGGCTCGAACGTACGATCGCGTATTTCCGGAGCGTCCTGCGAGTGCCCCTCCCCGGCGGCATACGCGACGCCTCGTGCGCGAGCGCCTCGGCCTAAGCCGGCTACTTCAGCATCAGATTCCGTACAGCAGTGAGCCGCGTCGCGGGGCGCGGCTCATTCAACCTTTTTGGAGGAACGATGAACATCAGCGTAATTGGGACGGGATATGTCGGTCTGGTGACCGGCACCTGCTTTGCCGACTACGGCGTCAACGTGATCTGCGTGGACAAGGACGAGGACCGAATCGCGCGACTCGAGAAGGGCGATGTGCCGTTCTACGAGCCCGGCCTCACAGAGCTCGTCCACAAAGGGATGCGCGCCGAGCGGCTGACCTTCACCACCGATCTGGCCGCCGCGCTGAACCGTTCGCTCGTCGTGTTCATAGCCGTTGGCACGCCGGCCGCGCCGGACGGCCGCGCGGACTTGCGCTACATCGATGAGGTCGCGGACCAGATCGGCCGGCATCTCGACGGCTACAAGGTGATCGTCACCAAATCCACCGTGCCGGTCGGGACCGGCCGCCGGATTCAGCGCACGATCGCGGCCCAGGCGCCCGCCGTGCGTTTCGATGTGGCCTCGAATCCCGAATTCCTCCGCGAGGGTTCCGCGATCGAGGATTTCATGCGGCCGAATCGCGTTGTGGTCGGCACCGACACCTGCCACGCCACCGCGATCCTCCATGACCTGTACCGCCCGGTGATCGGCGACATGCCGTTCATCGCGACCGATCTGGCGACCTCCGAGCTGATCAAGTACGCCTCCAACGCGTTCCTCGCGACCAAGATCAGCTTCATCAACGAGCTCTCGCAGCTCTGCGAGGAGCTGCACGCCGACGTGCAGACGGTCGCGCGGGGCATGGGGCTGGATCGGCGCATCGGTCCGGACTTCCTGCATGCCGGTCCCGGCTACGGCGGGTCCTGTTTTCCAAAGGATGTGCTGGCGCTGATCGCGACCGCGCGCGACGCCAACTGCTCCATGCGGATCGCCGAGGCGGCCGCAGAGGCCAACACCCGGCAGCATACCCGCATGCGCGAGAAGATCCTGACCGCGGCGGGCGGCGGCCTCCAGGGCAAGCGGGTCGGGCTGCTCGGCCTCACCTTCAAGCCGGACACGAACGATCTGCGCGAATCGCCCGCACTTGCGTTGGCCCGTTGGCTGCTGGAGGAGGGGGCGGACCTCTGCGCGTACGATCCCGCAGGGATGGACGAGGCCGGCCGGCTGCTGATGGACCTGCAGTTTGGAGCCGATGCGTATGCGGTGGCCGAGGACGCCGACCTGCTCGTGCTCGGCACCGAATGGAACCAGTTTCGTAATCTGGACCTCTCACGCCTGCATGGGAGCATGCGGTCGCCGGTCTTTGTCGATCTGCGCAATGTGTACGACCCGTCGCGCATGGCGGACGCTGGATTCACGTACTGGTCGGTCGGACGCTCCCAGGCCGGCGCGTGCGTGACGACATGACGATGGTGCTCTCCGGGTCGGCG
>Ga0070741_10018813_pt1 | contig 11120 bp, 7 predicted proteins | sample Coa_R1_4_FD_66440 | JGI IMG/M metagenome (GOLD analysis project Ga0070741, IMG submission 66440) | Surface soil microbial communities from Centralia Pennsylvania, which are recovering from an underground coalmine fire - Coalmine... | ecosystem: Environmental > Terrestrial > Soil > Unclassified ...
CTGCGCCGCCGGCGTCGGGGCCAGCGCGGCCTGCGTCCTCCTCCACAACGACACCTGCCTGCCGTACTTCCTGGCCGGCGCCGACGACGACCAGAAGGCCCGCTGGCTCCCCGGGATCTGCAGCGGGGAGTTGATGACGGCCATCGCCATGACCGAGCCCGGCGCCGGGTCCGACCTGGCCGCCATCCGCACGACGGCCGTCCGCGACGGCGACGAGTACGTCGTCAACGGGTCCAAGACGTTCATCACCAACGGGTTCAACGCCGACCTGTTCGTCGTGGCCTGCAAGACCGACCCCACCCAGCGGCACAAGGGGATGAGCCTCCTCGTCGTCGAGGGCGACCGGCCCGGGTTCGAGCGGGGCCGCAACCTGGACAAGATCGGCCAGCACGCCCAGGACACGGCCGAGATCTTCTTCAACGACGTGCGGGTGCCGGTGGCCAACCGGCTCGGCGAGGAGGGCAGCGGCTTCCGCCAGCTGGTCACGAAGCTGCCCCAGGAGCGGCTCTCCCTGGCGGTCAACGCCGTGGCGGCGGCCCGGGCCGCCTTCGGCTGGACGCTCGAGTACTGCAAGGCGCGCACGGCGTTCGGGCAGCCGATCGGCTCGTTCCAGCACAACCGTTTCAAGCTGGCCGAGATGCGCACCGAGATCGACCTCGGCCAGGTGTTCGTCGACCGCCAGGTCGAGGCCCTCAACGCCGGCGAGCTGACCGCCGAGGACGCCGCCGAGGGCAAGTGGTGGTGCACGGAGATGGCCTGGCGGACACTCGACACGTGCCTGCAGCTCCACGGCGGCTACGGCTACATGGAGGAGTACCCGATCGCCCGGGCCTGGCGCGACGGCCGGATCCCCACCATCTACGGCGGCACGACCGAGATCATGAAGGAGATCATCGGCCGGTCGCTCGGCGTGTGATGGGCCCGGCCGGCGGCCCGTGGCCGGCGTTCCTCGACGGGCGCCCCAAGGGCCTCCTCGTCGACGGCGCATCCGTCGAGGCCCGCTCCGGCAAGACCTTCGACACCGTGAACCCGGCGACCGGCGAGCCCCTCGCCGTCGTGGCCGACGCGTCGGCCGAGGACGTCGACCGGGCCGTGGCCGCCGCCCGCCGGGCCTTCGACGGGGAGTGGAGCCGCTGGACCCCCTACGACCGCCAGCGGGCGCTGGTGCGCCTGGCCGATCTCGTGGAAGCGAACTTCGACGAGCTGAGCCTGCTCGACACCCTCGACATGGGTGCGCCGTGGGCCCGGACCCGGCTCTCCCGGCGGGCGGTCAGCCTGCTGCACTGGTACGCCGCCCAGGCCGTCACGCTGACCGGCGACACCATCCCCAACTCCCTGCCGGGGGAGATCCTGAGCTACACGCTGCGGGAGCCGGTCGGCGTGGTCGGCGGGATCATCCCCTGGAACGGACCCATTCCGGCCACGATCTGGAAGCTCGGCCCGGTGCTGGCCACCGGGTGCACCCTGGTGCTGAAACCGGCCGAGGAGGCGCCCCTCAGTCCGCTCCGGCTCGGCGAGCTGTGCCTCGAGGCGGGCATCCCCCCCGGGGTCGTCAACGTGGTCCCGGGCGGTGCCGAGGCCGGAGCGGCGCTGGCCACCCATCCCGACGTCGACAAGGTGGCCTTCACCGGTTCGGTGGCGACAGGCCAGGCGATCGTGCGGGCGTCGGCCGGCAACCTGAAGCGCCTGACGCTCGAACTCGGCGGCAAGTCCCCGGACGTCGTCTTCGCCGACGCCGACCTCGACGCCGCGGTACCCGGCGCCGGCATGGCCATCTTCGGCAACGCCGGGCAGGTGTGCAGCGCCGGCTCCCGACTCTTCGTCGAACGGCCGGTCTATGACGAGTTCGTCGCCCGGGTGGCGGACTTCGCCGCCGGGCTCAAGGTGGGCAACGGCGTCGATCCCGAGACCCAGATGGGCCCGGTCGTGTCGGCCGCCCAGCTCGAGCGCGTCCTCGGCTACATCGCCGATGGCCGGCGCCACGGCGCCGAGGCGGTGACGGGCGGCGGTCGCCTCGTCGACGGCGCGCTCACCGCCGGGTTCTTTGTGGCCCCGACCGTCATGGCCGGGGTGGGCGACGACACGGCCGTCGCCCGGGAGGAGATCTTCGGCCCCGTCCTGGTCGCCCTCCCGTTCGACTCCCTCGACGAGGTCGCCCGGCGGGCCAACGACACGCCGTTCGGTCTGGGTGCGGGGGTCTGGACCACCGACGTCCGTCGCGCCCACCAGCTGAGCCGCCGCCTCCGGGCCGGGTCGGTGTGGGTCAACACCTATCAGGCCATGGACCCGGCCGTTCCCTTCGGCGGTTACAAGCAGAGCGGCTACGGCCGGGAATCGGGTCGCGAGCAGCTCGACGAGTACCTCAACGTCAAGGCGGTCTGGATCAACGCCGGCTGAAGCGTATACAACGAATTACTCGTCGTATACAATGGCCCCATGACGGCTGTGAGCTACGTCATGACGGTCTCGCAGAACGGCCAGGTCTCGATCCCCGCCGAGACGCGCTCTCGGTGGAAGGCCCGCCGGGTCGTCGTGGTGGACCTGGGAGACCGGGTCGTCGTTCGGCCCCTGCCGGACGACGGAGTCGAAGAGCTCGAAGGCAAGTACCGCGGCCGGGGGCCCACGACTGACGAGGCTCGGCGGACCGCTCGTCAGGAAGAAGCGGGCCGGGCCGGCGGCCGTTGACCGTTCTCGACGCCTACGCCGTCATCGCCTTCCTCCGGGCTGAACCCGCTGCAGCCCAAGTCAAGATCCTCTTGAAACAGGGTGACGCCGGCCTGACGGCGGTTGGGGTGGCTGAGGTCCTCGATCACTTGATTCGGATCGTCGGAGCCGACGAGGAGGACGCGACGCTCGACTTGGCTCAGCTCGGCCTCCTCGACGGCATCCCCGTGACTCCGGACCTCGGAACCGCCGCTGGACGTCTGCGCGCTGGCCGCTACCACCGCAGGCAGTGCGCCGTCAGCCTGGCCGACTGCATCGCCGCCGAAACCGCCCGCGCCCGAAGCGAGGCACTGGCCACCTCAGACCCTCACCTCCTCGACGTCTGCCACGCCGAAGACGTCCCCTACCTCGTCCTCCCCCAGAGCGACGGCTCCAGCTGGTCACCGACTGCCACGACCTGAGCCCGGAAGCCGCCGAATAGCGGCACTCCGGCGTGCCCTGACGCAACCGGCGTTCGTCAGCCCGGATATGGCGGCGGATGAACGCCAGAACGGCAGGACCGGCCGGGCCGGGGCGGGAGGCGGACCAGCGCGGCATACGCCGGGGGAGTCCGGCGGATCAGCCGGCTCCGTCCAGCCCCGACTGGAGCTCGGCCCGGCTGGAGATGCCGAGCTTCTCATAGGTCCGCTGGAGGTGGTTCTCCACCGTCCGGACCGACAGCTCGAGTTCGGCGGCGATCTCCTTGTTCGACCGGCCGGCGGCGGCCATGCCGGCCACGGTGCGCTCGGCGGCGGTGAGGCGCGTGCGCTCCCGCACCGCCTGGAGGGCGGGGGTGACGGGATGGTCGCACGACGCCGCCAGGGTGTTGGCCCGCAGTTCGGCCTTGACGGCCCGTCTCGGATCGCCGCTCCGCCGCCAGGCGACCGAGGCGTGGGCGGCCGCTTCGGCGGCCAGCAGGAGGGCGCCGAGCCGTTCGAAGGTGGTGGCCGCCGCCTCCAGCCCTTCAGGATCGGCGGTGGCCAGCGCCCGGACGTGGGCGGCCCGGGCCGGGGTCAGCTCGCCCTCGACCGCCGCGGCGACCTTGTCCAGGCGGTCGGCGACCTGCCCGGCCGCACCGAGGCGGGCCAGCGAGTGCAACAGCGCCGCCTCCCCGATCAGGTCGCCGATGGCCTCGGCCTTGTCGGCGGCCTCCCGGAGGATCTCCTGGGCCTGGCGCTGGTCACCCGCCGCGGCAGCGGTCCAGGCCCGGGCCTGCTGATCGTCGGCGTAGTTGAAGAACGACGGCGGCAGCCCGAGCCCCTCCCATTCCCGCAGCGCGTCCTCCGCTTCGCCCGCCTGACCGGTCAGGGCGAGGGCCAGGGCGGCGCACACGAGCGGGTACTGCTGGAACTGCGGCTGACTGAGCTGGCGGAACAGCGCGGCCGACTCCCGGGCCCGCACGGCCGCGGTCTGGGGGAACCCGCGGTCGAGGGCGTGCTTCGCCAGGAGCCAGGCAAACCAGGCCTGGGCCTCGGGCGAGTGGTCGACGACGGCCTGCTCGTACTGCTCGAGGGCGAGGGCGCCGCCCCCGGCGAAGTCGCCGTGGAGCATCTTCGTCTCGCTGGCGAAGAAGAGGTGCATCCACGGGTGCCAGTCGATCGGGTCGTCGAGGGCGAGGTGGGCGGCATGGCCCCGCCGGGCGACGTCGCCGGCGGTGGCCAGGCGGCCCATGCGGCCCAGCGCCCACGAGGCGATGATGGCCGACCAGGCCAGAGCCCGGCCGCTGTCCCGCGCCAGCAGCGGCTGCGCCACTCCGGCGGCGGCGGCCGGGCCGTGGGTCCCGGCCAGCACACTGGACAACTTGGCGGTCAGCTCGTCGCGCCAGGCGGGGTCCTGCACCTGCGCCATCGCCTCGTTCATCAGCTCGAGACCCCGTTCGATCCGGCCGAGGTGGAAGACGAGGTTGTCGAGCCGGGCGATGGCCACCAGCGCCCGCTCACGGTCGTTGGTCGCTGCCGCCATGAGCGCGGCGTGCTGGGCCTCGACCTCGTGGCTGCGGCCCTGCAGCCCCGCCAGCCGGGCGATCAGCAGCCGGGCATCGAACCCCGCGCCGGCCTCGACGGCCGCTCCGGCCAGCCGCTCGGCCAGGGCGAAGTCGTACCGGCCGCTGGCGATCCGGGCCGCGGCCAGCATCCGGTCCGGGTCGCCGCCTCCGGCCTCGAGCCGCCAGGTGGCGACACGGAGGGTGTCGTCGCGCCGCCGAGCTCCGGTGGCTTCGACCGCCTCGGCCAGCAGCCGGGCGAACTCCCGCGTCCGCAGGGCCGGCGTCCTGGCCCGAAGGACGTCACCGTAGACGGCATGGCTGAGCCGCACTTCGAGCCGGCGGCCGTTCGTGCGGCTGACGAGCAGTCCCTCTCGCTCGAGCTGATCGGCCACCGGGGCGCCGCCGAGTGTCACGAGCTCGGCGGAGCCCAGCGGCTCACCGAAGGCGAGGATGTCGAGGAGGTGCCGCTCGTGGACAGGGACTTCCCGCAGCCGGGCCTCGACCAGCTCCGTGAGCCGGGTGGACGGTCGCAGCCGTCCGTGGAGTCGCCAGATCCCGAGGTCGTTGCGCAGCGTCCCGTCGTCGACGGCCCCGAGGACGAGTTCGCGCAGGAACAGGGCGTTCCCCTGGCTGTGGATGACGAGCCGGTGGGCCGCCGCCCGGTCGACGGCCCCTCCGAGAACCTGGTGCAGCAGCTGCTCGACCGATTCGATGGTCAGGCCGGCGATCTCGACCCGCTCGACATCGTCGGCCCGCCAGAAGGCGACGACGGGATCGGGTGCGGCCTCGGCGGTGGAGATGGTGGCGACGACGAACGCCGAGCGGTTCACCGCCATCTGGTGGACGAGGGTGGCCGAGGCGTCGTCGAGCCAGTGGGCGTCGTCGACGAACAACACCAGGGGGCGGCCGGCGGCCATCTCGACGAGCGTCGCGGCGCCGCGCCGGAGGAGATCCGTGCGGTTGATCGACGGGTCCGCCCGGTCCTGGTGATCGGCCGGGAGCATCGGGGCCAGGGCGCCCAGCGGCAGACGGGCCGCCGCCTGCGTGGCGGAGACGCGCACGACCGCCGCGCCCTCGGCTTCGAGGAGGGCGAGGTACTCCGACGCCAGGCGCGTCTTCCCCACGCCGGAGGGGCCGGCGATCACCACGCCGCCGCTCCGGCCGCGCTCGATCCGTTGCATCCTCCGGAGCTCGCCGGCCCGCCCGACGAGCGGCCACTCGGCCCGCATCCCGCCATTATCGCACACAACTGCCTACCGGGCGCCCGGTTGCCAGCTGAGTAGCGGCCGGAATGCGCCTCTGAGTACCCCGTACTCATGCTGGGGGGACCGGCCCGGTGATCTTCTGCACGAAGCAGGGCGCGATCGCCAATCGAGGGGGGTGGGTGATGAGGCAATGGGCGCAGCCGGCGCCGCTGCCCGCCGCCGCCCGGGGGGGATGTCGGTGACCGGAACCCCCGACGACCTCGACCGGCTCCGCCTGGTGGCATCGGCCATGGCCGGCCGGCCGCTCACCCTGAAACCGGCCGCCGACGACGCGCCGGGCTACACCGATGGGCGGGTCGTCTACCTGCCGTCCGGCGAACGGCCGGAGCTCCTGGCCTTCCTGGCCGTCCAGGGCGCCCTCCTCGGTGCCGGCAGCCTCGACCCTGGCCTTGTGCGTCGGCTGTCGGGGCGGGCGGGCGTGGCCCGCCGGTATCTGGCCGTCGAGGGATGGCGGGCCTTGGCCGAGATGGCCGACCGGCTGCCGGCGTTGCCGCTGGTCGAGGCGGCCGTCCGGATGGACCATCCGTCGTCATGTCCGGAGCAGTCGCTGGAACTGGCGCTGGGACGGCGGCCCCTGGCCGACCCTCCGCCGGTGTTCGGGGCGATCCGGCCGGGCCGTATCCGGGCGGCGGCCGACGCCGTGACCGCCGCGGCCCCGACGCCGCGGGACCTCGCCGGCGACATCGCCGCCGACCTGCTTCCGGAAGCGGACGACGACGAAGCCGAGGAGACCATCCCGCTCGGATCCCTGTCGCGGCTGCTGAACGGTGGAATCCAGACCGGGCTGTCGCGGTGGCTGGCGAAGAAGTTCGGCGGGCGGGGCCAACCCGAGGACGGCGACGGCGGGGCCGAGTTGCCGATGGGCGGTGCCCGGGCGGTGAGCCGGCTCGGCGTCAACACCCGGGTGTGCCTGTTCCCCCTCACCCTTCAGCCGACCGAGATCGACACCGACCGGGGACACGGCTGGTGTTACCCCGAATGGGACGCCCACGCCGGCCGCTACCGGGCCGGCTGGTGCACTGTCACCGAGTTCGATCCCCCGGTGACCGGCTCGACCGGGGCGGCCCGCCCGCAGTCGGGCGACCTGACCCGCCGGCTGGCCCGGCTGGCGGTGGCCCTCGAGCGGCACCGCCGCCAGCCCCAGGGCGACGACATCGACCTCGACGCCGCCGTCGACGCCCGGATCGTGGCGCGCGCCGGTCTCACGCCGCCGGAGGACGTGTACCTCGAGACCCAGCGCACACGGCGCAGCCTGAGCGTCCTGGTCCTCATCGACGTCTCGGGGTCGTCGGCCGAGCGCTCGGCGGCGGCGGGCGACGTCCTGCGCCACGAACGGGAGGCCACCGCGGTCCTCGCCGATGCGCTCCGCGGCCTGGGCGACCGGGTGGCCGTGTTCGGCTTCCGGAGCCGGGGCCGCCACTCCGTGTCACTGCTGCGGGTGAAGGACTTCGACGACCAACTGACCGGGACGGCCTACGGGCGGCTGGCGGCGCTGGCGCCCAGCGGGTACACCCGCCTCGGGGCGGCCATCCGCCACGGCGCCCACATCCTCGACACCAGGGCGGGGACGGAGCGCCGGCTGCTGGTCGTGCTGTCCGACGGCTTCCCCTATGACGACGGGTACGAGGGGCGCTACGCCGAGGCGGACGCCCGCCGGTCGCTGGCCGAGGCCCGCCGCCAGGGGATCGGCTGCCTGTGCCTGTCCCTCGGCGCCACCACCGACGCCGAGACACTCGGCCGGGTGTTCGGGACGGCCGCCCACGCCAGCGCGGCGTGCTTCGACGATCTCATTCCCGACATCGGGCCGTTGTTCCGCCGGGCCATCGCCTCGGCGGAACTCCAACGGCGCGTCGCCCAGCGCCAGCGCCGCGGCGCCCCCATCGAGACGAAAGGAGCGGCATGACCGTGCGCCCCTTCTACCTGGCGCAGAACGGCGAAGAGCGGATCTTCAAGGCGGCCTACGCGCAGGGCCTGTCGATCCTGCTCAAGGGTCCGACCGGTTGCGGCAAGACCCGTTTCGTCGAGGCGATGGCCCACGACCTCGGGCGGGAGCTCATCACGGTGGCCTGCCACGAGGACCTGACCGCCTCCGACCTCGTCGGCCGGTTCCTCATCCAGGGCGGCGACACCGTGTGGGTCGACGGCCCGCTCACCCGGGCCGTCCGGGCCGGGGCCATCTGCTACCTCGACGAGGTCGTCGAAGCCCGGCAGGACACGACCGTCGTCATCCACCCGCTGTCGGACCATCGCCGTCTCCTGCCGATCGACCGGCTGGGCGTCACGCTGCCGGCGGCGCCGGGGTTCTGCCTCGTCGTGTCCTACAACCCCGGCTACCAGAGCGTCCTCAAGGACCTGAAGGACTCCACCCGCCAGCGGATGGTGGCCATCGAGCTCGGCTTCCCGCCGGCCGACATCGAGGTGAAGGTGGTGTCCGAGGAGGCCGGAGTCGACCTCGGCATCGCCGAATCGCTCGTCCGTCTCGGCGGAGCCATCCGCCGGCTGGAGACCGGCGGCCTGCGGGAGGTGGCGTCCACCCGGGTGCTGATCGCCGCCGCCCGCCTCGTCGCCGCCGGTGTCCCCATCGGAGACGCCGCCCGGGCGGCCGTCACCGGCCCCCTGACCGACGACCGTGTCCTGACCGACGGCCTCGACGAATTGGTCGACACCTACCTGCCCATGCCGTGAACGAAATCCAGCACCACCAACCCACACAAGGGGGAAGAACATGACGGTCACCGAGGAGCGGCGGTCGCCTGGCGGAGGGGCCATCCGCCAGACCTCCGCCGAGGAGAACCCGTTCAAACCGGTCAAGGTCCTGGCCGCCGTCGGGGTGCTCGCCCTGGTGGTCGAAGCCTGGGTCATCGGCCGGTGGCTCACCGGCCCCAACTTCAAGCAGACGCCGATCGGCCCCTCGGCGGTGCCGACGTACATGAAGGTCGGCCTGACGGGGCTGACGGCCATCGGCCTCGTCGCCTGGTTCGTCTGCATGTGGTACTTCCTGGTCAAGCCGTGGAAGCGGGAGCGCCGGCTCACCGTCGACGGCATGTTCGCCATCACGTTCGTGCTGATCTACTGGCTCGACCCGTTCGGTGACTGGGTCGTGCCCCAGTTCACCTACAACTCCTGGCTGTGGAACCGGGGGAGCTGGCTGTCCGAGGGCGGCTCGCTCATGCCCCACGCTGGCCGCATCCCCGAGCCCGTGTTCCTGACCGGACCGCTGTACCTGTGGTGCATCTTCGGCGTCGTCGTCGGCGCCAACGTCCTCATGCGCAAGGCCAAGGCCCGCTGGCCCCAGCTCGGTACGTTCGGCATGGTGGCCGGCACCGTCGGCTGCTTCATCGTCTGGGACCTGTTCTGGGAGCTGACGTTCATCCGGATCGGCTACTGGACCTACCCGACCACGCCGCACTGGCTCACCGTCTTCGGCGGCAACTGGTACCGGATCCACCTCACCGAGCCGATGGCCTGGGGGACGACCTGGGCGGCCTTCGCGCTGCTGCGCTACTTCAAGGACGACAAGGGCCGCACGGTCGCCGAGCGGGGTGTGGAGCAGCTCCGCACCAGCACTCGGAACCAGTCGCTGCTGCGGTTCCTGGCCATCTACGGCACCTGCAACGTCTTCTTCCTGCTCTTCTACATCATCCCGACGAACGCCATCGCCCTCCACGGCGACACCTGGCCGAAGGACACGCTGCGGCGCTCGTACTTCACCAACGGTCTGTGCGGTGACGGCACCGACTACGCCTGCCCGAGCCAGGGAGCTCCGATCCCGAGGCCGAAGTCGGCCCACCTCGACCCGGCCGGCCACCTGGTACCGGGTGAAATCCCGGCGTCACCGCAGCCGCCGGTGACGTTCGCCAAGTAGCCGCTCCGGTTCCGTCCTCCCCCGGTCGGTGGTCGGGGCCCCCTCGTCAATGGGCCTCGACCACCGACGATCACCGCTTCGAAAGCTCGGCCAACGGTGCCGGAAGGCTGATCGTCTGGTACTCGCAGTAGGCCTCGAGGCCCTCGGGGCCACCTTCCCGGCCGAGCCCCGACTCCTTGAACCCTCCGAAGGGGCAGTTGAAGTCCCACCGCCATCCGTTGACGGTGGCGCTCCCCGTCCGGATGCGACGGGCGATGGCGAGCGCCCGGGAAGCGTCGGCGCTCCAGACGCTCCCGGAGAGGCCGTAGGCGGAGTCGTTGGCGATGGCGACGGCCTCGTCGACGGTGTCGTAGGGGATCACGGCCACGACCGGTCCGAAGATCTCCTCCCGGGCGATGCGCATCGAGTTGTCGACATCAGCGAACACCGTCGGTTCGACGTACCAGCCCCGGTCCAGGCCGGCCGGGCGACCGCCGCCGGTGACGACCCGAGCCCCCTCGTGGCGACCGGATTCGATGTAGGCCTCGACCCGGGCCCGCTGGCGCTCGGCCACGAGTGGCCCCACATCGGTGGCGTCGTCGTACGGATCGCCGACCGTCAGGCGGGAGACGGCTTCGGCCAGTGCGTCGACGAGCTCCCCGTACCGGCTGCTCGGCGCCAGGATCCGGGTCTGGGCGGCGCAGGCCTGCCCGTTGATCATCATGCCGGCGGGGACGAGGGCGGGAACGGTGCTCTCGAAGTCGGCGTCGTCGCACACGATGGCGGCCGACTTGCCGCCGAGCTCCAGCGTGACCCGGCGGACCCGTTCCCCGCACAGGGCGGCGATCCGCTTCCCCGCCCCCGTCGACCCGGTGAAGGAGATCTTGTCGACCCCCGGGTGGGTGACGAGGTGCTCGCCCGCCTCCCGGCCGGCGGCGACGATGTTCACCACGCCGGGAGGGAGCCCGGCGTCGACCAGACACTCGGCGAGGACATAGCCGTCGAGTGGTGTCTCCGGCGCCGGCTTGATCACACAGGTGCAACCCATGAGCAGCGCCGGGGCCACCTTGAGCAGGGCCAGGATCAGCGGGGCGTTCCAGGGGACGATCACACCGACCACGCCGACCGGCGCCCGCCTGACAAGCGACGCGCCTGTCATCCCGATGCGTTCCTCCTCGAAGACCACCGAGTCGGCGAGGTCGACGAAGTAGTCGACCACCATGGCGGCCCCGAGGGCCTGGCCCATCATGGAGAACTGGATCGGCGTCCCGTTCTCGCCCGTGATCAGCTGGGCGAACTCCATGAACCGCGCCTTGATGTTCTC
>Ga0070741_10018814_pt1 | contig 11120 bp, 7 predicted proteins | sample Coa_R1_4_FD_66440 | JGI IMG/M metagenome (GOLD analysis project Ga0070741, IMG submission 66440) | Surface soil microbial communities from Centralia Pennsylvania, which are recovering from an underground coalmine fire - Coalmine... | ecosystem: Environmental > Terrestrial > Soil > Unclassified ...
TCGGCGTGGTTCTGTTGGGGGCTCTCGCCGGGCATCTGTCCCAGGAGGCGCTGCGCACATCGGCGCTGGTCGCGAGCGCCTTTCTTGCCGTGCAGATCGGTGGTTTCTATCTCGTGCAGCGGCGGGGGTTCTTCGGCAAGCTGATCCGAGCGGCCAGTCGCTTCGCCGGCCAGCGCGACTGGTCACATTGGATCACTCGGGCCGAAGCCATCGACCTGTCGATTCAGGGGATCTATGGCCGCGGCGGCGGCGTGGCCGCGAGCTTCTTTCTGAGCCTGTTGGGGTGGGTGGTGGGCACTGGCGAGGTCTACCTCACATTGGCCTTGATCGGTCATCCGGTAGGTTGGCTCGATGCCCTGGTACTGGAGAGTCTCGGCCAGGCGATCCGAGGCGCGGCTTTCGCGGTACCGGGAGCCTTGGGTGTCCAGGAGGGCGGCTATTTGCTGTTGGCCCCGCTGGCCGGCTTGCCGCCGCAGGCGGCGCTGGCGTTGTCCTTGGCCAAACGCGCCCGCGAGATCCTGCTGGGACTACCGGGCCTGCTCTATCTGCATTTCTGGGAACGCTCCGGGGCCGCCCACACGCGTCCGGTGCCGCCTTAGCGCCCTCAAACCGACACGGGAGTTTCATGCGCGCCATTATTCTTGCCGCAGGCCGCGGCATACGTCTGCAACAGCCCGCCGAGGAGCAGGTACCCAAGTGCCTGCTGCGCTTTGACGGTCAAACCCTCCTGGAGCGGCACCTGCGCCTCCTCCGGAAGGAGGGCGTCGAGGACGTGGTTCTGGCGCTAGGCTGGCGTCACGAGTTGGTCAGGGCGGAGCTCGAGCGCCTCGCGTGGCGGCCACGGCCCGAGATCGTCATCAACGACCGGTTCGAGCTGGGCAGCGTGTTGACGGTACACACCGCCGCCGACGCCATGATCCGTGGAGGAGAGGTGCTCCTCATGGACGCCGACGTGCTCTATCATGACGCGATCATGACGGCCCTGGTGAGCGGCGGGAGACCGACCAACCGTGTGCTCATCGACCGCGACTTCGAAGCTGGCGATGAGCCCGTGAAGCTGTGCGTGCGCGGCGGCGTGCCGATCGAGCTGCGCAAACAGCTCGCCGCGGATTTGCAGTACGACGTCATTGGCGAGTCGGTCGGGTTCTTCCGGTTCGATGAGACCTGCGCGCGACGGCTCGCCGCGATAGTGTCCGACTACGTCGGCAGCGGTCGAGCCAACTTACCGCACGAGGAAGCGGTGCGCGATCTGCTGCGGGAGGGAAGTCAGGTATTCGATGTTGCCGACGTAACGGGCTTGCCCTGGATCGAGATCGATTTTCCCGGCGACGTCACACGGGCCGCGCACGAAGTGCTGCCCCAACTGAAGACGCTGTAACAACAACAGGATCCGCAATCATGAACGCCTCGGTAGTTGCTTCCCCTCGCGTGTCGCGCCCGGCCACCACGGAAAGCGCGGGCGCGCGTCGCTGCGCGAAACTCCGGCAGATGTTGTCGAGCGATCAGCTCGAGTTTCTGTTGGAAGCGCACAATGGACTGTCCGCGCGGATCGTGCGCGAGGCGGGCTTCGGCGGGATCTGGGCCTCGGGCCTGTCGATCTCCGCGCAACTCGGGGTGCGCGACAACAACGAGGCGAGCTGGACACAGGTCGTGGACGTGTTGGAGTTCATGGCGGACGCCAGCGACCTGCCGATCCTGCTCGACGGTGACACCGGTTACGGCAACTTCAACAACCTGCGCCGCCTGGTGCGCAAGCTCGAGCAGCGCGGCATCGCCGGAGTCTGTATCGAGGACAAGCAGTTTCCCAAGACCAATAGCTTCCTGAACGGCGAGCGTCAGCCGCTGGCGGACATCCAGGAGTTTGCCGGCAAGATCGCCGCCGGCAAGGACACCCAGAACGATCCGAACTTCTGCATCGTCGCGCGCGTCGAGGCCCTGATCGCCGGCTGGGGCATGGATGAGGCGTTGCGGCGCGCGGAGGCGTATCGGCGCGCCGGCGCGGATGCGATCCTCATCCACAGCAAGCTCTCCAAGGCAGACGAGATCCTGACATTCGCGCGGGAGTGGGCCGGCCGCTCACCGTTGGTGATCGTCCCAACCCGCTATTACAGCACGCCAACGGACGTGTTCCGCCGCGCCGGCATCAGCGTGGTCATCTGGGCCAACCACATGGTCCGCTCGGCCACGAGCGCGATGCAAAGCGTCGCCAAGGAGATCTTCACCAGTCAGACTCTGGTGAACATCGAGGATCGCATCGTCTCGGTGGACGAGATCTTCCGGTTGCAGGATGCCGATGAATACTCCGCCGCCGAGCGCCTCTACCTCTCGAGCGTCGGCGCCGCGCGCTCGGCAGTCGTTTTGGCCGCGAGCCGTGGCAAGGGGCTCGAGTCGGTGACCACCGACCGGCCGAAAGTCATGCTGCCGATCGCCGGTAAGCCGCTGTTGCGTTGGCTGGTGGACGGTTTCAAGAAGGAAAACGTCAACGACATCACCGTCGTGGGCGGCTACCGGGCCGACGCGATCGATCCGGCGGGCATCCGCCTGGTCGTGAACGAACGCTATGCGCAGACCGATGAGCTCGCCTCGCTCGCCTGCGCCATCGATCACCTCGAGTCAGACACGGTGATCTCCTATGGCGACCTGCTGTTTCGCAGCTATGTGTTGCGTGACCTGGTGGAATGCAAGGCGGACTTCGCGGTCGTGGTCGACTCCTCACCCACGGATTCCAGCAACCGCACCGTGCGTGACTTCGCCTATTGCTCGCGTGAGGACGACCGCGGCCTGTTCGGCACACCGGTGCTTCTGAAACGCGTGGTCAGCCGGGCGGACGTGCGCCAGGAGCCCGGCGCAGCCGAGGGCGAGCCGCAAGGGCGTTGGATTGGACTGTTGAGTGTGAGCCGCACGGGGCTCACGAAGCTCAAAGCGGTGCTCGCGAGCTTGCGCGCGGGCCCCAATTTCGACTCGCTGGACATGCCGGCTTTGCTGAATGCACTGATCGCGGACGGCGCGAGCATCGAAGTTCTCTACGTGCACGGTCACTGGCGCGGCGTGAATGACCTGGAGGACTTCCGCCAGGCGGTGGACTTCGCGCACGCTCAAAGCCCGTTCGGCAGCGCGCCGGATTCGACAACGACTGCGCGCAATCCGTGATCCAGGCGCGCGATTTCGTCGAGGCCGCCAGGGCGCGCGGCTTTGAATGGTATGCGGGCGTGCCGTGCTCCTATCTCACGCCGTTCATCAACTACGTGCTGCAGGACCCGTCCCTCCACTACGTGTCGATGGCCAACGAAGGTGATGCGGTTGCCTTCATCGCAGGTATCGCGCTCGCGGGTGGTCAGAACGGTCCGTCTGGACGGACCGCCCGCGAACCGACCGGTCTTACCGCCCGGCGCGGGATTGCGATGATGCAGAACTCCGGGCTGGGCAATGCCGTGAGCCCATTGACCTCGTTGACCTGGACCTTCCGCCTGCCGCAGCTCCTGATCGTGACCTGGCGTGGGCAGCCGGGAGTCCCGGATGAGCCGCAGCATGCCCTCATGGGACCGATCACGCCGAGCATGCTGGACCTCATGGAGGTTCGCTGGGAGCTGTTTCCGACGCAGGAGGCACAAATCGGCCCGGCTCTGGAGCGTGCGGTCGCTTACATGGATGCCACTGGCCGGCCTTACGCGCTCGTGATGCAAAAGGGCAGTGTCGCTTCCTACCCGCTCAGGCCAGGGGCGGATGCCATTCGCACGCGCAGCGACAGACGCGCCGCCGCCGCCGAGCCGTATCGGCTGGCGCCCGGGGAGCGGGTCTCCCGTCAACAAGCGCTGCGGGAGGTGATTGCTCAGACTCCGGCGGCTTCGACCGCCGTACTGGCGTCCACCGGCTTCTGCGGTCGGGAGCTTTACGCGATCGAGGATCGACCGAATCAGCTTTACATGGTCGGCTCGATGGGTTGTGTCATCCCACTGGCCCTGGGGCTGGCGTTGGCTCGTCCCGACCTGCGAGTCGTGGCGCTCGATGGCGACGGCGCGGCCTTGATGAGAATGGGCGCGTTTGCGACCGTCGGGGCGTATGGTCCACCGAATCTTTACCACCTGCTGCTGGACAACGGCGCGCACGACTCGACCGGTGGACAAGCGACGGTGTCGCCCAACGTTTCGTTCGCGAACGTAGCGGCTGCCTGCGGGTACGCGGCTTCCCTCGAGACCGATGATCTCGGCAAAATCTCGGAGTGGTTGCATGCGCCGCCGTTGGATGGCGCGCGTTTCGCACGGCTGCTGACCCGACCGGGCAGTCCTGCCGACCTTCCGAGGCCATCCATCACGCCGGTCGACGTCAAGACACGTCTAATGCAACACTTCGGGTCTCTCACCGGAGCCCCATAATGCTGTTGCTGAATCCCGGACCCGTCACGCTGACGGAGCGTGTTCGTCGCAGTCTGTTGCAGCCGGACCTCTGTCACCGCGAGGCGGAGTTCTTCGATTTGCAGGATGAGGCGCGCTCCCGGCTGCTTGGAACGTATGCGCTGGATCCCGCGCAATGGTCGGCGGTCCTGTTGAGCGGGTCGGGTACGGCCGCGGTCGAAAGCATGGTGGCCTCCCTGGTTCCCGAGGGAGCGCGCCTGTTGGTCATCGAGAATGGCGTGTACGGCGAGCGGATCGCGCAGATGTGCGTCCGGTACCGGATCGATCACGAGCGCGTGGTGGGCTCCTGGATGTCGGCACCGGACCTACGCGCCGTCGCCGCGCGGCTGGACGCGGCAGTGGCCAATGCGAGTCCTTTCAGTCATGTCGCCGTGGTCCACCATGAAACCACCACGGGACGTCTGAACGATCTGCGATCCTTGAGCGAGCTTTGCCGCGCACGGGACCTCCGTTTGCTGGTGGATGGCGTCAGCAGCTTCGGCGCTGAGCCCATCGACTTCACGGATGGCTGTCTGGCTGCTGTAGCGGCCACCGCGAACAAGTGCCTCCATGGTGTCCCGGGTGTCTCGTTCGTGATTGCGCGGCGGGATGCGCTCGCGCAAGCGGCAGGACGTGCTTATTACCTGGATCTCGGCCGCCTCGCGCAGCTACAGGATCAGCGCAATACGCCGTTCACGCCGGCAGTGCATGCTTATTACGCCCTCGTCGAGGCTTTGAGAGAGTTTGAAGAGCAGGGGGGCCGGCAAGGCCGCTACCGGCACTACGCTGCGCTCGCGGAACAGGTGCGCGCCGGCTTGGCCGCGATCGGGATCGAGACGGTGTTACCGCCGGCAGAGTCGTCCGTGGTGCTGCGAGCGTATCGGTTGCCTGCGAGGATGACGTACGCGAGGTTGCACGATGAGCTGAAAGCGGCTGGCTTTGTGATCTATGCGGGTCAGGGTGACCTGTCGCGGACCCTGTTCCGCATTTCGACCATGGGAAACCTGACCGGCATCGATATTGAACGACTACTGACGTGCTTCGCCAAGTTGCGCTAATTTTTTTTCGGGCGTGGCCATTGCGAGGGCGGTTGGCCGCTCTTCTGCTGCTGTCCGTCTCGCTGTCCTGCTTCGCCGATTCGGTGGACAAGCCGCCGGCCCCGGATGCCGCCGGCAAGCAGCCACCACAGCCGCCGCCGCAACTCGCCCACTGGTACGACCTGTCGCGTTTGCCGTTCCTACCGATCCCCTCGGTGGGCACCGATCCCAATAGTGGCACTACGGTAGGTATCCTGCCGGTCTGGCTGCACACGGATGAGAATCACAACATCACGCGCATCATCGCGCCTGACATCACTCGCAATCCGTACTTCGGGTGGGGCGTGCATGGACGCTTGTTTGCCTATCCTTCCCAGGACGAGCAGTGGTCGATCGTCGCGGGTGTCCGGCAGCGGGTCGAGCGGGGCCTCGATCTCCAATACCAGTTGGGCCGCCTGCACGAAGGCAAGTTCACCTCGACTTCGGATGCCGACTTCGACCGGGATGGCACACCCCGCTTCTTCGGTATCGGCAACAACACCAAGCTGGGCGCCCAGACCAACTACACCGCCCAGACTTTGCTGATCCAGGAGCAACTCGGTTGGAATTTCTCGCGCAGCTGGCAACTGCTGTACACCATCCGCAAGCGCATCGTGGACGTGCAGTCCGGTACCCTTTCCGGTATCCCGTCCATCGAGACCCGCTTCCCCCACGTTCCGGGACTTGGCACCCACGGAGAGCTGCTGAATCGGTACTCGATGGTTTATGACACGCGCGATGATCTGACCGCGCCTCGGCGTGGCCTGCGCGTCGTCGTCTACGTCGGCGGCGCGAGCCTGGGTGGCATCTTCAATGATTCTCTCTACTCCGAGGCCGGTGGCGATGCGCGCGGCTATTGGCCGATCAGGCCGGACACTGTCCTTGCGGCCCATGCGTCGATCCGGTACCTGCCGAGCGCCCGACGGCCGCTGCCATTCTGGGCACTGAGCAGCATCGGCGGCGATACGAGCGATGTGGGAGGAGGTCAACCGCTGCGCGGGTACGGCGCGGGGCGTTTCGTCGATCGCGACGAGTTCTCCGCGAACGCGGAGCTGCGCCATGTCTTCTGGGGCTTCGACGCGCAGGCGACCCACGTCGATCTGGAAATCGCGCCGTTTGTCGATGTAGGTCATGTGTGGGGACATACCAGCAACTTCCCTGGCTCGAACCTCCACACTGTGGGTGGAGTGGGCTTCCGCGCCATCGCCCGGCCGTCGGTGGTCGGTTATGTCGATGTCGGCTATGGTCACGAGGGCGCAGCGGTATTCACCGGGTTGAATTATCCGTTTTGACTCGACGTGCCAAAGGTCGTCCACAGCAACGCAGCGCCCGCGCCCGCCATGACCAGCGTGGCGATCCATCCCAGCGCGCGCAACCAGCCCTTGATCCTGAACTTGTCCATCACCCTGGGATCACGACTCAACAACATCATGATCACCATGACGGGCACGGCGACCAGGCCGTTGATGACCGCGGCCCAGTAAAGCGCTTTGATCGGGCTCACCGGCGAGAAGTTGAGCAGCGCGCCACCCAGTGTCGCGGCGGCAATGGTTGCGTAGAACGCCTTCGCGCGGCTTGGCAGCCGCGCCAGCCCGAGCGGCCAGCCGCGGATTTCGGCCACCGCGTACGCCAGCGAGCCCGCGAGAACCGGTACGGCGAGGAGTCCCGTCGAGATGATCCCCATGGCGAAGAGCGCGGCGGCAAAGCGGCCGGCGAGGGGTTGCAAGCTGGCGGCTGCCTGCGCGGCCGTGTCGATGTTCGTGATGTTTGACGCGTGCAGCGTGGCTGCGGTCGTGATCATGATCGCCAGCGCGACGAGGTTCGAGAAGGCCATGCCAGTGTAGGTATCGATACGGATGCGCTCGATCGCGCTGTTGGCTTGCCGCGGCTTGCGCACGAGCGCCTCGCGCTCTGGGACGGCTGCGATCTCCTCCACTTCCTGGGAGGATTGCCAGAAGAACAGATACGGGCTGATGGTGGTACCGAGAACCGCGACCATCGTCGACCAGAAGTGGGCGTCGGTCGTGAGGGTAGGCACCAGGAGGCCGCGCAGGACTTCGCTCCAGGGCACGTGGACCATAGCAAGGGTCGCAAAGTAGCCAAACAGAGACAACGCGAGCCACTTGAGAATGGCGACGTATCGCGCGTAGGGCATGAGAATCTGCAAAGACGCGCAGAGCACGCCGAAGATCAGTGTATAGAGGAGTACGGGGCCGCCCACCAGCAGCCGCACGGCATCTCCCATCGCACCGAGGTCGGCGCCGATGTTGATGGTGTTGGCGATGCACAGTGCGGCGACGACGAGCCGCGAGATCCAGGGAGGGTAATACCGTCTGATGTTGGCGGCGACTCCCCTGCCGCTGGTGCGTCCAATCCGGGCGCTGATCTCCTGGATGGCGGCCATGAGGGGGTAGGCGACGAGCATGACCCAGGAGGGGCTGTATCCAAGTTGCGCGCCGGCTTGCGAATAGGTCGCGATGCCACTGGGATCATCGTCGGAGGCCCCGGTGATCAGTCCGGGTCCGAACTCACGGAGCCAGCGAAGCTTACGTTTTTGAGGGGGCGGAGCTGGCGATGATTTCATGCAAGTTGGCCTGTGGGCCCTTCTCGGGGCGCGCGCGTCATATTAGGATCGCGCCCGCACAATAAAGCTTTGGGTGTCCCCGCTCGTTGGGGGCGCCGACCTGAAGACCGCCAGACGGGGAAGTTGAAGAAAACATCTATTTGGGGGTACCCGTCTCTCATGGCAGTGATTTGCGCGAGCTCAAAGGACGCAACTCTCGATCCTGTCCGTTCCTCCGTCAGCGCTACCCGCGGTTTCGTCAGGCTCGTTCGCAGTGCTGCCGTCGTTGCATTCGGTATCGCCGTGCTCGTTCTGCTCGGTTGGGCGCTCGATCTGACCCTTCTCAAGAGCGGCTTGCCCGGTCAGCGAGGCACCCAACCTTTGAGCGCGGTGTGTTTCGCCCTGTGCGCCATTTCCCTCGGCTTGAGCACCGAGCGATGTGTCCTACACCGCGTTCTCACGCGCGTCTGCACGGGACTGGTCCTGTGCGTGGTCATCGGCACGGTCTGGCAAAACGCCTTGGACGTCGATTGGGGGCTCGACCAGTTCCTGTTTTCGGACGCGGTCGTCCATGAGCAACCGGGTCCCTATTTGCGGCCCGGTCGACCGGCGGCCGGGACCTTGGTCGCCCTTGCGCTGTTGTGCTCGGGCCTGCTGTTGGTTCGGGCGCGTGGCCTCGCGGCCCGTAGTTTGTTCGTCTGGCTGAATACGGCGGCGGCACTGGTCGGAACGACTGTGGTGCTGGCGTATGCGTACAGCCTGACGGCAATTTACGCGATCGGTTTTTACGCGCATGTTGGGTTGATTTCTGGACTCGAGATCACCGTGCTCGCCTGCGGTGTATTGTTGCGGCGGCCGGACCTGGGTTGGATGCGATTGATCGCCGCGGACAATGCCGGCGCGGTCAGTGCGCGTCGCCTGCTGCTGTGGAACGGCTCGCTTGCGTTGATACTCGCCGCGATCGTCAGGATGGGGCAGTCGGAGGTGGCGTACGCCGGCTTCGCGATCACGTTGCTTACGCTCGGCGCAGCGGGTGTGTTCCTCGCTACGCTGCTCGGACATGCGCGCCGGATCAATTCACTCGAAACAAGCCGTCACAGCGTCGCGACGGATCTGCGCGAGGCGGAGTCGAAGCTCGTGCGAGCGGCGCAAGAGAGGGACAAGCAATTCGCGATGGTCGCCCACGAGCTGCGCAACCCGCTCACCTCGTTGCGCAATGGGGTCGAGATCGTCCGCCAGATGTCCAGCACGAATCGGGTGCTGGCCCGCACGGCCGATATGATGTCGCGGCAGATCGTGCAACTGGTGCGCTTGGCGGACAAACTCGTCGCAGTGGATGACTTACGGAGCCTGACCGACTCAGAGCAAACCCTACCCGCCGCGGTCGAATTTTCCCGGCTGAAGATACTGATCGCGGACGACAACGCCGACGGCGCGGATTCGTTGGCCATGTTGCTGCAGACCCACGGGTACCTGGTTTTGACGGCGGCTGACGGCCGCAGAGCCGTGGAGCTTTCAGAGGCCTTTCGACCGGACGTGATCTTGATGGACCTGGGTATGCCCAACCTGGACGGGTTGGAGGCGACGCGCGCGATACGCCAGCAGCCCTGGGGCGCGCGGATCCGCATCATTGCCCTGACTGCCTGGAGCGGAGACGCCGAGCGACGGCGCACTCTCGAAGCGGGTATGGACTTGCACCTGGTGAAACCCGTCGATCCACAGGAGCTGGCCTCTTTGCTGCATGAAGTGGCGCCAATGGGAACGGGCTTGCTCCGCTAGGCACGCTTTATGCGACCGGGGGAGTAAGCTTGGCAAAAAAAGAATTCCCCTTAGTCCCCTAGATGACCGAAATACTGGAAGGAAAGCTGCCGCCACTGGACGCGGACAGTGGGGCCGTGCGTGTGAGCGCCGTCGGTGCGCAGCCGGAATCACCGGCACGGCGCCGCCTCGTTATTGCAGCCATGATATTGCTCGCGTTCGGCGTCATCACCGTAACCGTTCCCGGACTGCGGTGGCGGTTGCAGGTCGTCTATCTCGACCTGACGGGGCGCATTCCCGACCTCGAATTGAGTGAGCTTCCCGCGTTGCTGATGCCGGGCACGCGCCAGCCGCAGATCGCGCGTCTGGTCATTACCCACAACCCGTACGCCGTGATCCACATTCCGAGCAACACTCCGGCGGATATCACTGCGGGCGCCGCACTCTTCCATGAGCAGTGCGCGATGTGCCATGCACCCGACGGTAGCGGCGGTCCGGGAGCACCCGCCCTGTTCGGCAGGGAGTTCCGGCACGGCGATACGGAGTGGGCGGTCTATCGCACGATCCGCGATGGTGTACCCAACACCGCGATGGCTCCCCATCCACTACGTCGTGCGCAGCTCTGGCAGTTGGTTGCCTATATCCGCTCACTCGGAGTGCCGGCCGACAGCGTCGGCGTGCTGGCGCAGAAGAGCACTCGATTGCAACAGGTCAAAGTCTCCTATGCCGAGTTGGCCGCGACGCAGGAGCCCGGCGACGATTGGCTCACCTATGCGGGAGCTTATGGCTCCAACCGTCACAGCTCCCTGGCGCAGATCAACGCACGCAATGTGGGCACGCTCAGCGTCCGTTGGATGTACCAACTCGTCGGGGGGCACGACAAGATCGAGAGCACTCCGCTGGTGCGCGACGGAATCATGTACCTGACGGTGCCACCCGGGCGAGTGATGGCGATCGATGCCGCCACCGGTCGGCAGCTCTGGGAACACGAGCATCCGTACAAGTTCGTCGGCGGCGGCGAGGGGCCGTTGGAGCAGAATCGCGGTGTCGCGTTGCTGGGAGACCGGGTGTTCGTCGGCACCTGGGACTCGAAGCTCACGGCGCTCTCGGCGGCCACTGGAAAGGTCCTGTGGGAAGTGACGGTCGGGGAGTATCCCGGAACCTATATCAGCGGCGCGCCGCTCGTCGTTCGCGACCTGGTGATCACCGGTGTGGGCAGCCCGCCCGGTTACGGGCGGAATTTCATCGCCGCCTATGATGTCAACACCGGTAAGGAGCGCTGGCGCTTCATCACCGTCCCGGCTCCAGGGGAGCCGGGTAACGAGACATGGT
>Ga0070741_10018815_pt1 | contig 11119 bp, 12 predicted proteins | sample Coa_R1_4_FD_66440 | JGI IMG/M metagenome (GOLD analysis project Ga0070741, IMG submission 66440) | Surface soil microbial communities from Centralia Pennsylvania, which are recovering from an underground coalmine fire - Coalmine... | ecosystem: Environmental > Terrestrial > Soil > Unclassified ...
GCCGGCCGTCGGCCGCCGGTGAGCGCCGTGATCACGCTGAGCAGATGGAGGCGCGGCCCGTCCGGCCACGACCTAACCGGGTGACGCCGCTCGGGGACGCCGCTCGGGGACGCTGCTCGGGACGCCGTGACAGTCGGGGCTGGAGTGGCCCATGTGCCTGGTGGGACGTGAGCGTGGCACTGGTCCCGGCATTAACGTGTCGGATTGCACCTTTGTGGTAGCGCAACCCTCCTTTACGAGGGTCTATCCACCACGAGGGTGTGATCCGACACGTTATCCGGGTCATCCGCTGGCGGACAGCCCGTGCGATAGCCTGCCGCCGGAAACGCACCCCGGAAGCGATGGTGCGGCCGCGCGCGGGATGGTCGCCCGCGACGATTACTGGTCTGGGGCCGTTCTCTGGCACAATGTGATGCTGACCGCCAGGTTGTGCGACGCCCTCTCCTCGTTCGCGCGGCCCGGCTCATCTGTGTGGTCCCGCTGGCTGATCCCCGGCCGGCGTTGGTCCGCCGCCTCGCATCTAGTTTCTGGGAGAAGACCACAGCCGTGGCTGTCAAGATCAAGTTGAAGCGCCTGGGCAAGATCCGGGAGCCGTATTACCGGATCGTCGTCGCCGACGCGCGCACCAAGCGCGACGGGCGTGCCATCGAGGAGATCGGCAAGTATCACCCCAAGGCCGAGCCGTCGTTCATCGAGGTGGACTCGGAGCGGGTTCAGCACTGGCTCAAGGTGGGCGCGCAGCCCACGGACCCAGTTCGCGCCATTCTCAAGATCACCGGTGACTGGCAGAAGTTCAACGGTGAGCCCGGCGCCGAGGGCACGCTCAGGACCGCCGAGCCCCGTGCGGACAAGAAAGAGGCCTTCGCGGCCGCGGCCAAGGAGAGCATGGCCGCCAAGGAGGCCAAGGAGAGCAAGTCCGGCAGCAGGTCCGCCAAGTCCGCCAAGGACAGCGCGGGCAAGGACACCGCCGCCAAGGACGGTGCCGCTAAGGACGCTGCCGCCAAGGACACCAGGTCGGCGCGCGGCAAGGCCGCTTCGAGCCAGTCCGGTCCCGCCAAGACCGCTGACGCCAAGACCGCTGACGCCGCGACCGCCGCGACCGCCGCGACCCCTGAGGGCGCTGAGGGCGCGACCGCCGAGGCCAAGACGGACACCGAGGCGCCGGAGGCGCCCGCCGCGGCGGCCGAGAGCACCGCGGACCCTAGCGCCGAGGCCGCTTCGGCCGAGGCCGCCGGCGCCGAGGAGGTCAAGGCCGCCGATGCCGAGTCGGGGAGTGGAGCCTGACGTGCTTGAGGAAGCCCTCGAGCACCTCGTCCGGGGAATCGTCCACTACCCGGACGACGTCCATGTGGCGAGCAGGTCACTGCGTCGCGGCAACGTCCTTGAGGTCCGGGTGCATCCCGATGACCTCGGCAAGGTCATCGGCAGGGGCGGGCGCACCGCCCGCGCACTCCGCACCGTGATCGGGGCGCTGGCGGGGAGCCGTTACGTTCGCATCGACCTGCTGGACGCGAACGAGGTCCGCTGACCCCATGCGGGTGATTGTCGGCCGCATCGGCCGCCCGCACGGGATCCGCGGCGAGGTCGTGGTGGGGGTCAGGACGGACGAGCCTGACCTCCGCTTCGCCACGGGTGCCCGGCTCGGTGCCGGGCGGGACAGCGACGGGACACCCGACGCCGAACTGACCGTCGCCGCGAAGCGCTGGCATTCGGGGCAGCTGCTGGTGGCGTTCGACGGGATCGCCGACCGGACCGCCGCCGCTGACCTGGGCGGCACCTGGCTCAGCGTGGATTCCGCCGTGCTGCCGCCGATCACGGACCCGGACGAGTTCCGCGACCACGAGCTGGTCGGCCTCTCGGTCCGTACCGTCGCCGGCGAACTGGTCGGCGTGGTGACCGACGTCCTGCACCATGGCCAGGATCTCCTGGTCATCAAAGCCGAAGGCGCGGACGAGCGACTCGTCCCGTTCGTGGCTCCGCTGGTGCCGGAGGTGGACGTGGCGGGTGGCGTGCTGGTCATCGACCCGCCGCCGGGCCTGCTCGATTCCGAAGAAGCACAGTAATGCGCGTCGACATCGTGACGATCTTCCCCGAATACTTCGGCGGGCCACTCGAGACGTCGCTGATCGGCAAGGCGGCGCAGCGCGGCGACATCGAATTCCACGTCCACGACCTGCGGACGTGGGCCTCCGACGTGCACCACACCGTCGACGACGTGCCGTTCGGCGGCGGTCCGGGGATGGTGATGAAGCCCGATGTCTGGGGGGCCGCGCTTGACGACGTGGTCGCGCTCGCCAGCCAGGACAAAGGCCAGGACCGGGACCAGGATCCGCCGCGGCTGATCGTCCCCACCCCCAGCGGGGTGCCGTTTACCCAGGCGATGGCGGCGAGCTATACGGTCGCGCCGCGGCTGATCTTCGCGTGCGGGCGCTACGAGGGCATCGACTCGCGCGTGGCCGACGAGATGCGCGCGCAGATGCCGGTGGACGAGGTGAGCGTCGGCGACTACGTGCTGGCCGGCGGCGAGGCCGCGGTGCTGGTCATGGTCGAGGCGGTCGGGCGGCTGCTGCCCGGGGTGCTGGGCAATGCCTGCTCGACGGGCGACGACTCGTTCGGCGGCGGCGGCGCGGGCGGCGCGATGAGCGGCCTGCTGGAAGGCCCGGTCTACACCCGGCCGCGGACCTGGCGCGGGCACGAGGTCCCCGAAGTGCTGCTTTCCGGCAACCACGCCGCGATCGCCCGCTGGCGGCGGGACATGGCGCTGCGCCGGACCGCCGCGAACCGGCCCGACCTCATCGGGGCACTCGAATTGGACGCCCGGGACCGTCAGGTGCTTGCCGCGGACGGCCTGTTTTCCGGTTAGCGGCAAAGATATGGCACACTGAAGGTCGCCGTCTTTTCGGGCATGCGGCCGGGATGATAAGTACCCCCTCTGCCCGGTACACGACCACCACCGAGGAACCGCAGTCATGCACACCGCGATCGCTGAAATCGAGCAGGCCCAGACCCGGTCTGACATCCCGGACTTCCGGCCCGGGGACACACTCAAGGTCCACGTCCGGGTCACCGAGGGCAACCGCTCGCGGATCCAGGTGTTCCAGGGCGTCGTCATCCGCCGCCAGGGCAGCGGGGCACGTGAGACGTTCACCGTCCGCAAGGTCAGCTACGGCGTCGGCGTCGAGCGGACCTTCCCGGTGCACAGCCCGTCGCTGGAGAAGATCGAGCCCGTGACCCGCGGCCGGGTCCGGCGGGCCAAGCTTTACTACCTCAGGGACCTGCGCGGCAAGGCGGCCCGCATCAAGGAGCGTCGCGAGCAGGCCGGCAGCTGAGGTGCCGGTTGGGCGGGATCAGCGTGATCCCTGGTCGGTGATTACTGGGGCCGGCCGCCGTCCGCAGGGTAAGCATGCGGCTGGCGCCAGGCCACGCCGAGACGATCCTGCCCAGCAGACCGAGGCTCCCGCCGCCACAGGGTCGGGCGCGGACGGGCCTCCCGAGTTCGCGCCCCGCCCGGACCGGTACGCGAGCCGGCCGCGCGAGTACGGCTTCCAGCCCGGCAGCTACCGGACCCCGGACGCCCCGACCCAGCAGTTCGGCGTCGGGGACCAGTTCGGCGCGGCCGACCGCGACGACCTGCTGGCCGAGTCCGCACTGGACCAGCCCGGTGAGCAGGACAAGAAGGCCCCCGGCGGCAAGCAGAACAGGCAGAAGAAGTTCTGGCGCGAACTGGCGGTCATCGTCATCGCGGCGACCGTTCTCACGCTCATCATCAAGGCGCTCGTCGTCCAGGTGTACCGGATTCCATCGGCGTCGATGGAGAACACCCTCATGGTCGGCGACCGGGTCCTGGTGAACAAGCTCGTCTATCACTTCCGCGGCGTCGACCGCGGCGACATCATCGTGTTCAGCGGCCAGGGCTCGTGGGGCCCGGACGCCCCGCCGCCGTCGAGCAATCCGGTGGTGCGGGTCGCCGACGACGCGCTCTCCGCCATCGGGCTGCATGACGAGCAGACCTATTACATCAAGCGGGTCATCGGCCTGCCCGGGGACCACGTTGCGTGCTGCGACGCGCAGGGCCGGGTCACGGTCAACGGGACGCCGCTCAGCGAGTCGTCCTACCTGAACCCGTACAAGAAGATCCCGGCGAGCTGGGCGCCGTTCCACGTCACCGTCCCTGCGGGGCACCTGTGGGTCATGGGGGACAACCGGTACGACTCCGACGACTCCCTCGACCACCAGATGCACGGTTTCCCCAGCGAGGGCACGATCCCGGCCAACGAGGTCGTGGGCCGGGCGTTCTTCATCATCTGGCCGCTGTCCCAGTTCACCGACCTTCCCATCCCGAACACGTTCCAGCAGGCCGCGCTGCATTCCGGCGCGGCGGGCGCGACCGTGCTCCAGGTCGGCGGCGCCACGCTCAACTTCGGCGGGAAGGCCCTCGGGGTGGTCGCGGCCGCGCCCGTGGCGGGAACGGCCACCGCGGCCGGGGTGGCCGGCGCGCCGCTGCTGCTCCTGCGCCAGCGCCGCAGGCGTTCTCGTTAGGCTGCATAGGCTGATGCCTGAGGGTTGACGAGGGGTAGGTCACGGATGGACGAGCCGGGTGGCGGCAGGCCTGGCACTGACCCGCACGCTGGTACGGACGACGACGTGAACCTGAACGGGGACGGTGCCGCGGACCGGCCTGCGGACGACGCGTCGGCGGCCGTCGGCGAGGAAACCGTGGCGGCCAGTGCCGAAGACACCGCGACGGCGGAAGACAAACCAAAGGCGCCCCCGCCGCCTCCTCGCCGACGGCGGCGGCGGTCGTTCTGGCGCGAGCTGCCGATCCTGATCGCGGTCGCGCTGCTGCTCGCGGTCCTGATCAAGACCTTTGCGCTCCAGGCGTTCTTCATCCCGTCGGGCTCGATGGAGAACACCCTCGAGATCAACGACCGCGTGCTGATCAACAAGCTGGTCTACGACTTCCGCGGCATTCACCGCGGCGACATCGTCGTGTTCGACGGCGACGGCTCCTGGTATCCCGGCTCTGTGCCGTCGAACTCCAACCCGTTCTCGGAGTTCTTCAGCAACCTGACCAGCATGTTCGGCTTCGGGGGCTCGGACGTCATCCTGGTGAAGCGGGTCATCGGGCTGCCCGGCGATCGCGTGGCGTGCTGCGACGCCCAGGGCCGGGTCACGGTCAACGGCGTGCCGCTCACCGAGCAGTCGTACCTGTTCCCGGGCGACGTGCCGTCGCTGGTCAGGTTCAACGTCGTGGTCCCCGCCAACCACCTGTGGGTGATGGGCGATCACCGCTCCGTGTCCGATGACTCCCGCGGCCACCTCGGCGACCCCGGTGGCGGGACGGTCCCGCAGAGCGCCGTGCTCGGCCGGGCCTTCATCATCATCTGGCCGCCGAGCAGATGGCGGATCCTGCCGATCCCGTCCACGTTCCAGCAGCCGGCGCTGGACAAGAAGGCAGCCGCGGGAGCCGAGCCAGACCTGCTCGACGCGCGGCTCCGCCCGGCCGGACCGGCGCTGCCCCTCGCGCTCGGATTCGCCGGCGCCGTCCCGGTTACCGTGCTCCAGCGCCGTGCCCGGGTGGTCTGGCGACGGCGCCGCGAAAGTCGCTGAACTGGCGTACCCTGCGAGTGTCATGGTCCGCCAATCTGAAGCGCAGGTGCTGCCGCGATACGCCGGTTTCACCCCACGGCGAGACGCCGGCCTGGGTGCCTACGAGGCCGTGCTGGCAAAGGCGGGTTTTACCCCGGTCGCCGGCATCGACGAGGCGGGTCGCGGGGCCTGCGCCGGGCCGCTTGTCGTGGCGGCCGTCGTCCTTGAGCTCGCCAGCATCAAGCGGATGCCCGGCCTCGCCGACTCCAAGTTGCTCTCCCCGCAGGCCAGGGAGGACGCCTACGCCCAGGTACTGGCCCGGGCGCTGGACTGGCACGTGGTCGTCTACAGCTCCACCCAGGTCGACAGCAGCGGGCTGCACGTGTGCAACGTCGACGGCATGCGGCGCGCGTTCGCCGGGTTGCGCTGCAAGCCCGGATACGTGCTCACCGACGGCTTCCCGGTGCGCGGCCTCGGCGCGCCCGGCCTGGCGGTGTGGAAGGGGGACCGGGTGACCGCCTCCGTCGCGGCCGCCTCCGTGGTGGCAAAGGTCACCAGGGACCGGATGATGGTGGACCTGCACGAGCGTTATCCCAAGTACGGTTTCGACCGTCATAAGGGGTATTCAACAGATGAGCACGTACGTGCGCTGGACGAGCACGGCCCCTGCCCGGAGCACCGGCGATCCTTCGTCAACGTGCGACGGGTCAACCCCCCGGGGGTGGTCTGGGCGGATGAGAGGAGAATGGACTCATGAGCGCGGAGGACCTTGAGAAGTATGAGGCCGAGATGGAGCTGCAGCTCTATCGGGAGTACCGCGACGTAGTCGGGCTGTTCACGCATGTGGTCGAGACCGAACGCAGGTTCTATCTGACCAACGACGTCGAGCTCAACGTGCGGACGAGCGATAACGGCGAGGTCTACTTCGAGGTCACCATGCGGGACGCGTGGGTCTGGGACATGTACCGCCCTGCCCGTTTTGTCAAGAACGTGCGGGTCGTCACGTTCAAGGACGTTAACATCGAGGAACTGGCCAAGGCCGACCTTGAGTTGCCGGAGGACAAACCAGGCTTCGGCCATTGACATCTGGGGGGCACATGCTCGGGCTGCCAGCGGGCGTAACCGCCTGCCTGTTCGACATGGACGGGGTCGTCACGCAGACGGCTACCTTGCACGCCGCGGCCTGGAAGGAGATGTTCGACGAGTTCCTGAACCAGCGCGGGCTACCCCAGTTCACCCAGGACGATTACGACGAATACGTCGACGGCAAGCCGCGGCTGGACGGGACCAGGTCGTTCCTGGAGTCGCGCGGGATCGACCTGCCCGAGGGCGCGCCGGGCGATCCGCCGGGCGCGCCGACCATCTGGGGGCTCAGCAATCGCAAGAACGATCTCGTCCTCGAGCGGATAGCGCGCGGTGGCGTTGAGGTTTATGCGGGAACTGTGGGATACATACGTTCCGCTAAAAAAGATCTAAATGTCCGAACGGCAATAGTTTCCTCAAGTGCCAATACGAAGCAAGTTCTGGACGGTGTCGGCCTGAGTGACCTGTTCGACGTGCGGATCGACGGGGTCGTCGCGACCGAGCGCGGGCTGGCGGGCAAGCCGGCGCCGGACACGTTCCTGGCCGCGGCGGCGGACCTGGGCGTGTCCCCGGCCCAGGCCGCGGTGTACGAGGACGCGCTGGCCGGGGTCGCCGCGGGCCGCGCCGGGAAGTTCGCGCTGGTCGTCGGCCTTGACCGGGTGGGTCAAGCGGACGCGCTGCGCGCGCACGGCGCGGACATCGTGGTGCGGGATCTCGCCGAGCTGATGGACCAGCCATGATCCGGCAGCGAGCCTACGGACCGGATCCGTGGCAGCTTCGCGAGACCGAACTCGACCTCGCCGTGCTCTCCCAGAGCGAATCGATATTCGCACTATCCAATGGGCACATCGGGCTGCGGGGCAACCTCGACGAGGGCGATCCGCACGGGCTGCCGGGCACGTACCTGAACTCGGTGTACGAGGTCCGGCCGCTGCCCTACGCCGAGGCCGGGTACGGGTTCCCCGACGACGGCCAGACGGTCATCAACGTGACCAACGGCAAGATCATCCGGCTGCTGGTCAACGACGAGCCGCTGGACATCAGGTACGGCTGCCTGCATTCGCACGAGCGGGTGCTGGACATGCGGGCGGGCACGCTGACCCGGCGGGTGGACTGGGAGTCGCCGGCCGGGGACCGGGTGCGGGTGACGTCGGTGCGGCTGGTGTCGCTGACCCAGCGGGCGATCGCGGCGATCAGCTACACGGTCGAGCCGGTCGACAAGCCGTTGCGTGTGGTGCTCCAGTCGGAGCTGGTCGCGAACGAGGAGCTGCCGCATTCCGGCGCCGACCCGCGGATGGCGGCGGTGCTGGACGCGCCGCTGGGCAGCGAGGAGCATCAGAGCTACGAGGGTGAGCGGTCGCGGTGCGTGATGGTGCATCGCACCCGTCGTTCGGGACTTCGGGTGGCGTCGGGGATGTCGCACGAGGTCTACGGGCCGGAACGGATGATCAAGCGCAACGAGTCCTACCCGGACCTTGGCCGCGCCACGGTCGCCGCCGAAGTCCCGGTGGGTTCTTCTGTGCGGCTGGTCAAGTACATCGGCTACGGCTGGTCCAGCCAGCGCTCCAAGCCGGCGCTGATCGACCAGGTCGTCGCCGCGCTGGCGGCGGCGCAGCTGACCGGCTGGGACGGGCTGCTGGCCGAACAGCGGGAGTACCTCGACGAGTTCTGGGACGGCGCCGACGTCGAGGTCGCCGGGGACCCGGAGATCCAGCAGGCGGTGCGGTTCGGGCTGTTCCACATCCTCCAGTCGGGGGCGCGCGCGGAGTTCCGGCCGATCGCGGCGAAGGGCCTGACCGGGACCGGATACGACGGGCACACGTTCTGGGACACCGAGATGTTCGTGCTGCCGGTGCTGACGTACACGTGGCCGTCCGCGGCGGCGTCCGCGCTGCGGTGGCGGCAGATGGTGCTACCCGAGGCGCGGCAGCGGGCCGCCGACCTGGGGCTGGCCGGAGCCGCGTTCCCGTGGCGGACGATCCGCGGGCAGGAGTGCTCCGGGTACTGGCCGGCCGGCACGGCGGCGTTCCACATCAACGCGGACATCGCGTACGCGGTCAGCCGGTATATCGACGCCACGCAGGACGCCGAGTTCGAGTCCATGGTCGGGCTCGAGCTGCTGGTGGAGACCGCGCGGCTGTGGCGGTCGCTCGGCCAGCACGACGCGGCCGGTAAGTTCCGGATCGACGGGGTGACCGGGCCGGACGAGTACAGCGCGGTCAAGGACAACAACATCTACACGAACCTGCTCGCCCAGCACAACATGCTGTGCGCGGCGGATCTGGCGGAAAAGCTGCCCGCCGAGGCCAGCTCGCTGGGGGTGTCGCGGGAGGAAGCGGCGTCGTGGCGGGACGCGGCCGCGGCGATGTACATCCCGTACGATTCCCGCCTGGGCGTGCACCCGCAGCACGAGGGGTTCACCGACTACGCGCGGTGGGATTTCGACGAGACGGCCGCGGACAAGTACCCGCTGCTGCTGCACTTCCCGTACTTCCAGCTGTACCGCAAGCAGGTCGTCAAGCAGGCCGACCTGGTGCTCGCGATGCAGGTGCGGCCGGATGCGTTCACGTTCGCGGAGAAGGTGCGCAACTTCGCGTACTACGAGCCGCTGACCGTACGGGACTCCTCGCTGTCCGCGTGCTCCCAGGCCGTAGTGGCGGCCGAAGTCGGTCAGCTCGATCTCGCCTACGACTACCTGGCCGAAGCGGCGTTCATGGACCTCGCGGATGTGGAGCACAACACCTCGGACGGCGTCCACATGGCGTCCCTCGCCGGGGCCTGGCTGGCGCTGGTGGGCGGCTTCGGCGGATTGCGGGCGCACTCGGATCCGCTCTCGTTCACCCCGCGGATCCCGCGCGGCATCTCCTCGCTGGCGTTCCGGCTGCGGTACCGCGGCCGCAAGCTCCGCGTCACCGTGACCGCGGCCGAAGCCCGGTACGAGCTGCTGGACGGAGAGCCCCTGCCGTTTCGGCACCACGGCGACACGTTCACGCTCGCCGCATCGGAGCCCGTGGTGCGGAAAATCCCGTCGCTCCAGGCCGGCCCCCGCCCCGCCCAACCCCCCGGCCGCGACCCCTACAAACGCTCCTTAGTCCCCCGGGGGCCCCTTTAGTCCCCCGGGGGCCCCTTTCCGCCAGCCCGCCAGCCCGCGCCCCCCCGCTCGGCCGGCACCGTGCCGCGGGGGGAGTGGCTAATGTTGCATAAGTGTCTGTAGAGCCGCAGGCGAACGGCTTCCGTGTCGAAAACGGTCCTGTGGCGGAAAGGGCTGCGCTCCACAACGACATGTGCTCGTGACGTGTCGCGTGGCCTAGCCGTGATCCGGCTGCCCGCGAGCCCGTATCGGAACATCTACCCTCATTCCGGGCGCGCCGATGGGCCCATCAGATTATTGCGGACACTTACCCCCCCGAATCGGGGGGGTAAGTGTCCGCAATAATTTCGAGCCGCCGTTGGATCTGCAGTCGGCACCGAACGTAGCGGACAAGGCGGTGCTGTGGGCGCCTAATGGCAAGCGCGAGCCGCCCCGAGTTCCGCCGTCCGCGCACGTTCCGCCGTCCCCCGCACGTTCCGGCGCACGCGTATGTTCCCGCTGCACGCGCGTGTTCCCGCTGCACGCGCGTGTTCCCGCTGCACGCGCGTGTTCCCGCTGCACGCGCGTGTTCCCGCTGCACGCGCGTGTTCCCGCTGCACGGGCGTGTTCCGGCGCACGCGCATGTTCCCGCCGTCCGCGCCCCCGATACCCGTCAGCGCGCTCGGAGGGCCCCCGGGGATTAAAGCACGGGGGTCTGACATTCTCGCGCGGTTGTCCACAGTCGACGGCGGATGCTTGGAGGTTATCCACAGGGCGGCCGGGTCCGGATGCGGGCTGTGCGGGTCGCGGACATCGTCGTCAACGGAGGTGATGGGCGATGGCTATGCGAGCCAAGGACATCCTCGGCAGAGACGGGGAGCAGGCCGCCGTGCGGTACCTGGAACAGACCGGTTACCGCATCCTCGACCGGAACTGGCGATGCGCCACGGGGGAGATCGACATCGTTGCGGTGGACCGCCAGGTGTTCGTGGTGTGCGAGGTGAAGACTCGGTCCGGAATACGGCATGGCACCCCGCTGGAAGCGGTGGGGCGCGCGAAGCTGCGGCGGCTGCGGCGGCTGGCGGTTGCGTGGCTGGACGCGCACGGGGTGCGGTTCGATCAGATCCGGATCGACATTGTCGGCCTGGTGTATGAGGGGACCGGCGGGTACACGATCGAGCACTTGCGGGGGGTGGGGTAGCGATGGCGCTGGCCCATACCTATTCGGTGGCGCTGACCGGGGTGGCCGGGCACGTGGTGGAGGTCGAGGCGGATATCGCGAACGGGCTGCCGGCGATGACGCTGGTGGGCCTGCCGGATACGGCGCTGCGGGAGGCGCGGGACCGGATCCGGGCGGCGGTGGTGAACAGCGGCGAG
>Ga0070741_10018816_pt1 | contig 11119 bp, 7 predicted proteins | sample Coa_R1_4_FD_66440 | JGI IMG/M metagenome (GOLD analysis project Ga0070741, IMG submission 66440) | Surface soil microbial communities from Centralia Pennsylvania, which are recovering from an underground coalmine fire - Coalmine... | ecosystem: Environmental > Terrestrial > Soil > Unclassified ...
CTACCTTGACATGGTAGGGCCGCACCCGCTGAAACCCGCATACGATCAAGGTTTCACGGTGGAGCACTAGCACGCAGGTCAAACGCAACGGGCTGTTAGCTCAGCGGTAGAGCACTTCCTTGACATGGAAGGGGTCGCAGGTTCGATCCCTGCACAGCCCACCAAAGCGCCCCGGCTTCGACCGCATCCGCATCCTGCGGACCGTCAGACCACCGGGGCAATCCAATTACACCCCGAATAGGGTCTACCGAGAATCAGCGCAGAGCGCGGCGACGTGTAGGCGCTCGCCTACATCAAGCATTCTGGTCAGTTTAACGGATGCGTTATTGCGTTATTCAGGCGGCCAGTCCTTGCCGCGTTCCTTCGCTTCATCAAGCACCCATTGTGGCCACTCGTGCACCGGAACCGGCACTGTTTTACCTGCAAGCGCGTGCTGACAATCGGCGAGGAATTGAATCTGGCCATCGCGGACGAATGAGTGGCACTCGAAGCCGCCGTTCGCGCTGTGGCTCACGCCGATCGACGGCGAGAATGTCGCCTTCTTCCAGTCGCCGTTCCATTCCCAACCGTTCGGCGTCCACTGCTTCACAGTCATGCAATGCGCGTTATTGCAGCCCGGGCACCAGAAACCGATTCCGTGCGCGTACGGGATGAATGCACGCTTACGTTCGCTCATGGCATCGCCCACCCGCTGAAGCGCCACCAGCGGCGCAGTGTGCGGCGCTTCATGGAATGTGCGCCTGCCAGCCGGACGGCAGCGGCAGCATGTATGGATCGCGTGAGGCGCTATCGTCGCCGCCGTTGCTGGCGTAGTAGATCGCTGAGCCGTCCTGCGCGAAGGTGCCGTAGTTCTGATCGTCGTAGTTGTCGCCGGATTGGCCCTTGCCGGGATTGGTGTGCCAGCTTGGGCCAAGTCGCAGCGGATTTGCCCCAGCCTTCAGCGAAAATACGAAGAACTGGTTGCCGCCGACACCATTGTTGGTCGCCGCGTCGAAAAACATGCCGACGAAGTTTCCAGGCTGCCGTGGTGCGCTGAAATGTACTTGCACATCCCAGCCGAGTGTGCCCATGTTGACGATCTTGATGCTCTGCGATGCGCTGGGGTTGCTGTCCTGCGCGCGCGGCGGAATGCCGACTGCAAGGTCAACGGCTTCGAACCAGTCGGTTTCGTTGTTCTGATCCACCCAGTACGAATGCCCGTCGCTACCAATTAGGCTGACGCCGTGCGTCGGGCCGTCCGGATTGATGCGCTTGCCGCCTGCCACGTCGATACCGCTGGCGCTGAACGCGTAGGCGTGCGCACCGTCGCGGGTGGTGTTTTCCAGATTCGCGTTCCAGCCGTCATTCGGGCGCTGCCATTGCACGATGGCGTACTTGCCGGAACGGTCGATGGTGAACGGTGCGGAATGGATGTCGCCCAGTGGATGCGGCGGCTTGTTCTTCATGTCATCCGTACCAGCCGGAACGCTGGTGGAATCGATCACGCCGATCACCTTGTCCGTCTGCCGGTCATAGACCGCGAACGCCAGCGGATACCAAGAGCCGCCGGAAGGATCGAAGCACAGAATCTGGATCGGAAAGTAGCGCGAGCCGTTGTCCGTATCCGCGTGGCCGTCCATGAAGATGCCGTTGGCGGGCGCGTACTTCGCGATCAGGTCGCTGAAGTCGTGGACAACGGTTTCCTTGCCGGTCGCCACATCCTGCGCGTAGAGCTTGCGGGTCATGTCGGTGTAGTACAGCGTCGTCGGCGCCGAGCCTGAGTAGTCCCAACGGGGCGAACGGTTTTCGGTGATCGCGTGGCCGCTGGCATCCATAAGCGGCTTGATCGCGCCCGTGGCCGTGGTGCGCAGCCAGACGTTGCCGTTGGTGTCCTCCCAGAACGTATAGGCGTGGTTATAGCTGTCGATAGGGAACTGCGAATACATCGCCTTCAGCGTGTTGCCAGGCGCACCCAGCGCCTTCGCATCGGCCAGCCGAATGGAAGTCGCACCGGTCGGTACATCAGTAATCGAACCGCCCACGGCGGGCGGAAAACCCGTCATGTTCGGGGTCAATACCTGGAATCCGGTCAGCCACGTGAGGCCGGGAGGCGGTGGCGGCGGATTGTCCGATTGCGCCACGTAGTCATACGGCGGCGGCCACAGTTGTTCGGTCACGCCAGGATTGGCGAGCGCAGCAGCTTTGGCCGCAGCGATCGCGTCCGTCTTGACCGCATACGGCGTGCCGTTCACGTACCAGCTCGTCTCGTGCGACTGCGTGATTTTCGTCGCTGCGCCCGCTTGACCGAAGATCAGCAGTAGACACAGCAATAGGATCAGCCGTTTCATGTCTTGCTCCTTCATTGACTGCTGACAGGCAGATTGCCCTTCAGCACCACAACGTTGTTCGGGTTCGAGGTCGTGCAGGTGAGCGCGATTTCGTACACGCAACCGTCCACGCCACCGGAGACGGGAAGCTGCACGCCCTTGCCGATCGCGACGGTCACGGTTTTCGTGATGCCGTTCTGGACGAGCTGCACGGTCAACGGCGAGTTGTTCACCTGAGGCGTCTGCGCGGTGATCAATGCCGAGCCTTGCGGTCCGCGCAGCAGCGTGATGTCCACCTTACTCACGCCGGTGATCAGATCGCTGCCGCTGAGTTGCGAGGTTGCGTCGAAGGTCAGCACCTTCGTCTCGCGCGGGTCTTTCGTGTCGAACTTCGGCGTCATGGTTGGATTGCTCAAGATGTAGAACGCGCGCGGTGCGAGCGTTGCGTAAAGAGTTCGGACGGGAACCTGGAAGAAATAGCGCGGGTCGACTGGATAGACGGTCTGCGGGATCCCGACAAAATCGGATTGCAGCGGCGGCAACGTCGCGGTGATCGCAGCCGACGTGATTTGCATCGCGGCGATGCTGGATGTCACCGGCAATAGCGCAATGGTCTGCGCCTGCATTGCCGCCTGAGCTGTGCACGCGCTCACCGGTGCGCGAAACTGAGCCGAGACCTGCGCGGATTGCGCGGCGCTGGTGTTGGCAGTTGAAACCACGCGCAGCGAACTGACAGCGTTCGCCGTCCCGCTTGCGGCTGCCGTGCCGATCGATTGCAGCGGCCCGAACGCGCTCGTTGCCGCGGCGGTGTTGAAATTCGAGATCGTCCCTGTCAGTGCGCTGGCCGGCTGCGCGAATTGCGACACGCCCGCGGCGGTTTGCGAAGGGGAGACGCCTAGCGATACCGCTAGCCGCAAGGCGGCAGATACCGCGGCGCTCTGCACAGCGTTAGCAGTGCCAGCCGAAGCGAGAGCGGTGCCGGAAGATGCGGCCGCCTGATTCGCGGTAGTCGCGCTGCCAGGACTAGCCAGATTTGAAGCCGATACCGCTGCCGCAATTTGGCTCGCCTGCGCGCTGCCGCTGGAGCTGAACGCGATCGCGCAGCTTGCCGCCGCAGCGATGGTCGCGCTCGCCGTGATCGCAGATGCGACCGATCCGAAAGCACTTGATGCGTTGGCCGTTGCCACCGGCGTGTAGTCGATGACGATTACGCCGTCGCCGCCGCCGCGCGCTGTGTGTCCTGAACGCGCACCACCACCACCGCCGCCGTACAGACCGCCAGCGCCACCATTGGCACTTGCACTACCGCCGCCGCCACCGCCGGAGCCTGCCGTGCCCCACTCCGTACCAGCGCCGCCTTGCGTCGCCGCAGCGCCGCCGGCACCGCCAAATCCAGCATCGCCGCTACCGCCCGTAGTGCCGGAGCCTGCGTTACCGTTGCCGTTCGGGCCTGCCGCTCCCCCACCTGATGATGACGTGCCGCCGCCGGTATGCGTCAGCGAGCCGGTTGTGGTATCGCCGGAACCGCCACCGGCAGCGAGTACGCGCTGCGTGCCGCCGTTGTCCTTGAACCACGAACTTGTGCCGTTGTTCGGCGTGCCGGTTGTCGAAAATGCGCCCCCGGAACCGACGTTGTAATCGGTTCCTAGATTCAGCACCGCGCCAGGTGTGAGCGTGATGTTGTTGAACTCGGCATAATCGCCGCCAACGCCACCGCCGCCGGAGCTTGCGACTATCCAGCCCGACTGTCCGCCGCCGATGCAGCGGATCGTGTTGTTTGCGGAATCCCAGTCAGCCGGAACCGTCCACGACGTGTTCGCAGTGGTAAGGATGATCCGTGTCACGGCATCAGTAGCCGAGGTTCATCTTCAGCGTGTGCGTGAAGGTGATCGATGTGCCGAGCTGCACGTTGCAGTTGCCGAGCACGACGTCGAAGAACGCATCCGGCCCCACGTAATCCCAATGCACGGTGCCGTCGGTGATGTCATTGCCTTCGCCGCTCGGGCCGCCAGAGGCCGCGCTGGTGCCAGCGATCGAGCAGACGTACCAGTTGCCGCCCTTCACCACCGCCGCGCCGGCGGCATACGCGTGGCTCGCCTGCCATGTGTCGCTGGACGTGCCGACGTAATCCCATGTCACGCTGCCGTCCGTGATGCCGGCCGCGGTAGTCGTCGGGCCACCGCTTGAGGCTGAAGTGCCCGCGCCAGTGCACTTGTACGTGTTGCCGCCGTTGGTGCAATACTGACCGACCGCGAACGCCGTGCTTGCGAGCCACACGGAGCCGACAGTGAAGTCTCCCCACACGGTTGTGCCATCGCTCTTGACTGCGCGCGCGAAGGTCGCGCCGCCATTTGCAACAGGGGAGGCCGCGCCGGTGAAGCTGCCCGTCGCAGACTCATTCGGGCTGGAATAGGACGGCGAGCCGAACGCGGTCGATGCATATGTCGCGGTGGCGAGCAAGGTGTTGCCGGAAAGAGCAGTTTGCGGATTGGCTGGCTGCGTGCCGTTGTAGAGATTCAGCGTGCCGCTGTTGAGCAGCGCACCCATTGCGGCGAGGCCGACCGAACCGGTGTTTTGTGCAACGTTCATTTCAAATTTCCTCCGGGCAATAAAAAACCGCCTCGAAGGCGGTCACTGGTCGAATCTTTGGAATGTCAGGATCAGGCGTATTCGTAAACGATCACGATGCCGTTGGCGCCATTGCCGCCGGTAGCGGCTGCGCCTGATGCGAGAGTGAGCGCGCCGCTACCGCCAGAGCCTGGCGTTGAGGCGTTGGTGCCGTTCCCGGTACTGTTCGCGCGCGCTGGTGCGCCGCCGCCGAATACCGAATTGCCGCCCTTGCCGCTGATGCCGGCTGAATTCGTATTGCAGAAGCCAGATCCACCGGCATCGCCATTCGAGTTGACGATGTTACCGCCGGTTGCAGCGGCGCCAGGTATGCCGGTTCCGTTCAGAATCGGAAACGTTGAAGAGAGAATTCCTGCGATACCACCGCCACCACCGGGCGCTGTAATCGATCCGAAGGACGAGGAGCCGCCAGAATTGCCGTTGCTACCGGACACGCCGGTTCCGCCCGCGCCGATCGTGACAGCGGCACCCGCGAATCCGGACGTCAGCCTGCTTTTTGCGTAAGAACCAGCCGCGCCGGCACCACCGACAGATGCTTGCGAGCTGCTCGTTGCCAGCGAACCGCCGCCTGCGCCACCCGCGCCTTGCACCTCGACCACGATGCTGTTCGTGCCGAGTGTCGGCGTGTACGTGCCGGATGAATTGAACACCTGCACGTTGAGCAGACGCCCAGACATCAGCGGAGCTGCGATGTTGGGTGCACCGCTGTAGTTGCTGATGTTGCCGCCGGTGATCGTCGACTGGCCGTTTGCAACCGTCACCACTGCGATGCCGACGAATCCGGAATCCGGTGCGGGAGTCGTTTGCGTGCCGGTGGCCGCCGCGGTGCCCGCTTTCGCGGTGACGTTGACGAGACCTTGCCGAACGGTGTTCTGTGCTGTGCCGGAATTGCTCGGCCCGGAATACGCAACCGCCGGATTGCTCGCGTTGTAGTACGGCAGCACGGTCGAGCCGCCATCGACTTCCGAGAACGCGGCCTGGATCAGATAATTGATCGACTGGCCCGCCGTACCCGGCGCGGGGCACGCCAGCGTCACCTTGTCGAGCATGATCCCTTGCTTGACGATCTGGTGCGTGGTGTCGGCTGGCAGCGAGCCGAAAGCGTTCGAGTCGAGGTTCTGCAGCGAGTAAATCTCGCCCGGAGCAACGTCGACCGTCAGCGCGGCAGGCGATGAAGGGCCGACGCTCAGCCCGTTGAACACTTGGTTCGTGCCGAATAGCGCGCGGCAGACCTTTGCAAGGCCGACCATTGCGTTGCGGGTTTGATTGAGCTGATCCGTGTCGAGCGGGATCTGACCCGGATATAAAAGAGCGCGGTCCACAGTGGTCTCCTTGAAAAGAAAACCCCGCACTAGGCGGGGTACTTTGTAAAGATTGAGCTAGGCGCGGACGAATCCGCTCTTTGCCGTGGCCTTGCACCACTTTGTCAGTGCGAATACCACTTGGCTGCTTTCACGTCCGCCGCGAACTTCAGTGACGCGCCCGCGGCGATAGTCGTTGTGCCGACGATCGTGTCGCTGCCGCCCGGTGCCACGGTGAGCGATTGCGTGGACGAGTTGATGATCGTTATGGTTTGCGCCTGTTGCTCCGAAAAGAGCGTCGAGGCCGGCAAGGTGATCGTCTGGCCCGCAGTCGTGCCGGTGAAGATCACCAGCTTGGACGTGGCGCCCAACGCGGTGCTGGCGCTGACCGTCGCTTCCGGCGGGTTCACCAGCGAGATATTGCGGCCGGCGTTATAACCAGAGACGTTGAGGTTGTTGACTGATGCGAGTGCCGATAGCGCGCGGATGCCGTATCCAGCGCCGGATACCGAACCGGCTGTCGGGTTGAGCACAGTAATGTTGTCCAGATTCCAGTTTCCTCCCGGTTGCACAGCGCCTTGGGCGTGGCCGGTCGAACCGCAGGTAATTCCTGTCATGTAGACATTCTTCAGGGTGAAACTACCCGTACCGCCGCCGATGTAGCCGGTGGAGTTGGTCACATAAGCCGAGAGGATTCCGCTTGCGACCGGAGCGCCCGTGGCGTTGAACAGCGCGTTGTCGGCACTGGCAACCGTCTGCCCGCACGAATCGATGCTCAGGTGCTTGATCCAGAAGTCGGTCGGGTTGGAAAACTGCACCAACGGCCCCGCGACCACGTTGTAGGCGCGGATCAGGTCAATGTCGCCGCCAACGTTGCTCCCCGAAACGACAACGTGATCGCTCGTACCAGAACAATTCTCGATCACCAGCTTGCCGATGCTGATTCGGCTCGTTGACAGCGTAACCAGATTGTCCACGTTGGTGAGCGCGGTGTAATTGCGCAGGATCACCGTGCCGACGCGCGTCCCCGGCGCTGCGAAATTGATTCCTCGCGATCCGCTCGAACCCGTGCCATCGCACACAATGTCATCTAAGAAAATATCGACCGGCGAACCAACGTTCACCGTCGAGAATCCGTTGCCTTGATTGCCGGTGGCGCTGACGCCGATCACCTTGATGTTCTTCAGCGCCGGGCTGCCGGTGCCGGCATTCGGCTCCAAGTCGATACCGGCTTGCGGGGCCGTACCGTTGGAGTTGTCGTAGGAGCCGCCGAAAACGGTAATGTCCGCGCCGTTGGTGATGGACATGCCATTGCGATAGGCATTGTCCGTATGGCAGTTATTGAACTGCCCGCGCGTCGGGAAGCTGCTCAATACCGTGGGCGTGAAGGTGCCGACGTAGAAGCCATCGCATACTGCGTTGATGGCCCGGCAGTTTTCGAAGATGAAATCGCTCGCACCAGTCCAGATGTAGAACAGATGCGCGGCCACGTTGGCAGGTGCGCGGTTGGCGCGGTTGCCATCCACAACCAGATTGCTGACGATGAAATTGTCGCCGGTGAACCGCAGCATGTAATGGTTGCCATCGACTGCGGTTCCATTCGCCATCTTGATCGTGGCGTTGTTGCCGATCAGGCTAAAGCTGCCGCTCGTGACATCGATTTTGTTGCTGATGAGATAGGTCGCGTTCTGCTTCAGCGCGCCATACGACCAGCCCAGCGAATTGAGCGCGGTCAGCCAGTTGGTGAGGGCCGTGGTGTCGTCGGTTACTCCGTCTCCCGCAGCCCCGTAGGTTTCCGGAGTAACAGCAGCTGATGGCCCAAGCAAACCGCCGGGCGACACTTGCGCGCCAGAGAGGATGTTGGTAGCAGCGGTCGCATTGCCCGGATAGCCGATGTTCTGCAGCAATACGTGCGTAGAGTCGGTGATGGACGAAACCGCGTAGTAGCCTGCCTGATAGACATAGACGATCTGACCGACCGCCATCCAGCTCGTGTTGGCGACGTTGACGCTGACAGTAGACCCGATGGCGGGCTGGGTGAAATTCGCGGTGGTTGTCGTGAATGCTGAAACACCTGCGCCAACGCGGCTTTGAATGAAGGCCGAAATGACGTTCAGCGTTGCGCTCTTGGAGTCTCCAGCTTGCGTAAGCAGCGCAAGCTCGGCTCCGGTCAACGCTCCGGCGACCGGCAAAGTTGAGAGTTTTTGGCTCATGGGTAGCTACTCACACGTCCAGTTCTTGCGCGTCTTCGGTCACAAGCTCTTGTCCGTCCTCGGTCATCAGAAGACCGCCGACGGGTTGCGCAGGTATCTGCGGATTGTTGATATGCACCCACACTTGCGTCGCCGCCGGGCGCACCGAATCGATCGCGGCATAGATATCCGCATCGGAGATTGCATCCGAGAATGACTGCAGATCGATGTAGCTAGCCTGCGACGCGGTGTTGTATGCGCCAGTCGAGACGCCGTAGCCAGAAACGTTCGCGATCGGCAGGTTCACCAGCGGCCGGTACGCCTGCACGAACGCCTGATACGGGATCTGCATCGAGCCGTAGTAGCCGACGCCAGTTGGCGCTCCCGCGGCGAGATACGCGTCCCGGATCGCCTGCATGGTGCGGATGGACTTGATACCAATCTCGCCGCCTTCGCCGCCTTCGGACGAGGCGTTGCGCACGACCATTCCGTACATCGAGAAGTCGTTCTTGATCCAGACGGCTGTGCCGTAACTGCCGGCCATCCAGAAGTCGCCGGTGACGGGTTCGACCCAGAAGCCCCACTTGTAGCGCCACGGTTCGTCCGATGGCGCGGGCGATCCTGGCACAACTAGAGAAGGCCCGAAGTAGTCGCTGGCCGGAACCGGCGTGTTGTTGTCCTGCAGATAGGTCTTGATGTTGAGCGTGCCGCTCATGATCTGCTGCACGACCTTGCGAAGCGTCGTCGCAAATCCCTGGGCCGCACCGGACGGCATCGCCGTGGTGCATGAGATGTCTGTCCCCAACAGATTGAGATTGTTCTTGTAGAACGTCTTCAGGTCTGTGTTTGCATAGAGGCCGAGCCCGAGCACGGTGTTGAAGTAGTACTGCCAGCCGCCGCCGTCGTAAGAGAACAAGCCGACGTGTGGAGGATTCAGCTGGTCGAATCTGTATCCCGCACCATCGAGCTGCGCCGCGCATTGCGCGATGGTGTTGCCTACCGCACAGTGCAACCCATTCATCAGGTCGCGGCCGCCGGTCATCGTGAGCCACGGCCAGTCCGTCGCATAGGTCAGCGTGCGAATCTGCGCGACGGCTGTTGCCGAGAGCGATTTGGTGACGGACGCGAAGACGACCTGCGTGTTGCTTTGGATCGTGCCGCCGCCGTAACCGGCGTTGCCGTTGTTCCAAAGTGGCGAACCTGATGCACCGCCGAGCTCGGTGTAGAAGTCATCGCCGCCCGCGGCTATATCGGCGAGCGCAGCAGCATTCGCGGCAATCGCTTGGCTCTGCGCCTGCGCGCCGCTTGCGTTCGTGCCGTAGCACCAGAACGGCACGCCATACGCGCCGCAGTCGGCCGGCTTGGTCGGCTCGATCACGATCGGCGTCTGCCCGGTCAAATCCTGCAGCACGCGGATCAGTGCGTTGCGCGTGGCCTTCTCGCGGAACAGGTTGGCGAGGATCAGCGCGCGATAGGACGTGTCACTCTGCCCGGTATTGCGCTGCAGCGTGGTGCCGAAGAAATCGGCCGAGATCAGGTCGAGATAACCGTCCGTCGCGGTCGAAATGCGCGTCTGCAGCTTCGCGTAGGCGTAGAGCGAATAGACGAATGCCAGAACGTTGGCGATGCCTTGCAGCACCGCATCAAGGATCGGCGTCGAATCGGCAGGCGAGCCGAACCAGCGCGCAGGCAATATCGCCTTGAGCCGAGCAAATATGTCGGCTTGGGTTCCCGTGGCCATGTGCGCTACGAAACCGTGACCGATGCGGCCTTGATCACGTGCTTTGCGTCAGCAGTGAGGTCGGACGTGCCGGAATTCAGCAGCACCGATGCGACATTTGCCACACCGGGCGAGGCGTCATAGGCCACTTGCGCGAGTCGCGTGTACGCGAGCGTCTGCCCCAGCGCCAGGCTGTCGATGTAATCCGCGACCGCAGTCTGCACCAGCGCCTTCGTCGCCGCGACGTCGTAGCCTGCAGCAACGGATACCGTCATGGTCACGGTCGCATTCAGCACCACCGGCGCGAATACGCCGTACTGGATGGTGAACCCACGGACTGCTTCGACCGCATTTTGCGCCGCGGTCAGAAAATCCGAAGAAGGGGAACCTGTGCTATCGTCGACGACGACGTAGAAATAGCCTGGATGGTAGGCGCCGCTGTAGTCGTAGTTTTCGACCAGCGCGTAGGTGACACCCGTCTGCAGCGACGTCAGCGCGTAGCCGATCGCGGCCTTTGTGGCCTTGGAGAGATTGGCGATGTAGCCGATGAAGCGCGCGCGCAGCGCGGTATCGCTCTCGGCATCAGCGCCGTTGGTGAATGCCAGCGCATTGGTGACCGTGTCGACGTACGGGATCGCCTGCGTGATCACCGTGATGGTATTGACCGCAGCATTGGTGGCTGCACCGGTGTTGACCGCCTGCACGGCCACGGTGACGGATGCCGTGCTCGCTGGGATCACGTAGCCGTTCTGCACCGGATCGAACGCGGGATTGGTGGTGTCCGCGACGACCGCGTACTGCTGCGTGCCATCGGCTGACTGCACCACTGTTCCGACCGGCACCAGCGCCTGTAGCGTCGGCGTGAAGCGAGAGAACGTGACCGCACCGGTCGCGCCCTGCGCTGGCAGTCGCGTGAGCCCGTAATCGGCAACCCATGAATCCAGATCGGAGCCGACAGACGTCGCGGCGCGC
>Ga0070741_10018817_pt1 | contig 11118 bp, 11 predicted proteins | sample Coa_R1_4_FD_66440 | JGI IMG/M metagenome (GOLD analysis project Ga0070741, IMG submission 66440) | Surface soil microbial communities from Centralia Pennsylvania, which are recovering from an underground coalmine fire - Coalmine... | ecosystem: Environmental > Terrestrial > Soil > Unclassified ...
CGGGGACGGAGCGACCATGCCAACCTCCTCGGGGATCTGCGGTGGACGAGGAGACCGTCACACGGCCCGGTTGCCGACCGCCTGCAAGGCCTTGCAGGACGTTTGGAACGCGCTGCGAGCCGCGGTGGCGGGGAAGGAGACGGCCGAATGAGCGTTCGCGCGTTCCGGCATGTCGCGCTCAGCGTGCGCGACCTCGACCGCAGCGTCGCCTGGTACACGGACGTGCTCGGGTTCGAGACCCTGTTCCGCGAGTCGGGACCCGAGCGCTCCGCTGCGGTCATGCGGATCCCGGACACCGACGTCGTGGTCGGTCTCGTCGAGTTCGCCGCTCGCGACAGCGATTCGTTCTCCCCGCGGCGCACGGGACTGGACCATCTGTGCTTCGCGGTCGCCTCGCGCGAGGCGCTCGACGAATGGCAGCAGCGGCTCGACGCTTACGGCGTCGAGCACTCGGGCATCGGTGGAACGGGAGCGGGGACGATGCTCAACTTCAAGGACCCGGACGGGATCGCGCTGGCGCTCGCCGTCCCGTTCTGACGGCGCCGTCAGAGCGCGGCCGGCGGGCTGTGGATGCGACCGAGGTCGAATGGTCGCGGCCAACCGTTGCGCTCGAGGCGCCGGGTGTGCTCGGCGACGACCGCGCGCAGATCGTCGGGCTGCCAACCGTCCACGAGCGTCTCGCCGCGCAGATCGCGCACGGGACGGTCGAGCTCGACGAGGAGCTGCAGGCTGTACGCGATGCGGCCCGTCAGCGCGGTCGCGTCGCACGTGCACAGCGCCAGCGTCGCCTCGGCGATCGTCTCGAGCGGCTCGTAGAGCGCGGGGTCGATCCATCCACCGGCGAGCAGCGCGGGCGTCGCGATCGCGGCCTGGGGCGTGAGCGCGTTCACGGCGATCCCCTGCCCGTAGGTCTCGGCCGCGACCGACACCGTGAGCCGGTTGAGCGCCGCCTTGCTCGCCCCGTACGCGGATCCGCCGGTTGCCGGGAGCAAGCGCGGGAACGGCGGGCCGGGTGGGAGCTCGCCGGAGAAGCTCGTCAGGTTCACGATCCATCCCGCGCCGCGCTCGCGCATCGACCCGACTGCCTGCGCCATCAGGTCCCACGGCGCGCGCACGTCGAGCTGGTGGATCGCGTCGAGCTCGGGCGCGGTCCACTGCTCGAACGGCTTGTAGCCGTTGGACGCGGCGCTGTTCACGAGGATGTCGACGGGTCCGAGCTCGGCCGCGGCGCGTGCGACGAGCGTGCCGCGACCGCCGTCGGGGTCGCGCAGGTCGCACGGCAGGACGAGCGCCGTCCCGCCGACTTCCTGCACGCGCGCGGCCGCCTCCTCCAGCCCTTCGACGTTCCGTGACGTGAGCGCCACCGCGGCGCCTTCGGCCGCGAGTCGCACCGCGACCGCGGTTCCCGTGCCGCCGCGGCTCGCGCCGGTGACGAGCGCGACGCGCCCTTCGCACGCGCGTTCCCTGCTCATACGCGGTTCCGCTGCGCGATCGCGTCGCCGACGCGCGCGAGCGACGCGCGCAACGACCGGGGCTCCAGCACCTCGACGTCCTCCCCGAGCGCGACGAGCTGCGACAGTGCGACCTGCTCCGACTCGACGGGAAGATCGACCGTCTTCCAGCCGTCGCCGTCGGACGTCGCGGCCGCGGCGAGCGCGGCGTTGGCTGCCGTCGTGTCGGTCACGTGCGGCAGTCGCGCCTGCGCCTGGGGCGACAGGCGGATGCGGACGCGGTCGCGCAGGATGTCGGCGTTGAACGCGGCCTCCGATGCCGCCCACCACCGCGCGAGATCGAAGCCGGCCGGCCGTTCGAACGGCTCGCCGGTCGGCTCGGCGGACGCGATCCGCCCGACCCGATACGTCCGCACGTCGCCAGTGCCGTCCACACGCGCGACGACGTACCACACACCCGCCTTGAGGACGAGCCCGAGCGGGTCCACGCGGCGCGTCACGAGACGGTCGCCGCGCCGATACGCGATCTCCACGCGCTGCTCGCTCCACAGCGCGTCGGCCACGACCGGCAACGCGTCGAGCGGCTCGTCGCGATGGAACCAGTGCGGTGCGTCGAACAGGAAGCGCGCGCGGACGCGGCCGGCGCGGCCGCGGAGCTCCGGTGGGAGCGTCGCGAGCAGCTTCGTCTGCGCGGACGCGAGGATCGCGCCCAGGCCGAGCTCGGCGGCCGCGGTTCCGGCGCCGGCGAGGAACAACGAGCTGGCCTCGTCGCCGGACAGGCCGTCGAGCCGGGTGCGCCAGCCGTCGAGCAGGCGCACACCGCCGCGCGGCCCGGTCTCGGTCCACAACGGCACACCGGCGGCCTGCAACGCGCCGACGTCCCGGTACACGGTGCGCACCGAGACCTCGAGCTCGTCCGCGAGCTCACGCGCGGTCGCGCTCCCACCCCGCTCCTGCAACCACAGGAGCAGCGCCAGCAGCCGGCTCGCCCGCATGTCCCACAATCGTACGGAACGACCCTGACAGCAGGTGTCAGGGAGACGTCGCGACACTGAGCGCCGTGAGCTCCTGGGCCGACGTCACCCGTTCCGCACCCGATCTCGCCGCCGCCGTCCGCGCCCGCTTCGAGGCCACAGGCCTCGGCCTGCTCGCGACCGTGCGCGCCGACGGGTCACCGCGCATCACCGGGCTCGAGCCCTTGTTCGCGCTCGACGAGCTCTGGCTCGGGATGATGCCCCAGTCGCGCAAGGCGCTCGACCTCCTGCGCGACCCGCGCTTCGCGCTGCACAGCGCGACGGTCGACAAGAAGGTCGTCGAGGGCGACGCCAAGGTCGGCGGGCGCGCGATACCGGTCGACGAGCACGACGACGCGACGTTCGGCCGGTTCGTCGACGCGTTCGAGGAGCGCACCGGCGAACGGCTGCCCGGTGGCGCGTTCCACCTGTTCCGCGCCGACGTGCGCGAGATGTCGTTCCTGAAGCCGGCCGGCGACCACCTCGACATCGACTGGTGGAGCGAGGGAGCCGGTCTTCGTCACGTCGATCGGCACTAGGTTCCTCGTCCGTCCGCACAGGAGGAACCGCACGTGGAAGCCACCGACGTCGACGTCCCGCACCGCTTCACCGGCAAGGTCGCGCTGTTGACCGGCGCGGCCTCGGGCATCGGTCGCGCGAGCGCGCTGCGGCTCGCGCGTGAAGGCGCGCAGGTGTTCGGCTTCGATCTCGACGGCGACGGCCTGGCGGAGACGGAGCAGCTCGTCACCGGAGCGGGCGGCACGATGCGCACCCGCCCGGGCGACGTCTCACAGCGCGCGTCTTGCTTCGACGCCGTCGCCGCGTGCGTCGACGCGTTCGGCGGCCTCGACGTACTGGGCAACATCGCCGGCATCGCGCGCGCGGAGCACTTCGTCGACGTCACCGAGGCCCAGTACCGCACGATGATGGGCGTCAACGTCGACGGCTGCTTCTTCATGGCGCAGGCCGCGGTCCCGCACCTGCTCGAGCGGGCGGGGACGATCGTGAACATCGCGTCCAACGCGGGGCTGATGGGGCAGGCGTACACGGTCGCCTACTGCACCTCGAAGGGCGCGGTCGTGCAGATGACGCGCGCGCTCGCGATGGAGTTCGTGAAGACGCCGTTGCGCGTGAACGCGATCGCGCCCGGCGGCACGGTGACCAACCTGACGGCCGGGTTCCAGATCCCCGAGGACGTCGACTTCGAGCTGATGGCCCCCTACACGGGGTTCCGCGGGATGGGCACGGCCGAGGACGTCGCCGCGCTGCTCGCGTTCGTCGCGTCCGACGAGGCCGCCAGCATCCACGGGGCGATCCTGTCCACCGACCGAGGCCTGACCGCGGGCTGAGCCGTTCGGACCATTTCGGCCCCGAAGTCCTCAACTCGGTGGCGCGGTGGACGACCAGATGCCGTGGCAGGTGAGCGCGCGGTCGACGAGTCGACGCTGGAGACGGTCCTGTCCAACCTCCTCGCGGAGTACCCGGACGCGCCCATCGCCGCGATCGGTCACGACGGCTTGTTCGTCGACGTGCCGCCGTCCCTGCCCGTCGGTGCGCATCCCGTGCTCGAGGGACGCTCCGCGCTCGACCTCGTCGTCCCCGCCGACCGGGTCGTGGTCATCACGGCGTGGGGCGAGACCCACGCGACGGGGATCGCGCGCGCGGTCGTCAGGCTCGCGGCCGACTCGGGGACCGGCGCCTTCTACTTCGTCGACGCGCGGCACCTCTACGGCGTCTACGTCGGCGTGCTCCTCGCGGACGGTGGTGGCGAAGCCATCGGCGAGCAGCTCAAGTCGGCCCCGAAGATGCCGCCGCGCGTCTGTCGTGTGCACAAGGACGGGCTCGCCGTCATCAGCGCGATCGACGACGCGACGACGCGCGTCCTCGGGTGGGAGCCCGACGAGATCGTCGGCCGGCGCTCCCTCGAGCTCATCCACCCCGACGATCACGACCGCGCGATCGAGAACTGGATCGAGATGCTCGGTGCGCCCGGTGGCGACCACCGGTGGCGCGGCCGCCACCAACGCCGTGACGGGTCGTGGGTGTGGATGGAGATCACCAACCGCAACCGGCTCGACGATCCGGAGCACGGGGACGTCGTCGCGGAGATGGTCGACATCTCCGACGAGATGGCGGCGCAGGAGGCGCTGCGCGCGCGTGAGCAGCTCCTCCACCGGCTCGCCGAGGCGCTCCCGCTCGGCGTGTTCCAGGTCGACAGCGACCGTTCGATCGTCTACGCGAACGAGCGGCTCGCCGAGATCACGTGCACGGGCCCCGCGACGACGGTCGACGCCCAGCTCTGCACCGTCGTGGCCGAGGACCGCGCCGTCCTGCAGCACGCGCTCGACGACGTCCTCGTCGACGGGCGCGACGCCGACCTCGAGGTCCGCATCGACGTGCCCGGTGCCCCGGCCGGACGACTGTGCCGGATCACGATGCGCGCGCTCACCGGCGACGACGACGTCGTGACGGGCGCGATCGTCTGCGTCGCGGACGTGACCGAGAGCGCGCGCCTGCGCATCGAGCTCGAACACCGCGCGACCTATGACGCGCTCACCGGCTGTCACAACCGCGCGTCGATCATCGCCGCGCTCGAGACGACGCTCGCGTCGGACAACGCCCGGGTCGGCACCGCGCTCGTGTTCGTCGACCTCGACGGCTTCAAGGCCGTCAACGACGAGCTCGGGCACGCGGCGGGCGACGACCTGCTGCGGATCGTGGCGTCGCGCCTGCGCGACACGACGCGCGACACCGATCTCGTCGGCCGTCTCGGCGGTGACGAGTTCCTCGTCGTGTGCCCGCGCGTTGCCTCGCTCGCCGAGGTCACGCGCCTCTGTGACCGCGTCGCCGAGGCGCTGAGCGGGACGGTCGACGTCGCCGGTCACCAGCAGCGACTCCGGGCGAGCATCGGCGTGACGTGGTCGCGCGCGGGCGTCGTGTGCGCGGACGCGCCGCGTTGCGCCGAGGCGATCGTCGCCGAGGCCGACACCGCGATGTACGCGTCGAAGCGCGAGGGCGCAGGCCGCCCCGTGCTCTACGACGCGTGCCTGCGCGACGCCGACATCCCGGCCTGATCGGCGCGCGGCGCCCGCTCGCGCGTCACGGCACCGTCGTCGACGACGTCGAAGACGGCGGGATGGACTGCGAGTGCGGCAACACCGTCGTCGACGTGGTCGCGCTCGTCGCCGACGCCGGCCCCGTCGTCGAGGTCGTCGTACCGCTCGCACCAGGGGGCGTCGTCGTGGTCGTCGTCGCACCCGCGGGCGCGCGCGTCGTGGCCGTGGTCGGCGACGACGTCGGCGGCGGGCGGGTCGTGGCCGTCGTCGGGGGCTGCGTCACCGCGGGCACGTACACCGGCGCCGGTCGGGGCGCGGGACGCACGGCGAGCCACAGCGCCCCCACGCCGAGGAACGCGACGACGAGTGCCGCCGTCGAGCGGCGCACCGGCAGGCGGAAGCGGAAGCGACGCACGTCAGCCCTCCGCGCGCGCGACGGGCTCCGTGGTCGCGGTGGTCACCCCGGCGCGCTGCAACGCGCGGGCGATCCGCAGGCGGAGCACGCGTCCGACGTCGAACTGCTTGCCCGGCAACGTGCGCGCGACCAAGCGGAGCTGCAGGTGGTCGACCTCGATGGTCTCGACCCCGGCGACGACAGGATCGCCGACGATCGCGCCGCTCCAGGCGGGATCGTCGCGCACCGACTCGGCTGCGTCGCGCACGACCTGCGTCGCGGTGTCGAGGTCCTGGTCGACCGGGATCGGCACGTCGACGACGACGCGCGACCACTCTCGCGAGAGGTTCGTGACCTGGCGGAGCGCGCTGTTGGGCAGGAAGACGAGCTCGCCCTGCACGGTCCGCAGCTTGGTCACGCGCAAGGTCAGCTCCTCGACCGTCCCGCGCACGCCGGCCGTCTGCCCGGGCTGGGAGAGCTGGACGACGTCGCCGACGCCGAACTGGTGCTCGCTCAGGAGGAAGAAGCCGGCGAGGACGTCACCGACGACCTGCTGCGCGCCGAAGCCGACCGCGACACCGGCGACCGTGGCCGGCGCCACGAGGCTCGTGAGCGGCAGCCCGAACTTGTCCAGGATCAGGAGCGCCGCGACGAAGTAGACGAGCGCGACCACGCCGAGCTCGCCGGCCTGCACGAGCGCGCGGACGCGCTTGTTGCGCTCCGACGCGACCCCGGACCGGTCGATCTGCGCGAGCCCGTCGTGGTACAGGCGCTCCAGGTAACGCTGCGCGCCCCAGTGCACGAGACGCGCGAGCAGCACCGAGCCGATCGCGAGGAGACAGATCTCGAGCCCGTCGCCGCGGGCCCACCGGGAGAGGTCGCTGAGGTCCATCGATGCCTGCCGGGCGCCGGCCGCGACACACCCACGCGGGTCTGCGGCACCGGGGCGCGCGCGTACCCTCGCCGCGGACGCGCGACACCACCACGTTCAGACGCGGACCCGCGCCCGGTCAGTCGATGAACGCGCGCGCGCCGACGAGCAGGGCGGGCGCGATGTCGCGCGGCGCGCGCTCGCGCAGCGCCCACAGCGGCGTGCGACCGCCGAGCGAGAGGTTCGGCGTCGCGAACCAGGTCGTGACCACGTCGTCGGGGACCTGGTGGTCGTCGAACGTCGCGAACAGCGTGTCGATCAGCCGGAGCCTGGCCTCCATCTCGGGCGGCAGCGGCAGCCAGCCCTCGCACCAGTCGTCGAGGACGCTCGGCGGCGCGCCGGTCAGCTCGCCCATCAGCTCGTCCCCGGCCCGCTCACGCAGTCCCGCGACGAGTCCGAGCACCTGCGTCGACACGAGCGCGTGATACCCGTCGACACCGACGAAGCGCTCGCGCGCGAGGTCGACGACGCGCGCGTCTCGCCCCTGGTTCATCCCGCGCCTCCCTGTGACCCGCCCCTGGGCCGCCGGGCACAGTGCCACGCTGCGTGGTAGGGGTGCAACGGTCGCAGCACATCGCGTGACGAACCCGCGGACCGGAACCCCTGGCCGCTTCACGGGCCGACGCTGGTACGATGCGCTGCCTCCGGTGGAGTCGGGCCCCCATCGTCTAGCGGCCCAGGACGCCGCCCTTTCAAGGCGGTAGCGGGGATTCGAATTCCCCTGGGGGCACGTTCGGGCGCCGCGTCACGCGGCACCGGAACGCAGACTGGTCCTGTGGTGCAGTTTGGAGTGCACGCCGCCCTGTCAAGGCGGAGGCCGCGGGTTCAAATCCCGTCAGGACCGCGCACCACGGAAGCACGGAGACGAAGCGGAAGCCTGGGCGGAGCCCGGGAGGCCGAAGCGGAGTCGACCCAGCAAGCACGGCCGGGTAGCTCAGTCGGCAGAGCACACGCCTGAAAAGCGTGGGGTCACCGGATCGACGCCGGTCCCGGCCACCACACGAAAGTGCTGATCATAGGCCGAATTGGTTCCTTCCTGGCGTGTTCGGCGGCGGTGCTTCGCTGTCCGAATTGTCGATCTCGTGCCACGCGCGTGCCACTTCGACGCGGGCCTCAGGTGCGTGCCGCGGCACCCAGCGACCATGCTGACATCGACGCGACACGAACGCGCTTGAATGGGGTCGCGGCCCGTAGGGTCGCCGCGATCGCAGGAAGGTAGCGACCGATCCCTCGCAGGCGAGTCAGCCCAGGGTCCGGCGGATGTCCTTCACGAGCAGGAAGAGATGGAGATCGTCGGTGGGCGACGTCTCGAACTCCGGCACGAGGTGCAGGTAGAAGTCCCTGGCGTCGGGCGTCTCGGCGTGGACGAGGAGACCCCGGCAGCCGATCTCCTCACCGAGGGCATAGGTCCGGGCGATCACGTCCTGGAGGAGCGCGGCGCCGAGGCCGCGCCCCTCGTGGGCGGAGTCGACGCCGAGGCGGGCGAGAAGCGCGACGGGTTGCGGGTACCGACCCGCCCCTCTCCGCACGCGCGGCGGCGCGTCGGCCAGCGAGACGCTCGCCATGCACCAGGCGTAGTAGGCGACCACCGCGTTGGAGTCGATCGGAGTGACGACGAGGACGCGCGTCGTCCCGGAGTTGGCGGACTGGCGAGCGTGCCGGCGCAGCCACTCGGTCTGTTCCGGTGACCGGCACTCGAACCCATCGAGTTCGTGTCCCGTGGCGAGCAGTGCGGGTGGCCGATAGGCGCCCGTCACTCCGTGCTGAACGGCGCGGGGCGATCCATGAGCCGACGCAAACCCGGGAGCTCCCGCGCCCGACGGCGATTGACCGCCTCCCACGCGGCCGCGGACGCGGCGTCGAGCGTGAATTCGGTTCGGTCTGCGAGCACACGGCGAGCCGCGATGGTGAGGTTGGAGATCACGAACTCGGTGAGATCCGTCCCCTGCTCGGCCACCGCACGATCGATCAACGCACGCTCGTCCTTGGTGGTTCGAACCTCGAGCCGCTCCCGGCGCAGCCGCGTCGTGGTCATCGTCGACTCCCTGTCGGCTGTCCTAGGCTGTCCGGCCATTGTACGGCCACACGCCTCTTTCGGCAACCCTGTCGCGCCGTGTCGGGCACGTCGCACGCGACCACCGGGACGGCGTTCGTGTGACGCGACCGTCTACAGCCCGAGCGCGGCACGCAGCCGTCGCGGGTTCATGACCGCGACGTCCGGGTCGTCGGGGTCGGGGAACTCGTCGAGGAGATGTGCGAGCTCCTCCCTCCCGACGGGATCGTCGGCCGCCTCACGTGGTGTGCGGCCGCCGAGCGCGGGAATCGGTTCGTCGAGCCAGCGGCGTTCCTGATCGGCGATGAACGCGGCGAGCGCGTCTCGGAGCGCGGGATCGTCCGCTCGCACGGGCGCCGCGGTCGACGAGTCGGGTTCGTGGTCCGCGAGGGCGTCGGTGAGGGACCGCGCGGCGTCGTCGATGAGGGTCGCGTCAGGAATCACGGCCGCGATCGCCGCCTTCAGCGCCGCGGCACGCTCCCGCGAGTTGACCTCGCCGATGAGCTCGTCGCCGGCGACCTCGACCCGGGCGACAACGGTGCGGTCCCCGACCGATGAGCGTTGCGTCAGGTGCCAGACCGACTGGTCGTCGGCGCGTTCGTACCCGGCGTCGCGCAGCGCACGTTCGACCGTCGACGGATCACCGATGCTCCAGCGGAGCGTGTGCAGTTCGAGATCGTGCCCATCGGCGTTCGTCAGGCGCGTCGGTCGGAGCAGGTCGCCGAGGAACGCGACGAGATCGTCCGCGTCACCGCCGTCGATGACCTCGACCAGCTCGGTGGCGGCCGCGCGGGGGACCTCGATGAACCCGCTGAAGGCGCGGTAGGTGTCGCCCACGGGGAGCGGACGTCCGGCGACGAGTGTCCCCGGGCGGGCATGCCGGTCGCGATGGGTGTTGACGACCGTGATCGATTCCCCGTGACCGATGTCGTGGAGCACCAGCCGGTCACGGTCGACGCGCTGGATCTCGAAGACGCCGCGATCGACGAGTGCCCACTGCGCGGCGAGCAGCGCTTCGTCGTCGGGCAGCAGCGCACTGCGAGCGGCGACGAACTCCGCGAAGACGCCGTCCTCGTGCAGAGCGACGTCGGCCAGGAACGGTGCATCCACGAGCTCGTCGTAGAGGGTGGCCGACTCGGACGGTTCGGCCATCGCCGCGGCGAGCGAGCGCACGCTCCTAGGGTGACGACTCCGCAGGAAGCGCACCGCCTTGTCGTAGAGCCAGCTCGCACGATCCGCGAGAGTGTGTTGCTGGGTACCGAGGTGGCAGGCCTTGTACTTGCGACCCGACCCGCACGGGCACGGATCGTTGCGTCGAGCGGCCGGACGCGGCCGTCGCAAGGCGAAGGTCGCGACTTCCTCCTTGAGCGATGCCGCGTCGCTCCGGCTCCCGTCTCCCTCGGTGTCATCGGGCGGGTCGTCAATGTCGGCGTATTCGCGCAACAGCAAGCAGGCGGTCGCTGCATCGCCGCGGTCGGACGCGAACCCGGCCGCGTCCAGCCGAGCCGGCAGGTGCGGACAGGACGCGTCGACCTCGGAGAGCAGCGCAACAGCGGTTGCCGCGTCGCCCGACCAGTCGGCGCAGCGCGCCTGCAGCCAGCGCACACCGACATGCGGCACGCCGCCGGCGCGAGCGTCGAGCGCGGCCGCCAAGGCGCGCACGTTTTCGAGTGGAATCTCACGCGTAGCGCGTTCTCGCCAGAACGCCGCGGCGACCGCTCCGTCGTCGAGCGCGGTAGCGAGCTCGCGATCGTCGACTCGGGAACTTGCCGACCCCTCGTTCGGCGAGGCCAGCACCGCGTCGAGGAGTGCAGCGAGGCGCTCGACCTGATCGGCACCGAGCTGGTAGATCACGCCGAGCCGGTTCCGGTCCTGCCACGCCCGCAGCGCATCCCAGTCGAAACCCTCCGCGGCGACGATCCCGGAGCGCTCCACGAGGCCCGCCGACCGGTACAGATCCGGCAACGGCGCTACAGGGTCGCCGATGAACGCGTCTCGATCCGCGACCAACGCCTCGTGCAGCGGACCGTCACCCGAGCTGAACACCAGCGTCGTCGGCTCCCGATCGCGAAGCGTCTCGCGTTCGAAGCGCACCGCACGGCCGAACCCAACGCGCAGCGCCGCCGTCTGGCGTTCGCTGGGACTCGGCGCAACCGAACACGGCGACCAACACAGCCCGCCACCGACCACGGCGACCGAGGCCCAACCACCCGCGAGGTC
>Ga0070741_10018818_pt1 | contig 11118 bp, 9 predicted proteins | sample Coa_R1_4_FD_66440 | JGI IMG/M metagenome (GOLD analysis project Ga0070741, IMG submission 66440) | Surface soil microbial communities from Centralia Pennsylvania, which are recovering from an underground coalmine fire - Coalmine... | ecosystem: Environmental > Terrestrial > Soil > Unclassified ...
GCCGGCAAGATCACGGCGTACGACAGCCCGATCTACATCGCCGATGCCGCCATGTACCTGATGGCGCATCAGCCCGGTCTCGGGATCACCGACCCCTACGAACTGACGTCGGATCAGCTCAACGCGGCCGTGGATCTGCTGAAGACCCAGTCCGGCATGATCAAGAAGTACTGGGCGGTGTACACGGACGAGATCGACGGGTTCGAGTCCGGCGACATGGTGGTCGGCACGGCCTGGCCGGTGAACCAGTCGATCCTCGAGAGCGACAACAAGGTCCCGGTCGCCTCGGTGATTCCGTCGGAGGGCGTCACGGGGTGGGCCGACACGTGGATGATGTCGTCCCACGCCCCCCACCCGATCTGCATGCTGAAGTGGATGGAATACACGCTCCGACCGGAGGTGCAGACGGCGGTGGCCGAGTACTACGGGGCCACGCCGTCGAACACGGCCTCCTGCCCGCAGCTCAACAAGGACCTCGGCGCCGACGCGGCCAACTACCACTGCGGCGACGACGCGTTCCTGTCGAAGGTCTTCCTGTGGAAGACCCCCCTGTCGGACTGCGGCGACAGCCGGGGCGAGGCCTGCGTCGACTACTCGGCGTGGACGAACGCCTGGACCCAGATCCGCGGAGCCTGACGGGTGAGGAGCCCGGGGGCCCGACGGGCCCCCGGGCTCCTCACCGATGAGACGATGGCCACCGTCGCGACGACCGGGGAGCGGACGCTGGTCCGGCGTGTCTCGGCGACGCTGTTCCGTCACCCGAGGGCCAAGCTCGCCGCGTTGCTCGCGGCTCCGCTCGGCTGGCTGCTCGTCGTGTACCTCGCCTCGCTCTCGCTCATGCTGGTCACGGCGTTCTGGCGTCTGAACGAGCTGACCTCCCAGATCGAGCGGGTGTGGGGCCTGCAGAACTTCCACACGCTCCTGACGGGTGCGCAGACGACGCCGATCACCCTGTCGAGCGTCGTGCACTCGGTCTACACCGTGATCACGTTCAGGACGCTCGGGATCGCGGTCGCGGTCACGCTCACCGATCTCACGCTGGCCTTTCCGATCGCGTACTACGCGGCGCGCCTGGCCAGCCCCAGGATGCGTCCGATCCTCCTGCTGGGGGTCACGATGCCCCTGTGGTCGAACTACCTCGTGCGGGTGTTCGCCTGGCGAATCATCACCTCCGGCGACGGACCGCTCCAGAGCCTGATGCGGCTGGCCGGCGTCCACTACAGCGTCGGGGCGAGCAACTGGGCCGTGTGGCTGACCTTCTGCTACCTCTGGCTGCCGTTCGCGATCCTGCCGATCTACGCGGCGGTCGAGCGCGTCCCGGGGTCGCTGCTCGAGGCATCGAGCGACCTGGGCGCCCACGGATGGATGACCTTCCGGAGGGTCGTCGTCCCGCTGATCCTGCCCGGTCTGGTGGCGGCGTCGATCTTCACGTTCTCGCTCACGCTCGGCGACTACATCACGCCCGTCCTGGTCGGCAAGCAGTTCTTCATCGGAAACGCGATCTACAACCTGGTGGGGCTGGCGAGCAACCTGCCGCTCGCGGCCGCCTTCGCGACGGTCCCCGTCGTGATCATGGCGATCTACCTGACGGTCGCCCGTAAGCTCGGGGCGTTCGAGGCGCTGTAGCGATGGAGAGCCGGCTCGCGCGCATCGTGATCAAGGTCGGAACCGGGATCACCCTGCTGTTCCTCTACACGCCGCTCGTGATCCTCGGGCTGTACGCGTTCAACAAGGGCATCACGCGGGCGTGGCCGCCGGACCTGTGGACGACCCGCTGGTTCGGCGCCGCGTGGCACGATCCGGACCTGCGGCGTGCGCTGCTCGGGTCGATCGAGGCGGCCGTCGGCGCCACCGCCGTGGCCATGCTGCTCGGCTCCTGCGCGGCCTTCGCCGTGCACCGGTTCCGCTTCTTCGGACGCGACACGATCTCGTTCGCGCTCGTGCTGCCGATCGCGCTTCCCGGCATCGTGACGGCGATCGCGCTGTCCTCGGCGATCAACTTCGGCAACCAGGCCTTCGGCCTCACGTTCTCGATCTGGACGATCATCATCGGGCACGCAACCTTCTGCATCGTCGTCGTGTTCAACAACGTGGTCGCGAGGCTCCGTCGCACGCCCACCTCGCTCGTGGAGGCCTCGATGGACCTCGGCGCCGACGGGTGGCAGACCTTCCGGTACGTCACCCTGCCGGCGATCCGCACCGCGCTGGTGGCCGGCGGCCTGCTCGCGTTCGGGCTTTCGTTCGACGAGATCGTCGTGACGAACTTCACGGCCGGGGCCAAGCTGACGCTGCCGATCTGGATCTTCAACAACATCCGCCTGCCGAGGCAGCAGCCGGTCGTGAACGTCGTGGCGCTCGTGCTGATGGTGATCTCGATCCTGCCGGTCTATCTCGCCCAGCGACTGACCGGAGGCGCGGAGGCCGTCTCGGGTGCCGCCAAGGCCGCGGCCCAGGGGCCGGGCGCCTAGAGGTACTGCCCGGGGCTGCGCTGCTCCTCCTGCGGAGCCTGCGGCTGGCCGGGCATGAGCCCCCGGCGGCGGAGCTCCTCGAACTGGGCCCGCGCGGCGGCCTGCTGCGCGAACAGCGCGGCCTGGATGCCGTGGAACAGGCCCTCGAGCCAGCCGACGAGCTGCGCCTGGGCCACGCGGATCTCGGCCTCGGTCGGCACGCCCTCCATCGGGGGGGCGAGCATCGCGAGCTCCTCCTGCAGGTCGGGAGACAGGACCTCCCGGAGCTCGCCCACGGAGCGCTCGTAGATCTCGCGAAGGCGAATCCGCCCCGGCTCGTCGATCGACGCCGCGCGGGTCTCCTCGAGCAGCTCGCGCACCATGCTCGCGATCCGCAGCAGCTTGGCCGGCTGGGTGATGGCCTCCTGCGGGCCCTCGGGCCGGCCCTCGGGCGGGCCGGAGGGCTGCGAAGGCGCCGGCCTCGATTCGGGGTGCTGGTCCATCGCCGCCACCTTAGCAGCAGGAGGAGGGAGTCCGCGGGTCAGGTGGCCAGGCCCTCGAGCAGCAGGGCCTGGCCGAGGGCCGCCCGCCGGAGCTCGGCCAGGTCCACGCTCTCGTTTTGGGCGTGGATGTTCGAGCGGTCGTCCATGGCGCCGAGCAACAGCAGCTCGGCGTCGGGGAAGGTCTCCGTGAGCACCGGGATGAGCGGGATGGAGCCCCCGCTCCCCATCTCCACCACGTCCCGCCCGTAGGCCTCGGCAAGCGCGGCTCGAGCCGTGCGGTGCGCCCGCCCTCCGGTCGGCACGGCAAAGCCCTGGGCCGGGTTCCCGCGTGTGACCTGCACGTGCGCCCCCCAGGGCGCCGCCGCCTCGAGGTGTGCCGTGAGGAGATCGAGCGCGCGGTTCGGGTCCTCGCCCGGAGGGATCCGCAGGCTGACCCGGGCGCGGGCCCGGTCCACCAGGATGTTCCTGGAGCCGTGGACGGCCGGGGCGTCGATGCCGATGACGTTCACGGAGGGCCTCGTCCACAGGCGCTCCGCGAGCGGGCCCTCGCCCACGAGCTCCACGCCCGGCAGGAGCCCCGCCTCGGTGCGGAACGCCTCCTCCGGGTAGACGACCCCGTGCCAGGGGCCCGAGGTCAGTCCGCCGACCGCGACCGAGCCGCGCTCGTCCTGGAGCGTCGCGAGCATCCGGATGAGCGCCATGAGCGCGTCCGGAGCCGCCCCACCGTACATACCGCTGTGCACGGGGAGCTCCATCGTTCGAACCTCGACCAGGCAGTCGACGACGCCGCGAAGGGTCGTCGTGAGCGTCGGCTCGCCCGTCCGCCAGTTGCCGGAGTCGGCGACGACGATCACGTCGGCGTCGAGCAGCTCGCGGTTGCCCCTGACGAGGTTCGGGAGGTTCTCGGTGGAGGCCTCCTCCTCGCCTTCGACGATCACCTTCACGGTGACCGGGGGCCTGCCCTCGAACGCGCGCAGGACGGCCGCGTGGATCACGATGCCGGACTTGTCGTCGGCGGAGCCCCGTCCGAACAGCCGGCCGTCCCTCTCGACGGGCTCGAATGGCGGGGTGTCCCAGAGCTCCTCGGGGCCGGACGGTTGGACGTCGTGATGGGCGTACAGCAGCACGGTCGGAGAGCCGGCGGGACCCTTGACCTGGCCGAAGACCGCCGGGTGGTCGCCGGGGAGCTCGATCAGCCGGACCCCGCCGAGCCCGGCCGAGTCCAGGATGTCGGCCGTCACCTCGGCCGACTGCCGCACCGGCGCCGGGTCGAATCCGTCGAAGGCAACCGAGGGGATGCGCACGAGTCGCTCCAGGTCCTCCCGCATCGCGGGGGCGAGCTCGTCGACGGCGTCCCGGAGGTCCCGACCCATACGGCCCCGAACGATACCAGCGGCGTGGAGGGGGCCGGGTCCGGCGGGCGGTGCGGTCGCGCGGTTCGCTCGACCCTGGAAGAAGGGGCCGTACGCGCCGCCCGAGCCGGGCCCTTCGCCCTCGGGCGCGGCCGGGTCCAGCCCGGAGCCTTCCTCCAGGCCCTGGGGACGGAGGTGAGGGCAGATGTCGCGGATCCAGGTGCGTCACGAGGGCGGCGACCGCTTCCGGGTGGCCGTGCGGGGTCACGAGATCGTGGTCGACCAGCCCGTCGAGGAGGGTGGGGGGGACGCGGGCCCGACCCCGACCGAGCTCTTCGTCGGCGGGCTCGCGGCGTGCGTCGGGTTCTACGCCGAGCGCTACCTGCGGCGCCATCACCTGGCCACGGACGGCCTGGCCGTGCAGTGCGACTTCTCCTTCGCGCCCGATCGCCCGTCCCGGGTCTCCGAGGTCGAGCTGCGAGTGCTGCTTCCTCCGGGATTCCCGGACGAACGGCGCGAGGGCTTGAGCGCGGTGGTGGAGCACTGCACCGTCCACAACTCCATCCGGCAGGCCCCCGAGGTCCGGATCGAGCTGGTCTCGCGGGACCGCGCCGCGTCCCGGTAGCCGCCCGAACGGCCGGAACCCGAGCTGCACTCGCGGGGGGCCCGAGCCGGTGATCCCGCCGCGCGGAGCTGCTACCTTCGATGGGAGGCCCAGAGCGAGGGCGCGAGGCGAGCTCGGGTCATCCAGGGTACCGGTGTGTGATGGACGCGCACCTCTACCTCGAACGGCTGAGCGACCGTGACCTGGCCTTCCTCGGCAGGGTGGCCGGCGGGTTCGGCGGGCCCGCCGAGGCGGCGGCGCGGCTGCGAGCGGAACCCGCCAGGATCGACGAGCTGATCGGTCGATCCGAGGTCTTCGACGCGCTGTTCGCGCCGTGGTCGGATCACCCGTTCGTGCACGCGAGCCCCTTCCTCGTGTTCTCCGTCCTACTCGCCGCGACGGCCAGGATGCTCGAGGACGCCCCGTTCGTGTGGGAGTGGATCGGGCCGAGGCAGCGGCTGCCCGTGTTCGCCGTCGATCCGCTCCGGAGGTTCCTTCACGGCGTCGGGCGCCGGGTCCTCCTGGCCGACCTGCTGGCCTCCTACACGCACGTGGCCTCCGGTGTCGTGTGGGTGAGGGGGCGCCGGGGCTGGGCGCGGCGCCGGTTCAACGAGCTGGACCCGGGACGGCTCGCGGGCCTCCTCGACGTCGTCGCCCCGGCGGAGCGGCCGGCCGTGTACCGACGGTTGGGCGACCTCGCGCTGTTCCTGTCGGGGGTCTTTCCCGACTTCGCCGCAGAGCGACTGTTCCGGCCGGTCCAGGTCGAGCGCCTGGAACGCCTGCTCGAACAGATGCGAGACGGCCCGGAGGAGGGGGAGCCCGAGTCACCGCCCGGAGGGATCGGGCTGCTCGAGCGGCTGGGGCGCCGCTCCTACCGGATGGCGCTCGCCGCCGTGCCGGGGCCGCGCACCGACCTGGGTCGGGCTCTCGAGGAGATCGCGGGCGAGTTCTCGAAGGCGCGTCGGGTCCTCAACGTGCTCACCGACACGCGGCTGTTCCCGCGGCGCGAGGAGCTGTTCGGCTTCCGCTGAAGGGCTCCGCGCGCCCTGCGAACGGGATGGTGGCGCCCGAGGGGGTGCCCTCGGCAGGACTCGAACCTGCGCACCCGGCTCCGGAGGCCGGCGCTCTATCCGCTGAGCTACGAGGGCTCGTCCGAAGTCTAGCAACGGCTTCGAATCGGCCGGGACCGCCACGTGGCTCCGATATGCTGCGATCGTGGAGGCCACGCCCAAGGCGCGCATCCTGATCGTCGACGACGACCCCGTCATCGTCCGGCTGCTCCAGATCAACTTCCGCCTGGAGGGGTACGAGGTCGACGCCGCGTCGCGCGGCGAGGAGGCCCTCCTCAAGGTACGGGAACACCGGCCGGACGTCGTCGTGCTCGACGTGATGATGCCTGGGCTGGACGGGTGGGAGGTCGCCCGGCAGCTCAAGTCGAACCCCACCGTGTCGCACATCCCGGTGATCTTCCTGTCGGCGCGGGCCCAGGACGAGGACCGGCAGCGCGGATACGCTCTCGGCGTGGACGAGTACGTCACCAAGCCGTTCGACCCCGCGCACCTGGTCGAGATCGTCCGCCGCGCGCTGGACAGGACGAAGCGGGCCTAGCGCTCGCCCCACCCGGCGATGATCGAGGACCGGCTCACGAACCTGCTGCGCGAGGCGCTCGAGCGCGCTTCGGGCGAGCTCGGCCTGACCGGTGAGCCCCCCGAGGTCGAGCTCACGCGCTCCAAGCAGAAGGAGCACGGGGACTTCAGCACCAACCTTGCCCTCGTCCTCGCCGGCCGGGTGGGTCGAACCCCGCGCGCCGTTGCGGAGGTCCTCGTGCGGCATCTGCCGGAGGACGAGATCGTCGCCCGGGCCGAGGTCGCCGGACCCGGCTTCGTGAACCTCTTCCTCCGCAACCGGTGGCTGCACGACGTGCTGCGGGAGGTCGTGGCCCGCGGTCCGGCGTTCGGGCGCGGGGAGCCCAGCGGACGGGCCGTTCAGGTCGAGCACGTCTCGGCCAACCCGACGGGCCCGCTCCACATCGGTCACGCCCGCAACGCCGCGATCGGCGACGCGATCGCGAACGTGATGGAGGCGGCCGGCTGGCGCGTGGAGCGCGAGTACTACTTCAACGACGCCGGCCGCCAGATGGACCTGTTCGGTGCATCGGTCGAGGCGCGCTACCTCGAGCTGCTCGGGCGTCCCGCCGAAGTGCCGGACGATGGCTACCACGGCTCGTACGTCCTCGACGTGGCGCGGGACATCCTCGCGACCTTCGGGGAGGCGCTGGCCGACCTGCCGGCCGAAGAGCGGCGCGCGCGCCTGCTCCACGAGGGTGCCGCCCGAGTGCTCGAGATGATCAAGGCCACCCTCGAGCGATTCGGCGTCCGGTTCGATGTCTTCTTCTCCGAGCGCACGCTCCACGAGTCCGGAGAGATCGCCGAGGCGGTGCGCCGTCTCCGCGAGGCCGGGTACGCCTACGAGCACGAGGGAGCCGTGTTTTTCCGCGCGACCGCGTTCGGAGACGACAAGGATCGAGTGCTGATCCGCTCGAACGGCGCCCCGACCTACTTCGCCGCCGACTGCGCCTACCTGGTCGACAAGTTCTCCCGCGGCTTCGACCGCCTGATCTACGTCTGGGGTGCCGACCATCACGGGGACGTCGTGCGGGTCAAGGGAGCCGCGCAGGCCCTCGGCTACGACCCCGACGCCGTGGAGATGGTCCTGTACCAGTGGGTGTCGCTCACCCGCGGGGGCGAGGCGGTCGGGATGAGCAAGCGGGCCGGCACCTTCCTGACGCTCGATGAGCTGATCGACGAGGTGGGGGCCGATGCCCTTCGCTTCACGCTGCTCCTGCGCTCGAACGACGCGCCTCTCGAGGTGGACCTCGAGGACGTGAAGCGCCGGTCCATGGACAACCCCGTCTACTACGTGCAGTACGGGCACGCGCGGATCGCGAGCATCTTGCGCCACGCCTCCTCGCGCGGCGTGGAGTTGCGCCCGATCGACGAGGTGGACCTGTCGGGGCTGGACCACGAGACCGAGCTCGACCTGCTCGGCGCGATCGCGGAGCTTCCCGGTCGGGTCGCCGAGGCGGCCGAGCTCCGCGCTCCTCATCGCCTCACGCACTACGCCCAGGACCTCGCGGCGAGGTTCCACCGGTTCTACACGGAGTGCCGGGTCGTCACCGACGAGGACGAGACGACCCAGGCGCGACTGTGGCTCTGCGCCGCCACCCGCCAGGCGATCGCGAACGTGCTCGCCCTGCTCGGCGTCTCGGCCCCCGAGTCGATGGAGCGCGTCGATGCCTGAGCCCGCCGGCCCCTGGCCCGCGAGCGCGCGCTTCGGGCCGGAGGGGCTCGTCGTGGGCGGCGTACCGGCGCTCGAGCTCGCCGACGAGTTCGGAACGCCCCTGCTCGTCGTCGACGAGGATCACGTGCGCGCGCGCTGCCGGTCGTTCGCCGCGCTCTTCCCGCACCCGCTCTACGCGGTCAAGGCGTTCACGTCGAGGCAGATGATCCGACTGGTCGCGGAGGAGGGCCTCAACCTGCTGGTCGCGACGGGAGGGGAGCTCGAGGCGTGCCTGCGTGCGGGCGTGCGGGGCGACCGCATCGCCCTTCACGGCAACAACAAGTCCGACGAGGAGCTCGAGCTCGCCGTCTCCTCGGGCGTGTGGCTCGTGAACGTCGACAACCCCGAGGAGCTCGAGCGCCTCGATCGTGCCGCCCGCCGGGCGGGGACGACGCAGGCCGTGCTCCTTCGGGTGATCCCGGGCATCGGAGCCGGAGCCCACCGGGCCATCCAGACCGGGGGCACGGGCACGAAGTTCGGCATGCCGCTCGAGGTGGTGCCGGAGGCCGTTCGCCGCGCGACGGAGCTGCCGAACGTGCGACCGGTCGGCATCCACGCCCACATCGGCTCGCAGGTCCTGGAGGCCGAGCCGTACCTGGCGGCGGTGGACGTGGTGCTCGACCTGCTGGAGCGGTTGCGGGCCGAGGTCGGGTTCGAGGCGGAGATCGTGGATCTGGGAGGGGGGTTCGGCGTCGCCTACACCGACGAGCGCCCCCTCGAGCTCGATGCGCTGGCCCCGGCCCTGCTGGCGCGCGTTCGAGAGGGGGCGGCGGCCCGCGGGCTGCCGATCCCGCACGTCCTGGTGGAGCCCGGCCGCTCCGTGGTCGGCTCCGCGATGGTGACCCTCTACCGGGTGGGAACCGTGAAGGAATCGGACCGGCGGACCCTGGTCGCGGTCGACGGCGGCATGTCGGACAACATCCGGCCGATGCTGTACGGAGCGCGGTACACGGTCGCTCCGGCGGGACCGCCACGACCCGAATCGGCGGTCCTCGTCGACGTCGTCGGCCGCCACTGCGAGTCGGGCGACGTGCTCGCCCGGGACGTGGAGCTGCCGTTCCCGGTCTTCCGGGGCGACCTGCTCGCGTTCGCCGGGACCGGCGCGTACACGTACTCCATGGCGAGCACCTACAACCGCGTGGGCCGTCCCGCGGTCGTCGCGGTGAGCGGCGGGCGCGCGCGCCTGTGGCTCCGGCGTGAGGACGCCGTGGACCTCGAGCGACTCGAGTTCCCGCCCGCGCCTCCCGAGCCGCCGGAGCCGCCGCCCGGCGTGGTCGTGCGCCCGGCCCTCGCGCGCGACGCCGCCTCGTACCTCCACGCGTACGCGAGCGTGGCCGCCGAGCGGCGGTTCATCCAGACCGAGCACGTCCGGCACTCGCCCCGGGACCTGCGCAGGCGGTTCCGCCGCTCGTGGACGGAGGAGTGGGCGCATCTCGTGGCCGTCGAGGGGGGTCGGGTGGTCGGCGGCCTCTCGATCCGGCGCGACGCGCACGAGTCGACGCGGCACGTGGCCACGCTCGGCATGTTCGTCGCGCGGGACCGGCGCGGCCGTGGCATCGGGTCGGCGCTGATGGGCGAGGCGCTCCGGTGGGCGCGAAGCGTCGGCGTCGAGCGCGTCGAGCTCACCGTGTACCCGCACAATCTCCCCGCGATGGCGCTGTATCGGAGGTTCGGCTTCGTCGAGGAGGGCAGGCTCGTCCGGCACGCGAAGAAGTCCTACGGTTACGAGGACGAGATCCTCATGGCGACCTGGCTGACCGGGTCGGGTCCGGGTTCCGGCGGGAGGGGGGTGGTGGGGTGAGGGAGCGAACGCTGCGGGTGGGGATGCTCGGTTGCGGCACGGTCGGCTCGGCCGTCGCCCGCCTCCTCGACGAGCACCGGGAGGACATCGCCCGGCGCGCCGGGTGCCGGCTCGAGATCGCGAGGGTCGCCGTGCGCGACCTCGAACGGCCTCGGCCGGTTCCGCTCGGGCGGGAGCTGTTCACGACGGATCCCGGCGAGGTCGTGGACGACCCCGGCGTCGACATCGTGTGCGAGCTCCTGGGAGGAGTCGAGCCGGCCGGCTCCCTCGTGCTGGCGGCGTTCGAGCGCGGGAAGCCAGTGGTCACCGCCAACAAGGAGCTGGTGTCGACCCGTGGGCGCGAGCTGTTCGACGCGTCCGACGCGAAGGGGCTCGACCTGTACTTCGAGGCGTCGGTCGGCGGGGGCATCCCGCTCATCCGGCCCATCAAGGAGTCCCTGACCGGCGAGCGCATCTCGCGCGTGATCGGCATCGTGAACGGAACCACGAACTACGTCCTCACCCGCATGACCGAGGAGGGACTGGCCTTTGCGGACGCGCTCGCGCAGGCGCAGCGGCTCGGGTACGCGGAAGCCGATCCGTCCGCCGACGTCGACGGGCACGACGCCGCCGCCAAGTGCGCGATCCTGGCCTCGATCGCCTTCAACGCCCGGGTCGTGGCCGGGGACGTCTTCCGCGAGGGGATCCGGAGGGTGACGGACGAGGACGTCGAGTTCGCCCGACGGCTGGGCTACGTGATCAAGCTCCTCGCGATCGCGGAGCTCGACGGCGAGCGGATCGCCGCGCGCGTGCACCCGGCGATGATCCCGTCGGCCCACCCGCTGGCCTCGGTCCGGGACGCCTTCAACGCCGTGTTCCTCGAGGGCCCGAAGATTGGCGAGCTGATGTTCTACGGGCGCGGGGCGGGGGGCGACGCGACGGCGACCGCCGTGGTGGGCGACCTCGTAAGCGTGGCGCGCAACCTGATCGCCGGCACGCGCGGCGTCGGATGCACCTGCTTCCTCGAGCGCACGATCCGGCCCATGGAGGAGATGGAGGGCCAGTACTACATCCTCCTGCGGGTGGAGGACCG
>Ga0070741_10018819_pt1 | contig 11117 bp, 10 predicted proteins | sample Coa_R1_4_FD_66440 | JGI IMG/M metagenome (GOLD analysis project Ga0070741, IMG submission 66440) | Surface soil microbial communities from Centralia Pennsylvania, which are recovering from an underground coalmine fire - Coalmine... | ecosystem: Environmental > Terrestrial > Soil > Unclassified ...
GCGCCGCGCGAGCGTGGTCAGCACGTCATGCAGCGCCGCCGCCTTGAGCGAGGTGACCACGCCGATGCAGCGGGGCAGCGCCGGGATCTCGCGCTTGGCCGACGGGTCGAAGAGCCCTTCGGCCTCGAGCTTCGCCTTCAGGCGCAGGAAGCGCTCGTAGAGCGGTCCGGGGCCGGCGCGGCGCACGCTCTCCACGTTCAGCTGGAATCGCCCGCGCGGCTCGTAGAGCGTCACGAGGCAGCGGGCCTCGACCTGCATGCCTTCCGTGAGCGGGGCTTCGAGCGCCTGGAAGCGGCTGCGGAACATGACGCAGTCGACCTGGGCGCCGTCGTCCTTCAGCGTGAAGTAGCAGTGCCCCGAGGCAGCGCGCGAGAGGTTGGACACCTCGCCGCGCACCCAGAGGAGCGGAAAGCGGCGCTCCAGCGTGTCGCGCACGCTGCGCAGCAGCTGGGACACCGTCAAGGCTTCACTACGCGGCTCGGGCACGGCCCGGAATAGCGCGCCTCGAGGATCTTTTCAAGCGCTTTCTGCGCACCCGCGCGAGCCCATTAATCCACATCAGCCGGCGGGAGGCGGGCCATCCGCGAGACACTTCCCGCGGAAGCCGATTCTTTGACGCAACATGCTGTTTTGGCGTTAAAAAACAGTGCTCAATTTTTGATCGCGCCCAACTCCCGGGATGACGCGAAGGGCTTGCCGGGCGCCGTTCAGGAGAAATCCACAAATTTATCCACAGCTTTTGTGGATATCGCAGAATCCACTACGCGGCTGAGCCCGACGACGACGCTCGCGCCGCGCTGCTGCGGCGCAGAAACTTGCCGCGCCGCGAGCGATTGCCGTAAAGTGCCGGCCACCAAGAACAACAAAGCGGCATGGGCGCCGCACAAGCGAAAGGCAAGGGCACACAGGTTGTTCGCGATCATTCAGGCTGCCGGCTGGCCGATCTGGTTTCTGCTGCTCGCTTCCGTCATCGCCGTCGCCCTGATCATCGAGCGCGCCATCTCCCTGCGGGCGCCGCGCATCGTCCCGCCGAACCTGCTGGAGCAGGTGGTCTCGGTCTACCAGCGCCAGGGCATCAACGAGGAGATGCTCGGCCGCCTGGCGAAGGACTCGCCGCTCGGCGCGGTGCTCGCCGCCGGCCTGCGCAACCACCGTAGCTCGCGCTACGTCATGAAGGAGGCGATCGAGGAGGCGGGGCGCGCGGTGGCGCACGAGATGGAGCGTTTCCTCACGACGCTTGGCACGATCGCCACCGCTTCGCCGCTGCTCGGGCTCTTCGGCACGGTGATCGGCATGATCGAGATCTTCGGCTCGCAGGCGCCGGGCGGCACCAACCCGCAGCAGCTCGCGCACGGCATCTCGGTGGCGCTCTACAACACCGCCTTTGGCATTGCGATCTCGATCCCCTCGCTCATCTTCTACCGCCACTACAAGAACAAGGTGGACACGTTCGTGGTCGAGATGGAGCTGCTCGCCTCGAAGCTGGTGGACATCGTGCACGGCGAGCGCATGGACTTCCAGGGGCAGCAGCCGCAGCGCGGCTAGACATGGACTTCCAGCGCGGCAAGGAGAAGGAGCCGCTCGAGATCAACCTCGTGCCGCTCATCGACGTGATGATGGTGATCCTGATCTTCCTCATGGTCACCACCACATATTCCAAGTTCACCGAGCTGCAGATCAACCTGCCGACCGCGGACGCCGAGAAGCAGCTCGACCGGCCGAACGAGATCAACGTGCTCGTGAACGCGCAGGGGCAGTACGTCATCGATCACCACCCGGTCGCCGCAGCGGGGGTCGAGCAGGTGGCCGAGGAGCTCAAGCGCGCCGCCGCGCCGCTGAAGGAGCCCATCGTCGTGATCAGCGCGGACGCCACGGCGACGCACCAGGCGGTCATCCGCGTGATGGAAGCGGCGCGCCTCGCCGGGCTGTCGCAGATCACCTTCACGACGCAATCCGGCAAGTAGTGGAGCACTGGTCCCGCCGCGGCGCCGTCGCCTGGCTGCTGTGGCCGGCGAGCCTCGCTTTCCACGCCGCGGTTCTCCTCAGAAAAATCTTCCTGAAGCTGCGCAGCCGGCATCCCGGCATCCCGGTCATCGTCGTGGGCAACCTCACGGTGGGCGGGACCGGCAAGACGCCGCTCGTGCTCTGGATCGCCGAGTTTCTCAAGGCGAAGGGCTGGAAGCCCGGCATCGTGTCGCGCGGCTATGGAGGAGACGCGGTTGCGCCGCACGCGGCGACCATTGCCTCGCGCCCGGAGGAGACGGGAGACGAGCCGATCGTGCTTGCGCGGCGCAGCGGCTGCCCCGTGTGGGTCGGCGCCGACCGGCTCGCCGTGGCGCGGGCGCTTCGCGCGGCGCATCCCGAGGTCGACGTCCTGGTGCTCGACGACGGCCTGCAGCACTACCGGATGCGGCGCGACATCGAGATCGCGCTGGTCGATGCGCGCGGCTTCGGCAACGGTTTTCTCCTGCCGGCGGGGCCGCTGCGCGAGCCGGTGTCGCGGCTGCGCTCCGTGGATGCGGTGGTCGCGCACGGGACGCAGGGCGAGGTGACCATGCAGCTCGACGGCGAGGTGCTCTATTGCATGGCGAACGCGGCGGAGCGCAGGCCCGCGCAGTCCTTCGCCGGCGCCCCGGTGCACGCGGTGGCCGGCATCGGCGATCCGGAGCGCTTCTTCAGCGCGCTGGAGCGCTTCGGGCTGCAGGTGGAGCGCCATCCCTTCCCCGACCACCATCGCTTCGCGCCGCGGGAGCTCGATTTCGGCGACGGGCGGCCGGTCCTGATGACCGAGAAGGACGCGGTAAAATTGCGCCATGCTGCGCGGCCGAACTGGTGGGTCCTGCCCGTCACTGCGCGGCTTACTCCCGCCTTCGGCGGCTGGCTCCTAGGCAGGCTCGATGAGTGGCGTCGATCCCAAGCTGCTTGAGATCCTGGTGTGCCCGCTCTGCAAGGGGCGCCTGGTCTACAGGAAGGAGGCGGCCGAGCTCGTGTGCAGGCCCGACCGCCTCGGCTTCCCGGTGAAGGATGGCATCCCCGTGATGCTGGAAGAGGAGGCGCGCAGGCTGCCGCCGGACGAAGAAGTGGCGTGAAGTTCGGCGTCATCATCCCCGCGCGCTACGCCTCGACGCGTTTTCCCGGAAAACCCCTCGCCGACCTCGGCGGCAGGCCGATGATCGTGCGCGTGTGCGAGCGCGCCGCGGCGAGCGGGGCGGCGAGCGTCCATGTGGCGACCGACGACGCGCGCATCGCCGAGGCGGTGCGCGCCAGCGGCCACGCGGTGGTGATGACGCGCGCCGATCATGCCTCGGGCACCGACCGCATCGCCGAAGCCGCGGCGCGGCTCGGCCTCGCGGATGCGGACATCGTCGTGAACGTGCAGGGGGACGAGCCGCTGGTGCCTCCCGCGCTGATCGCCGAAGTGGCGCAAACCCTCGAGAAGAAAACCGCGGCGCAGGTCGCCACCGCCTGCCATCCCCTGCGCGACGAGGCCGCGCTCGCCAGCCCGAACGTCGTCAAGGTCGTGATGGATGCGCAAGGCTACGCGCTGTATTTTTCCCGCTCGCGCATCCCCTATCCGCGCGAGGCGGGTGCAGCCTGCTATCGCCATGCGGGTCTCTACGCCTATCGGGCCGGATTCCTGGGTAAGTACGCCCGCCTTGAGCCATGTCAACTCGAGAAGGCCGAGGCGCTGGAACAGTTGCGGGTGCTGTGGCACGGATACCGCATCGCTGTCGTGGTGAGCGAAACGGACATCCCCCCGGGCGTGGACACGCCCCAAGATCTCGAAACCGTGCGGAGGCTGCTCTCATGAGACTCATCCTTCTCGGTCCCCCGGGGGCCGGCAAAGGCACGCAAGCGGGCTTCATCCGCGAGAAGTTCGGCATCCCGCAGATCTCCACGGGCGACATGCTGCGCGCCGCGGTCAAGGCCGGCACGCCGCTCGGGCTCGCGGCGAAGAAGGTGATGGACGCGGGCCAGCTCGTCTCCGACGACATCATCGTCGGGCTGGTCAAGGAGCGGCTCAGGCAGCCCGACTGCGGCAACGGCTACCTCTTCGACGGCTTCCCGCGCACCATTCCGCAGGCCGAGGCAATGAAGAGCGCGGGCGTGCCGATCGACTACGTGCTCGAGATCGACGTCCCCGACGAGGACATCATCGCTCGCATGAGCGGCCGCCGGGTGCACCCGGCCTCGGGCCGCACCTATCACGTGAAGTTCAATCCGCCCAAGCGCGAGGGCCGCGACGACCTCACCGGCGAGCCGCTCATCCTGCGCGACGACGATCGCGAGGAAACCGTGCGCAAGCGCCTCGAGGTGTACCACGCGCAGACGCGCCCGCTCGTCGAGTACTACGGCAAGTGGTCCGCGACCCGCGACGCGCAGGCGCCGCGCTACCGCAAGATCTCGGGAACCGGCCCGGTGGAAGAGGTCAAGGCCCGGGCTTTCGCTGCCCTTAGCTGATAAAATTCGGCTCCTTTTCGGGGAGACCTAGAAATGTCCGCTGGCCTCATCTTCGCGCTCGTGTGCGCGCTTATCGCCATCGCGTACGGCGTGTGGCAGAGCACCCGCATCCTGCGGCTGCCGGACGGCAACGACCGCATGCGCGAGATCTCGGCGGCGGTGCGCGAGGGCGCGACGGCCTACCTGTGGCGCCAGTACAAGACGATCGCCATCGTGGGCGTGGTGCTCTTCCTCGTGATCGGCTTCGTGCCCGGCCTCGGCTGGGCGACGGCGTGGGGCTTCCTCATCGGCGCGGTGCTCTCCGGCGCCTCCGGCGTCATCGGCATGAACATCTCGGTGCGCGCGAACGTGCGCACCGCCGAGGCGGCGCGCACCGGGCTCAACGAGGCGCTGCAGGTCGCCTTCAACGGCGGCGCGGTCACGGGCCTGCTCGTCGTCGGGCTCGGGCTGCTCGGCGTGGCGGGCTACTTCTCGCTCCTCTACGCCAACGCGCACGACAAGAGCGATCTCGCGCATATCATCCATCCGCTGGTCGGCCTGGGCTTCGGCGGCTCGCTCATCTCGATCTTCGCGCGTCTCGGCGGCGGCATTTTCACCAAGGGCGCGGACGTCGGCGCCGACCTGGTCGGCAAGGTGGAGGCGGGCATTCCGGAGGACGACCCGCGCAACCCGGCGGTGATCGCCGACAACGTCGGCGACAACGTCGGCGACTGCGCTGGCATGGCGGCCGACCTCTTCGAGACCTATGCCGTCACCATCATCGCGACGATGCTGCTCGGCGCGCTCATGGTGAAGACCACCAGCCCGGCCGCGCTCATCTACCCGCTCGCGATCGGCGGCTTCGCCATCATCGCCTCGATCGTCGGCACGTGGTTTGTGAAGGCGAAGCCTACCGACCGCAACGTCATGCCCGCGCTCTACAAGGGGCTGTGGGTCGCCGGCATCCTCGCGCTCATCGCCTTCTGGCCGATCACGCAGGTGATGATGGGCGACGTGGTGCAGAACGTGCCCTTCGACATCGCGGGCAGGAGCACGCTCATCAGCGTGTGGCACCTCTATGGCGCGGCGGTCACCGGGCTCGTGCTCACCGGCTTCATGGTCTGGATCACGGAGTACTACACCGGCACGCAATTCAAGCCGGTGCAGCACGTCGCGGAGGCCTCGGTCACGGGCCACGCCACGAACATCATCGCGGGCCTGGGCATCTCCATGAAGGCCACGGCCTGGCCGGTGCTCGCGGTGTGCGTCGCGATCTTCGTCTCCTATTCGCTCGCCGGGCTCTACGGCATCGCCATCGCCGCGACTTCCATGCTTTCCATGACCGGCATCATCGTGGCGCTGGATGCCTACGGGCCGATCACCGACAACGCCGGCGGCATCGCCGAGATGGCGGACCTGCCCGACTCGGTGCGCGACATCACCGATCCGCTCGATGCGGTCGGCAACACGACCAAGGCGGTCACCAAGGGCTACGCGATCGGCTCCGCGGGGCTCGCGGCGCTGGTGCTCTTCGCCGACTACACGCACGCGCTCGAGGCTGCCGGCAAGACGCTCACCTTCGATCTCTCCAACCACATGGTGGTGATCGGCCTGCTGATCGGCGGCATGGTGCCCTTCCTTTTCGGCGCCATGGCAATGGAGGCCGTGGGCCGCGCGGCGGGCGCGGTCGTGCTCGAGGTGCGCCGCCAGTTCAAGGAGATCCCCGGCATCATGCAGGGGACGGCGAAGCCGGAATACGGCACGGCGGTGGACATGCTCACCAAGGCGGCGATCCGCGAGATGATGATCCCGTCGCTGCTGCCGGTCCTCGTGCCGATCCTCGTCGGCCTGATCCTCGGGCCGCAGGCGCTCGGCGGCGTGCTCATGGGCACCATCGTCACCGGCCTCTTCGTCGCCATTTCCATGACGACGGGCGGAGGGGCGTGGGACAACGCGAAGAAGTACATCGAGGACGGTCATTACGGCGGCAAGGGCTCCGACGCGCACAAGGCGGCGGTGACCGGCGACACGGTCGGCGATCCCTACAAGGACACCGCGGGCCCGGCGGTGAACCCGCTCATCAAGATCATCAACATCGTCGCGCTGCTGGTCGTGCCGCTCATGGTGTGAGACGCGTGCGGATCGTCCTCGAAAGGGCAGCGCTCGCTGCCCTTTTTGCTTTCTGCGTCCCGCTTTGCGCGCGCGAGCCGGTCGAGGCGCGCCATTTCATGGTCGCCGCGGCGCATCCGCTCGCGGTCGAGGCCGGCACGGCGGTCCTCCGGCGCGGCGGCGATGCCGTGGATGCGGCGGTCGCAGTGCAGGCCGTGCTCGGGCTCGTGGAGCCCGAATCTTCCGGCATCGGCGGCGGGGCTTTCCTGCTCTTCTGGTCGGAAAGGGAGAAGAAGCTCTTCGCCTACGACGGCCGCGAGGCGGCGCCCGCCGCGGCGCGTCCCGGCCGCTTCCTCGGCCCTGAAGGCAAGCCGATGGCGTTCTTCGACGCCGTGGTGGGCGGGCGCTCGGTCGGCGTTCCGGGGGCGCTGCGCATGCTCGAGCTCGCGCACGCAAAGCACGGGCGGCTTCCATGGAGCGAGCTTTTCCATGCGGCGATCTTTGCCGCCGAGGAAGGCTTCGCGCTTTCGCCGCGCCTGCGCCTGCAGCTCGAGGGCGAGCGCTTTCTGCGCAACGACCGCGAGGCGCGGGCGCTCTACTACGAGGCGGATGGAAGCGCAAAGCCCGTCGGGACTCGCATCGTGAACAAGGCCTACGGCCGCGCGCTGCGCGCGGTGGCGACCGGCGGCGCCGACGCGTTCTATCGCGGGGACATCGCGGCCGACATTGCGCGCGCCGTGCGCGAAGGCGCGAAGCCGGGCGACCTCGCCCTCTCCGATCTCGCCGATTACCGGGCGCTCGAGCGCGAGCCGCTCTGCGGCCCGTACCGCGAGTGGCGCGTCTGCTCCATGCCGCCGCCGAGCTCGGGCGGCCTCGCGCTGCTGCAGATCCTCGGCATCCTGGAACGCACCGGCTTTGCGCGGGCTCCCGCGCATTCGGCCGCCGCCGTGCATCTCGTCACCGAGGCCGAGCGCCTCGCATACGCGGACCGCGCACGCTACGTCGGCGACCCGGACTTCGTTCGCGTGCCGCTCGCGCGCCTCCTGGATTCGTCCTATCTCCAGAAAAGAAGCGCGCTGATCGGCCCGCGCTCCATGGGGCTCGCGGCGCCGGGAGACAGCGAGTCGCCCGGCACGAGCCATGTCTCCATCGTGGACGCCGAAGGCAATGCGGTCGCGCTCACCACGACGATCGAGAATCCGTTCGGCAGCCGCATCATGGTGGACGGATTCCTGCTCAACAACGAGCTGACCGACTTCGATTTCGCCCCCGGCGGCGCCAACCAGGTGCAGGCGGGCAAGCGCCCGCGCAGCAGCATGGCGCCGACGCTGGTGTTCGATCGAGCCGGCCGGCTGCAGTTCGTCATCGGCTCGCCCGGCGGCCCGTTCATCATCGACTACGTCGCCCGCGCGCTCATCGCGCGCCTGGACTGGAAGCTCGACCTGCAGAGCGCCGTGGATGCGCCGAACTTCGGCAGCCGCAACGGGCCGACCGAGATCGAGCGCGGCACGCCTTACGAGGCGCTCGCGCCGCAGCTGCGTGCGCTCGGGCACGAGGTGGTGCTGCGCGCCATGACGAGCGGCCTGCACGCCGTGGAGCGCGCGCCCGGCGGCTGGCGCGGCGCCGCGGACCGGCGGCGCGAAGGCGTCGCCGCAGGCGACTAGGCCGGCTTGGCGAGCGGCAGGCGCACGGTGACGCAAAGCCCGTGCGGCGCGGCGTCGCCGAGCTCGATCGCGCCGTCATGCGCGGCGGCGACGCGCCGCGCGATGGCGAGTCCGAGCCCGCTTCCGGTCTGCGCGCTGCCGGCTACGCGGTAGAACCGGTCGAAAACGCGCTCGCGCTCGTCGGGCGCAATGCCCGGCCCGGTGTCGCGCACCTCGATGAGCGCGTCGCCGCCTTCGGCGCGCACCGAGACGTCCACTCGGCCACCGCGCGGCGTGTACTTCACGGCGTTGTCCAGAAGATTCAGGAGCATGGTGCGCAGCGACGCGCGCTCTCCGGTCACGGCGACGGCCTCGACGCGCTCGAGGCCGAGGTCGACGCCCTTGGCGCCGGAGAGGTTGGCGAGCTCCGCCGCCGCCTCGCGCGCCAGCTCGTCCAGTGCCACGCGGCCGGGAAGCGCGCGCGCCGCGGATTGGCCCTCGGTGCGGGCAAGGATGAGCAGCTGCTCCACGAGGTGCGTCGCGCGCTCGATGCCCAGGCGAAGCTGTCCGAGCGCGGTGCCGCGCTCCTCGGTCGTGCCCGCACGCTGCGCAAGCTGCGCCTGCAGGCTGAGCGCGGTGAGCGGCGTGCGCAGCTCGTGCGCGGCGTCGGCGACGAAGACGCGCTGCGACTCGAGCGACTGCCCGAGGCGCTGCAGCAGATCGTTCAGCGAGGCCACGAGGGGGCGCAGCTCCTCGGGCAGGCGCTCCGCGGGAACCGGCTCGAGCGCCGCCGGCGAGCGGCGCGACAGGTCGCCCGCGAGGCGCGCAAGCGGCGCGAGGCCGCGTCCCACGGTGAGCCAGATGAGCAGGCCGAGGAGCGGCAGCACGGCCGCGAGCGGCCAGATCGTGCGCCAGGCGAGGTCCGCGGCCAGGTTGTCGCGTACCGAATGCGGCTGCGCGACCTGCACGAGGTGATCGGCGGCGATCGCCGTGAACACCCGCCAGCGGCCCTGGTCCGTCTCGACGTCGGTGAAGCCGGGCTGCGCGTGCAGCGGCATGCGCGCCTGCGGCCGCGACAGATACAGCCGCGTGCCGCTGCGGTCCCAGATCTGGACCACCATCTGGAGCGCCTCGTCGTCCTCGTCGATCGGCGGCGAGAGCAGCGCATCGGCGAGCACGCCCTCGCGCAGCGAGAGCGCCGCCTGCTGGAGCTGGTAGTCGAAGAGCGCGTTGGCCTCGTCGCGTGCGACGCGGTAGGTCGAGATGGCGCTCAGCAGAACCGCCGCCGTGACGCCGGCCAGCAGGCCGACGAGCAGGCGGCGCCGGATCGAGTTCAAGCCTTCGGCACCATGTAGCCCGCGCCGCGCACCGTGACGATGAAGTCCGCGCCAAGCTTCTTGCGGATCGAATGCACGAAGACCTCGACGGCGTTCGACTCCACTTCCTCGCCCCAGCCGTACACGTGCTGCTCGAGCTGCTGGCGCGAGAGGATTGCGCCCGGCCGCGCGAGCAGCGCCTCGAGGACCGCGAACTCGCGCCGCGAGAGCTGCAGCGGCGCGCCGTGGAACTCGGCCTGGCGCGTCGCCGGCTTCAGCACGAGCTCGCGGTGCTCGAGCTCGGGCTCGCCGCGCCCCTGGCGGCGCCTCACCACGGCGCGCACGCGCGCCGCGACTTCCTCCAGGTCGAAGGGCTTCACGACGTAGTCGTCGGCGCCCGCGTCCAAGCCGGCGATGCGGTCGGGAACCGCGTCGCGCGCCGTGATGACGACCACGGGGATCTCGTTGCGCCGGGCGCGCAGCCCGCGCAGCACGTCGAGGCCGCTCTTCCGCGGCAGCCCGAGGTCGAGGAGCATGCAGTCGTAGGGCTCGGTGCGCAGCGCCGTCTCGGCCGCCGCGCCGTCCTGCACCCAGTCGATGCTGAAGCCGTCCTGGCGCAGCCCCTCGCGCACCGCCTGCCCCACCATGCCGTCGTCTTCCACGAGGAGGAGCCGCATCAGCTGATTTCCACCGGTACGAAGATCTTCGCGTCCTCGCGCTGGATGAGGAGCGCCACCACCTTGCCGGCCTTTTCCGTGGCGGCGCGCAGCTCGGCCGCGCTCCGCACGGGCTTGCCGTTCACCGCGAGGATCACGTCGCCTTCGCGGATCCCGGCCTGCGCCGCGGGCCCGCTCGACTGCTCGACGACCAGGCCGGCGGAGAGCTCGGCCTGCCTTTTCTCGTCGTCGGTGAGCGGTCGCACGGCGAGCCCGAGCTTGCCGCCCTCCGCGGAACGGCTCGAGCCGGCCGAGGCGACCTTCTCGGGCTTGAGCTCGCCCACGGTGACCTGGACCTCCTTCTTCGCGCCGTTGTGCCAGATCTCGAAGCTCGCCTTGCTGCCGGGCTTGAGGTCCGCGACGCGCGGCGGCAGCTCGCTCGAGCGCTCGATCGGCTTGCCGTCCATGGAGAGCAGCACGTCGCCCGGCTGGATGCCGGCTTTGGCCGCCGGGCCGTTCTTGTCCACCGAGCCGACGAGCGCCCCGGTCGGATTCTGCAGGCCGAAGGACTCGGCGAGCGGCTGGGTGAGCTCCTGGATGCCGACGCCGATGCGCCCGCGCTGCACCGAGCCGTGCTCGACGAGCTGCGTCTCGACCTTCTTCGCGACGTCGATCGGGATGGCGAAGGCGAGCCCCTGGTAGCCGCCGGTCTGCGAGTAGATCTGCGAGTTGATGCCGATCACCTCGCCGCGCAGGTTGAACAGCGGCCCGCCCGAGTTGCCCGGGTTCACCGCCGCGTCTGTCTGGATGAACGGCACGTAGGTGCCCTCGGGCAGCGCGCGCGAGGTCGCGCTCACGATGCCGGCGGTGACGGAGTTCTCGAAGCCGTACGGCGAGCCGATGGCGAGCACCCAGTCGCCCACCTGGACCTTTGAGGGATCGCCGAGCGTGAC
>Ga0070741_10018820_pt1 | contig 11116 bp, 10 predicted proteins | sample Coa_R1_4_FD_66440 | JGI IMG/M metagenome (GOLD analysis project Ga0070741, IMG submission 66440) | Surface soil microbial communities from Centralia Pennsylvania, which are recovering from an underground coalmine fire - Coalmine... | ecosystem: Environmental > Terrestrial > Soil > Unclassified ...
GCGAGTGATCAATCCCGACCGCATGTGGCACTACGTCGAAGGTCTGCGCAACTGGGACCCGATCTGGGAGAACCACGGCATCCGCATCCTGCCCGGCCCGTCGTCGCTGTGGCTCGATGCGACGGGACGCCGCCTGCCCGCGCCGTGCTATCCGGGCTTCGACACGCTGGGCACGCTAAAGCATTTGCGCACAACGGGTTACGACTATTCCTGGTTTGTGCTGACGCAGAAGATCATCGAAAAGGAGTTCGCGCTGTCCGGCTCCGAACAGAATCCCGACCTCACGGGCAAGGACATTCCTCTGCTGCTGTCGCGGGTTACCAGCGGCGCGCCGGGGCCGATCGAGGCGTTCAAGCAACACGGGCCTGACTTCGTCGTCGCCGAAACGCTCACCGACCTTGTCGCGGGCATGAACCGTGTCGGTGACGAGGCGCTGATCGACGAATCCTGTTTGCGGGCAATGCTGGAAGCGCGCGACCGCGAAATCGACAACCCGTTCTCCAAGGACACTCAGATCACGTACATCCTTGGCCACCGGCGTTATCGCGGCGACAAGATCAGCCGGGTCGCCGCTCCGCACAAGATGCTCGATCCCGCCAACGGCCCGCTGATCGCCGTGCGGCTCAACATCTTGACGCGAAAGACGTTGGGCGGCTTGGAGACCGACCTCGACGGCAGGTGCCTGGCCAGCGACGGTCAGCCGGTGCCCGGTTTGTATGCGGCGGGTGAGGTGAGCGGCTTCGGCGGCGGCGGGATGATGGGCTACAACGCGCTGGAGGGCACGTTCCTCGGCGGCTGCCTGTTCTCGGGTCGAGTGGCGGGCCGGGCAGCAGCGGCCGCGGTGCGCTGACTGCTCGCGCAAGGAACGTCAGCCGTTCACCTTCGCGATCACCTGCTCCGCGAACTTCTCCAGATGGCGAATCTTCGCGTCCAGCGGCTCGGTGTCGTCGCCCATGATGTAGGGCATCCGGAAGCCGACGATCACGTCGGTAATGCCTTTGTCCTCAAGCCTTTTCACGCCATCGACGGAAAATCCGTCGCCGGAGATCACGTGGATCTCGAACGGCCCAGAAGCACCTTGTTGTTCGCGAAACTCCTTGAGCCGCACCAGAAGCCGGTCGAGCTCTTCGGGAGGTCCGCCGCCGTGCATCCAGCCGTCACAGCGTGCTGCGCGGCGCAGCGCGGCGTCGGCATGCCCGCCGACGAGAATCGGGATCGGCGCGGTCGGCGCCGGCGTCATCTTCGTCTTCGGGAAGTCGTAGAACTCGCCGTGGTATTCGAAGTAGTCCCCGGTGGTCAGGCCGCGGATGATGTCGATGCATTCGTCCATCCGCTTACCGCGCTTGGCGAACGGCACGCCCATCAGTTCGTAGTCCTCCGGCCACGGGCTCGTGCCGACGCCGAGCCCCAACCGGTTGCCGAACACGGCGGTGAGTGACCCGGCTTGCTTGGCCACCAGCGCCGGCGGGCGGATCGGCAGCTTGAGCACGAAGAAGTTGAACCGCAGCGTCGTCGTCACGGCCAAGAGCGCGCCAGCCAGAGCGAACGCCTCGACAAACGCCTTCCCGTCGAGGAACTCGCGGTTGCCGTCGGGCGTGTAGGGGTATGTCGAGTCGGACTCGAACGGGTACGCGATGCTGTCGGGGATCGTCATTGCGTCGTAGCCTGCAGCCTCGGCCGCCCGAGCGAGCGGCACATAGAACGTCGGGTCGGTCATCGCCTCGGCAAACGTGAACCGCATCGGTTCCTCCTGTGTCGTCGACTCCCCGAGCGGACACTACTTGGCCGACGAGGTGCGCGGCGCCTCGGCCTCAGAGCTCGTTCTCGCGGCCGATCAGCGCCCAGACCGTCTTACCCGACGACATCGGGGCATTGCCCCAATGCCGGCACAGTGCTCCGACGATCGCGAGACCCGACACGTCCTCGCCGCCCCCGTCCGCCCGTTCGAGACGGGTCGCCAGTGCATGCGCGCCATCCTGCACTCCCACCGTGACCGCGTCGCCGGTGTCCTCGAGCCGCAATGTGGGAGCGCTGTCGGTATGAACCAGAACGTTTTCGACGAGGACGGTGACCACCAGTTGCGCAATGGAAGTCAGTTCGCGCCGATTCCACAGTGCCAGCCAGTGCGAGACCAGATCCCGCGACTCGTGGACGCTCGCCGGGCCCCGCAGGAGATCGACTCGCGCACGGCGCCGGGCAACGTCAGAACGCTGGGTCCGAAGTGCGGCGACCGCATCGAGCGTCGACGTGTACACCGGCACGTGTCGGCAGACGCCGCAATTTCTCAGTGCCGCAATGCATTTGCGGTCATGACACACCAGAGCCAGCGGAGTGTCGGGCCAGCAGCGGATGTGCCATCCCGCACTGCTGAACACCGCCCACGCCGACGCAGTCGGCACCGACAACGATGACACGTCGACGACGACACCGTTGGGTTGTTCGACCGCCGCGGTGATGACGGCGTCACGCAAGCGGTGATACGTCGAGCTGTCCAAAAGTCCTTGCGGGCGGAGTACGCACGTTCCTGTCGCCGGTGCTTCCCCAACTACCAATTTGTCGCCGCCAGCTCCGATGCCCATTGGCATGGCTGTACCCGCCGGGATGCGCGAGTACTCCTGCGGCTGTGATGTTCCTGATAAGCATTGAGGGGCGCATACTCGCGAGGGTGACCGAATTCCACCGCTACATCGCCGAAGAAATCGCCATCGACCACGTCGACGGAGTGCTGTCCCGCCGTGAAGCAATGCGCCGGCTTGCGCTGCTCGGCTTGAGCGCGGGCGCCGCGAGCGCGTTGATCGCCGCCTGCGGGGGCGGAGGGACGAAAGGGTCGACGGGCGCCACCACCGGAACGCAGGCGGTCACCTCGCCGCCGCCCGGGATGGATCACTCGCTGCCAACGCAGCCGGTGACCTGGCAGGGCCCGACGACACAGCTGCAGGGCGCGTGGGCACCGGCGCAGAACGTCCGCGGCGCCGTGCTTGTAATCCACGAGAACACCGGGCTCAACGAATGGGTCAAATCAGTGGCGGAACACCTTGCAATGCGGGCTATTCGGCGCTGGCAATCGACCTGCTGTCCGAAGAGGGCGGCACGGCGAAGGTCGGTGATCCCGGTCAGGCTCAGGCGGCGATCAGCAAGATCCCGTCGGAACAGGCCGTCGCGGACCTGAAATCCGGTGTCGGGGAACTGCAGCGCCGAGTGCCGGACAAGAAGCTCGCTGTCGTCGGGTTCTGCTGGGGCGGCGGAATGGTGTGGAAGCTGCTCGCGTCGGGCGAACCGCGGCTGGCCGCTGCCGTACCGTTCTACGGTCCGCTTCCCGACAACCCGGACTTCTCCGGATCCAAAGGGGTGGCGGTGTTGCCGATCTACGGCGCACTCGACACTCACGTGACGCCGTCGAAGGACGCGGCGATCGCCGCCCTCGATCGCGCCGGTCTGGTGCACGCACCACTGCTCGTCGAACCCGATGCGGCTCATGCGTTTTTCAACGACACCAAACAGAGCTACAACCCGAAAGCGGCTGCGGACGCCTGGCAGCATGTGCTCGCCTGGCTGGGTCAGTACGTCGGCTAGTCGAGACCGAAGGGCGGGGCGCCCACACCCGCGATCGAGTAGCTGCCCCACGGCGTGCGTTCGGTGATCCGCGCCTCGGCCCGCTCGGCGTCGACGACCAACTTCACCGGCTGCGACGCCAGTTCGCTTGCGGCCTCCGAAACTGTTCCCTGCCAATGGTATTTGCCGTCGATGGGATCGAGGTGGCCCGTCAGCCGCGCTCGCACGCGGTGGTCGCAACCGTCGATCGTCAACGTCGCGGGACCGTCGTAGACGTCGGCGCCGGCCGCGCTGAATTCGAATGCCCGCGCAGGTGACGTGACGTGCGCACGAGCTACGAACTGGCGCTGCGCACTGCGCCGCACCTCGACTCGGCCGCTGCCCTTGCGCTGCATCCGGTGCAGACACTCGAGGATCGAGCGTAGTTGCGCGGCGGGCTCTCTCATGTCGACCGGGGTGTCTGGGCCCATCAGCATGAAGTAGTTCGGAAACCCGTGAAGCGCTATGCCCAAGTAGCTTTCGGCACCGTCGCGCCAGGCGTCCTTCACGGCGTAGCCCCGCACGCCGACCAGAGCGTCGTCGTCGATCTCGCTCTTGATGGTGGATCCGGTCGCGTACACGATCGCGTCGGCGGGATACTCGGCGCCGTCGACGGTGACGAGTCCGGTGGGGGTGATCCTGTCGACCCGCGGGCCGATCAATTGCGGTCCGCGTGGGTCCTTGACATGAGGTACCCAGCGCCGCTTGGATTTTCGGGTTCGCCAGTTCGGCGGACAGTCGAAGATCGTGACTTCGGCGCCTTGAAGATGCTCGACGACGTGCGCTGCCCGCTCGCCGATCACCCCGATGCGTTTACCCGCCGGGTCGAACGCATCGTCCCACTCGGCCCAGTGAAAAGCCGGCCCGCGAAAGTGGTCGCCGCAGGGATAGTCGGGTTCCGACGGCCGGTGCAGCATGCGAGTGTCGACGACGACGCCCGCGTGGTACTCGTCGCCGGAACCGGTTCGCAGCAGCCAGGTTTCGGTGGCGTCGTCGTGTATCGCGGAGGTGACGCCGACAAGTGGCCGAGTGTGGAGTTCAGCCACGCTTTCCGTGATGCGGCGTGACACGAGTCCACACTCGTCGCCGATGACCGCGATCGGGGTCACAGGAACTTGGTGCGCTTCCACAGCCGTCGCGCAATCGGACCCATCAAGCCGACTTCGGTGAGAAATGCGGCGAGCGGTGCGAAACCGGCCCGCTGTGCTTCGTGATAGCGCGGATTGGCCCGTGCGACCCGGCGAGCCGCGCGCCCGTCGAGTCCAGCGCGGCTGTACGGCACCGGGTTGGTGAACAGGTAGCGGAAGAAGATGCCACCCAGTCCGTTGATGTTCGCGATCCAGACCTTCTTGATCCTCGGCATCTCGCCGACACGCTTACGCAGGCCGTCGCGCGCGAACTGGATGTGGCGAGCCTCCTCGGTGACGTGAATCCGCATGAGCCGCTGCACCATTGGCTGCAGCTGCGGGTCGTCCATCATCTGCCGCTGGAGCGAGTCGAAGATCTCCTCGCCGATCAGCGCGGCCACCCACAGAAAGGCTCCGCGGAAGGCCAGCGGCAGCGCATTGATGGCCCAGCGCTGGTATCGCTTGGGCTGTACCGGCCGAGCGCCGACGCGTTCGATCGCCTTGCCGAACATCACCATGTGCCGGGTTTCGTCGCCGAGCTCGGTCAGTGCGTAGTGCGTCGCGTTGGCAGTGGGATCCTTGTGCAGGATGTCGCGCAGCAGCGACTGGTTCAGCATGTTCTCGAACCAGATTCCAGCCGACAGTGTGTTGACGAACTCTTGGCGCGACAGCTCGATCTGCTGTTCGCGGCTCATCGCGTTCCACAGGTCGGTGCCGTAGAGCGACACCACCTTCGGCGGAAGATAGAACTTGTCGGGTTCGAGCGGCGCGTCCCAGTCGATGTCGACGACGGGCTCATATGACTTCTTCACCGAGCCCTTGAGCAGCCGGTCGGCGAACTGCTCGCGGCTGGGACCCTGTATGGGCGAGATGGTCATCGTTGACATCCCTTCTTTGCTTAGCGGGAAGCTAAGTCGACCCGAGCGTCTTAGTCAATACCCACGGTACCGGATACTTTGGGTACTACGCCAGGTCGTAGCATCGATTCGTGGCGCGCCGCATTCATGTGATCGGCATCGGTGCCGGCGACCCCGATCACGTCACTGCCCAGGCGGTTTCGGCGCTCAACGACACCGACGTGTTCTTCGCGATGGACAAGGGCGAAGCGAAAAGCGACCTGGTGGCCTGGCGGCGAGACATCTGCGCGCGGTTCATCGACCCGGCGCGGCGGTACCGCTTCGTCGAATTGCCGGACCCGCCCCGGGCGCGCACCGGGGACTATCCGGGCGCGGTGGCGAACTGGCATGCCGCCCGCGCCCGGGTCTGGGCTGAGGCGATCTCGAGCGAGCTGGCACCCGATGAAGTCGGTGGGTTCCTGGCGTGGGGGGATCCGTCGTTGTACGACAGCACGCTTCGCATCCTCGACGCCGTCGCGCACCACGTCGACATCGACTACGACGTGATCCCCGGCATCACCGCGATCCAGGCATTGACTGCGCGACATCGCCTGCCGCTCAACGACATTGGCGAACCGGTCTTGATCACCACCGGTCGCAAGCTCGCTGCCGACTTCACCGGAACCGTCGTCGTCATGCTCGACGGGGACTGTGCGTTCCGAAACTGCCCGCCCCACACCAGAATCTGGTGGGGAGCGTATCTCGGCACGCCGCACGAGCTTCTGGAGTCGGGCACCGTCGGCGACGTCGGTGAGCGGATCGCCGCGTTGCGCGCCGACGCACGCGACCGTCACGGCTGGATCATGGACATCTATCTGCTGCGGTCGGCGACCTAGCTGACCTGGCGATTGCCGCCGCTGTTCGCGTGGCAAGATCAGCCGCATGGGCTCGTTCCTCCTGCGCGCGGCGCTGACGGGGTTTGCGCTGTGGGTGGTGACGCTGTTCGTCCACGGCATCCGCTTCGTCGGCTACCACTCACGGCTGCAGGAGATCGGCGTGATTTTCGTCGTCGCGGTGATCTTCGGTGTCATCAACGCATTCATCAAACCGATCGTGCAGATCTTGTCGATCCCGCTGTACATCCTGACGCTCGGCCTGTTTCACGTCGTCGTCAACGCGTTCATGTTGTGGATCACCGCGTGGATCACCAAGAACACCACCACGTGGGGGCTTCAGATCGACCACTTCTGGTGGACGGCGATCTGGGCGGCGATCGTGCTGTCGATCGTGAGCTGGCTGCTCGGGCTCCTCACGCGTGACGTGGGACGCCGCCGTCTGCAGACTGGATAGATGCCCGAGCTTCCGGAAATCGAGGCGTTGGCCGACCATCTGCGCCGCCACGCCGTCGGTCTGCCCGTCGGACGCGTCGACGTGTCGGCATTCTCGGTGCTCAAGACGTTCGACCCGCCGGTCACAGCGTTGTACGGCCAGCCGGTGACCGGAGCGAATCGGTGGGGAAAGTACCTGGGTCTCGAGGTCGGCCCGCTGCACCTGATCACACACTTGTCGCGAGCGGGCTGGCTGCGGTGGTCGGACAAATTGGCGGCGGCCCCGCTGAAGCCGGGCAAGGGACCGATCTCTTTGCGGGTGCATCTCGGCACGCCGGGGGAGGCGCCCGGGTTCGACCTGACGGAGGCCGGCACGCAGAAGCGGCTGGCGGTGTGGCTGGTCGACGACCCGACGTCGGTGCCCGGCATTGCCGCGCTGGGCCCTGACGCGTTGGAGTTGTCGCCCGAAGACCTGGGTGTGGTGCTGTCCGGTAACAGTGGACGACTCAAGACGGTGATCACCGACCAGAAGGTGATCGCTGGCATCGGCAACGCGTACAGCGACGAGATCCTGCACGTCGCCAAGCTGTCTCCGTTCGCGACGGCGTCGAAGTTGACCGACGCGCAGGTGTCGTCGTTGCACGACGCGATGGTGTCGGTGCTCACGGACGCGGTCAGCCGGTCCGTCGGCCAGCAGGCCGCGACGCTGAAGGGCGAAAAACGTTCGGGCCTAAGGGTTCACGACCGCACGGGGTTGCCCTGCCCGGTGTGCGGCGACACTGTGCGCGAAGTCTCGTTCGCCGACAAGTCATTTCAGTACTGCCCGACGTGTCAGACCGGCGGCAAGGTGCTAGCCGACCGGCGGCTGTCGCGGCTGCTCAAATAAGCTCTTCGGCGTGACCCGTCAAAAGATCCTCATCACCGGGGCGAGTTCCGGCCTCGGCGCCGGCATGGCGCGCGCGTTCGCTGCGAAAGGCCGCGACCTCGCATTGTGTGCCCGCCGCACCGACCGGCTCGACGAGCTGAAGGCCGAACTGACCGCGCGTCATCCCAATATCCGGGTTGCCGTCGCGCCGCTGGACGTCAACGACCACGAGCAGGTGCCGAAGGTGTTCGCGGCGTTCGCCGAAGAACTCGGTGGCATCGACCGGGTGATCGTCAACGCCGGTATCGGCAAGGGCGCGCCACTGGGTTCGGGCAAGCTGTGGGCCAACAAGGCGACGATCGAGACCAATCTGGTCAGCGCGCTCGTGCAGATCGAAACCGCGATCGAGATGTTCAAGAAAGCGGGATCGGGGCATCTGGTACTGATCTCGTCGGTGCTCGGCAACAAAGGCGTGCCCGGGGTCAAGGCCGCGTATGCGGCGAGCAAGGCTGGGGTGTCGTCGCTGGGCGAATCGCTACGCGCGGAGTACCCGTCGGGTCCTATCAAGGTGACGGTCATCGAGCCGGGCTACATCGAATCGGAAATGACCGCGAAGTCGGGGTCGACGATGCTGATGGTCGACAACGAATCCGGTGTGCGGGCGATGGTCGACGCGATCGAGCGTGAGCGTGGTCGGGCGATCGTGCCGGGGTGGCCGTGGGTGCCGCTGGTGCAGCTGCTCAAACTGCTGCCCCCGCGACTGACAAAGCCCTTCGCGTAAGTGATTTCGGTGTGCTAACCGGCGCTGAGCGCATGAAAACGCACCGAAATCACTAGGCGGTGCGGCCTCGCTCGCTTCGGTACCGCCGCACCAACGCGTCAGTCGAGCTGTCCGACTGCTTCGGCGGCGACGCCTCGGCTGTGATCACCGGCAGCAGTGCCTTGGCCTGAGTCTTGCCGAGCTCGACGCCCCACTGGTCGAACGAGTCGATGCCCCAGATCACGCCTTCGGTGAACACGATGTGCTCGTACAACGCGATCAATTGGCCGATCACCGACGGTGTCAACTCGGTCGCCAGAATCGACGTCGACGGGCGGTTGCCCGGCATCACCTTGTGCGGCACCACATTTGGCGGCGTGCCCTCCGCGGCGATTTCGTCGGCGGTCTTGCCGAATGCCAGCACCTGCGTCTGCGCGAAGAAGTTGCTCATCAACAGGTCCTGCATGCTTCCCCGGCCGTCTGCCGTCGGCAGGTCGTCGGTCGGCCGGCTGAACCCGATGAAGTCCGCAGGTATCAGCCGCGTGCCCTGATGCAGCAGTTGGTAGAACGCGTGCTGGCCGTTGGTTCCCGGTTCGCCCCAGAAGATTTCGCCCGTCGAGCACGTCACCGGTGTGCCGTCGCGGCGCACCGACTTGCCGTTGGACTCCATCGTCAACTGCTGCAAGTACGCCGGGAAGCGCGCCATGTCATTGGAGTAGGGCAGCACCGCCCGCGTCTCGGCACCGAAGAAGTTGTTGTACCACACGCCTAAAAGTCCAAGCAGCACAGGCGCATTGGCGTCCAACGGCGCTGTCTTGAAGTGCGAGTCCACCATGTGGAAGCCAGCCAAAAACTCCCCGAACCGTGCGCGGCCGATCGCCGCCATCACCGACAGCCCGATCGCCGAGTCCACTGAATAGCGGCCGCCGACCCAGTCCCAGAAACCGAACATGTTGTCGGTGTTGATCCCGAAGTCGTCGACGAGCTTCTCGTTAGTCGACACGGCGACAAAGTGTTTCGCCACCGCGGCGTCGCCCAACGCATCGGTCAACCAGCGCCGCGCTGCCGTCGCGTTGGTCAGCGTCTCTAATGTCGAAAACGTCTTCGACGCAATGACGAACAAAGTCTTTGCCGGGTCGAGATCGGCCAACACCGAGACCAGATCGGCCGGGTCCACGTTCGACACGAAGCGGCACGAGATGCCCGCGTCGGCGTAGTGCCGCAGCGCCCGATACACCATCACCGGCCCAAGGTCGGAGCCGCCGATGCCGATGTTGACGACGGTGTTGATCCGCTCGCCGGTCGCGCCGGTCCACTCGCCGCTGCGCAACCGGTCGGTGAACTCGCCCATCCGGTCGAGCACCTCGTGCACGTCGGCGACGACGTCGCGGCCGTCGACGATCAGTTCGGTGCCGCGCGGCGTCCGCAACGCGATGTGCAGCACCGCCCGGTCCTCGGACGTGTTGATGTGCACGCCGGAGGACATCTCGTCGCGCCGGCGCTCCAGATCCGCCGCGCGCGCCAGATCAACCAGCAGCGACAGCGTCTCGCGCGTGACCCGATGCTTGCTGTAGTCGACGTAGAGGTCGCCAACTGTCACCGTCAGCTCGCGGCCGCGGTCGGGGTCCTCGTCGAAGAGCTCACGCAGGGTCTTGGTGGCGATCTGGTCGTGATGGCGCGCCAGGGCAGTCCATGCGGATGATGCAGTGATGTCGGGGATTTCCGCACCTTGAGCCGTCATGAAACCGACCCTAGTGCGGTCCGCCGGCCAAACGGGTAAATGATTGGGTATGGATATCGCGAAGCTGTTGTCGTCCGTTCCCACCGGCGTGTGGATCGGCGGCGAGGAACGTAAGGGCGCCACGACGTTCGACGTGCACGACCCGTCCGACGACCATGTGCTCGCCTCGGTCGCCAACGCCTCCGCTGACGATGCGATCGCCGCCCTGGACGCCGCCGCGAAAGCGCAACCCGAATGGGCCGCGACCGCGCCACGCAAACGCGGCGAAATCCTGCGCGCCGTATTCGAGATGCTCACCGACCGCGCCGACGACCTCGCCACGCTGATGACGCTGGAGATGGGCAAGGTGCTGCCGGAGAGCAAGGCCGAGGCGTCCTACGGCGCCGAGTTCTTCCGCTGGTTCGCTGAAGAGGCCGTCCGCTACCACGGCCGCTACGCGCCGAGCCCGGCCGGCAACGGGCGCATCCTCGTCACCAAGCAGCCCGTCGGACCGTGCTACGCGATCACGCCGTGGAACTTCCCGCTTGCGATGGGGACCCGCAAGATCGGCCCGGCGCTGGCCGCGGGATGCACGATGATCGTCAAGCCCGCTCAGGAGACCCCGCTGACGATGCTGTTGCTGGCCAAGCTGATGGACGACGCCGGGCTGCCGAAGGGCGTGCTGTCGATCCTTCCGACCACCGACAGCGGAGGAGTCACCAAGGCGCTGATCGACGACGGCCGGCTGCGCAAGCTGACGTTCACCGGCTCCACCGGCGTCGGCAAGATGCTGGTCAAGCAGAGCGCCGACAAGCTGCTGCGGACGTCGATGGAGCTCGGCGGCAACGCGCCGTTCGTGGTCTTCGACGACGCCGACGTCGACGCGGCC
>Ga0070741_10018821_pt1 | contig 11116 bp, 11 predicted proteins | sample Coa_R1_4_FD_66440 | JGI IMG/M metagenome (GOLD analysis project Ga0070741, IMG submission 66440) | Surface soil microbial communities from Centralia Pennsylvania, which are recovering from an underground coalmine fire - Coalmine... | ecosystem: Environmental > Terrestrial > Soil > Unclassified ...
GCGATCCATCTGCTCGATCGATTTCAGGATGCGCACCGTGCCGGCGCCGATCTTCTGGCCAATCGCGCGACCCGAGGTGAGACGCTCGCCCTTGCCCTTGAGCTTGTAGCGGCGCAGCGTGCCGGCCCCCGCCCGCGACTTCACCGTCTCCGGACGCGCCTGCAGGATGTAGAGCTGGCCGTCCTTGCCGTCCTTGCCCCATTCGATGTCCATCGGGCGGCCGTAGTGCTCCTCGATGATCAGCGCCTGCTTGGCGAGCGCTTCGATTTCCGAATCGCTCAAGCAGAAGCGCGCGCGATCGGCCGCGGGCACGGCAACGAACTCGACGGTCTTGCCGGCGCCTTCTGCCGACGCATAGACCATCTTCTTGGCTTTCTCGCCGAGCGCGCGGCGAAGAATCGATGGTCGCCCTGCGCGCAGATTCGGCTTGTACGAATAGAACTCGTCCGGATTGACCGCGCCTTGCACGACCGCCTCGCCAAGGCCGTACGACGCAGTGATGAACACTGCATCGCGGAATCCCGATTCGGTATCCATGGTGAACATCACACCGGACGCGCCGAGATCGGATCGCACCATCTGCTGGATGCCTGCCGAGAGCGCGACGGCTGCATGCGCGAAGCTGTGGTGCACGCGATAGGCGATCGCACGATCGTTGAAGAGGCTCGCGAATACCTCCTTGATCGCTTTAAGAACGTTCTCTATGCCGTTGACATTGAGGAATGTTTCCTGCTGGCCGGCGAACGAGGCGTCCGGCAGATCCTCGGCAGTGGCCGATGAGCGCACGGCGACGCTGACGCCGCTGCCGTCAGGGACCATCTGCGCGAATGCGGCGCGGATGTCGCGCTCGAGATCGGCGGGGAACGGTGCTTTCATCACCGACTCGCGGATCGACTTGCCGGTCTTCGCGAGCGCGGCGACGTCGTCGACGTCGAGCTTCGCGAGCAGATCATTGATGCGTCCGGCGAGGCCTTCGTGCGCGATGAACTCGCGATAGGCCTCGGCGGTCGTGGCGAACCCGCCGGGCACGCGCACGCCCGCCTGCGCGAGATGGCGGATCATCTCGCCGAGCGAGGCGTTCTTGCCGCCGACGCGGTCGACATCGCCCATGCCGATGTCGCGGAACCACACCACCTTGCCTTGGCTCACGTCGCTCCTTGGGTTCACTTCCGGCTGCACGTCGCGCATGATCTGCTAACCCTGATTCAACTGCCTTCTTCGAACGGACGAATTGTCGGCGAAACCGGCATGCCCTCACAACGCGCGGTGTTCTTCGTCTCCGACGGGACCGGCATCACCGCCGAGACCCTCGGGCAGACGCTGCTCACGCAGTTCGACGGCGTGGCGTTCCAGACCACGACGCTGCCGTTCATCAACAGCCCGGATCGCGCCCGGCAGACGGTCGACTACATCAACCACATGGCCGAGCAGAGCGGGGCGCGGCCGCTGATCTTCAGCACGACCGTCAACGACGAGATCCGCTCCATCCTGCGGGGGGCGCAAGGGATGTTCCTGGACCTGTTCGACACCTTCGTGCATTCGATCGAGCAGGAGCTCGTGCTCAAATCGACGCACGCGCAGGGCCGCGCGCACGGGCGGAACAATCAGCAGCGCTACAACTCGCGCATCGACGCGATGAACTACGCGATGGAGCACGACGACGGCCAGAGCACGCGCGATCTGTCCCGCGCCGATCTGATCCTGGTCGCGCCGTCCCGCTGCGGCAAGACGCCGACGACGCTGTACCTCGCGCTCCAGCACGGCATCTTCGCGTGCAACGTGCCGCTCACCGTCGACGATCTCGAGCAGCAGCGCATGCCGTCGGTGCTCGATGGCTACGACGGCAAGCTGTTCGGGCTCACCTCCGACCCCGAGCGCCTCTCGCAGGTTCGCACCGAGCGCCGGCCCGGATCGAAGTACGCGTCGCTCGCGCAATGCGCGTACGAGGTGCGCCAGGCCGAGCAGCTCTACGCGCGCAAAGGCGTGCCGTTCGTGAACTCGGCGAACATGTCGATCGAGGAGATCGCGACCGTGGCGATGCAGGAGAAGGGCCTGCGCAAGGCCACCTTCTAATAGAACGCGTCGCGGAAGATCTCGTAGACGTTGAGCGGCCCGCCGACGAAGTAACGATTGGCGGCGAAGTTGAACGTCCGCGCCTTCTTGTCGAAGACCAGCTCGGTCGGCTCACCGGGCGAGTTGGGATCGTAGACGTCGTAGCGGATCTGCGCGCCGTCGTCGTGCGCGTCGTAGATCAGCACGGCGTGGTTGATCGTGATGCGCGGGAAGCGGATGAGGTGGACGATCGGCGGACGCTTCGTCTTCGCTTCGGTGTAGAGCGCCTCGGCGGTCTTGCGCTGATGCCCGCGGGTGAAGGGGAAGATCATCCGCCAGTTGCCGACCTGCAGATAGGTACCGACCCAGGTGCCGATCTCGTCCTTCAGGATCTGCTCCTTGTCCTTGCTGAAGCTGCGCAGATCCTTGTAGCCGGGAATGATGATGCGGCCGCCGTCGGGAAGGGGCTCGGTCGGGCTGTGCGCGACGACGCCGCGGATCAGCGTGCGATAGGTCTCGTCGCTCGCGCGCGGACGGCTCGCGTCGAACCGCGCGAACTGGAAGAACTGTCGTGCAGTGCGCGCCATGACGATGCAGTGCGCGGTGTAGGTGCGATCGCGATCGCGACTCGGCGGCGCCGCGAAGCTCGTCTGATAGTCCCACTCGAGCTCGTTGGCGTACGAGAGCGTATCGGCCTGGAAATTGAACGGTCGGGTGTTGACGGGCTCGGCGATCGGACGGATCGCGCAACCGGTGATGCCCAGCGCGAACACCAGCGCGAGGGCACGGGGAATCTTCCGTGTCACGGGCACGCAGCCTCCTTCTGCCACCTCTTCCCCCTGTTTGGACCGGCGCTTGTTGCGCCGTGTTCTCGATCGTCGCTAGGTTACGACACTTGGTGCCGACCGACCCGTGAGCTCGCCGATCCGCAGAAGCCTGTCGGCCACATTCACGAGCGGCGCGAGCGCGTCGGCTGTGCTCCAGTTGAGCGACGAGCCGGGCGGCTGGTAACGCTCGAGATACAGCCTGAGCGTCGAGCCGCGCGTGCCGGTGCCCGAGAGGCGCACGACGATCCGCGCCGCCTCGCCGAAGATCACTCGCAAGCCTTGATTGACGGCGAGCGCGCCGTCGACCGGATCCTGATAGCTGAACTCATCGGCTTCGCTGACCGTCCATTCGCCGAGCTTCTCGCCCGCCAGCGCGCCGAGCTGATCGGCGAGGCTCTGCATTACCGCGGTCGCGCGATCGGAGGCGAGCTCTTCGTAATCGTGCCGCTCGAAGTAGTGGCGGCCGTAATGCTGCCAATGCCTGGCGCACAACTGCGAAACCGAATCGCCACTCGCCGCGAGCATGTTGAGCCACGCGAGCACCGCCCAGACGCCGTCCTTCTCGCGCACGTGGCTCGAGCTCGTGCCGAAGCTCTCCTCGCCGCAGACGTTGATGCGCCCGGCCTCCAGCAGATTGGCGAAGAACTTCCAGCCGCTCGGGGTCTCGAAGTGCGGAATCGCGGCCGCGCGCGCGACGTAGTCGACGGCGCGACTCGTCGGCATCGAGCGTGCGACGCCGATCAGCCCTTCTCGATAGCCCGGCATTTGCTTCAGGTGCGCCGCGATCATCGCGAGCGAATCGCCGGGCGAGACGAAGAGCTTGCGCCCGAGGATCATGTTGCGATCGCCGTCGCCGTCGGAGGCTCCGCAGAGATCGGGCGCCTTGTCGGACCACGCGAGATCGACCAGCGATTTCGCGTAGATCAGGTTGGGATCGGGATGGCCGCCGGCGAAGTCCTCGAGCGGCTGCGCGTTGATCACGCTATCGGCCGGCGCGCCCAGTTGATCGACGAAGATGCGGCGCGCGTACGGGCCCGTCGCTGCGTGCATCGCGTCGAAGCAGATGCGATGGCCTTTGCGGAACCAGTCGCGGATGCGGTTGAAGTCGAACAGCGACTGCATCAGCGTCGCGTAGGCGTCGACGCTGTCGATGACTTCGACGGAGAACGCGCCGAACGCCTGCTGGCCGCGCTGATCGAGATCGATGCGGACGTCTTGCGCGATCCGATAGCGTTGCAGCGACTTGCTGTGCTCGTAGACGCGCTCGGTGAGTCCCTCGCTCGCCTGGCCGCCGCCGGCGACGTTGAACTTGATGCCGAAGTCGCCGTCGGGGCCCGCCGGATTGTGGCTCGCGGTGAAGATGAATCCGCCTTGCGCGCGATGCAATCGCACTAGGTGCGACGCCGCCGGCGTGGTCAGCAATCCGCCTTGACCGACGAGCACGCGCCCGACGCCATTCGCGGCGGCCATCGCGATCGCAGTCTGGATCGCGACGCGATTGTGATAGCGGCCATCACCGCCGATGACCAGCAAGCCGCCCTTGAGCGCCGGCGCGCAGTCGAAGATCGACTGCAGATAGTTCTCCAGGTAGTGCGGCTGCTGGAACACCGCGACGCGCTTGCGCAGCCCTGCGGTGCCGGCGCGTTGATCGAGGAAGGGGTGGCTTGCAACGTCTTTGATGTGCATCGGTACGGTTCAGGCCTTGCGCTGCAATCGGAAGCCATTATAGTCGGGGCATGAGCCTCATCCGCGATCTACGCAGACCGTCGCGCATCGCCGCGCTGATGGAGCTGTACGAGCGCAATTTCCTTCTGCTCGAGCAGCTCGTGCCCGAGCTCGACCTGCCGTTCAACCAGGCAGTGTCGACGAGCGAGACCGATCCCGAGTTGCATCTGATCACGCTCGAGCGCGGTCCCTACACGAGCTCGTTCCGCCTCACGTACCAGATCGACGGCCGCTGCGAGCCCGACATGTGGGTGAAGGTCTATCGCGATGCGCGACTCGCCGAGACGCTCTATTGCGCGACGCGGCCGCGCTGGCTCGCGGAGGAGGAGGGCGATCCGGAAGTGTCGCGCTATTTGGGCGAGCAGTGGACGCGCAATCTCACCCTGCACAAATGGCTGCAGTATCTCCTCGAGCAGGGCCACGGCTTCGGGATGGCGGCGCGGCCTCGACGGAAGTAGGGCGGCCGTGCGCGCCGCCTAGCCGCGGTCGATCAGCGCGAGAATCTCTTCGGTCTTTTTCTTCATCAGCGCGTCGTTCGCGCGCGACTCGACGTTCAATCGCAGCACCGGCTCGGTGTTGCTGCCGCGCAGGTTGAAGCGCCAGTCGGCGTAGTCGACGCTGATGCCGTCGGTGCGATCGACCTTGGCGTCCTTCGTCGCGTAGACCTTCTCGACCTTCGCGATGGTCGCCTTCACATCGGCGACCTTGCGATTGATCTCGCCGCTCGCGGGGAACAGGCGCTGACGCTCGGCGATGAGCTGCGAGAGCGTCTTGCCCGATTCGCTGATCAGCGCCGCCGCGAGCAGCCACGGAATGTTGCCGTTGTCGCAGTAAGCGAAGTCGCGGAAGTAGTGATGCGCGCTCATCTCGCCGCCGTAGATCGCGTTCTCGGCGCGCATGCGCTCCTTGATGAACGCGTGCCCGGTCTTGGACTGGATCGGCCGTCCGCCCGCGTGCGTGACCACGTCGATCGTGTTCCAGGTGAGTCGCGGGTCGTGGATGATCTTCGCGCCCGGCTCGCGCTTCAGCATCGCTTCGGCGAGCAGGCCGACGATGTAGTAGCCCTCGATGAAGCCGCCGTGCTCGTCGAACAGGAAGCAGCGATCGAAGTCGCCGTCCCACGCGACGCCGAAATCCGCCTTGTTCTTCTTCACCGCTTCGATGGTGTCGGTGCGCATCTCGGGCAGCAGCGGATTCGGAATCCCGTTCGGGAATTCCGGATCGGGCGCGTGATGCACCTTCACGAACTTGAACGGCAGGTGCGGTTCGAGCGCATCGATGACGACGCCGGCGACGCCGTTGCCGGCGTTGACGACGATCTTCAGCGGCTTCAGCTTCATGCCCTTCACGTAGCCGAGCAGATGCTTCACGTAGTCGTCGCGATAGCTCTTCGACGTCATCTTCGGCTTGCCTGCCGGCGCTTTCGCGGTCGATTTCTCCACCGCCGCTTCGAGATCACGCAGGCCCGAGTCGCCGCTGATCGGCACCGCGCCGCCGCGCACGAGCTTCATGCCGTTGTAGTCCTTCGGGTTGTGGCTGGCGGTCACCTGGATGCCGCCGTCGATGCCCGGCTGGAAGCCTGCGAAATAGATCTCTTCAGTCCCGCACAGTCCGATGTCGACGACTTCGACGCCTCGGGAGATCAGTCCGTGCGCGAGCGCGTGCAGCAGCGATTCGCTGGAATGCCGCACGTCGCGACCGAGCGCGACCCGCTTGGGCTGGAAGCGCTCTGCATAGGCGACGCCCAGTCGATAAGCGATGTCCGGATTGAGCTCGTCGGGTACGCGGCCACGGATGTCGTAGGCCTTGAAGCAGGGAAGCGTCATGGCGATCTTGTGTTGTTCTGGAACGACAATTCTGACTCGTCGTACCCGACAAAGTTTACGCAAGCGCTGTCTTTGCGGGGACGATTCGGGCAAACTTCGCCGCGGTGGCCGCGCCGGTCCCCGCGACGGAACGCTGTGAACCCCGCCAGGCCCGGAAGGGAGCAACGGTAGCGGTTACTTCGTGCGATGGGGCCGCCGGCGCGGTTCACCATGTTGCCGTCCCTGGCACGCAGTTTCGGAAAAAGCCCCTTCGTTTTGCTGGTAATTTGCCCGAAACTCTATAGAATATGCGGCCTTTCGCGGCCCCCTGGGCCTTTAGGAATCGCATAAATCATGGTCAAGATTCGACTCGCGCGCGCAGGCGCCAAGAAGCGCCCGTTCTATCACGTGGTCGCCACGGATAGCCGCAAGGCGCGCGACGGCCGCTTCATCGAGCGGCTCGGCTACTACAACCCGAAGGCCACCGGCGACGAGAAGCAGCTCGTCATCGACCGCTCGCGGGTCACCTACTGGACCGGCAAGGGCGCGCAGGTTTCCGATCGCGTGACCTTCCTCCTGTCGCACGCGAAGTCCTCGACGGACACCAGCGCGAAGGCCGAGGGAGCCGCCGCGGCGGCTTGATCCGATGCGCCGGGTGACGCTCGGGAAGATCGCGGGCGTCTTCGGCGTGCAGGGCTGGCTGAAGGTCAAGTCGTACGCCGATCCGCAGCGCAATCTCCTTCGCTACAAGCGTTGGTACCTGAAAGGCGCCGCCGAGCGCGAAGTGCGGGTGCTGCAGGGACGCGAGCAGGGTCCCGGATTGGTGGTGCAGCTGGCCGACGAGAGCGGCAAGCCGATCGAGGATCGCGACGTCGCGGCGCTGCTGACCGGATCGGAGATCGAGGTCCCGCGCGAGGATCTGCCGAAGCTCAAGCGCGGCGAGTTTTACTGGACGGACTTCATCGGACTGGAAGTCCTGAATGTGGAAGGTGAGATGCTCGGCAAGGTCGAGTATGTCACCGACAACGGAGCGCAGGCGGTCTTGGCGCTCGGCGGCGAAAGGGAGCGATTGATCCCGTTCGTGCGTGGACCGATCGTGCAGTCGGTGGATCTCAAGGCCGGCCGCATCGTCGTGGATTGGTCACCGGATTGGTGACATGAAGATTGAAGTCGTGACGCTGTTCCCGGAGCTGGTGGAACAGGTCGCGCGGCACGGGATGCCGCGGATCGCGGTGGAAGGCGGGCAGCTTGTGCTGTCCACGCGCAACCCTCGCGATTACGCGCAGAACCGCTGGCGAAGGGTCGACGATCGATCCTACGGCGGCGGGCCCGGGATGGTGATGGAGGCCGAGCCGCTGGCGCAGGCCGTCGCTAGAGCGAAGCAGTCGGTCGGACCGGCGCGCGTGGTGAGCTTGAGCCCGCAGGGCGAGCCGCTGACGCAGGCGTGGGCGGATCGGCTGTCGAAGGAGCCCGCACTGATCGTGCTCTGCGGGCGCTACGAAGGACTCGATGAAAGGGTCGTCGCAGCGGAAGTGGATTTCGAGCTGTCGCTGGGCGATTTCGTGCTGAGCGGCGGCGAGCTGGCAGCCATGGCGATGATCGATGCGATCGCGCGATTGCTGCCGGGGGTGCTGGGTCATGAGCAGTCGGCCGAGAACGATTCGTTCGCGAAAGGACTGCTGGATCACCCGCACTACACGCGGCCGGAAGCATGGCGCGGAGTGAGGGTGCCGGAGGTTCTGATGTCCGGCGATCACGAAGCGATCCGCCGGTGGCGGCTGAAGCAGGCGTTGGGGCAGACCTGGCTGAAGAGGCCGGACCTGCTGACCGGGTTAGAATTGGACGCGGAGCAAACCAGGTTGCTGCGCGAATTTATCGAAGAGTACCGAGAACAGTCATGAGCAAGATCATCCAGGCGCTCGAAGCCGAGCAGATGGCCGACAAGAAGGTCCCGGAGTTCCGTACCGGCGACACCATCGAGGTCAAGGTCAAGGTGAAGGAAGGCGACCGTGAGCGCCTGCAGGCCTTCGAAGGCGTCGTCATCGCCAAGCGCAATCGCGGGCTCAACTCCGCGTTCACCGTGCGCAAGGTGTCGCACGGCGAAGGCGTCGAGCGCGTCTTCCAGACCTACTCGAAGCAGGTTGCGGAGATCAAGGTGACGCGTCGCGGCGAAGTCGCGCGCAGCAAGCTGTATTACCTGCGCGATCTGGCAGGCAAGGCCGCCCGCATCAAAGAAAAGTTGACGTGACTTCGATTGGCGCGTTCGAGCCCACTTCGTAAAATCGAAAAACGAAGTCGGCTCAACGCGCCGTCCGCTGTCTTACGAAAAGCCGCGTTAAACGCGGCTTTTCGCTTGTACGGGCTAAGATTCGCGTCATGGGGAAATATTTCGCGCTGATCGGGGCGGCGCTGCTCGCCGCATGCAGCAGTGAGAAATCGGGCTCGTGGCTCGGCTACGTCGAGGGCGAATCGGTTCACGTCGCCGCGCCGGTCGCGGGGCAGCTCGCTTCGCTGCAAGCGCAGCGCGGACAGGAGATCTCGCAGGGACAGCCGCTGTTCGCGCTCGAGCAGGAGCGTGAGAAAGCGGCCGTCGACGAAGGCGAGCACAGACTGAATCAAGCGCAGTCGCAGCTCGATCTGGCGCAGCGGGATCTGAAGCGCCAGGAGGACATGCGCAAGCAAGGCTTGTCGAGCATCCAGCAGCTCGACATGGCGCGCACGCAGACCGAGACGACGCGCGCTCGCGTCGAGGAGATCCAGGCGCAGCTCGATCAGTCGCGCTGGGTGCTTTCGCAGAAGACCGTGACAGCGCCCGCCGTGGGCGTCGTCGAGGACGTCTACTACCGGATCGGCGAGCAGGTTGCCGCCGGTGCGCCGGTGCTCTCGCTTCTGCCGCCACAGAATCGCAAGCTGCGCTTCTTCGTTCCGCAAGCCGAGCTCGAGCGCGTCAAGGTCGGCACGAGTGTGAGCGTGCATTGCGACGGCTGTGCTTCGGATTTCGCAGCGACGGTCCGCTTCATCGCGCCGCAAGCCGAGTACACCCCGCCGGTGATCTACAGCGACTCGGCGCGGCAGAAGCTGGTGTTCCTCGTCGAAGCCTGGCCGGGCGAGAGCGACGCGGGCAAGCTCAAGCCCGGCCAGCCCGTCGAGGTGCGGCTGCCAAAGTGAGCGAAGCGGTCATCGAGGTGCGCGGGCTCACCAAGGCCTTCAGCGGCAAGACCGTCGTCGATCACCTCGCGCTCACCGTCAATCGGGGCGAGATCTTCGGCTTCCTCGGCCCGAATGGCAGCGGCAAGACGACGTCGATCCGCATGCTCTGCGGATTGCTCACACCCGACGCGGGCGAGGGCACCTGCATCGGCTACGACGTGATCCGCGACGCGCAGAAGATCAAGCGCGAAGTCGGCTACATGACGCAGCGTTTCTCGTTCTGGGAAGACCTGTCGATCCGCGAGAATCTCGAGTTCGTCGCGCGCATCTACGAGATGGATCGCATCGAGCAGCGCGTGAGCGAATCCCTCGATCACCTGGGCTTGAAGCAGCGCGAGACGCAGCTCGCGGGACAGCTCTCCGGCGGCTGGAAGCAACGCCTCGCGCTCGCCGCCTGCTTGATGCACGAGCCGAAGCTCCTGCTGCTCGACGAGCCGACCGCGGGCGTCGACCCCAAGGCCCGCCGCGATTTCTGGGAAGAGCTGCATCGGCTCGCGAGCGCCGGCATCACCATCATGGTGTCGACGCATTACATGGACGAGGCGGAGCGCTGTCACCGTCTCGCTTACATCGCCTACGGAAAATTGCTCGCGCAGGGAACGCCGAACGAGCTGGTCGCGGCGTCGAAGCTGTCGACCTGGACCGTCAGCGGCCACGGCCTGCACGAGCTGACCGAAGAGCTGCACAAGCTCTCTGCCGCGGAGCAGGTCGTGCCGTTCGGCAATGCGATGCACGTCAGCGGTCCGGATGGAAAAGCGCTGGAGGAAGAGCTCAAGCCGTTCTTCAACCGCGTCGGATTGCAGTGGTCGCGCGACGAGCCGCGCCTCGAGGACGTGTTCATCCACCTGCTGCATCAGGCGCAGGACAACTACCAATGAGTGGGCCAGTGAGCCGCTTCCATCTCGACGGATTCTCCTGGGCGCGCTTCGTCGCGGTCGCGCGCAAGGAATTCGTGCAGATGAAGCGCGACCGGCTCACCTTCGCGATGATGATCGGCGTGCCGTTGATCCAGCTGACGCTGTTCGGCTACGCGATCAACACCGATCCCAAGCACCTGCCGATGGCGATCGTCGCCGCCGAATCGAGCACCTTCACGCGCAGCATCACGGCCGCGCTGCAGAACACCGGCTACTTCGTCGTCGTCGCGCCCAATGCGACCGACGCCGAAGCGTCGCGACTGATGGAGCTCAGCGAAGTCCAGTTCATCCTGCAGATCCCGTCCGACTTCTCGCGTCGCCTGGTGCACGGTGATCGCCCGGCGCTGCTGATCGAAGCCGACGCCAGCGACCCCGCGGCCGCCGGCAACGCGCTCGCGGCAGTTGCGCAGCTTTCGACCGCTGCGCTCGCGCACGACCTGCGCGGACCGCTCGCGCCGCTCGCGCAAGCGGCGCCCCCGGTGGAGATGCGCGTGCAGCGCCGCTACAACCCCGAAGGGATCACGCGCTACAACATCGTGCCCGGCCTGCTCGGCGTCATCCTGACGATGACCATGATCAT
>Ga0070741_10018822_pt1 | contig 11115 bp, 12 predicted proteins | sample Coa_R1_4_FD_66440 | JGI IMG/M metagenome (GOLD analysis project Ga0070741, IMG submission 66440) | Surface soil microbial communities from Centralia Pennsylvania, which are recovering from an underground coalmine fire - Coalmine... | ecosystem: Environmental > Terrestrial > Soil > Unclassified ...
ACGAGGGTGAACGATCCCGGGCTCACGAAGGTGGCGTAGTGGGCGAAGAACGCCCCCGCGACGCCGGCGAGCGCGGCGGAGACGGTGAACGTCACGACCTTCAGGCGCGTCGTCGGCACGCCGAGCGCCTCGGCGGCCACCTCGTCGTCGCGGATCGCCTGGATGGCCTCACCGAACCGCGAGTCGACCAGGCGCGACACGATCACCGTCACCAGGAGGACCAGCGCCAGCGCGAGGTAGTACTGGCGGACGGGGGTGTCGAGGTCCCAGCCGAGCAGGGACGGCCCCGGGATGGCGGGGATGCCGAGCGGGCCGCGCGTGAGCGAGAGCCAGTTCAGGAGCACCAGGTGGATGATCTCGCCGAAGCCGAGCGTCGCCATCGCGAGGTAGATCCCGCCCAGGCGGAGCGTCGGCAGGCCGATCAGGAACCCGGCGATGCCCGCGACGACGGCGGCCACGGCCAGGTTGCCGAGGAACGGGCTGCCGAGGTGGACGGCCAGGAGCGCCGCGGTGTAGGCCCCGATGCCGTAGAAGCCCGCGTGGCCGAGCGAGAACTGACCGCAGAAGCCGGTGATGAGGTTGAGCGACAGCGTCAGGACCACGTAGATGCCGGCCAGGACCGCGACGTGGAGCACGTATGGCGAGCGGACGGCGACCGGGAGCAGCACCGCCGCGGCGAGGACGGCTCCCAGGACGAGGCGCGCCCGGGTCATGGGCGCGATCAGACTTTCCGGATCTCGGGGGTGCCCAGCAGGCCCGCGGGGCGCACGATCAGGACCACGATGAGGAGCCCGAACGCGATGATGTCGCGGTACCCCGACCAGAACACCGCCGTGGCCGCCGTCTCGGCCGCCCCGAGGAGATAGCCGCCCAGGATCGCGCCCGGCAGGCTGCCCATGCCGCCGATGACCATCGCCGTGAAGCCCTTGAGCCCGGCGGAGTACCCCATCCCGACGTCGACCGAGTTGTAGTAGATCCCCGTCAGCACGCCGCCGACTCCCCCCACCGCGGCGCCGATCCCGAACGCCAGCGCGACCACGCGGTCGGTGTCGATCCCCATCAGGCCCGCGACCCGGCCGTCCTGGGCGATTGCCCGCATCGCGAGGCCCAGGCGCGTCCGGCGCAGCATCGCCTGGAGCCCGGCCAGGAGGGCCAGCGCGATCGCGGTGATCGTCACCTCCAGGGTGGAGACCTGCGCCCCGGCGACCTCGACCATGCGCACCGGGAAGGGGCTCGGAAACGGGCGCGTGTCGGGGCCGAAGACGATCAGGATCAGGTGGTCGAGGATCGTGGCGCTCCCGAGCGTGGCCAGGAGGGCCGCGATCGGCGGCGCGCGGCGCCGGCGGAGCGGCTGGAGCGACCCGCGCTCGAGCGCCACGCCCAGGAGGCCGACCAGTAGCATCGCGGCCAGGAGCGGGACCCACAGCCCGAGGCCGAGCCCGACCGCGAACGCCGCGCCGAGGTAAGCGCCCCACATCACCAGCGAGCCCTGGGCGAAGTTGACCACGTCGAGGATCGAGAAGGTGATCGCGAGCCCGATCGCGATCAGCGCGTAGAGGCTCCCCAGGGTCACCGCGTTGACGGCCTGCTGGAGCAGCACGCGCCGATGGTACTGGACCGGCTCCGGCCGGCGCAACCGGGGCGCTCGCGGCGGACGCGTGGCGCGACGCGCCGGCGATGCGGTATCCTTCGGGGCCGGATGGCGGAGCGTGCGCATCCTCCGAGCACCGCGGAGCGCGACCGCGTGGGCGCGTACCTCTCGCCGCGCGAGGACCTGAGGCGCGCGGTCGCGCTGGTCCGGACGGCCGAGGCGCTCGGGTACGAGAGCGTGTGGACGACGCACGGGAGCGGCCGCGACGGGTTCCTGGTGCTCGCGGCGTACGGGCACGCGACCGCGCGGATCGGTCTCGGGACCGGCGTGGTGCCGATCTACCCGCGGCACCCGGTGGCGATGGCGCAGGAGGCCGCGACGCTCACGGAGCTGTCGGGGGGACGGTTCCGCCTCGGCATCGGGGTGAGTCACGGGCCGTCGATGCGCGATGCGTTCGGCCTCGACATGGGCCGGCCGCTCGAGCTCATGCGCGAGTACGTCGCGGTCCTGCGCGGCGCGCTGGCCGGCGAGGTCCGGTTCGAGGGGCGCCACTACCGCGTGCGCTGGACCGGCGCGTTCCGGGCCGCCCCGCCGCCCCCGGTGCTGCTGGCCGGGCTCGCTCCGCCCATGCTCGAGCTGGCCGGCGAGGTCGCCGACGGCGTCGTGCTGTGGCTGTGCGCCCCGGCGTACGTGCGCGACGTCGCCGTGCCGGCGCTCCGCCGCGGCCGGGCTCGCGCCGGCCGCGACCTGGGGGGCTTCGAGGTCGCCGCCGCGGTCCCGGTCGCGGTCACCGACGACGTGCCGGGCGGTCGACGGCTCTTCCGCGAGGAGCTGGTCCGCTACCTGTCGCTGCCGTACTACCGGACGATGTTCCGCGCGAGCGGCTTCGGCGCCGAGCTGGCCGCCTTCGACCGGGACCGGCGGCCGGGCCGGGACGCCGATGCCGTCCCCGACCGGCTCGTCGAGGCGCTGGGGGCCATCGGCGACGGGCCCCGCGCGCGGGCGGAGGTCCGGGCCTACCGGACCGCGGGAGTGACGCTGCCGATCGTCCGGCCGATCGGCCCGCCGGAGGCCCCGCACGCGCCGGCGACCCTCGACGCCGTCGCCCGGTGACGGTCGCGGAGGCGCGGGCGTGCCGCTCCTCGGGCACGGGGTCCTGGCGGTGGGGCACAGCATCGCGTCCCGGGCCGGGGCGGGGACGGGCGGCGGCACGACCGCGATCGCACCCCGGAGGGCGTCGGGGTCCCGGGGTTCCCGCGCGGCCGCCCACCCCGCAGTCGCGAGCGGCGGCGGGAGTCCGTCGACCTCCAGCTGCAGATTGGCGTGCACCCCGAGCGAGGAGATCCTGCATGGCGCTGATCGGAGAGGGCGTCCTCATCATCTGGCACGGCATCGCCCCCGAGGGCGACCTGGAGATGATCCGGTGGCACGACCGGGAGCACGTCGCCGAGCGGGTCGGCATCCCGGGATTCCTGCGCGGCCGCCGGTACGACTGCGCGGACAGGCGGCTCGAGTACCTGGACCTCTACGAGACGGCGACGGTCGAGACCGTCCGGAGCGCTCCGTACGTCCTGCGCCTCAACTTCCCGACGCCCTGGACGCGGCGCGTCCTGCCGCACTTCCGGAACACCGTGCGCCTCGGCTGCCGCGTCGTGGCCACGGTGGGGAGGGGCCAGGGCGGCGCGCTCGTCAGCGTCCGGGCCCGTCCGGCGGCGGGAAGCGCGGCGGAGTTCGCGCGCTGGCTGCGAGAGGTCGCGCCGGCGGCGCTGCTGGACCGGACCGGCGTGGTCGGGGTGCACCTGCTCGAGACGGTGCCGGAGACCACGCGCGTCAAGACCGCCGAGGGGAAGCTCAAGGGCGGCGAGGTCGGGGCCGCCGAGGAGCCGTGGCCGTGGGTGCTCCTGGTCGAGACGGGCGCGGTCGACTTCGCGCAGGCGCTCGCCGCGGAGGACCTGGCGCCGGCGCGGCTCGCGGAGCGCGGGGGCGACGCCGGCGCGCTCACGCTGGCCCATCGCCTCCAGCTCTCGATGGACCGGGCGTAGGGCGGCGGGCCATCGGCTTGGGCGGCCTCGGGCGGCGGCCCGCCGCTCAGACCGCCTCGTCCGGCGGGTCGCCGGGGACGCCCTCCCGCGCCAGGCGCCCGAACGCCTCGGGCGTCATGCGGAACACGGTCCACTCGTCCATCGCCCGGGCGCCGAGCCTGAAGTAGAAGTCGCGCGCCGGCGTGTTCCAGTCGAGGACCGACCACTCCATGCGCCCGCAGCGGCGCTCCACCGCGATCCGGGCGAGCCGGCGCAGGAGTTGCCGCCCGATCCCGGCGCGGCGCTCCTCCGGCCGGACGAACAGGTCCTCGAGGTAGAGGGTGGGGCGGCCGGTGAAGGTCGAGTAGGTGAAGAAGTAGAGGGCGAAGCCGACCGCGTGGCCGTCGCGCTCGGCGAGGATCGCCTCGAAGACCGGCCGGGGCCCGAACCCGTGCTCCCGCAGGAGGGCCTCGGTCGCCTCGACCTCGTGGGCGAGCCGCTCGTACTCGGCGATCCCGCGGATGAGCCCCAGCAGGGTCGGGACGTCCGCGGGGCCGGCCGGTCGCAGGGCGACCGCCGCGGCCACGTCAGCGGCCTCCCGACCGGCGGCTCACCGGAGCTCCACGATCTTGTCCCGCGCCTTCTTCATCGTCTGCCGGAGATCGGCGCCCTCCAGCGCGCTCCGGAGCGCCGACCGGTCGGCGTTGCGCAGGAAGAAGCTCTTGTCGAGCCAGAGCTGGTGCAGGAGGTGCTGCCCGCCGGTGTGGGTCCGGATCTCGATGCGGTACATGACGGCGGCTCCGCCGCCCCGCGGGAAGTACTCGATCCGCGACTCCAGGAACTCGCGCTCGAGGTGGGCCTTGACCTCCTCCATCATCCACGGCTCGATCCGATCGGGCATCGCGGGTCCGGCGGCGGCCCGCCGCGCCGCCCCTCACGCGCCCCACGGCGCGATGGCGGCCCGGCTGATCTTGTGGGGGCTCGCCTGGCGGCCCAGCCACTCGGCCTCCCGGAAGGCCTCGCCGATCCGCTCCAGCGGGTAGACGTGCGAGATCACCTCCGTGAACGGGTACTTCCGCTGGTTCTTCTCGAGGAACGTGAGCGCCCGCTGGATCGCCCACGGCTCGTACTGGATCATCCCCACGATCGTGTGGGACCGCCAGACGAGCGAGGCCGGGTGAAACTCGAGCTTGTGCCCGGGGCTGATGTGTCCGATCTCGAGGTACGTCCCGCCGCTCTTCAGCATCTGGAGGCCTTCGGGGATGACGCTCGGGAACCCGACGAAGTCGCAGACGACGTCGGCGCCCCAGCCGCGGGTGAGCTCGCGGACCGCCGCCACCCGCTCGGCGCTGGTGGGGAGGTCCTGGAGGCTCAGGGTGTGATCGGCGCCGAACCGCCGGGCCAGGTCCAGGCGCTCCGGGATCTGGTCGATGACGATGACGGTCGTCGCGCCCATCTCCTTGGCGACCGCGGCGGCGTTGAGCCCGAGCCCGCCGGCGCCCTGCATCACCACGGTGTCCCCGACGCGCACGCGGACGCGCTCCAGGCCGTAGAGCACCTGGGCGAGCGCGCAGTTCACCGGGGTGGCGACGTCGTCGGAGATGCCGTCCGGCACCTTGTAGACGAAGTGGCCGGGCCGCAGGTAGTAGTAGTCGGCGTACGAGCCGACGAAGTGCGGCGGGTCGTCGGCGTAGCGCGTCCCGCGCCGCTTGTTCGGGCAGGCCGCGCGGTGGCCGTCCAGGCACGCCGGGCAGCGGCCGCAGGGGTAGAAGTAGCAGTAGGTGACCCGGTCACCCTCCCGGAGCGGCTGCCCGGTCGAGTCGGTCGTCACGTGGCGCCCGAGCTGCTCGACCACGCCGCACATCTCGTGGCCGAAGGTCTGGCCCCGGTCGGGCGCCCCGATGAGCTCCTGCAGCTCCCCGCGCCAGATGTGGAGGTCGGAGCCGCAGATCCCACCCCGGGTGATCCGGACGAGCACGGCGTCCGGCTCGACCTCGGGGACGGGGTACTCGCGGATCTCGAAATCGCCGTTGAACCTGGTCATGACCGCGACGCGGCCCTTCATCGCCCGATCTCCTTCTCGCCGCCCGGCCGTCCGGTCGCCGCCGGAGCGGGGCGCCGGGCGCCGGGTCGCGCGGTCCGCTCAGCGCGGGCGCGCGGTCTCCATGAGGTACGCCTCGGCGGCGGCCAGCCCGGCTCCGAGCGTCACCGGCACCCCGAAGCTCTTGAGCGTCATCTCCACCCCGGCCAGCCCCGCGAGCAGCTCGAGGGCGTTGAGGCTGCCCAGGTGGCCGATCCGGAAGACGCGGCCCTTGACGCTGCCGAGCCCGACGCCGAGCGACAGGTCGAGGGTGCGGTTGGCGTGCGCGATGTAGGCGTCCGAGTCGAGCCCGGGGGGCATCACGACCGCGGTGAGCGTGTTCGACGCCTCCCGGGGGTCGCGGCAGAGGATCTCCAGGCCCAGCGCCCGGACGGCGCGCCGGCACGCCTCGGCCAGCCGGGCATGCCGCTGGAAGACGGCGGGGAGCCCTTCCTCCTGGAGCATCGCGATCGCCTCGCGGAGCCCGAACAGGAGCGCGGTGGCCGGCGTGTAGGGGAACTCGCCGCGCCGGTTCCGCTCGAGGACGGGCGTCCAGTCCCAGTACGCGCGCGGGCACTTCGCGGCCTGGCTCGCCCGCACCGCCCGCTCGCTCGCCATGAGGATGGTGAGCCCGGGCGGGAGCATGAGCCCCTTCTGGGGTCCGGTGAGCGCGACGTCGACGCCCCACGCGTCGAACCGGAAGTCGATCGACGCCAGCGAGGAGACGACGTCGACCAGGAGGAGCGCGGGGTGGCGCGCCTCGTCGAGCGCGCGCCGGACCCCCGCCACGTCGCTGGTGACCCCGGTCGACGTCTCGTTGTGGACGACCAGGACCGCGCGGAGCTGGTGCGTCGTGTCGGCCCGCAGGCGCTCGGCGACGCCGTCCAGGGGGACGCCGGCCCCGTACGGGACCTCGAGCCGGTCCACGTCGATGCCGTGCGCGACGGCGGTGCGGCAGAAGAGGTGCGAGAAGTGCCCGTTCACCACGCCGAGGACGCGGTCGCCGGGCGAGAGCGTGTTGACGACGGCCGCCTCCCAGCCGCCGGTGCCCGAGCCCGGATAGACCACCGGGTGCCCGTGCTCCGCCTGGAAGACGCCCCGCAGCCCGGTCAGGATCTCGGCGACCAGCGCCGCGAACCTCGGCCCCCGGTGGTCGATGATCGACTGCGACATCGCGCGGACGATTCGCTCCGGGACCAGGGTCGGACCGGGGATCTGCAGGAACGGGCGACCGGACATGCGCGGCTCCTTCTCGAGACGATCCCGGGCGGCCCGGCGAGGGTCGGCGCCCGGGTTGCGCGGACGCCCCATGGTAGCACGCGGCGTTCAGGCCGGCCCGGCGCCCTCCGGCGGCCCGTCCGCGTACGGCCGGAGGGCGGCGTGGATCGCGAAGTTGGCCGGGGTCGGCACGCCCGCCGCGCGGCCCAGGCGGACCACGGTCCCGTTCAGCGTCTCGATCTCCAGCCGGCGTCCGGCGACCAGATCGTAGTAGAGCGAGCCCCGGACGCGGGGGTCGGCCTGGCCGAAGAAGGCCATCGTGCGCGCCGCGCAGCCCTCGGGGAGGGGCACGGACCGGGCGCGCCCGACCGCCTCGGTCTCGGCGAGGCACGCCTCCAGGAGCGCCCGTGTCTCGGGACAGGCGAGCACCGCCCCGATCGGCAGCCGCGTCAGCGCGGTGAGGCCCGAGAGGCCGCAGATCAGGACGAACTTCTCCCAGAGCGCGACGCGGATGTCCGGGCGGAGCGCCACGGGGATGCCGGCGTTCCGGAGCGCGGCGGCGATCCGCTCCGTGCGCGCGCTCGACCCCCCGTCGAGCTCGCCCAGCTCGATCCGACCCGGGCCGGCCCGGTGGTCGATCACTCCGGGCGCCTCGATCACCGAGGACACGGCGGCCAGGCCGCCGACGACGTGACCGGGACCGAGCACGCGCCCGATCCGCTCCGCGCCGTCGATCCCGTTCTGCACCGGCAGGATCACCGTGTCGGCCCCGATCGCCGGGCGGAGCGCCGCCGCCGCCGACTCGGTGTCGTACGCCTTCACGCAGAAGAGGACCAGGTCGACCGGCCCGACGGCCCCCGGATCGGCGACGGCCCGGGCCGGCATGCGGAAGTCGCCGAGGATCCGCGAGCGCACCGTGAGGCCGGCGGCCCGGATCGCCTCCAGGTGCGCGCCCCGCGCGACGAACGTGACGTCCTCGCCCGCGCGGGCCAGGAGCCCGCCGAAGTAGCCGCCGGTCCCGCCGGTCCCCATCACCAGCACGCGCATCGTGGGTGTCCCGACGACGATTCTAGCGCGACCGGGTTTGCGGCCGCGCCGGGGCCTCGGCGCCGGCGGTCGCCGGCGGCGCGCCGGCCGGGTTCGGCGCCCGCAGACAGCCAGGCCGCTCGCATTCGTTGACAGGCGTGGCGGCGCCTTGCTAGCGTCGACGCGTCGCGCTGGCGTTCGCGCGGCGCATCCCACACCTCGGGGCGGGAGGAGCGCGCTTGGCCAGGATCGAGATGGCGATCAAGGAGGCGATCGCGCGCGGAGCGCGGAGGCAGGTCCGCGGCGCGCTGACGCCGCTCCGGCGCGACGTGCGGCGGCTCCGGCAGTCGGTCCGCGACCTGCGCGTGCAGCTGGACAGGCTCCGGGACATCGCCAGCCGGTGGGAGGCCAGCGCGTCGAGCCAGGGATGGCAGCCGGCGGTCTCCGAGGAGGAGGCCCAGGCGGCGCGCCTGTCTCCCGGCCTCATCCGGAAGCTGCGCGGCCGGCTGAGGCTCAGCCAGGCGGCGGTGGCGCGCCTGGTCGGCGTGAGTCCCGCGGCGGTGGTCCAGTGGGAGCAGGGCCGCTCCGCCCCGGCCGGCAAGAACCGGGCGATGCTGGTCGGGCTCCGCCGGCTCGGGCGCCGGCAGATCCGGCGCATCCTGGCCTCGCTCCCCGACGGGGCTGCCCCCGGCCGGCCGGCGGGGCGCGGCCGCAAGGCGCGCGGCGCCGGGCGGCGGACCCGCGGCGGGGGCCGATCCGGCCGGCCCGGGCGCCGCGCCCGGGTCTGACCCGGGCGGCGCCGGGGCCGCGACGGCTCACCGCCGCACGAGCACGCCGCACGCGACGCGGGCCCCCGAGTTGCCCGCCGGGTCCGTGCGCTGGTCGTCCTCCTTCTCGTGGATCACGATGGCGCTGCCGTCGGCGTCGAACACGGAGCGCGGGCCGTCGCTGACGGTGACGAGGCTCGTCCGGGCCTCGTAGCGCGCCCGGCCGGCCGCGTCGGCCTCGAGGTTCGGCAGGTCGCCGGCGTGCGGCCCGTCCGGCGCCTCGAGCCCGTGCTTCCGGGCGAGGGGGTTGTAGTGGCCGCCGGCGCTCGTGAAGCCGGGCGGATCGCAGGCGCCCACCGCGTGGATGTGGATCCCGTGCCGGCCGGGCGTCAGGCCGCGAGCCTCGATGCGCACCAGCACCTGCCCGCCGGACTCGGTGAGCGTGGCCGTCCCGATCCGCTGACCCGTCGGATCGACGAGGTCCGCCGTCGCCGCGGGACCGCCGCCCGTCGCCGCCATGCCCATACAGCCGGCCAGCGCGAGCGCGCAGGCGAGTCTGAGAGCCAGTCCCAGAGCCTCTCTCATGGAAGCCTCCTGCCGCCGACGAGTGGATGGCCGCGGGCGGCTCCACCGCGAGGCGTCGCCCGGCCGCCCGGACGGCAGGATCATAGCGCGTCGCGAGGCGACGTCGCGAGGCGACGTTGACGGGTCCGGCCCGGGCGCCTATGATGGCCGCGATCCGGCTCGTCGAGCCGCTTGAACGGTCGGCCCCATGGATCCCGCGTCGGTCCGGCAATTCGTCGAGCGCCCCTGGGCGCGCGTCCGGGCGAGCAAGCGGCGCCACTGGGCGGAGGCGGTCGAAGCCGACGGGCCGGAGCCGTCGCTCCGCGCGTCCCGGGCGCTCTGGCTCCACATGCGATGCGTGCGGCCGGACTGGCCCTCCGACGCGGAGCGGGCCGAGGACCTCGCCCACCACCTAGAGCTCAAGCGCTGCCTCGATCGAGCGGCGCGTGCCCTCGCCCCTCTCCCCGATCGCTGAGCTGCTGGACGCGGCCCGGGCCGCGTTCGAGCCGCTCGGGATCCGCTGGTACCTGTTCGGCGCCCAGGCCGCCATCCTCTACGGCGCCGCCCGCCTGACCGCCGACGTCGACATCACGCTCGATGCCGGGGGGCATTCGATCGAGGAGGTCCTCGCGGCGCTCGAGGCTCGACGCTTCGGGCCACGCGGCGCGAACGTCGTCGCGTTCGCCACGGAGACGCGTGTCCTGCCCCTGGTCCACGAGCCCACCCGGATCCCCGTCGACTTCGTGCTGGCGGGGCCGGGGCCGGAGGAGCAGTTCCTCGCCCGCGCCCAGGTGTGTCTCGTCGACGGCGTCCCGGTCCCGGTCGCGGCGGCGGACGACCTCGTCGTCATGAAGGTGCTCGCCGGGCGCCCCCAGGACCTGGAGGACGTCGCCGCGATCGTGGCCGCGCAGGGGGGGCGGATCGATCTCGGACGCGCGGCGGCCACCCTGCGCATTCTCGAGCAGGCGCTGGACCGACGCGACCTGACCCCCCGCCTCGAGCAGGCGCGGCAGGTGGCGGCCCGCGAAAGACCCCGGTGTTCGCCGGATTGACCGCGCCCGGCGGTCCGGCCGCTGCGCCGCCCTGCGGGCTCGCGGGACCCGCGGCGACCCGCGCCCGGCCGGCCGCGCCGGTCCCCGTCCCCGGGACGCCCATGGACGATACCGCGACCCGCGTGACACGGCGACGCGCCGGCCGGCGTCGAGGGGCGGCTCCGGTCCACCGACCGCCTGCCCGGCTGAGGGCCTGTCGCGGGGCGACGGCGGGACGAGGGCGGGATGCGGTGGCCGGCGGCCCGACCGACGGTTGAAGGCGTCACCGCCACGCCGTATCGTGGGCACATCCGGGCGCGGTCCCCCGAGGCCCGGTGAGGGCACGATCCCCACGAGGGAGGTCCACGAGATGCGCGCGATCCGCGTCCCGCAGTACGGCGGTCCGGAGGCCATGCGGCTCGAGGAGCTGCCGACCCCGCGGCCGGCCGACGGCCAGGTGCTGGTGCGACTGGAGGCCGCCGGCGTGAACTTCATCGACGTGTACCAGCGGAGCGGGCTCTACAAGAACCCGCTCCCGGTGGCGCTCGGCCTGGAGGGCGCGGGCGTGGTCGAGGCGGTCGGCCCGGGCGTGACGACCGTGCGCGCGGGCGACCGGGTCGCCTGGACGGGGGTGCCCGGGTCCTATGCGACCCACGCCGTCGTGCCGGCGGATCGGGTCGTCACGCTGCCGGCCGGCCTCGACGCGCGCGCCGGCGCCGCGGCGATGCTCCAGGGGATGACCGCGCACTACCTGGCGCACTCCACGTACCCGCTGAAGCGGGGCGACGCGTGTCTCGTCCACGCGGCGGCCGGCGGC
>Ga0070741_10018823_pt1 | contig 11115 bp, 8 predicted proteins | sample Coa_R1_4_FD_66440 | JGI IMG/M metagenome (GOLD analysis project Ga0070741, IMG submission 66440) | Surface soil microbial communities from Centralia Pennsylvania, which are recovering from an underground coalmine fire - Coalmine... | ecosystem: Environmental > Terrestrial > Soil > Unclassified ...
TCGACCGCACCAAGGGCAAAACGACGTCACGAGCAGCACCACCACCCCATTTTCACGCCGGTACGGCGTCACCCGCAGCGACATCATGGCTTCGTGGAAGACCGGCCCTCGTGAACAGGGATCCCGCTACCACAAAGGGGTAATCCGCCACGCTATCGAGGCCCATCCGCCGGCCGCTCGTCCGCAAAGTCTGACGCGCGTGACGGGAACGCCGGCGGCGGGGTGCCTGTCAGGTCGCGGATACGGCTTGGTGGAGGGTGGCGGCGTGGACGGCGAAGCGCTTGCGGTAGGTGGTGGCGCTCAGCCCGTAGTGGGCCTTGAAGCGACGGGCGAAGTAGTTCTGGTCGGCCCAACCCACGGCGCGCCCGATGCTGGTGACCGGCTCATCGGAGTGCAGCAGCAGGACGGCGGCGTGTTCGGCGCGGAGCTGGGCCAGGTAGGCCATGGGCGGCAGGCCGGTGGCGGCCTTGAACAGCCGGACGAGGTGGCCTGGGGTCAGGTGCAGCTCGCCGGCCAGGTCGGAGAGCGTCCACTGCCGGGCCAGGTCCGCCTCCAGCAGCCGCATCGCGTGCCCGATGGCCGGCCGGGCCGACCCGGCCAACCCGGCCGTCCCGGCCGACCCGGCTGGCCGTGCCTCGTCGACCAGCTCCCCGTCGACCGCTTGGCCTAGCTGGCTGAACAGCAGTGCCAGCCGGCCCACGATGTCGCCCCGGTGCCGCTCGACCGGCTCGTGCCGCAGCGCCGCCAGCGCGTCGAGATGGGTCAGGCACTCGTCGAACACGTCCGGCGACAGGCTGGTCATCAAGACCCCGCGGCCGGCCGGCGAGTACGGCCCGGCCCACAGCAGGTACCCGAGCAGCGGGTCCTCCCTGGTCCAGGCGAGCTCGCGGCGGAGCAGCTCGCTGCTGAAACAGCAGTTGTACATCTCGACGGGCCCGCACTGCTCGTAGCCGTGCCAGACGCCCGGGCGGAGCAGGATGACGTCGCCGCGCCGCACCGGGCGCCGGCCGGCCAGGCAGTTGTGAATGGCGGCGCCGCGGACCGCGAAGGCGATCTCCACGAAGCTGTGCGTGTGCACCGGGCTGTCATGATCGTGCAGGTACGGGCCGGCGTAGGCCACCGTGCCCTCGGTGAAGTGGAAGAGTCCCTGGCTGGTCCCAAGCGGGGGCTCGTCACTCACCAGGATTACTCCGATGCTAATTTTGTGCTAATTCTTGCGTATCAGATCCTATCGTTGACCAGCGGATACCGCGAAGGATCAGGCCATGGACGTCGCGTTCATGGGTATGAGGCGAGGGGTGAGCAGCCGCTTGTCCCTGGCGCGCTACCGTCCTTACCGCGCCGTGCTGGGCATGCTGTTGCTGCCGAGCCTGGTGCTGATCGGCGTGTTCAGCTATTACCCCGCCGTCCGGAGCCTGATCGGCGGCTTCTACCAGTGGAACGGCTTCTCCCCGCCCACCTACGCCGGGATCTCCCAGTTCAAGCAGTACCTCCAATCGCCGGCGTTCGGCATGGAGGTAAAGAACCTCGGCATCCTGGTGGGCGGCAGCATCGCGATCACCCTGGTCGCTCAGTTCACCGCCGCCGAAGTGGTCATGCACATGCCGAGGCGGGCGGGCGCCGTCGCCAAGTACGTCCTGGTGCTGCCGATCGTGCTGCCCCCGCTGGTGCTGATCGAGGTCTGGAACTACCTGCTCCAGCCCGGGTCGGGCCTGGTCGACCGGATCCTGGGCGCGCTCGGCCTGTCGCAGCCGACCTGGTATGCCGACCCGCACCTCGCGCTGGCCGGCATCTTGCTGATCGGCTTCCCGTGGATCTCCAACCTGGGCTTCCTGATCTTCCTTGGCGGGCTGCAGAACCTGCCGAAGGACGTGCTCGACGCCGCCAGGCTGGACGGCCTCGGCCCGGTGAAGCGGGTGTTCGCGATCGACATCCCGCTGCTGCTGCCGCAGTTCCGGATCGTGGTGATCTTGTCCGGCATCTTCGCGGTGCAGAACTTCGTGCCGATCCTGCTGCTCACCAACGGCGGACCTGGCACATCGACCCTGGTGCCGGGCCTGGACATGTACCAGTCCGCATTCCAGAACGACCAGTACGGCTACGGCATGGCGATCGGCACCCTGCTGTTCGTCGCCATGCTCATCTTCACGCTCATCGTCATGCGAGCGCTCCGTCCCAGAACGCGCTAACCGGACCCCCACCGGAGGTAAGAGATACATGCACCTTGTGTTGGAACGTTACAACCAGCGAAGAACACTGCTGGTCCTGCTCGCCGCCGGCCTGCTGGCCGCGGGATGCTCCTCCGGCAGCTCCGGCTCCGGCGGTTCGGCCTCCGGCAGCAACGCCCCGGTCACGATCAAGGCGGTGCTGCCGCCCAACACCGGCCCGATCACCGCGGCCGACAACGCCGGGCTCCAGCAGCTCACCCAGCAGTACGAGAAGGCGCACAAGAACGTCACCGTCCAGTGGCTGCCGAACAACACCACCGGCATCACCCAGGCCAACGCGGCGATGGAAAGCCAGGCGTCCGGCGGCGCCGCCCCGGACATCGTCTGGGAACAGTACGGCCCGGTGACCTCGGGCGCGCTGCCGCAGGGCCTGCTCCAGAACATCAAGTCCTACCTGCAAAAGCCGAACCCGTACGTGCCAGGGAACACGAGCTGGCTCAGCCTGTTCACCCCGAGCACCGTCCCGTACATGACCTCACCGAACGGTGACATCGACATCGTCCTCGGCTCGAACGTCGAGACCGGCATGTTCTACAGCAACGCCGCGTTCACCAAGGCCGGGATCGCCGCCCCGCCGACCACGTGGGCCGATTTCCTCACCGATCTCGGCAAGCTGAAGGCGGCCGGCATCACGCCGTTCCTGTTCACCACCGGCGCGCCGTGCAACCCGTCCTGGTTCGAGCGGCTGGCCACCTCGTCCCTGCTCGCCAGCCAGGTCAGCCAGTTCGACGTCAACCACGCCCAGGTGACCAACGGCCTGGATGTCGCCGTCGGCATCCAGAAGGGCATCATCTCCATGACCAACCCCCGCTACGCGGAGGTGTGGAAGCTGCTCGGCCAGCTGACCAGCTTCTCCGCCGGCGGGCAGAGCACCTATGACGCGTGCTCGAACCCGAACACCACCACTCCCCCGCTGAGCCCGCAGTCCATGCTCATCCAGGGCAAGGTCGGCATCTTGTGGGGCGGCAGCTGGTGGATCCCGCAGCTCGACTCCGCCGGCTACACCGGTAAGTACGGGGTGTTCCCCGAGCCGCCCATCACCAACGCCTCGACGCCGCTCGGGCTCGGCACCTCGACGCTCGGCGTCATCGGCGGCCCCAACGGCAACGGCGAATGGAGCATCACCTCACAGCGGGCCGACAGCACGATGACCCCGGCCAAGACCGCGACGGTCATGAACTTCATGGCCTGGCTGTTCACCCCGCAGAACCTCGGCTACTGGCTCAAGATCAGCGGCAGCGGCTCCTACATCCCGACCGAGCCGGGCGGACCGACGGTCAACCTGCCGGGCCTGCCCGGCCTGGTGCCCAGCGGCAAGGTGCCCACGGTGATCGACGTGGTCCTCGACGACGTGCTGTCCACCGCGGCCACCAACTCCGGCATGCGGCTGGTCCAGTCCTACGTCAACGGGTCGATGACCTACTCGGCCTTCGCCAGCCAGTGGCAGTCGCTGCTGACCAGCTCGGCGCAGTCCTGGGCCACGCAAAACCACGTTGACCTCAGCAAGTACTGAAACGAGAAACATGGTTCGTTCTGCCATGACCGTCGGCCAGCGGCGGCGACCCCGCTACGGTTGGGTCGCCGCCCTGGCCGGGCTGGTCATCGTGCTGATGACCTGGTTCCCGATCGTCTTCGTGCTGTCCAACTCGCTGAAGAGCGGCCGGAACATCTTCAGCAGCGGCGTGTTCTCGCTGTTCACGCAGTTCGATTACCAGAACTACAGCCAGGCGTGGTCTGGCATTTCCCAGCAGCTGCTCAACACGGTCATCGTCGCCGCGCTGTCCATCGCGATCGGTGTCACGTCGGCCGCGCTCGGCGCGTACGCGTTCTCGCAACTGCGCTTCCGCGGCAAGGGCGTGCTGTTCCTCGCCTACATCGGCCTGCTGCTGATCCCGTCGACGCTGACCCTGATCCCGCTGTTCCTCACCATCCAGAAGCTGCACCTGTTCAACACCTGGTGGGCGCTGGTGCTGCCGTACTCGGCCACCGCGCAGCCGCTGCTCGTGCTGATCTTCCGCGGCTTCTTCGATCAGATACCGCCGGAGCTGCTGGAGAGCGCCCGCATCGACGGCTGCACCGAGCCGCAGGTGCTGGCGCGGATCGTCGTGCCGCTGACCAGGCCGGTGCTGGCGACCGGCGCGATCCTGGTCACGATCAACGTGTGGGGCGACTACCTGTGGCCGTACATCGTGATCCAGGATCCGCACAAGGCCACGATCTCGCTCGGCGTGCAGCAGTTCGTCGGCAGCTTCGGCCTCAACCTGACCGGCGGCGGCTCGGTGTTCGCCGCGTTCGTGCTCGCCACGTTGCCGATGTTCCTCCTCGTCGGCATCACCATGCGCTATTTCGTCTCCGGACTCACCGAAGGAGCCACCAAACTTTGATCCCTCACGATCTGCGGTGCGCCTATCTGGTCGACCCGCTCGCCGTGGCCCCCGAGCGCGTCCGGCTGAGCTGGGTGCCGGGCTCCCCCCAGCGCGCCTACCACCTCGAGCTTTATCGGAACGAGCCGTGGCTCGACTCGCCGGGAACGCTCTTCTGGGACAGCGGGCAGGTCGAGTCCGGTGACTGCGTGGACGTTGCCGTCGACGGTCCCGCGCTGGTCCGCGGCCGCCGGTACACGTGGCGGGTGCGCGTGCGGGATGCCGCCGGGGACCTCTCGGAGTGGAGCGACTGGGCCGCGTTCGAGGTGGAGCTGGACCCGGCCGGAGGCTGGCACGCATCCTGGATCGGCCTGGACCGGGCACGGGACCGCGTCACCCCGCCGACCGGGGCCGGACCGGTCGATCCGCTCGCCAAGGCACTGGACCCGGCGCCCTATCTGCGGCGGGCGTTCAGCGTGGACCGGCCCATGGCTTCGGCCCGGCTGTACGTGACGGCGCTCGGCCTGTACGAGGCCCGGCTGAACGGCCAGCGGGTCGGCGACGGGTTCCTGACCCCAGGCTGGACCGACTACACGCGGCGCGTGCTGTACCAGGCGTATGACGTCACCGGGCTGCTCGTTCTCGGGGAGAACGTGCTCGGCGCCATCCTCGCCGACGGCTGGTACGCGGGGTTCGTCGGATTCGACGCCAAGCGGGCCGGCGCCCACTACGGCACCGCGCCGGAACTGCTCGCCCAGCTCGTGATCACGTTCGCGGACGGCGCCGAGCAGCGGGTCGGCACCGACGAACGCTGGCAGGCCACGGTGGGCGCGATCCGGCACGCCGACCTGATGATGGGCTCCCGGGAGGAGCCGAGCCTCGAGCCGCGGGGCTGGGACGCCCCCGGATTCGCCGCGGGGGCCGGCTGGCTCCCCGTCCGGTGCCGTGACCTTGACGCGGTACCGGTCCTCGCCGACCCGGGGCCGCCGATCCGGGTCACCGAGGAGATCGGGCCGGCCGCGATCAGCCGTGACGCGCACGGGCGGCAGATCGTCGACTTCGGCCAGAACCTGCCGGGATGGGTCAGGCTGCGCGCCGACGGGCCGGCCGGCACCGTGGTGCGCGTGCGGCACGCCGAGGTGCTCGACGCCGACGGGTCGCTGTACACCGAGAACCTGCGCACTGCGCGCCAGACCGACGAATACGTGCTGCCCGGCGGGCCGGCCGTGCTCGAGCCGCGGTTCACCCAGCACGGTTTCCGGTATGCGGAGATCACCAGCGACGTCTCCGACATGGTGGCTCGCGTCGTCCACTCCGACATCGGCGTGGCCGGCACGTTCGAGTCGGCCGAACCCTGGCTGGACCGGCTGTCCGAGATCATCGACTGGGGACAGCGCGGCAACTTCATCAGCATCCCCACCGACTGCCCGCAGCGGGACGAGCGGCTGGGCTGGCTCGGCGACGCGCAGATCTTCGCGCGCACCGCCTGCTACAACCGGGACGTCGCCGCGTTCTTCGGCAAATGGCTGGACGACGTGGCCGACGCGCAGCTTCCGTCCGGCGCGTTCACCGACATCGCGCCGCTGCTCGGCGCGCGCGGGCCCGGTGCGCGCGGGCCCGGTGCGCGCGGGCCCGGCGCGCCGGCCTGGGGCGACGCGGGGGTGATCATCCCGTGGACGATGTGGAAGATGTACGGGGACCGGACGGTACTGCGGCGGCACTTCGGCGCGATGACCGCGTTCATGGACTTCATCGAGCAGGCAAACCCGGATTACCTGCGCACCCGCGAGCTCGGCAACAGCTACAACGACTGGCTGACCCCCGGCCCCGACCAGACACCGCCAGAGCTGCTCGCCACCGCCTACTGGGCGCACGACGCCGCGCTGATGGCAGAGATCGCTCTCGCGGCGGGGCGGGCGGACGACGCCGCGGGGTACCGAGCGCTGCGCGCCAAGATCGGCTCGGCGTTCAGCGACGCGTTCGTGACGGCGGACGGACGGGTTGTCTCCGGCACCCAGACGGCGTACGTGCTGGCGCTGCACATGGGGCTGATCCCGTTCGACCTGTGCGCGGCGGCGGCGTCGCATCTGGTCGCCGCGATCGAGGCCGCGGGCTGGCGGCTGACCACCGGGTTCACCGGCGTCGGCTACCTGCTGCCGGTGCTCAGCTCCTGCGGATACTCCGATGTGGCGTGGCGCCTGCTGGAACAGCGGTCGCTGCCGTCCTGGCGGTACATGGCCGACCACGGCGCGACCACGATCTGGGAGCGCTGGGACGGCTGGACCGCCGAGAACGGCTTCCAGTCCCCCGCGATGAACTCGTTCAACCACTACTCGCTCGGCTCGGTCGGCGAATGGCTGTACCGCTTCCTGCTCGGCATCGACCAGGCGCCAGGCACCGCCGGGTTCGGCGATCTGCTGTTGCGGCCGCACCCCGGCCCGTCGGTGCGATGGGCCCGCGGCGCCTACCGGTCGGTGCGCGGGACGGTGCGCGCGGGCTGGGAAGTGAACGGCGAGCAGCTCACCTACCGGGTGGAGGTTCCGCCGAACGCCACCGCGAGCGTACGTGTGCCAAGTGCCGCGCCCGGCCGGGTGCGGGACGGTTCCGGGCGGCCGCCGGTTTCCGTCGCGGCCTATCTGGGTGCGCTGGGCGCCGAGGAAGCGGTCTTCGACGCGGGCCCGGGGATCCACGAGTTCACCGGTCCGGCCCTCGATGTCCGCTCCAGGTTCTAGCAAACGGCCGCGCCCGCGCGAACTGCTCGCCCGGCTCAGCTTGGCGGAGAAGGCGGCGCTGCTGACCGGCGCGGACCGCTGGACCGTGCCCGAGCATCCGGGTATCGGGCTGCGCGCCATCCGCTGTTCTGACGGGGCCGCCGGCGACACCGCGCTGAACGTCCCGGCGCCGGTCGCGCTGGCCGCCACGTGGGATCCGCACCGAGCCGGACGGATCGGCAGCCTGCTGGCGGCCGAATGCCGCCGCCAAGGCGTCGACGTGCTGCTGGGTCCCGCCGTCAGCCTGACGCGCGGCCTCGGCGAGGACCCGCTGCTCACCGCCGTGATCGGCGGCGCGATCGTCCGCGGCGTGCAACGGGGCGGCGTCGCAGCCGCGGTGAAGCAGTTCGCCGTCGACGACTCGGCGGACGAGCGGGTGCAGCGCGAGGTGTACCTGGCGCCGTTCGAGACCATCGTCCGCCAGGAGCGTCCGTGGGCGGTGGTGACCGAGTCACCGATGCTGCGCGGCATCCTCAAGGACGAGTGGCGGTTCGACGGCGTGGTCGTCTCCGGCCGCGGTGCCGCACGGGGCGTCGCCACCGCCGGCGCCCTCGTCCGGGCGGTCCGTGACGGCCGGGTCAGCGAGTCGGCGGTCGATGACAAGGTGCTGCGGATACTGCGCCTGGCGTCGCGGGTCGGCGCGCTCGGGCCTGCTGCCGCGCCCGGCGCGGCGGCGAAGTGGGCCGGCCAGCGCGCTCGCAACCTGCTGCGGACCACGGCGGCCGCGGGCTTCGTGCTGGCTCGCAACGAGGGCTCGCTGCTCCCGCTGGACCCGCGGGCACTGCGCCGCGTGGCGGTCATCGGCCCGAACGCCGCAGTGACGGGACTGCGCGCCGCCCTGGGTCCGAACGTCGCGGTCAGTTACTCGGCCGGCGAGGAGCCGCACCACCTCGCCCGCGCCGCCGATGTCGCCGTCGTGGTGGTCGGCACCGCCGAAGAGGGGCCTGGCCGCCAGGACAAACTGGTCCGCCGGGTAGCCGCCGTGAACCCGCGAACGGTCGTGGTCGTCAACACCGTGGCGCCGGTGCCGCTGCCCTGAGCCGGCGAGGTACTCACGATCCTGCTCACGATGTTTCCTGGCCAGGAATACGGCAACGCGCTCGCCGACGTGCTGCTCGGCCGCGCCGAACCCGGCGGCCGTCTGCCGATGACCTGGCCAGAGCCCCGCTTCCCGTTCGGCCACGGCCTGGGCTACACCAGCTGGGACTATCTCGGCGCGGATGTCGCCTTGGCGGCCGACGGCATCCGCGTCAGGGTCCGGCTGAAGAACGCCGGGGCCAGGTACGGCACCGAGACGATCCAGGTCTACACGTCACGTCCGGACAGCGTGGTCGAACGGCCGGTCCGCTGGCTGGCCGGTTTTGCCAAGGCGGGCGCGGATCCTGGCGCGGAACCGATCGTCGAGATCCCGCTGCCGTTCCGCCGCCTGGCGTACTGGGACACGGCCACTCGCGCCTGGACGGTGGAACCCGGCGCCTACCAGCTCGCGGTCGGCAGCTCCAGCCGGAACCTGCCGCTAACCGTCACAGTCAAGGTTCCGTGAGCCGCCACCACCTTGCGTGGTCAGTGCCCGGGCGCGTGCGCCGCTGAACTGCGCGAACTGCGCGAGGCCACCGCCCGGCTGGCGGGCGCGGTTGCGTCCGAACCGCCCACGGACCTGTTTGAGCAGGTGGTCGCGGCGGGGCACGGCGATCCTGGCCGGAGCGGCGGCGACCGGGCTGGTCGCGGTCACCGCCGAGCATCATCTCAGCACCGCCAGGCAGAGCGATCACGCGATCGCCCAGGTGCTGAACGCGCCGGATGCGATCCTGCTGACCGCCCGGGTCCGGGCCGGCGGCTCGGCCACCGTCGTGATGTCCCGAAGGGACCGCGCCCTGGTGTTCACCACCGACGGTCTGCCGCCGCTGCACTCCGACCGCTGCTACATGCTCTGGCTGATGGGCCCGGCCGGTGACCGGCCGGCCGGCCGGCGTGCTTCCGGCGCCCGACCACGGCATGACCAGCCCGGTCATGGCGACCGGCGTGATCGCCGGGGACTGGGTGGCGCTCACCGTCGAACCCGCCGGCCGAATGCCCGGATCCGCGTCCGCGCCGATCCTCATGCTGAACCTCGCCGCCTGACCCCGTGAGAACTCGCCCAAGCGCAGCCGCACACTCGCCGCAGGCGGGCCCGGCTAGCTCGGGTATGTCTTGGGCTTCTTGGTGTACCGGAGCCCGCCAGGGGTGATCCAGCTCCGGACGCCGTCCGGCGTCTGCGTTACCTGCCATTTCGGGTCTTTCTTCATCAGGTTGTGCTTCTTGCAGCTCAAGCCCAGATTGCAGCTACAGGTGCCCCCGGCCGGCCATGGCTGGCAGTGCTCGCTCTCGGACCGCCGCGGGCTGCGGTTGCAGCCCGGCAGCATGCACGCCCCGTCGCGCACCTCGGCGAGCCGGCGCAGCACCGGGCCGGGCTTGTACCCTGCCGCCTGGTAGTCGTGGGTGCAGGGGCCGGGTCCGGGGACCGGGTCGAGCCGGACCGTGTACATCGTGCTGCCGATCTCCAGCCGCCACAGGGCGTGGCCGCTCTGTCCGGTGACCCGGTTCCGGCTGCCCGGTGCGGGAACGAAGCGCGCCAGGGGCATGCCGGGGTCGTCCGGTGTGCCGTCCGGTGGGTCTCCGGTGGTTCCGAGGCTGGGGATGGGCAGCTGGGTGCCCTTGGTATGTCGGTCCTCTGGGGGCCGAGTGGCTGGTGTGATCGGGGTGGCCTGTCCGAACGCGGCGGCGCGCCCATCCGGCCCAGTGACGATGATCCGGAACACGCTGCCCAGGTTCCTGGCGGCCATGGCCGCCAGGGTCCGTGCCAGCTCCGGGTCCACCCCGCCCAAGTTCCGCACCTGACCGGCCCGCTGCGCGTACCCCGTCAGGTCGGCCAGCGGGACGATCAGGTCGACGTTCGCCGCCAGCCCGTCGTCTCCTGCCACCGCCCCGCCCCCGCCGCACCCGCACCCATCCGGCCCGGGCCCGGCGTCGTCATCTCCGCCGTCCCCGTTCTCGTCGGTTCCGTCCTGGCCGTCGTCTTCGCCGTCGTCGCCGTCCTCGGCGTCGCCGTCCTCGGCGTCGTCCTCGCTGTCGTCGGCGGCAGGCTCGTCCGGAGAGGGCATGCCGGCCAGGGTCGCGGCGTCGGGGTCGTCCGGGATCCGGCTGTCGTCCCAGGCGTCGTCGGCGCCCGGGCCGGCCGAGAGCCGACTGTCCCAGGCCGCTTCCTCTGCTTCCTCGTCCCCGCCGGGGACCGGACTCTGGGCGATGCGGTCGCGGGCGTCCCGGCCAGTCAGCAGGTCTAGGTAGGCGAGCGCGCACAGTTGGTCAAAGGTGCCGTCGATGCCGTGCCGCCGGTACCCGCGAGCCCGGGCACGGACCCGCTGGTCGGCGCGGATCGCGTCGGCCGGCGGCAGGCTGTACCCGGCCAGGGTCGCGGTCAGCGCGCCCCGGTCCAGGCAGAACCGGTACCGCGCATCCTTGGATGCTTCCTCGCGCCGCTTGCGTGCCCCCTCCGGATCGGCGTTGATCACCGCTGCGGTCACCAGGTCCCGCAGCTCGCCCCAGGTCAGCCCGTCCCACCGGTCCGCGATCTCCGCCTCGGCCGTCCGCGCCTGCTCATCGGTCAGCACCGCGGTCTCCCCGGCGATCAGCCGCACCTTGCCCATGTCCAAGGTGCCGTCCTCCAGCGCCCTGGCGGTCAGCGGCAGCCGGTTCTTCAGTGCGAACGACAGCTCG
>Ga0070741_10018824_pt1 | contig 11115 bp, 6 predicted proteins | sample Coa_R1_4_FD_66440 | JGI IMG/M metagenome (GOLD analysis project Ga0070741, IMG submission 66440) | Surface soil microbial communities from Centralia Pennsylvania, which are recovering from an underground coalmine fire - Coalmine... | ecosystem: Environmental > Terrestrial > Soil > Unclassified ...
GCCGGAACGGCATTCTCCATCACCGTCACGGCACTCGATAAGTTCAACAACACCGCCACTGGCTATGCCGGCACCGTGCACTTCACCAGCACAGATGGCCAAGCAGTGTTGCCAGCCAACAGCACTCTGACCAACGGCACGGGCAGCTTCAACGTGACCTTGAAGACTGCGGGCAATCAGACAGTAACCGCGACCGACACCGTCACTAACACCATCACCGGTACCTCAGGCAACATCACGGTGAGCGCCAACAGCGGCGGCCCGCTGCACTACGCTGTGAGTGCTCCAGCGAGCGCGACGGCTGGGACAGCAATCAGTGTGACGGTAACAGCGCAAGACCAGTTCAACAATACGGTGACGACCTATGCCGGCACCGTGCACTTCACCAGCACAGATGGCCAGGCAGTGTTGCCGGCCAACAGCACTCTGACCAACGGAACGGGCAGCTTCAATGTGACCTTGAAGACTTCAGGGAATCAGACCGTAACCGCCACCGACACCGTCACCAACACCATTACCGGAACCTCCGGCAACATCACGGTAAGCGCCAACAGCGGCGGCCCGCTGCACTACGCCGTGAGTGCTCCAGCGAGCGCGACGGCTGGGACAGCAATCACTGTGACGGTAACAGCGCAAGACCAGTTCAACAATACGGTGACGACCTATGCCGGAACCGTGCACTTCACCAGCACAGATGGCCAGGCGACATTGCCGGCAGACAGCACCTTGACCAACGGCACCGGGGCCTTCAGCGTGACCTTGAAAACGGCAGGCAACCAGACGATCACCGCGACCGATCAAGCCAACGGCAGCATCACGGGAACGTCGAATCAGGTGAATGTGAGCTTTGCCGTGGGCGGGGCTACACGCTATTCAGTTAGCGCCCCCGTAAGCGCCGCAGCGGGAACGGCTTTCATCATCACCGTGACCGCTCAAGACCAGTTCGGCAATACGGTTACAAACTATCCCGGTACAGTGCACTTCACCAGCACGGATGGCCAGGCAGTGTTGCCCGCCAACAGCACCCTGACCAACGGAACGGGCAGCTTCAATGTGACCCTGAAGACGGCAGGCAATCAGACAATTACAGCGACCGACCAGGGCAATGGCGGAATCACCGGAACGTCAAACCAGGTGAATGTAAGCCCAGCGTCAGGGGGAGCCGCGCAGTTGAGCGTGAGTGCACCGCCCAACGCTACCGCCGGCGCCGCGTTCAGCATCACCGTGACTGCCCAAGATCAGTTCGGCAATACCATCACCAGCTACACCGGCACCGTTCACTTCACCAGCAACGATGGCGCGGCCAGCCTGCCGGCGAACTACACCTTCGTTGCCGGCGACAGTGGAGTGCATACCTTTACCAATGGCGTGACGCTGAACACCACCGGCAGCCACACTGTGGTCTCGACTGACCTCGGCAACAGCAGCATCGCTGGCATGGCGACCGTCGCGGTCAAAAACAACACCTCGACGGCGATTATCTCTTCCGCCAATCCTGCGCTTTCAGGCAGCTCGGTGACCTTCACCGCCACGGTGACGCCGGCATCCGCCACTGGCACGGTGGACTTCTTTGATGGCGGCAACAACATCGGCAGCGGCACACTAAGCGCGGGTGTAGCGACCTTCGCCACTTCGTCATTGACGCTGGGTAATCACACCATCACTGCGGTTTATGCCGGCGATGCCGATAATCTTGGCAGCACGTCTCCGGTACTGGTGGAAAGCATTAAGGCCAATTCCACAACCAGTGTTACGAGTTCGGTAAATCCGTCGGTCTTCGGACAATCGGTTACCTTTACGGCTACAGTAACTGGACTGCCGCCGGCGAGCAGCACGCCCAGTGGTACCGTGACCTTTATGGATGGCGCCAGCACTCTGGGCACCGGCACCTTGAGCGGATCGAGCATGAGTGCGCAGGCCACGTTCACCACATCAGCTCTCTCGGTCGCCGATCACGCTATCACGGCAGTCTACGGTGGAGATTTCACCTACCTGACCAGCAGTTCCTCTGCGCTGACCCAGACGGTGAACCAGGCAGCGACCACTACTACCATCACTAATTCGTCGCTGAACCCCTCCACCTTCGGACAAACCGTGACCTTCACCGCATCTGTTGTGGTGACGGCACCCGGGGCAGGCACACCCACCGGCACAGTCACGTTCAAAGACGGCGCGACGGCGCTCGGTACAGGTACGGTGAACGGATCGGGAATCGCCACCCTGGCCACGTCAGCAGTGGTGGCAGGCAATCGTACGATTACGGCAACCTATGGAGGCGATTCCAGCTTTGCCACGAGCGCCTCGGCAGGATTCTTGCAGATCGTCAATCAGGCGAGCACGTCCACTACGCTCTCCGCGAGTGGGTCATCCTCAGTCTTCGGCCAGCCGGTAACCTTTACCGCTACGGTCATCGCCGTAGCGCCGGGATCGGGCACTCCCACCAGCACCGTGCAATTCATGGATGGCACGAACCCGTTGGGTGCTCCAGTGGCCTTGAACGGATCAGGGCAGGCACAGCTTGTCACCTCTTCGCTGGCGCTGGGCGCGCATCCCATCAGTGCAGTCTATGGTGGAGACACCAATTTCATCACCAGCACGTCCAGCAGCGTAGTTGAATCCGTCAACCAGGCCAGCAGCTCAGCGGCGCTGGCTTCCTCGGTAAATCCGTCGGTCTATGGCCAGGCAGTCATGTTTACGGCCACCATCACGCCGGTAGCGCCTTCAACCGGTGTTCCCACCGGCACGGTAACGTTTAAGGATGGCGGCATCACACTCCCCGGTGGCACGGTCAACCTGGATAACACTGGCCACGCCTCACTGACGCCAGCCACGCTGTCGGTGGGCAGTCACAGCATTACCATCGTCTACAGCGGCGATACCAATTACGGTGGCAGCAATGGTTCTCTTCCCACGCAGACCGTAAATGCTGCGGATACGACGACCAATCTCACTTCATCGGTCAACCCCTCAACCTTCGGCCAATCGGTGACCTTTACCGCTACGGTGGCCGCCGTCCTGCCGGCAACAGGTACGCCCACTGGAACCGTCACATTTAAGGATGGGGCCAGCAGCATCGGTACAGGAACGCTCGACGGCGGCGGCATGGCGACCTTGACGACCACGACGCTGGCGGTTGGCAGCCACACGATTACGGCAAGCTACGCCACTGATGGCAACTTCAACAGCAGCTCTGGTGCGCTAAGCACCAATCCGCAGGTGGTAAACCCGAGCAATTCGACCACTGCGGTGACCTCGTCGGTGAATCCTTCTGTCTTTGGCCAGATGGTCACCTTCACCGCGACGGTTACGCCCTCGAATGCGACTGGGACTGTAACCTTCAAGGACGGGGCCTCAACGCTTGGAACGGTTTCACTCACTAGCGGCACGGCAGCCTTTGCTATCTCTGCGATGGCGGTAGGCAGCCACAGCATCACGGCGGTTTACAACGGCGACACGAACTACACCACCAGCACCGGGACTCTGACCGGGAATCCGCAGGTAGTCAACCAGGCCGGGACTTCGACCAGCGTGATCTCTTCAGCGAATCCGTCGCCTTTCAACCAGTCGGTCACGTTTACAGCGCAAGTAACCCCAGTTTTGCCGGGGGCCGGTGTGCCGACGGGTACGATTCAGTTTATGGATGGCGCCTCGCCCCTGGGTTCCCCCCTGGCGCTCAATGGTTCAGGCCAGGCCACGTATGCGACCTCGACATTATCGGTAGGCAGCCATCCCATCACGGCAGTCTATGGCAGTGACAGTAACTTCCTGGGCAGCACATCTTCGGTGTTAAACCAGACGGTCGCGGGCGCGGATGTTGCTGTCAGCCTGATCCATCCGCCAGATCCGGCGCACTTGGGCGCCAAGCTCACGTTCACGGCCACGGTGATCAACAATGGACCGAGTTCAACCCACGTAACCTTCCAGGAGATCTTCGCAGGAACCTACTACGTGGTTTCATCGACTTCTACGCAGGGATCGTGCAGCGGCACCGGACCGGTCAATTGCGATCTGGGGACAATGACCAATGGGCAAAGCGCCATGATTACGATTGTGGTTGTTCCCTATCGCGTCACCCGTACGATTGTGGCCACAGCCACGGCAACCTCCAGCGTGGCTGACCCGAACCTGGCCAACAACACCGCCCATGATACGGCGAATGTGCGCTTCATGCCTTTCAGGCACTAAGCGCGCGAAAGGCGCCGTCTGGGCAATGGCGCAGTTTTTTAGCTAATTTCGGGTTTACTCTGCATCGACGTCGCACCACGCCGATGCTGGTAGGGGCGCCGGTCATCCCGACCGGCGCTTTTTATTGAGGACCTGGTACTGCCAGATAACTGTTTTATTGAGTTGCCGACACGCTTCCGTAACTTGAAATTTGAAACTCGAAACTTATATAGTTGGCTGTTGACGATGAAAAGTATTCTTATCTTACTTTTATTGCTGGCAACCGGTCTATTCGCCCAGGATTTAAAGCTGAATCCTCACCTCGACTACGACAGTGACAGTCAGGATGGCGCGCTCATCACCGGTAGCAACGCGTCCGGCGGGCTGGTCAAAGACAAGGTGAATTACGTCTTCATGTTTGAAGAGGGTTGATTCAATTCCAAGCGGCAGGCTCGCCGCTCCGTCAGCCTCTTTGACAAGTACAAAGACAAGGTGAATTTCGTCATCATCGATCTTGACCACAAGCTCTCAGCCGGCCAGCAGCAGTTGGTGGATAAGTATTACCGTAACCTGGTGCCGCATGTGGTGATTGTGGATGCCATAGGCAAAGTCGTTTACAACCAGCCGGGAGAGGTGGAAGAAAGCCGTGTCAGCAGTATCCTGGACCAGGCGCTCCACGGGGCCTCACGCAAACCGTAACAGGCTATGGGTTACAAGCTACAAGGAAATACCCGTGCTGTGTCCAGCCGGGAGTACAGCCCTCCTTGGCCTGGGGTCCTGTCTGGCAGCTTGCAAGCCTGCCCTGTACCAATTCCTGCATTAATTTTAGTGCACTAGTCTGCTATGCTATACAGCAGTGACCATCACGATCCTGTACGTGATTTTGGTGATTTGCACATGCGCGCTGCTGTGCGTGGGAATTGCCATGTATATGCGCGTACGCCGGCTGGCCCGGGCTTCAGACACGCAATTCTGCCGCGCCGTGAAAGATGTTGCTGAACCGACAAATGACCAGCAGGAGCACAACGCAGCAGCCGCGACAGAAGCCGCGCAGTAGATAAATACAACGGATGCCCCGCAAAGCGGGAATCCTATTTCAATCTTCATACTTTCACAATGCCAATTTCAATCTCATCTCCCGTGAACGAAAAAGTGCGCACCATTACCGTGGCGCACAGCCCCGACTCCGACGATGCTTTCATGTTTTATGCGCTAGCCACCGAGAAGGTCCGGGTTCCCGGCCTGCGCTTTGAGCACACACTTTGCGATATCGAAACCCTGAACCGCAAGGCGCTGGAAGGCTTTTACGATGTCACCGCCATCTCTTTCCATGCTTATCCTTATTTACAGGGGAAGTACGCCCTGCTGCCCAGCGGCGGCAGCGTAGGCGAAGGCTACGGACCCATGGTGGTTTCACAGCGCTCGATTTCTCTCGACGCTATGAAGCAGAAAGTCATCGCCGTTCCCGGCACCATGACCACCGCGTATCTGGCGCTGAAGTTATTTTCCCCGCAGATTCGCACCGAAGTTGTGCCCTTCGACCAGATCATCCCGCAGGTCCTCGCCGGCAAATATGAAGCCGGACTTATCATCCATGAGGGCCAGCTTACGTTTGCCAAAAGCGGATTGCATAAGCTGCTCGATCTAGGGCAATGGTGGCGCGAAACCACTACCCTTCCTCTCCCTTTGGGAGGCAATGCCATTCGTCTTGATCTTGGTGACGGCCTCATGCGCACCGTCGGCAAGGCATTGAAAGATAGCATCCAATATGCCCTGGACCATCGCTCTGAAGCATTGGCCTATGCCATGCAATTTGCCCGCGACCTCGATCCCAATCTAGCGGATCAATTTGTGGGCATGTACGTGAATGACCGCACGCTGGATTACGGCGAAGATGGCCGCCGCGCCATTACACGACTATTAGAAGAAGGATACAAGGCCGGCATTATTCCTCACAGGCCAAAGGTCAGGTTCGTGGATTAGCTACTAGCTCCTGGCTTCTAGCTGTGTTTGTGCATACAAGCTGCTTGCAGTATTCAGTTCCATAAACAGCTAGTGACTAGAGGCTCGTAGCTTTGTATTACTGCGGAACGTATCTCGCTTTGGGCGCCGTTCCTTCAACTCTCCTGGAATTGAACCGATTGGCCGGCGTGCAGGTCGTGGAGTCCGTCATCTGCGGAGCTTCATCATCTTTATGTGTGAACTCATAAACGCGCAGCTTGTAACAAAGCTCGTTATTGGGAGCGGCCTCAGCGCGGTTGGGCCAGATCACCTTCGGATTTACGCTGTGCATTTTCGCGGGCGCCAGATTTGAAAGCTGCGCGAAATCAAATCCTGAGGCCTGCGCTACATCAAACTTGTTTGGCTTATCAGCGGGATAAAGCTGCGCCCTAGTTGTTTGCGCGAACAGTGGTTGAAAGCAAGCTGCCACAACCAACGTTCCCAAAATCAGTTTGGCCAATCGCATAAATACCTCCGCGTTGATCCGCGTCTATCCGCGGCGGAAAATTACGCCAGCACGGCGTCCGTCTGGTAATACTTGCCAATCAGGATGCCGATTTCGATGGCAGAATTAATATCCAATCCCTCGAATTCAAAACCGGCGCGGCGTATATCGGCGTAGCGCACCACGACTTTCACCGTGAGCCGCATATTTTCGCTGCGGTCAACCAGAATGAGTTTATGTTTCTTGCCTTCCTTGAACTCTTTTTCTGTTTCCGGCTCCATCATAAAGCCGCCGCGTGAGAGCTGGCGCAGCACGCCGACGCGTTTGCCTTTCTCATCGGTCACGTGGACCTGCGCAGTGTAGGAAACGTCCACGCGCTCATGGCGGCGGCGCTCCCCGGTAATGGATTTTGCGGAAAAAAGAGGCTTCATCGAATGGGCTCCGGAAATGAAAAAATAGGGTCGATATCAACAGGCACGCTGTCAGCGGCCTGTAAGGCGGATTTTAACTCAGTTGGCATCTTTTCGTACCTGCTAAACCAGGCCTCGGCGCGAGCGCGGTCGCCGGTGGCCTCGATTTCAAGCAATTCCTGGGCCAAGTTGGCCAGGGCAGGCGGCATACGGTCATAATCGACAATATACTTCCCCGTAGCCGGGTCGCGTGTAATTGCCTTCTGTTCCGAGAGATAGTTAAACTCCATCATCTCGGCCCGGCCATGGGCTTCGGCAATGCTGAAGCGTACTGTCCTGAAGATACCCGCCACATACGAGGAGTAGTACTCTTCCAGCCGATCTTTGGGTAGCGCACCCTGGTCCACCAGCCACTTCAAGCCGTACATGCCTACAACGTCGGCCTTGGCCTCTTCCAGCCCGGAATAGAGCGGACCGATGGCCTCGCGGATATCCACCTGCTGTCCATTCTTGTGGGCGAAGGCTGGACCCAGGCCGTGGGAAATCTCGTGCATCATGGTTGAGGCGAGGTATCCTTCGCCCGACGCTTTGGCAGCCTGCTCCGGCTGCATGATGTGGCTGGCCAGGGGAAGAATAATGTCATTCACACGCGCGTCCATGAAATTCTTGAAGAAGATCTTCTTTGTCCCCTTCTCCTGATGGATGCGCGGATCATTGGGCAGATTGTCAGCCACCGCCTGGTAGCCGTGGCGCAGGTCGCCGGCGCGGAAGGGCGCGTCCATGACCTCCATGGGCGTGAGGTGGCCGCGCTTGGATGGCCGGTCTTCCGGCTTGAGCGGCAGCGCGTCCTGAATATCGGGAACATATTTTTGAAAGACCGCCAGCTTCTGGCTCTCCGCGTCATTGCGCACCAGCACGGCCGGTCCATATGACGTCTTGACCCCCAGAACATCGTCAAGATACGTTTCATAAGGGGCCATGATTACATCGAATTTTGGATCTTTGAGGTCGAGCCACGCAAGGTCACTTTGGTAATAATCGTCGCTCAGAAAAGCATCGGCGCGCAGCCGCAAGAAGTTGGCGAATGCAGGATCGTCACTGAGCGCAGCGGCTTCGCGCAATTCATTTGCCGCCGGATCGAGGAAAGAGCGATATGCAATATGGTAAGGAATGGCTTCGAGTTCGTTGCCTTTTTTTCGGATAACGGTGTACCCGCTGTAGATCCCAGCTTTTTTCTCGGGATGCGCTTTGACGTATTGCTCAAGCTGCTCGCGCGTCACTCCAGCCGGATAAAGCCCGCGGCCCGGCGACATGGGCTCTGTACCCACAAAAGGTTTGTTCTCCGCCAGCAGATCGTAGCGGCTGCCCTGGATGCGCAACATGCGCACCAGCTTCTGGTCTTTCGGATCGCTGCTGCTCAACAGGGATTGATACAAGGTGAGTCCCTCCGGGTCGCTCTGCCGCCAGAAGATGTCTTCCAGGTAGTGGCAGGCGTTCACCAGATGGTCCACCATCTTAACTTCGCGCGGGTTCAGCTTCTCGCTGTCAAAAGTAATTTTGACCGGCTTCCATTGCGCCAGCTTCTGGTCCAACTCCGTCCAATTCACCGCCTGGGTCACCGAAGCGCCCGAACGAGGATGCGCCCTGCCATTATGTGTCCGGCCGGCATGTTTTTGTGTCTGCGCAGCGGCGGGCAAGATGGAAACAAGAAGCAAACCAAATAGCGGCAGTCTGTCCATAATTTAAAATTGTAGCAAGCACATTAGAAATAGACGTAGAGCAAGGCATTTTGTCTTTTGTCTTCAAGAAAAAATCCACCATTTCTCGAAGTATTCGGCAAGCCATCTTGGACAAAAGAAAAAGATTGCGGTAACAATTCGGTAACAATTACTTACTAGAATAGCCTGGATGCACCAAAGCAGGTCTTTCCGAATGAGAACGATTATGAGAACAAAGAAGAAATGGTTTGCCATTGCGTGGACGGCCCTTCTACTGTGCGTGCTATGCGGCAGCGGCTTCGGACAAAATCCAACTGCATCTGAGCTGCTGCAAAGGGGGATCTATTTACAGGAAACCGTGGGCGACTTGGATGGTGCCATCAAAGTCTACAAACAGATTGCCAGAATGGCCCGAGAGTCAAGGGTCGATGCCGCCCAGGCCGAGTATCGTTTAGGGACGTGCCTGCTAAAGAAAGGCCAGCAGGGCGAAGCAATCAATACATTTCAGAGATTGATCAAGGAGTATCCTGAGCAAACTGCGCTCGTGGCTGAAGCGCGTCTCGTAGTCGAACAGGAACCGATCCTTATCTGGAAAGTGGGGTCTCCTTACGTCGGAGACACTCCGAACACAATCATCCCTCCCGATCTCGCGCGAAGCGCCGGGAAAATGGGCCGCAAACTGGAAATCCAGGCATTTCCCGCGAGCGGCTTTGCCAAGACTTTCCAGGATGCTTTTGAGCAGAACCAGGAACCAGACATTCTCGTAATTGATAATTACGGCATTATCTCAGGGCTTTCCGCGAAAGCGGGCGCCTTAGGCCGAGAAGAGGTGTTTCCCGGAATAGGAAGCAACCCGAGAGTTAGCGCAAGCCTGATGAAAACCACAGGGTCTCTGTCAAAGCTGGCCGGGGAGCGCGGAGGGTGGGAATTTCTGTTCTCGACGTCAAGGAACTATGAGGCTGCAAGATCACTTGTCCTGCGCCCTCTGGAATGCCGCCTGCATGGCCGGTGGCTGCCTGTACCTAAAGAGCTCCAAACAGTTGCCGCTACCATTGCGGCTGCCTACATTGAAGAGAAGGATTCATTACTCAAGCCGCTGGAAGATACGGATCGCCTGAATACCGACATAGCGGAGCCACAGTCGCGGACGGTTTCCGGAACAAAGGAATGCGGATATTTGGGGAATGACCGCTTGGCATTCCTACCCATGGTTTTGAGCTACGAATCACCCAATGCCCTGGGACGGGTTAATTTGCTCCTGATACTCCGCAAACAACAGGATCAATGGCGATTGCTTGTGGCCAGTACGGATCCTATCTCGAATACCGATTTCGTGAGCCGAATCCCGGAGCTTATAAGCTCAATTCCCGAAGCACGAGGTTCCGGTCAAGAGCCTTCTCCTGCGAAGCTTCTTGCGCCCGATGATGGGGAGTCTCCTGAACCTGTATCGGGTGAACGATTCGGACACTTCACCTGGCAAACAAGTCCCTCCCCCGATGTCGTTGCCGAAATTGTGGAGTTCGCGTTCGACAATGATTCACGTCTTTTCATTCATTTCCGCCGAGGAGAAACGCCTGCACAGCGCCAGATATCGGACCGCGAGCTTTGGCATACGCGTAGCCCCTGGAGATGGCGCGTCTGGTCCATTTCCGGTTCCGGCTCTGTTGCATTTTCAGAAGCGAGATGGTTCAGGCATTAGTGGAAAGAACGGGACCTCCAGGGCTTCCTGATGTTGGCGCGCGCCTGCTGCGCCAGTTTTTCGCCCCAACTCAGCTCACTTGACCTTCTGAGTTACCACGTTGTCACCGTAGCACCCATGGTGCACTCTTCCGTTGTCTCTGCGAAGCGGACATTCAAAGGCAGAGCAATTTCCGCGCATTAAATTTTGGACAAACGAATAATATGCAGGTAACAACCCGGTAACATCGGCATTTTAAAGTCAGACTCGTTGATGCGGTTCCAGAAGTCTCAATCTGCAAACCAAAGGAGTCTGATATGACCAGAATAAAGCTGAAAGAATTTGCAATTTGCCTATTACTCGCGGCAATCCTGTGTGCAACAGCGGCAGGTCAGGCGCCGCCAGATTTGGAGTCGATGGATAGCGCAGCCTCCATGCAACAGATGCTGGCAAATTTGGATGGCGCCATCACAGTCCAGTCACAAGCGGCCGATGAGCTTCCTCTTTCTGCCGATCTCAATTCGGCCAATCTGAATATGGAACGCATATTCTCGCGCGCACAGGCTGGATATATCCAAGACCAAATTACGCTGGCGCGCGCCTACCAATTAGGGCGCGGAGTGAAACCCGATCCCGCGGAAGCGGCCCAGTGGTTTCTTAAGGCGGCGAATTTTGGCAGTCCTATGGCGCAGACCGAAA
>Ga0070741_10018825_pt1 | contig 11115 bp, 9 predicted proteins | sample Coa_R1_4_FD_66440 | JGI IMG/M metagenome (GOLD analysis project Ga0070741, IMG submission 66440) | Surface soil microbial communities from Centralia Pennsylvania, which are recovering from an underground coalmine fire - Coalmine... | ecosystem: Environmental > Terrestrial > Soil > Unclassified ...
CGCGGCTCGTCATGTTCATGATCTGGGACCAGCGGACGATGGACCTCTGGCAGCCGGTGCACGAGCAGCCCGAGACCGACCCGCCGCGGCTCGCGCTCGACAACTACGGGAATATCGTCTACGACGACTTCCACCTGATCAAGGGCGGCACGCTCGACGAGCTGGCGAGCGCGATCGGCGACCGGCTCGACCAGCTCGCGCCGCACACGGGCGGCTTCCGGCTCGACGCGTCGTTCCGCGAGAACGTGCCGCGCTCGGTCGCGCGCTTCAACGAGCTGGCGGCGACCGGCAAGGACGTCGACCTCGGCCGCGGCGACAACCCGATCGAGCTGATCTTCAACGGCGAGGCCCGCGAGGGCAACGACACCGGCAACCCGACGATGTACCCGATCTCGGACTCGGGCCCGTACTACGCCTGCCTGATCTGTGCGGGCACGCTCGACACGAAGGGCGGCCCGGTCACGAACACGAGCGGCCAGGTGCTCGACGGGGACGGCAACCCGGTGCCCGGGCTCTACGCCGCCGGCAACTGCGTCGCGAACGCCTCCGGGCAGGCCTACCTCGCCGGCGGCGCGACGATCGGCCCCTACTTCACGTTCGCCCACCTCGCAGCCGAGCACGCCGCGTCCCAGCCGCGCCGCTAGCGATGCCGGCGGCCCGGCTCCGGTCGGTTGTCAGCAGCGCGCTGGTCGGCGCCGGGTTCGTGCCGGTGTGGCTGGCGACCGCCGCGCTGCTCGTGATCGCGCTCGCGATCGCGCCGGACACGCTGAAGAGCGACTCCCTGTCGAGCGCCGTGCTCCCGTTCACGAGCTTCCTCGCGATCGCGGCGCTCGGTCAGATGCTCGTGATCATGACGGGCGGCATCGACCTCTCGGTACCGGGGACGATCGCGATCGTCGCCCACCTTGTCGTCGGCGTCTCCGGGAGCTCGAACGGCAAGCTCGCGACCGCCATCCTCGCCTGCGTCGGCTGGGCGGCGCTGATCGGGCTCGTCAACGGTGTGCTCGTCTCGGTGCTGCGGCTGAACGCGCTGATCGTCACGCTCGCCGTCGGGCAGATCGTCCTCGGGATCACGATCCAGTACTCGTCGGGGATCGCCAACGAGTCGGCCGTGCCCTCGTCGCTCTCGACTTGGGCGACGAACGAGTGGCTCGGCGTCAGCTGGCTGTTCTGGATGGGGGTCTTCATCACGATCGTGCTCGCGCTCGTCCTGCGCGGGACGTCCGTCGGCCGCCGCTTCCAGGCCGTCGGCGCGAACCCGCGGACGGCGTGGATCATGGGGATCCACGTCCGGAGCTACGTCGCGTCGGCCTACGTGGCCGCCAGCGTCCTCTACGCGACAGCCGGGATCCTGCTCGCCGCGCTGATCCGGAGCCCGACGCTCGACCTCGGCGACCCGTACCTGCTCGGGCCGATCGCCGCGGTCGTGATCGGCGGCGCGTCGCTCGCCGGCGGCCTCGCGAGCGTCACGTCGACGTGGGCGGCGGCGTTCGGACTGACGCTGCTCAGCCAGATGCTGAGGGTGCTCGGGCTGTCGACGGCGCTCCAGTTCGTCGTGTTCGGCGTCGCGATCATGGCCGGCATGGTCATCTCGGGCGACAGGATCGTCGGCGCCCTCGGCGGCGTGCTCCAGCGGCCGGCGGTCCGGCGCCGCCTCGGCGCCGGCGAGGCGGAGGAAGGGAGGGAGCTGAAAGGGTTGGCGATCGATCTCCCGATCGATGGCCAGGGTGGGTGAGTCGGGGGACAACGACCGAAGGAGGGCAAGTGAGGTCCAGCAGCAGAATCGTCAGAGCTTCGCTCCTCGCCGTCGCGGCCGTCGCCGTCGCGGCGATCGCCGCGACCACGAGCCTGGCGTCGTCGCAGCGCGCGCAGCCGGGCAGCTACGGCGAGAACTTCAACGCCAGCCCGGCGCTGATGAAGCACGCGTTCGGGACGGCGCAGAACGTGCCCGACATCGTCAAGGCGTCCGTCTACCGGGCCGGCCTGCCGGTCAGCAAGGCGCGGCTCCAGCTCGCGCTCAAGTGCTGGAAGGAGAACACCTGCGACACCGGCACCGGCGGCAAGATCACGGTCGCGGAGGCCGACGGCTTCGGCGACAACGTCTGGCGCGAGATCACGCACATGGAGTTCGTGCTCCAGGCGCTGACCTATCCGCAGATCGGGAAGATCATCTACACCAACGGCCACAACAACACGCAGAAGCAGATCTCCGACCTGCGCGGCCTGATCGCGCAGAAGCCTGACGTGATCGTGGGCTTCCCGGACGCCGGCGCCGCGCTGCTGCCGACGATCAAGCAGGCGACCGCCCGCGGCATCCTCTACGTCCCCTACCTGAACCCGATCGGCCAGCCGGGCAAGGACTACCTGACGGTCGTCGCCGAAGACCTCTGCCAGCTCGGCAAGAACTTCGCCGGGATCCTGAACACGGAGGTCAAGACGGGCAAGGTCGTCTTCCTCGGCGGCACGCCTGGCAACGGCCTCTCGAAGGCGTGGCAGACGTGCGAGAAGCCGGCGCTCGGCAAGGGAATCGAGCTCGTCGGCACCGCCGACACGAACTGGACGCGGCAGGGGACGCTGCAGGCGATGTCGGGCTTCCTCAGCAAGTACCCCGACCTGAAGGGCGTCAGCTACGAGTACGCCGACGGCTTCCTCGGCGGCATCCGCGCCTACCAGGCCGCCCACAAGCCGCTCGACCTCGTGCTCACGCTGCGCACGGACGAGGAGGACCTGTTCTGCCAGTGGAAGCAGCTGAAGGAGCCGGGCTTCAAGGTCTACTTCTCGACCGGCGGCGGCTACGACTCCCGGATCGCGCTGACGGCGGCGATGATGAAGCTGGCCGGGGCGAAGATCCCGCCGAACATCGTCGTCCCCGCGCGCATGCAGCGGGTGACGGCGGCGACGTGCAACCCGAACGTGCCGGGGCAGGCGCCGGCCTCGGCGCTCGTCCCGAACAACGTCCTGAAGGCGATGTACCCGTAGCGAGGTGACAGCCGCGATCCCGAGGACGAAGTCGACGGAGCCGGAGACCGCGCCGGTCGTCCTGTCGCTGCGTGCGGTCTCGAAGCGGTTCGGGACGGTGCAGGCGCTGGAGGACGTGTCGGTGGAGTGCCGAGCCGGCGAGATCCACGCCGTGGTCGGCGAGAACGGATCCGGCAAGTCGACGCTCCTCGGGATCGCGAGCGGCGTGCTCGCCCCCGATCACGGCGTGGTCGAGATCGGCGGCGAGCCGCTGACCGCGACGTCGGCGGCCGAGGCGATCCGCCTCGGCGTCGGCATGGCGTACCAGACGTACTCGCACGTGCTCGAGCTGAGCGTCGCCGAGAACCTCTTCCTCGCGGCGCCGCGGGCGGAGCGGCCGCCGTACGGCCGGATGCAGCCGTGGGCGGCGGAGAAGCTCGCGGAGCTCGGGCTCGAGCTCTCGCCGCAGGCGCCGCTCGGCTCGCTGTCGCTCGCTGAGCGGCAGTTCCTCGAGGTGATGAAGGCGCTCCTCCACCGGCCGAAGGTGCTGCTGCTCGACGAGCCGACGACGGCGCTCGGGCCGCACGAGATCGAAGAGTTGCACGCGCTCGTGCGCGCGCGGGCGCGCGCCGGGGTCGGCGTCGTCTACGTCAGCCACCGGCTCCCGGAGGTGCTCGGGATCGCGGACCGCGTCACCGTCCTGCGCGACGGTCGCGGGATGGGGACGTTCGAGGCCGGCGAGCTCTCCGAGGACCGGCTCGTCTCGCTGATGATCGGCCGCCCGCTCCAGCTCGCGTTCCCGGAGCGCCCGGCGGTCGACGACCGGCCGCTGCTCCTCGCGCGCGGCCTGAGCGCTCCCCGGCTCGGCCCGCTCGACCTCGAGCTGCGGCGGGGCGAGATCGTCGGGCTGGCGGGCGCGGAGGGCAACGGCCAGGACGAGCTGCTGCGCGCGCTCGCGGGCCTCGAGCGGGCCGCGGGCACCGTCAGCGTGAACGGCGTCGAGGTCGACCTGCGCTCGCCCTACGCTGCGCTCCGGGCGGGGATCATGCTCCTGAGCGGCGACCGCGTCCGCGAGTCGCTCTTCCCCGTGCTGTCCGTCCGCAGCAACACGACGGTGCAGGTGCTGCGGCGCTTCGCCCGCCTCGGCTGGGTCAGCCGCCGCCGCGAGCAGGCGGCCGTCTCGACGCTCGTCGCGCGCCTCAAGGTGCGGACGCCGTCGATCGAGCAGCCGGTGCGCTTCCTCTCGGGCGGCAACCAGCAGAAGGTGGCGCTGACGAGGCCGTTCCTGCGCGGGAGCCTGAACGTGATCCTCACCGACGAGCCGACGCAGGGCGTCGACGTCCGCTCGCGCTTCGACATCTACGACGCGCTGCGGACGAAGGCGGGGGAGGGCGTGGCGATGCTGGTCAAGTCGAGCGATCCGCTCGAGCTCGCCGGCCTCTGCGACCGCGTCGTCGTCGTCTCGCGGGGCCGCGTCGTCGACGAGATCGCGGCGGACGAGCTGAGCGAGCAGCGAATCATCGAGGGGATCGTCGGCGCCCGCGGGGCGCACGGAGGCGCGCGTGCGCGGTAGCGTCGCGCTCGGGCGCGGCGCGCTCCGCTTCCGCGGGTGGGTGCCGCTGGCGCTGCTCGTGCTGCTGATGCTCGGGATCGGCGCCTACGTCGACGGCCGCTCGTCGGCCTTCCTCACGCAGTACAACCTGAACAGCCTGCTGCTGACCGCGCTGCCGCTGTCGTTCGTGGCGATCGGCCAGGCGAGCGCGATGCTCGTCGGCGGCTTCGACGTCTCGGTCGGGGCGCTGATGACGATGGGCGTGATCGTCGCCTCCTACACGATGACGGACGGCCTCGCCTGGTGGGTGCTGCTCTTCGGCTCGCTCGCTGTCGTCGGCGTCGGCGCCGTCGTCGGCCTCGGCAACGCCGTCCTCGTCCGCCTGATCCGGCTGCCGTCGATCATCGCCACGCTCGGCACGCTCAGCGTCCTGCAGGGCATCTCGCTTGCGCTCCGGCCGATCCCGGCCGGGTCGATCGGCGTCGACGTCCAGGACGCCTTCAACTCGAGCGCCAGCTTCGTGCCCTACGGGTTCGTGGCCGTGCTCGTGCTCGCGGCGCTGCTCGACTTCTGGCTCTACCGCTCGGCGAGCGGGCTCACGGCGCGCGCCGTCGGCCTCGACGACACCTCGTCGCGCCGGCTCGGCGCGCCGGCCGAGCGCGTGCAGTGGCGCGCGTACGTCGTCGCCTCGACGATGGCCGGCTTCGGGGCCTTCTTCCTCGGCGCGCAGCTCGGCGTCGGCGACGCGACCCCGAGCACCGGCACGAGCTACACGCTGCAGAGCATCGCCGCGGCCGTCCTCGGCGGGGCGAGCCTCGCGGGCGGCAAGGGCTCCTTCGTCGGCGCCGTCTTCGGCGCCGTCTTCCTGTCGTTGATCGTAAACATCCTCCCGTTTGTCGGCTGGAGCGACGCCTACGGCCAGATCTCGATCGGCGGCCTCACGCTCGCCGCGCTCGTCCTCTACCAGGGGGGCGCCGTGTGGGGGCAGGCGAGAGCGGCGTGGCGGGTCCTGCGACGGCCCGCAGTCGCCGCCGGCTAACAATCCGGACGCCGGGCCGTCAACCCTCGTTGAACAGTCGGCTGGGTCTTGTGCGCTACCCGAGAACCCCTTAGATTTGTCGGAATGGTCCGCGCCTCGACGATGCGCACCGGGCGCCGTTCGGCCCCCGTGGAGGCGAGGTTCCACGACCCCCAGGCAATCCCCGTCTCAGGGGCGGGAGAAGGAGGAAGGACGGGATGAGTTCAGGGAGGACGGGATGAGGTCAGGGAGGAGGAGGGTCGCCGCGGCCGTCGCCGTCGGCATCCTCGGTGTGCTGTGCGCCGCCGGGCTCGCCACGGCCGGCAGCTCCAAGTCCGTCAGCGTCGCACCCGGAAAGTGCGGCCTCGGCAACGGCAAGAAGGCCACCGGCGCGCCGATCAAGCTCGGCGGGATCGACATGCTGATCCCCGGTGTCGACTTCACGACGCTCGGCAAGGTCGCCAAGGCGTACTTCGACTGCGTGAACGACAACGGCGGAATCCACGGCCGTCCGATCAAGTACATCCTCTACACCGAGGCGCTCGACCCGAACCAGGAGAAGGCGCTCGCGCGGAAGCTGATCGAGACCGACAAGGTCGTCGGCGTCGTCGCCAACACGAGCTTCGCCGAGTGCGGCACGAACTGGGCCTACTACAAGAGCAAGGGCTACATCGTGATCGGCGCGGGCGTGCAGGCCGAGTGCTACAGCACGCCGTCGTTCGCCGAGGTCAACGAGGGTCCGCGCTACAGCAACGTCGGATCGGCCCAGGCGCTGATCAAGGCGGGCGTGAAGAAGATCGCGATCGCGTCGCCGGACACGATCTCGGCATACGCCGACGGCGGCGTCGTGCAGCTCGGCAAGCTGAAGGGCGTCCAGGTCAAGGTTTTCCCGACCCACCTGCCCGTCACCGACGCGACGTCGCAGCTCCTCCAGATGTACCAGTTCGTCGGGAACGGCGGCGGCATCCTCCTCGACTTCACGCCCGACACGGCGCCCGCCTTCATGAAGGCGGCAATCGCGCAGGGAATCGTCGACAAGATCAAGTGGGGCTCGTCGACGCCGATCGCGAACACGTTCATGGCCTCGCAGTTCCCGCAGTTCGACGGCCACCTCTGGGTCGATAACGAGTTCCACAACGTCGACCCGTCGGTGGGGCCCGACTCGGCGCTGATGTTCAAGATCCTGAAGAAGTACGCGCCGAAGATCGCCCCGCAGGCGTTCGCGCAGATGGGCTTCCTGGACGCGAAGTTCGCGACCTCGGCCCTGCTCAGCATCGACGGTCCAATCACTGCCGCGTCCTACAACGCGGCGGTCAAGAACCTCAAGAACCAGGCGAGCGACATCGTCTGCAAGCCGTACTACGTCGGCGACCTGCCCTTCCACATCCCGAACAACACGGGCATCGTGGTCGACTACAGGAAGGGCCAGGTCGTGCAGAAGGAAGGGTGCACGCCGGTCACCGCGGTCGACAAGGCGATCGCCCAGACACGTGCCTTCGAGAAGAAGTACGGCCTGAACACGGGCGGCTAGGAAGCGATCGAGCTGCTCATCGCATGACGATCGGAGCGCACCGGGGCTGGCGGCGGCGGTGGGGTCGCCGCCGCCCGGCCCCGGCGACCGGCCGCCAGTGGTCGCGGGGCCTCGATGACTGACCTGCTCGCGTTCAGCATCTTCGGCGTCGACTGGCAGTTCCTCAAGCCGTTCATCGTGATCGGCCTCGCATTCGGCGGCGTCTACGCGCTGTCGGGCGTCGGGCTGGTCGTGCTCTACCGCGCGACTGGAGTGTTGAACCTCGCGTTCGGCGCGATCGGCGCCGCAGGCGCCCTGATCGCCTACTACCTGATCAACCACACGAGCTGCCCCGAGTGGCTCGCGTTCACGACCTGCGTCGCGTTCGGCGGGGTCTGCAACCTCGCCTACGGCATGGTGTTCGGCCCCGCCTTCGCGCGACGCGACCCGCTCGTGAAGATGATGGGGACGCTCGGGCTCGCGCTGATCCTGCTCGGCCTGATGGCGTGGCGGGCGCCTGTCGGCGGCGCCTTCGCGCGCTTCCTGCCGCTGCCGAGCACGAAGCACCAGTACGAGGTCTTCGGCACCAACGTGAACCTGACCCAGATCATCTCGATCGGCGCCGCGCTCGTGATCACGGCCGCCGTCACCGTCTTCCTTCGCGTGACGAAGCTCGGCACGGCGATGCGGGCGCTGGCGAACGACCGCGAGATCACGGCCACCCTCGGCGTGCCCGTGCGCCGCGTCGAGGCGGCGGCCTGGTTCGGCTCGGGTCTCGCCTGCGGCGCGGCCGGGCTCGTGCTCCCCGATCTGCTCACGTCCCTCGACTACGCCGCACTGACGTTCCTCGTGATCTCGTCGCTCGCGGCCGCGCTGATCGGCCGGCTGCGCTCGCTCTGGGCGACGTTCGGCGGCGGGATCGCGGTCGGCCTGGCGCAGGCGGTGCTGACGCCGTACACCTCCGTGACCCAGTACCGGTCGTCGGCGCCGTTCGTGCTCGCGATCATCGCGCTGCTGATCGCCTCGCGGCGGCGAGTCGTCATGATCTCCCGGACCGCTCGCTGAGGCAGCGTTGAGCGTCGTGGGCACACGGGGCGGCACGGCGGTGCTACGGCGGGCTCCGGTCGCGGTCGAGCCCGGCACGCTCGTCCGCGGCGCGGTTGTCGTCGGGCTGCTCGCGATCGTGATCTTCGCGCTGCCGTCGCTCGTCGGCTCCGACTGGATCACGACCTTCACGAGCGTCGCGATCTACTCGGTCGTCGCGCTCGGCTTCGGCATCCTCTACGGCCGGGTCGGGATGATCTCGCTCGGCCAGGTGGCGCTGCTCTCGATCGGCTGCTGGATCGGCGCTCGCATGTCGTACGCGACCTCGATCCCGTTCCCGATCCTGCTCGTCGTCGACGGCGCGATCACCTGCGTGATCGGGGTCCTCGTCGGCCTGCCGTCGCTGCGGCTCTCCGGCCTCTACCTCGCCCTGATCACGCTGATGTTCGCCGGCGCGACCACCGTCGTGCTCTCGGTGATCGACTTCCCGAACGGCGGCCACGGATTCAAGGGCCGGCTCGGCGCCGGGCAGCTCGCGACGAGCACGCCGCCGGTGCGGAGGCCGTCGATCGCGCACGGCGACACGGCCTACTACCGCTACGTCGTCGTCGTGGTCGCGATCCTGTTCGTGGTCGCGCTGCTCCACGTCTCGACCAAGCCGGGACGAGCCTGGGCGGCGATCCGCGAGAGCGAGCCGGCGGCGCTCGCGGCCGGCGTCAACATCACGCTCTACAAGATGTGGGCGTTCGCGCTCGCCTCGTTCGTCACGGGTGTCGCCGGCTGCCTGCTCGCGGCCGAGCTCGGCGTCCCCCGCGCGATCACCTTCCAGACGCAGGACTCGCTCACGCTCGCCGCCACGGCTCTGATCGGCGGCATCTTCAGCCTCTGGGGAGCGATCGTCGCCGGCGTCTTCAACCAGCTGCTGCCGTTCATCTTCCAGGCGCAGTGGAGCATCGACACGAACTTCCTGCTGATCATCTTCGGAGCGGGGCTGCTGCAGGTCCTGCTGACGGCGCCGGGCGGGCTCGCCGAGCAGTTCCCGAAGGACATGAAGAACCTCGGCAAGCTGCTTTGGCGGCTCGGGCGGCGGGTGACGCAGCGGTGATCGAGGTCGAGGGGCTGACCGTTCGCTTCGGCGGCGTGACGCCGATCGACGGGATGAGCGTCACCTTCCCGGGCGGCACCTGCGGGCTGATCGGGCCGAACGGCGCCGGCAAGACGACGTTCTTCAACGTGCTGAGCGGCTTCGTCCGGCCGGTGGCCGGGACGATCCGCGCGTTCGGCGACGACCTGCTGAAGATGGGCGACTTCCGCCGCGCCCGCTGGGGGCTCCGGCGGACGTTCCAGACCGAGCAGGCGATCGAGCACCTCTCGGTGTTCGACAACGTGGCGATGGTGCACGAGCACTCGCGCGGGCACGGCGTGTCGAAGACGCAGGCGGTCGCGGACGCGCTGGAGTTCGTCGGCCTCGACCTGTCGCCGAAGACGAAGGTGGGCGGTCTCGGCGCCCGCGAGCGGCGGCTGATCGAGGTGGCGCGCGCGATCGTCGGCAAGCCGCGGGTGGTGCTGCTCGACGAGCCGGCCGCCGGCCTGCCGGACGAGGAGACGGCGCACATGGGGCGCGTGATCCAGCGGATCCCGGAGCACTTTGGCGCGCTGGTCGTCCTCGTCGACCACGACATGAGCCTCGTCTCGGCGTGCTGCCAGACGACCGCCGTGCTCGACTTCGGGAAGCTGATCGCCTCGGGGCCGACCGCGGAGGTGCTTCGCGACGAGCACGTGATGCGCGCGTACCTGGGAACGGAGGAGGAGCTGTGACGGAGACCCTGCGGCTGGACGGGCTGTCCGTCGCGCGCGGCGGCCGGCCGGTCGTCCGCGACGTCTCGCTCGAGATCCCGCCGGGCGAGGTGACGGCGCTGCTCGGCCCGAACGGGGCAGGGAAGTCGTCGCTCGTGCTCGCGGTCGCCGGGGTCCTGCGGACGACCGGCGGCCGGGTGCTGCTCGGCGACGCCGAGCTGGGGCGGCGGCGGCCCGAGAAGATCCGCGAGGCGGGTCTGGCGGTGGTGCCCGAGGGACGGCGGCTGCTGCCGGAGCTGACGGTCGAGGAGAACGTCCGCGTCGCGACCTACTCGCTCCCGCGGCACGAGGCGAAGGCGGGGATCGCGTACGCGTTGGAGCTGTTCCCGGAGCTCGAGAAGCGCTGGCGGGTGTCCGCGCGGCTGCTCTCCGGCGGCGAGCAGCAGATGGTCGTGCTCGCGCAGGCGCTCGTGTCGCAGCCGAAGGTCGTGCTCGTCGACGAGCTGTCGCTCGGGCTGGCGCCGGTCGTCGTCAAGCGGCTCGTGCCGACGCTCCAGGCGGTGGCGCAGCGCGGCATCGGCGTGCTCCTGATCGAGCAGTTCGCGCACGTCGCGCTCGCGCTCGCGAACACCGCCTACGTGATCGAGGGCGGCCGGATCCGCTACCACGGCACGGCCAGGGAGCTGAAGGAGAACCCCGAGCGGCTGCACTCGGCGTACCTGCTCCGCGACCAGTCGACCGGCGACCTCGCCCACGACGCGGCGGCGGTCGACGCGGCGGCGGAGGTGCCGGTCGACCCCGGCCCCGCCGCGGCCGGGTAGCGGCCGCGTGACGACGCACGACGTCGTCGTCGTCGGCGGCGGCAGCGCCGGCTCGGTCGTCGCGCGCCGGCTCGTCGACGCCGGGCTGCGCGTCCTCCTGCTCGAGGCCGGCGACGTCGACAGCAATCCCGCGATCCACGATCCCGGGCGGCTGTTCGAGCTCTGGGGCTCTCCGGACGACTGGGACTACGCGACGGTGCCGCAGGGGTTCTGCAACGGCCGGATCCTCGGCTGGCCGCGCGGGCGCGTCCTCGGCGGCTCCAGCTCGCTGAACGGGATGATCTACATCCGCGGCCACCGCAGCGACTACGACCACTGGGCGTACCTCGGCAACGCGGGGTGGAGCTACGACGACGTGCTGCCGCTATTCAAGCGCTCCGAGGACTTCGACGGCGGCGAGTCCGAGTACCACGGC